>Ga0070741_10001261_pt1 | contig 79341 bp, 56 predicted proteins | sample Coa_R1_4_FD_66440 | JGI IMG/M metagenome (GOLD analysis project Ga0070741, IMG submission 66440) | Surface soil microbial communities from Centralia Pennsylvania, which are recovering from an underground coalmine fire - Coalmine... | ecosystem: Environmental > Terrestrial > Soil > Unclassified ...
ATCGCGCAGTAAGGCGTAAGTGGTTTCGTTGAGCTGAATACAGCCGGGAGCGCCGTAGGTTTCCATGTGCCAGGCCGTGTTAACGGTTTCGCCCCAGACGTCGTAGCTGAATTTTGTTTTGCCGATGACGCCCGCCACCACCGGGCCGGTATTAATGCCAATCCGCAGGCTAAAGGTCTCGCCGTTAGGCGCATCGTGGCGGACGATCTCCTGTTGCAGTCCGAGAGCGGCTTCGGCAATGGCTTCGGCGTGGTCGGTCCGGGTGACGGGCACCCCCGCCGCGACCATGTAGGCGTCCCCGATCGTTTTGATTTTTTCCACACCCAGCTTCTGAGCTACCGCGTCGAAGCCGGAATAAATTCGATTAAGCAGTTTGACCACCTCAGCGGGGGACATGCCTTCGGTGAGGCGCGAGAAATCGTGCAGACCGGCGAAAAGAATGGTCGCTTCAGGAAAACTATCGGCGATGACTTCCGGCCCCGTCTTCAACCGTTCCACAATCGCCGGGGGCAACGCGTTGAGGAGCAATCCTTCCGAGACCTTATGCTCCTCGAGGACCTGGGCGTAGAGTTTTCTGGTTTCCAGGTGCAACAAGCGGACTTCGAGCATGTTTTGAACGCGCATCAAGACCTCGGGAAGATCGAAAGGTTTGCTCACAAAATCCTTTGCGCCCGCTTTAAGCGCGCGCAGCTTGTGCTCCGGTTGGGCGGTGATCACCAGAACCGGCAGGTAACCCTCCGGGTCGATGGTTTTAAGGCCCTCCATGACCTGAAATCCATCCATCCCGGGCATCTGGAGATCCAGGAGGATTAGGTCGTAGCTGTTGCGTCGGTGCAGTTCGACCACCTGGAGGGGATCGGTGGTCGAGTTGATGGAAGTGTAGCCGGCGCCCGCCAGCATGCGCTCGAGGAGGCGGACGTTGGCCTCCTGGTCATCGACGATCAGCAGTTTCGCATTCAGAATCGCGGCGGAGCTGAGCATGGCATTCGTTCCTGGTTAGGCCCCCTGAACGGTGGTTTTCTCAGCCTGTTCCAGTGCCGCATCCAGCGCGTCCATGAACTCCTTAACCTTGATCGGCTTAGTGAGGTAGGAGAAGAAACCAGCCTGGAGGCCCTTTTCGATGTCGCGCGGCATGGCATTGGCACTGATGGCGATGACGGTGATGTGCGTCGTGAGGGGGTCTTGGCGCAGGAGTCGGAGGGTTTCAATGCCGCTGATACCGGGCAGATTGATGTCCATCAGGATCACCTCTGGCATTTGGGTGCGGGCAAGCGTGATGCCGGCATTGCCGTCACCTGCGCAGAGCAGCCGCAGGTCGCTCCGGCGCGCTACCAGTTGCTCGACCAGCTTTAGGTTCGCCGGATTGTCCTCGACATAAAGCAGAGTGTGCAAGCGCGGGCGGTCCGGTACGGGCAATGACGCCGGGACCAAGAGCAAGGAGCTATCGGCACCTAGCTGTGGCTCAGCCGCTGCCACCATGTCGAACCAAAACACGCTGCCGGCGCCGACCGTGCTTTCCACCCCAACGGTGCCCCCCATCAGTTCGATCAGTTGCTTGGCCACCACCAGGCCGATGCCCGTGCCCTCCTGGCCGCCACTCTCCTGGCCGAGACGGTTAAATGGCTGAAAGAGCTGGGCGAGCTTTTCGGCCGGCAGCCCTGCACCGGTGTCTCTAACGGAGACCCGGACGCGTTCCACGTCGGGTGCGGAGCACTCCACCACGACCTGTCCCCGCTCCTGATTATACTTGATCGCGTTGGAAAGGAGGTTGATCAGAACCTGTTTCAACCGAGTCCGGTCGGCCACGACAAAGTAAGGAATGTCGGCTTGGGGAAAAGTAATGGTGATGGCGCGTTTTTGCGCCTGGGGTTCGATCATACCCTGACATTCCCGCAGCACGTCTCCCAGAGCGGTCGGTTCGAGCGATAAAGACAATTTGCCGGATTCGACTCGGGCCAGATCGAGGATTTCGTTGATCAGGTTGAGCAAGTGCCAGCCGGCCTTGAGTATCTGGTCGATGCTTTCTTTTTGAGCAGGCGCTGGTGCCGGGGAGGCGGTGTCCATCAGTTGAGCAAAGCCCAGGATGGCATTGAGGGGGCTGCGCAGCTCATGGCTCATGCTGGACAGGAATTCCGATTTGGCGCGGTTGGCCTTCTCGGCGGCGAACCTGGCGGCCTCCAGTTCAACGTTCTTCTGCTGCAGTGTCTGCTCGAAACGTTTGAGCTCCGTTACGTCGCGCGCGGCGGCGAATACGCCCTGCAACTTCCGGTCGCGATCGTAGAACGTCGTCGCGTTGTAAGATACCACGGTTTCTTTGCCGTCCCGCGCGCGAGCGGTAAGTTCGTAGTTGGTGACTTTTTTCTCGCTCAACACCAGCTTGATGGCCGCCTCGGCTCGCTGGGGATCAGTGAAATAGCTTTTGAACGGAGCGCCGATCAACTCGTCGCGCGTGCACCCGGTAAGGGCCTCCATCTGCTTATTGACATCCGTGATGATGCCCGGCGGATCGGTGGTCATGATGGCATCGATGTTCGATTCGATGAGCGACCGTGTGTAGAATTGCTGGTCGCGCAAGCGTTGATCGAGCTTCTTCTGCTCGGCCTCGACCTGTTTGCGCGCCGTGTTGTCCGTGCCGATCAACAGATAACCGATGATGGCATCCTGAGGGTTGCGCAGCGCGGTGACCGATACCACTGCCGGAAAGCGGCTGCCGTCCTTGCGGATGTAGGTCAGCTCATAGATGTCCTCGATTCCCCTCGAGGCTTTGAAAACCAACGCTTGAAAACCGGGTGTGATCCGGGTCGCCAGCTCGGCGCTTAAGGTTGCGGCGCGCGCGATCAATTCCTGCGGATCGGAAATATCGGCGGGAGTAATCTTGTTGAGCACGTCCGCCGCGGCGTAGCCCAGCATGCGCTCGGCCCCCACATTGAAAATTTGAATGACCCCGCGCTCGTCGGTGGCGATGCTGGAGAAGTTGGCGCTATTGAAGATCGCCTTTTGCAACGCCCCTGCCTTGAGCAGCGCCTCTTCGGCTTGCTTGCGCGCCGTATTGTCGGTTCCGATCAGCAGGTAGCCAATGATTCCACCCTGATCGTTTCGCAGCGCGGTGACCGACACCACTGCGGGAAAGCGGCTGCCGTCCTTGCGGATGTAGGTCAGCTCATAGATATCCTCAATCCCGCGGGAGGCCTTAAATACCAACGCCTGAAAACCGGGTGTGATCTTGGTCGCCAGCTCGGCGCTTAAGGCCGCGGCCCGCGCGATCACTTCCTGCGGATCGGAAATATCGGCGGGAGTGATCTTGTTGAGCACGTCCGCTGCGGCGTAGCCCAGCATGCGCTCGGCCCCTACGTTGAAGATTTGAATGACTCCGCGCTCGTCGGTGGCAATACTGGAGAAATTGGCGCTGTTAAGAATGGCATTCTGCAATGCCCCGGTCTTAAGCAGGGCCTCCTGCCGCCGGATTTCAGTAATCCCCTCAACCGCGCCGCCGTTCTCTTCAAGGATGGTTGTTTTTTGCATTTAGAGCCTGGTTCAAATGTTTCAGTGCCTGGCCGAATCTTTTGGAGACTGGGAGCTAGCTGCTTTGCGCGACGTTTTTTCGCTCGCGGGCAAGGGACGCAGGGGTGGTGGATCGGTCTTGTTGACGTACTTTCGGAGGAGCCAGTGCCGTTGCACGGCTTCAACCAACCGTTCCAGTTCGCGCATCGAGACCTGTGTTTGCTGAACCAGGCCAGGGAGATCCTGTACTTCTCGGGCGACAGCATCCGTTATCTCCGGCAGATGAACGGTCCCGCTTTGGACACTCCTGGACGCGGCGGCCAGGTTCGTCACTATGCCTTGCAACCCGGTCATTGCCTGGTTGGCGCCAGCCAGAATGTCTTGGGCCTGGTCCGCCAGGGCGGTGTCGGTCAGCAGCTTGCCGGCCGTCCCCTGGCCTTGTTCGAGGTTGGCGGCCAGGTGGTCCAATCGCGCCACGAGCTGATGCAAGGTCACCTGGGTCTGTTGCAAATCCGAGCCGAGCTTGCTCCACTCGTCCAGAGTCGTGCCAGCCTTTCTGACAACGGGCATCAACTCGCCCCTGAGTTCTTCGAGAATGCGCTCCAGCTTAGCCGGCAGTTCCTCTGCCGAGAGACAGACAATAAAACCGCCGATCGAGGGCAAGGGCGCGTTAGTGCCGCGAGTGATTTCGATAAATGAATCGCCCGCCACGCCGAAGACTTTCTTAATAATCGCCGTCGAATCAAGGCGCACAAATCGGCCGAAATCTCCACGCACTTTCACGCGCGCCTTCAGACGGCCATCGCTGATGGGCATCACATCGTCCACCCGGCCGACCGAGACCCCGGAGATGAAGACCTCATCACCTTGTTTCAGCCCGAAAGCCCCAGCTTCCGGCAACAGCACGTCGAAGGCGTATTTGCGCGCGAACCACCGTTGTGAATATCCGCTGAAAATCGCGCCGGCCACCACCAAAGCGAGCACGCCCAGCACAAACAGGCCAGTCACTTCATTCACATGGCGAAAGCTGAAACGCTTTTCCATTCCTAGTTCCCTTCCAGCGCCTGGAACTCGGAGCCGAACATCCTGGCTCGCCTCGTCGGGCGGATGCCGGCATGGTTCCAGATTTGCGGGTCAGTGACGGTCCAGAGGACAGCCGCTCCGTAGCGGCGGGCGGATTCCACCGCGTTGATCAGCGGAGCCATGAAATCGGCGTAAACGCCGCGCACGGGCTGCTCCAGAAGGACGAGCGCCGGGCGCCCCAGGAATGCCCGGATGCAGGCGGCCTTGCGCAGATCCCAACGTCGCATCTTCCCCGGCCGCCCCCGCGGCAGACCCGGCAACCCGAACATCCGGGCGTACTTCAGCGCCTCTTGCAAAATTTCCTCTTCGCCGCGTTGAGTATGGTACTGCTGGGCGAGCATAATATTCTCGTCCACATCCAGGTTGCTGATCCAGCCCTCATCTTCGAAAAGCCGTCCGATTGTTCCTCGTTGGCCCGCGGCGTGGTCGGCGGTCATGTTGTGCCAATCTTTACCGCGAAACAGCACCGCCCCGTTCGTCGCTGGCACGAGGCCCTCAGCGGCATCTGCCAGCGGCAGCCGTTCGTTTTCACGTTCGATGCGCACGAGCAAAAGCTCGCCTGACTTCAGCTCCAAAGAGATATCCCAGAGTCCGGTTTCGTAATCAGGACCGGCCGGCACCGTTACGTTAACGAATTTCAAAATGGTTGAGGGAGCGTGCATGCGCGCAAGAACAAGGCTCACAGATAGACCAGGAGCGAAACGGCGGCTGAGGTGAGAAACAGCGCGCCAAGCGAACGCGCCAGGGCGCGCTTGGCCGCCAAAGGCACTTCCGTCACTCCTCCTGCGACGCCCATCCCTTCGGTGCAGCAAATCACGCCCGTTAGCAGCGCCGGCAGAAGACATTTCACCAGAAAAGCAAGTCCGTCGCGCGGGTGAACGGCTCTGAAGACGCCATTGAGGAATACCGTCGGGTCGCCGTTGGCCTGGCCGATGACTGCGCCAAAGCCGTACCCGCTGCCAAAAGCGACCAGAACAAAAATCACCGTCAGGCAGAACGCCGACACGGCCATGGCCAATACCCTTGGCATAACCAGGAACAGCAGCGGTTCGATGCCCTGCGCCTCGAGGACGCGCACCTCGCCGCCGATTCTCATCAGTCCCAACTCGGTGGCGATCACACTACCGCCTCGCACAATGAGGACAAAGTTGGCGAATAGCGGTCCCAGTTCGCGTGCCACTACCGCAACCAGCAAAGCCCCTAACTTCTGGGATTGCCCAAGCTTTCCGGTCCAAACGTCCAGTTGCACCACGACCGAAATGCCGACCAGAACTGCCACGATCGAAATGAATCGGACCGATTCGACCCCCGACACAAGAATCTGCCGCGCGAATGAGCGGCGCACCGCCCGCCGCCATCGGCGGGGTTGGGCAGCCAGGAGGAGTGTCGTGGCTAGGACGCTCGCCAGATACTGGAGTTCGCGCCACCCGGCCCAGGCCAGGCTACCTGCGTCCGCAGCCACTTTCAGTAAGCGGTGCGGAGGCCCGTCTGAAATTCGAACCGACGGCTTCAAGGGACCTGCAAACCGAACGGGTGATCTAGGTATGACTTGGGCTGCGCCACAGCATTGCCAGCCCAACCAGCGCGGCAACGGAGCCGCCAATAAGCATCCACACAGCCTTATCGGTCGGCGATCCCGTAAAGAACCTCGAAACGTCCGACGCGAAAGCATGTGTGGCGTTGAACCCGATGACGATCAGCACGATTCCACCAATGAGCAATGCCAGGGAAACGAGTTTAGTCATAATCAGGCCCCTCTGCGTCCGGAGATGAAGTTGAGCACCACCATGACCAACGCGATCACGAGCAGCAAATGGACGGCTCCGCCCATGGTGTAACTAGTGACCAGGCCAAGCAGCCAGAGAATGATGAGAATAACGGCAATTGTGTATAACATAGATTTTTCCTTTCAGTTGTTTTGTTTTTTGGAATAAAGCGACACGGTCAATACGTCACGGGGACGCAGGAGGCGCAGCCGGCCTTTCCGCTGGAGTCTGGTGTTCCGCGGCTTTCTTCTCCGCCGAGGTCTCCTTTGGTGCTGGCTTGCCGGCAGCTTTCTTTTCGGCTTTCGGGGCGGTTGGTTCCTTAGCCGCTGCGGGAGGCTTGGGCTCTGCTCGCGAAGGAGTTGCTTTAGCCCTTTCGCCCTCGGTCACTCGCCCGGTTGGTGTCGGCACTGCCGGTGTGCGCGAGGCCGCGCCGGTTTTTTCGATTTGAGTTGGCGCCGGAGTGGCGACAGCTTTCTTTTCGCGCAGCCCAACCTCGCCCCGAACGGTCGTGCTGGTCGGAATTCCGGCCGCCGCGGCTCGGGTCTTTTGCAGTGCCACCACCGGCGCCTCCGCCTTGTAGCGTACTTCCTGAACCGGAAGTGCCCGCACTTTGTGTCCGCTTGCCTTTTCAACGACCGCAGTGGTCGGCGCCTGGTTGATCACCGTTTGTTTGATGATGGTGGTGTTATTAACGACCACAGTGGAAGAGCGAATGGGGTCTAAAAAGTGACGTTCTTGGACAAAAACATACGCGCGTGGCAAGCTCACGCGGACGTCGGAGGTGTACAACGGCTCCCAGCCGATATATCCGCCGCCCCGATGCCAGGAAACCCAGGCCGGCGCCCATTGAATCTGGGGCACCCAATACCAGCCATATTGGTCGGTGAAGCCCCAGCGGCCGTAATGATAGGTGGCCCAGCCCCACGGTTCATCGCTGGCCCAATACCAGCCGGCGTCGGTTCTCTGCCAGGAGCCATCACAATAAGGGCGCCAGCTAGCCTCCATCCGGCTCGGTCTCCAGCACCGGCCGTACGAACCGATGGTGACCCACTCCCCGTACGGGGTGAGCGGCTCATAAAAGTCGCTTTGGGCGCGAATCTCCACCCCAACTGACAGCGACACTGCTGCGGAGGAGTGGTCCCCCATCAGCGCACCGCACAAAACAAACCCGAGAATTCCGATTAAGGGTTTAGTCTCTTTCATAATTTCTCATGCTGCCGTAGCGAATCCCGGTTCCCGGCCGCGCCATCCTACGGTGCCACCTTGTCGCTCGCCCACTGACGTGCCTGGGTGAACCCGTCCTTGGACGATTCATAAGCTTTCTTGAAGCCGTCTTTGACGCTGTCCCAGGTGGACTCGGTGGCGTTCTTGACCTCGTCCAAGCGCTTGTTCAACTGAGAGGTCTGGTCGCGTAACGCCTGGAGTTTGGGTTTCGCCTCGGCTTTGACCGAGTCGCTGGAGGCTTCGACTTTGGCGGAGAGTTGGTCCAGATCATGATTGAGGGCGGTCAGCTGGCCTTGCATGGTTTCGACAAAGGCAGATTTTTGGGCGTAGGTATAATCCTTCATGTCCTGCGCGGCTTGCTTGGTTTCGGCCTGGGCTTTGTCCAGCTGCTCGGAGGTGGTTTGCTCCTTATTACAAGCCACGGTGAAAACAGCCGCGGAAAGAAGGGTGAGAACTAACGTTTGATTTTTCATAATTCTGAAATTGATTTGTTTTGACTCTCTTGTTTGCCAGCCGGTCGAACCGCTTCGGTCCGGCCCATTGCTGGTTGTGACATCCCTTTAGCCAGTTGTATGCCAGCGAGGCTTACCCGGGCGGCGCCAATAAAGCCAACTCCGACGGGCTCACCGGAAAGCATGCAACTGCCTTCGCGGCAATACTCGGCTTTGGGCAGCGCGCCAATGGCTGGCAAACCGCTCAGGCCAGCGACGGCTGGAGCCGCCCTCCCTGCCTTTTGTCCACTGTGCAAAGCGCATGAAGCGACGGGTTGGTCGTGCAGGCTGCAATCCTGGTCGTTCATGGCGCACCCAACCCTGCCGGGATCACATCCACGAGATGATGCTGCATCGCATAATGCATCAGCTCCGCGTTGTTCCTGAGGCCCATTTTTTCCAGAATGCGGCTGCGGTAAGTGCTGATGGTCTTGACGCTCAACATCAACTCCCGGGCGATTTCACTGATGATTTTGCCCGAGGCGATCAGACGCAGCACCTGAAATTCCCGGTCGGAAAGCAGTTCCTGAGGCGGGGCCGAGTCGGTTGCGAGATTGACAGCCAGAGTTTCTGCCAGCGCAGCGCTGACGTAGCGACCCCCGGAGAGCACTTTTTTAACCGCCCTGACTAATTCCTCGGCGGCGCTCTCTTTGGTCATGTATCCGGCGGCGCCGAGCTTAAGCACACGGACCGCAAACTGGTTCTCCGGGTGGATGCTGAGAACCAGGACCGGCAGCCCAGGGCGCAACTTTCTGATTACGCGCATAACTTCCAGGCCGCTTCGCCCCGGCATGGTGATGTCCAGGATGACGACGTCCCAGCGCTCCTTGCCGACCAAATCCAGCGTCTCCTGGGCATTGCGCGCCTCGCCGAAAACCGCCCGCTTAAATTCCTCAGCTAAAATCTGTTTCAATCCGCTGCGCACGACGGTGTGGTCGTCGGCTAATAAAACCCTCATGAAACCTTCCCGACGTCCGGACGCAGGCCGACGGCCGCCACCCGGCCCTGCCTGGTAGCGATTGTTCTGGAAGCTCTCCTCGGGCCGAGGCCGCTTTCCACCAGTCCGTTGGAAACCGCGTAGCGCGTCAGGGTGGCGACGTCGTGAATATCCAGTTTATCCATGAGGGCCTGTCGATGTTTCTCGACGGTCTTAATGCTCAATGAAAATTGGCGGGCAATATCTCTGCTGGTATATCCCTGGGCGATCAATTGCAGCACTCCCGTTTGCCGACCCGTCAGCGAGGGCCCGCATTTGGATGGGACCTCTGAGCTTTGAGCGTGTCGTTGCTGCAAACAAGACTTGGCACGAGCCGGATCCAGATAGCCATTGCCATTCCCGGCGCGATCGTTACGGCCATCACCATCGAACAGACTCTTGGCCACGGGAGGTGTCTCACGCGAGAGCACCAGTCTAAAGGTTGCCTCTGGCAGGGACTGGGGTGAAGCCTCCGGGGGTAGAGTATTGTGGGTCAGCCAAAAAGCCTTAATCGCCTTGACCATGTCTTCGAGTTTGTTGGCTTCAGACGGCTTGGTCAGGAATGCGTTTGCGCCCAGCCGGTAAGCTTCCGCGATATCGGACCCCTCAGCCGAAGCGGTGAGCATAACCACGATCATAGGCGTTCTGGGTTGGGTGCGGATCCACCTAAGGACGTCCAGCCCCATGACGTAAGGCAGTTTGAGATCCATCAGTAGCAGGATTGGGAACGGATAGGTTTCCCGATCGGCAAACTTGCCGGCACCCTTCAAATAATCGATGGCCTCCTGACCATCGCTCACGACCTGCATCGGGTTGGTCAGGCCCGCTTTTTTCATCGCGTGGCGCAGGAGAAACACATCATTGGCATCGTCGTCGACGAGGAGAATTGTTTTCAAAGTTTTATGCCCTCTTTAGTTGGATCCAGAAATTGCTGCCTTTGCCCAATTGGGAGTCGAAGCCGACCTGTGCGCCCATGCGCTCCGTGGCCTTGCGCACGATGCTCAGGCCAATGCCCGTTCCCTCGTACTGTGTGCTGGGATGGATCCGCTCGAACAACCGGAAAATCCGATCGTGATCCTCCGCAGCCACACCGATGCCGTTGTCCCTGAACCAGACCCGGACTTGCCCCCCCTTCAGAGCCTGAGCTGAAATCTCCACCCGGGGCGTGGTGCCCGGCGAAACGAATTTGGCGCCGTTGGTTAGAAGATTGGAGATGCATTGCGCCAACAGCGCGTCATTTCCCATTACCTGCGGCAGGCTGCCCTTAATCTGGATCTCCGGCTTGATCGGCTGGCCATTGGGAAAGGTCTCGACAATGTCGCGCACGAGGCGGTCCAGGTCCACCCGCTCCATCGGCAGAGTGGCATGAATGATCTTGGTATAGCTCAGCACGTCCTGAATGAGCCGGTCCAAACGCACGGCCGAGCGCATGATCTGTTGCAGGTAATGAACTCCTTGTTCGTCGAGCTTGCCCCCGTATTCCTCCACCAGGAACTGTGAAAAACTTTGCATAGCGCGCAGCGGTGCGCGCATATCGTGCGACACGCTGTAGGAGAATCCTTCCAATTCCTGGATGGTCTGGCGCAGTTCACTGGTGCGATCCTGGACCAATTGCTCCAGCCTGAGAGCGTGCCGGCCCGTCTCGTCCTTGGCCGCTATGAGCGCCCGCTCGGCCCGCTTGTGTTCGGTGATATCGAGCGTTACCACGAGAAAATAGTGCCCGCTCGGGGCATCATCGACCCGCGAAACACTGCTGCGCACCCAAATGATTTCCCCATTCGGCCGCAGGCAGCGCTTTTCGACGACAAAACCGCCGCCCTCCCTTTTTAATTTCTTTAAAAGAGCGACATTCACCGGCCGGTCTTGCGGGTGAGAAATGTCCTGGATGCGCAGGTCCATCAACTCCTTGGCCGTGCGCCCGGTGATATCGCAATAATATTTATTGACCAGCGTGTAGCGTCCCTCCAGGTCGGTTTGGGCAATCCCGGCTGTGGCTTGGACAAAAATGGCGTGGAATCGCTTTTCACTTGCCCGCAGCGATGCGACCGCCTGTTTGCGCCGGGTAATGTCGCGGATATTGCATTGGATGACTTCCCGGCCGTCTTCGTCGTAGAGATTGCTGACGAACTCGACCTCGCGCCGCTCGCCCTCCCTGCTTCGGAGCGGCAAATCCTCGTAACGGATGAAATGCTTCCGTCGCAACTCGCGAAACGCGCCTCGGCTGGCCTTTTCATCTTTGAGCAGGCCAATTTCCCAAAGCTCCTTGTTCAATAATTCTTCATGCCGATATCCCAATAACTCCGACATGAACGGATTGGCGTCGGTGATTTTCCGGGTGTGCGGGTCGATCATCAAAATACCGTCTCGAGCCGACTCGAACAGACGGCGATAACGGATTTCCGAAGCCCGCAGAGCACACTGGGACGTCCGTTGCTCGGTGATGTCCTGGATGAAAAGGACAATCCTTTGGAGGTGGTCCACTTGACGGCCGCTCAACAACATCGTGCGGTGGCCGATGCCTTCAAAATCGTGACTGACTTTGAAGTCTTTGAAAGAACTCTTGCTGGGCAGCACTTCCTCGAGCAGCCGGCGCAATTCAGGAATATCCCATTGGCCATTGCCGAGTTCGAAAACCAATCGATCGACCGTTTCACTCGAACGTATCCTGAAGCACTTGCAGAACGACTCGTTGGCGGTCTGAACCCGCAGATTTTGGTCCAACACCAGCAGCGGCGGCACCTCCCCGATGATCGCCTCGGCGTAATCCCGAGCGGCGCGCAACTGTTTCTGGAGCAGCAGGGCCCCCTTAACCTTCGTGCGCGCGCGGGCGGGCAGGACTACCTTTTTTATTTCGGGAACTGTTTCTTTCACTTTGACTCACTTCGCACCGGAGACCGCTACCTGTTTGCTGAAGGCGGCTGGGGACGCCTGCCAGGTCACAGCAATTGTCGTTTTCATCCCCTTGCGATCGGCATCCAATCGGTGAAGAGCGTGTCCGCTCCCGGCCGCCGCTTTTGGTGATGGGTCTGTGCCGCGTCTCGACCAGTAGGCTTGTAAAAGCATTCGAATTCTGCCGGCCAACTGGCTCCGCTTGATGGGCAGGCCCCTGGGCTCGCAGGCCGAGGGGATGCGCCAGGTGTTTTTGTCCGGCCGATTGGGCCGGTCTAAGGAGTGGGTTGGCGCGTTCACATCATCACAGGGTTCTTGGCACGCTTGCGAGCGGGCGCGGCCACGTGTCTCGATGGCCAATTGGGCACGCGATTAGATTCAATGACTCCCATCCAAACAGCGTGGCGGGTTAAGCTCGCGACCTTGTGGATGTCGAGCTCTATCATGAGGTCGTATCGATGCTTCTCTGCCGTTTTCACGCTGATGGACAGCAAGGCGGCGATCTGTTTGGTGCAATACCCTTCGGCGATTAATTGCAGCACCTCGGCATGACGTTCCGAAAGGGGCGGTTTGGATATGGATTCGCGACCGCGTCCCCACGATTCGCGCAAGTGTTTTAGCATGTGGTTGGAAATCCCGGGGCTGAAGTACGCCCCGCCGCCAGCTGTCTCACGAATGGCTTCCAACAGGTCGGTGCCGGCGGATTGTTTGAGCACATACCCGGCGACTCCAACGGCCATAGCCTCTCGCACGTGTCCTTCATCGCTGTAGGCCGACAGCACGAGCACCTTCGCCCTGGGCGCCGCACGGATAATCTTGCGGGCCGCCTGAACTCCGTTCAATCGCGGCATGCCCAGATCCAGCAGGACCAGGTCCGGCCGGAGTGTTTGAGCCGCTTTTACCCCTTCCTGGCCATTGTGCGCTTCACCAATAACCTCGATATCCCCGCTCGCGTGCAGCAGCGCTCGCAGCCCGGCACGAACCACGTTGTGATCCTCGACCAGCAAGACTCGGATGGTATTCATAAATCGGTTTGGCAGAAGGTTGCGGTTCGCGAACCGGTGGCACGGGAGAGATCGTACTCCGGCGAGGCGTAGTCTCGCTGGTTGCGCCTGGAAAAGGACGCGCTCTGAGGTTTGCGGTTGGGCGGGGGCGTGTTCTGCAGCAGCCAAAAATCGTTAATCGACCTCACCATCCCCTCCAGCTTGCTTACCTCAGACGGCTTGACCAGGTAGGCGTTGGCGCCCAATCGATAAGCGGACGCGATGTCCGACTCGTCGGCCGACGAACTGAGGATGACCACGATTGGAGAGAGTTCCGGATTTTGCCGAATCCATTTCAGCACGTCCAGGCCCATCACCAAAGGCAGCTTCAAATCCAGCAGGATCAGCCCCGGCAACGGAAACTCCGCGCGCCGGCCGAATTTCCCTGTTCCCTTCAGGTAATCGATTGCTTCCTGTCCATCCCGGGCATTCTGGACCGGGTTTGCCATGCCGATTTTGTGCATGGCCCGTTCAAGGAAGAACGCGTCATTCTCATCGTCTTCGACTAATAGGATTGTGTTGGTGGTCATTGTCAGCCTTCCTTTGTGGGGTTCAGGTGTCTTGTAATAATCGTCTTTCACCCCATGAGCTTACCCGGGTGCCACCCTCTGGGGTATTATGGGGTAAACCGTGGGGTGTTTCCCCCCAGCTGAAGTGATGCCAAATTGGCCTGCGACTGAGCCTGGCTCAGTCGCAGGGCCTGTTCCCCCGAACGTCGGGACGTGCGTGGCTGAAGTCACCCTGACCCCGCTCGATCTCCGAAGTTTTCCCTTGGCGGAAAGAATAGTTAACAGTGGCACAGGCTGTGCCGCTATCGGGGATCTACCCAAATCCAACTCGGCATCGCGGCGGCTTTAGTAGTGCCAGAGCTTACGGCTTGAACACATTGACGATGACGGGCACTTCAATCCGGGGTTGGGCCGCCAACGAGGTTTCGAAGGAGACATTACCACTGACCGTGCTGGCCGGCACCTGGTCGAGTCGAGCAAGCAACTCATATACTTTCCCAGGCTCGGTGGGCACCAATTCGACTTTGAGGCCCTGGATTGTGCTTTGAGGGTTCTTCAATTGAAGTTCTTTGCCGTCAGCTGAACGGATAGTAAGCCGGCGTGTGTTGAGGGCTTCAGGCCGGTCCGTCGGTGGCTTCGGATCGGCGTTGAGGCTCCAATAAAGAGCCTCGGGACTGAGTGAAACCTCACCCATAATCTGACCGTACAGGTAGATGCGGGATACCGGCAGGTTGGTCAGCTCGACAGCATAGACTTGGACGAATTCACTGAAGCGACGGGGTGGTTCATTCCGTTGAATCGCCACGCGAATACGCGCGGTAGTTTCGTTGGTCCGGGCTTGCGGCTCGAAGGTGGCCGTGATCCACGGTTTAGAGCCCTCGAGTCGCATTAGGGGCAATGGCTTTCCATCGGTGCGAGTAATGGTAATAAACTCGTTTGTCTGATTGACACCGAACGCCAGATTGGGCGCGAGCATCATGGGGCTGAGGTCGTAGAGCGGGGTATAGTCAGCCTTGACGGTGAGAGAGATTTCGGGAGTCAAGGGATCGTTTGATCGGACCGCGATGTGTTTCTCAAGCGTAGCCCGATATGTGCCCAGATTCATGGTAAAGGACAGTTCGCCGGTCGCGCCGGGCGGCAGCGAGTCGGGTTTGAGGGCAGCCACAGTGCACCCGCACGAGGGCTTGGGAGGCTCGATCTTAAGGAGGGCGCGGCCGATATTCTTCAACTTGAATACGCCGGAAACAGAGGCCACCTGCGAAGTTTTTCCGAAGTCGCAGATCATTTGGTCGACCTGGATTTTCGGGATATCCGGCTGCTGCGCGCCTGCATGAGTGAGACCGATCAGCGTTAGGCCGAGCGAAAGTGCGAATGTTCTTTTCATCTTTCCTTCTTTCGGGTCAAAAACCGGCCGAAGAAACTCTTCTTCGGCCGGTATGACATGACCACGATTGACCGGTTATGGCTTGAGGATAACCCGATAGAAGCGCGTCGGTTGCAGGATGTTTACGGCATTCGTGATGCGCAACTCTCCACCCGTTCCGACGATGTCTTCCAGGTTTGTCCAGGACGGATCCGACAGGTTATTCTTATATTGCACGGTGTAAGTTGTGCCGCTCTGGCTGGACAAGGACAGGCCGAACACCCCGTTGACCACACTGGGCGCGCTGACGGCCGGTTCGAGTTGGACCCCGCCGACGGGTCCGAGACAATCCGCCGCGGCGGAAACGTTTCGGTTCTGACAGATATCGGCGCCGATGGCCGTGACCGTGTTGGTGGGTGTGAAGCTGATCACCTGAGTCGTTGTCACCACCGTGTTTGTGGTCGAGACGATGTTGGTCGTCGCGCCGAGCCCGCCGGCGCGCAGGAAGTAGAACAGATTCGCTCCAAAGCCCACATCGGTGGCGGTGAACTCTAATTCGGTGGCGTTGGTGCCGACTGTGAAGCGGTCGGTAACTGTCGCGGTGGCCAGGCCCGTCACAAAGATGGTGCCAAAGGTCGAAAGACCGCGGGCGTCATGGCGCAGATAATAGAAATTATCTGCTCCAAACCCGGGCGCGGCCAGCGCGGTGAAGCATAGAGCGTCCACGTTGTTCCCGATCGTAAAGCGATCGGTGATGGTTCCGGGCAAAGCCGGGTTGATCGTCCCGAAGGTCGAAAGACCACTCGCGTCGTGGCGAACATAATAGAATAGATTGGCGCCATAACCGACATCGGTGGCGGCAAAGGTCAAAGCATCGAAGTTGTTGCCGAGAACGAAATGATCGGTAACGACTCCGGTGGTGCCGCCTGGGGTGATGCTGCCAAAGGTCGATAGGCCGGCGCTGTCACGACTGATATAGTAGAACAGCAGTGGACCGTAGCCCACATCCGGCGCCGCGTAAGCCAGGGCGTTGAAAGTTCGATTGCCGGCATTGAAGCGGTCAGCGACGGTTGTGGTGCTGGCGGTGATGGTGTCAAAGAAGGAGGTGCCGGATGCGGCCTTGCGACTGGAGTAGAACTCCGTAGCTCCATACCCATGGTCTTCGGACGCGTAGGCCAAACCGTCGAAGTTGGTGCCGACGGGGAAACGATCCGTCACCACCTGGGAAAGGGTGTTGATGGTTCCGAAGGAACTTGCCCCGCCGCTCGCGACGATATTAGTGACGCTGGTAATATTAGTGGTAGTCGCGACGATCGTGTTGGTTGTGGGGTGTGAGCCGCCGGAAGCGAGGTACGTGCCGGTGTAGGGCGCCGAGGCTCCAGGAGCAAGCGAGATGGGGCCCAGCACCGGAGAAGAGCCACCCGGCTGACTGCTGAACACCAGGATGTTCCCCAGCGTGATGTTGCCGGTGTTCTTTACGGATCCTCCATACGTTACGGAACTGCCTGCCGAAACGGGGCCTGAAGGGCAGTCCTCAGTGATGCTAAGACCCGGGCTTGTGGCGACCGGACAACTGGCCGAGTTGGTTACCAGCAGGCCGCCGCAAATGTCCTGGCTGGAAGCGGCGACGGTAACCGAACAAGTGTCGAAGGGAACCACATAGGAACCGGAGTAAGGTTCCGCTTCTCCAGGAGCCAGGTCGATCGGACCGACAACCGGCGAATTAGTCCCCTGGGGGCCAAAGACAAGAACGTTGGTCAGAGTGGCATCGCCGGTGTTGGTAACGTAGCCGAAAAAGTTATAGGTGCTTCCCATCGGTATTGGATTGGGCGGGCAGTCCTGCACCAGGGCCAGGCTGGGTTTGCTGAGCAGGGGACAGACAGCCGTGGAGGTTGCCATCACATTGCTGCCCGCGCAGCGGTCCTGTCCGCGAGCGGTGAGGGTGTCGATGAGCTCACAGCAACTCAGCGGCGCGGTGTACCGGCCACTGAAGGGAACCGAGGCACCGGGGGCCAGGGTGATCGGTCCAATCACTCGTCCATTTGTCCGTGAGTAGCAATCGGTCTGGTAATTGTTGTCCACAACAACGTTGACGAGCGTAACATTTCCGGAGTTGCTTACCGAGCCGGTGTAGATGAAAAGGCCGCCTTTGGGAGTAGGCTGGACCGGACAGTTCATCATCACGCTAATGCGCGGGGCGGTGAGGATCGGACAGGTGGTAGTGGCGCTATTGACTACAGCAACCGAGGTGCAAACATCCAAGCCGCGGGCGGTGACGGTGTCCAAGCCGCAGAAATCCGGCGGGACGATGTAAGCGCCGTAGTAAGTTACGGATTCACCCGGTGCCAACGCGATGGGGCCCAGGACGGGCGCCCCGGCATTGGGCTGGGTATTTACAACCGTGACGTTGACCAGGGTAACGTTGCCCGCGTTGCTGACGGTCCCGCTGTAGTGCAGCATGTCTCCCGGTTGCAATAGCGTCGAGGGGCATACCTTGGTAACGACGATTTGGGGCACTGTCAGGGCAGTGCAGGTGGCCGTATAGGTGTCGGCTACAGTCAGACCGGAACAGATGTCCTGGCCGGTGGCATCGACGGTGCTGGAACTAGAGCAACAGTTTAAAGGTACCTGATAGCTGCCCGTAAAATTGGCCGAGGCGCCTGGCGCAAGCCTGGCGACAGTGAATATCACCGTATTGGAAGCGGGCCGGTTGTTGAACACAATGACATTGGTCAAGGTGATATTGCCGACATTAGAAACGGTGCCGCGGTATGTGAGCACACCGCCTGGCAACACCGGGGTGGCGGGACAATCCTGCGTGACTTCAATCTCGGGAGCCAGTTGAACATCGCAGGTCGCCGTAGCCGAATTGGTGACCGATACCCCGCAGATGCTCTTGCCGGTGACTATGGCAATGCTTGTGCTCGAGCAATTCGTCGGCGCCAGGTAACTTCCGGTGAAGTTGGCCGTCTGGCCCGGTGCCAAGGAAGCGGAGGTGAATACCGGCGCGGAGCCACTGAGGTTATTTAGCACAACCACATTGGTCAGTGTCACGTTGCCGGTGTTATGTACAGTGCCGCCGTAAGTCAGAGGACTGCCGGGCGAAGCGGGCCCGGGCGGGCACGTCAGTGTCATGGCGATGCCAGGTTGGGTAGACAAACTGCAAGTCGCCGCGGCGCTATTGCTGACTGGCACCCTGGTGCAATCATCAGTCCCAGTGGCCGTCACGGTGCTGCTTGCCGAGCAGGTATCGGTCGGCGTGGCGAAGCTCTCGGTGAAATTGGCCGATACCCCAGGCGCCAGGCTGGGCGTCGTAAACACGACCGTGTTGGGCGCTGGATGGTTATTGACAACAGTCACGTTTTTCAAGGTGACATTGCCGGAATTTCGCACCGTGCCGGTGTAAGTCAGAGTAACCCCGTTCGTTTGGACCGCCGGCTCATAAGCCTGCACTTCCGTCAGCGCGAGGAAACCGGTCCCGGCCAACTGAACGCGAAGATATCGGCCCGTGCGATTAACCGAATAAACGCCCGGCGCGCCCACATACCCCGGCGTGTAGAAACTGGTGACGCCTGATTGCGCGAGGGTTGCCGCCAGGCCGCCCGAGAGGAATGGAGTATCCGAGACAAACAAGTACAAGTTGCTGCTTTGCTCGAAGGCCGTATCCGAGCGGCCCCAAACGTTCACGGTGCGGAGATTTCGGATGCTGCCGAGGTCCACCTGCCACCAGCCGTTTTTCTCGAACCCGGTAATAGCCACGCTGGCACTGAAAGCGCTGCCATCAGTGTTTCCGTCCACGGCCAAACTAGCGGAGTTCGTAAATCCGTTGCCTACAAAAGTGCTGGATTGTGTCGCGTTACCATTCAGAGCGACATTAATCCCGGCGCCTGAGGTATCCGCCGGACAGGCAAGGGTAACGGCAATGCCGGGCGCCGCGCTGACCGAGCAGGTGGAAACGAACGTATCAGCGACTGTCGAACCGCTGCACAGATCCTTGCCCGTCACTTTGAGAGTGGCCGCAACGGGGCAGACATCAACGGGAACGGTGTAGCTGCCCGTGAAGGCAGCGGACGCCCCGGGCGCCAGTGAAGCCGTCGTAAACACAGTGGTGTTGAGCGCGGGACGATCGCTAACCACCACGATATTGGTAACAGTAATATTGCCGCGATTGAGAATCGTGCCCGTGTAGGTGAGCAGCGTCCCCGGTGCCGTCGGCGTCGTTGGGCACACCGCGGTGACCGAAATTTGAGCCGCCGTGAGGATGGGGCAACTTGTGGTAACCGAGTTGGTAACCGACACGCCGCAGATGCTTTGGCCGGTGGCGGTCGAAACGCTCGTGCTTAAACAATTGGTGGGGGCAACGTAAGAGCCGGAAAAGTTGGCCGCCTGGCCCGGGGCGAGGATGGGCGACGTGAATATCGGGGAGGCGCCGCTCAGGTTATTCCAGACCATCACGTTGGTGAGCGTGACGTTGCCCGAATTGCGGACCGTGCCCGTATAAGCCAGCGGACCTCCGGGATTGGCCGGTGTGCCTGGGCAGGCCTGGGTCACGGCGATGCTCGGCGTGGTTACCAGCGGGCAGGTCGCCGAGGCAGTATTACTTACCGGGGCACTGCTGCAGTTGTCCTTGCCGGTGGCGGTTACTGTGCTGCTGACCGAACAGGCGTCCGCACGGGCAGTGAAACTGGCGGTAAAGTTGGCGGAAGCACCCGGGGCCAGGCTCGCCACGCTCAATACGGTGCTGGGCTGGGCCTGGTTGTCGACAACCGTAACGTTATTCAAAGTGACATTGCCGGAATTCCTCACGGCTCCTGTGTAGGTGATCAGACCACCGGCGGGAACGGGCGCAGCCGGACAAACCAATGTCACCGCAATCGCGGGAGCGGTGGTAATGGGACAGGTGATTGGCAGGGTGCTGGCCGCCACCAAGCCGTTACAAAGGTCCTGACCGGAGGCGCCGACCGTCGTGGTGGCGCTGCACGCATTGGCCGAAACGGTGTAACTGCCGCTAAAGTTTGCGCCGGCGCCGGGTGCCAGGGTGGCTAAAGTCAAGAGGCGGGTGTTGGCCACGGGTTGATCGCTCACCACTACGACGTTGGTCAGGGTGATATCGCCCGTATTAGTGACCGTGCCACTATAGGCAAGCAAACCGCCGGGAGCTACTGGGCTGCCCGAACAATTGGCCGACACGGTGAGCCGAGGCGTCGTGAGAATAGGACAAGTCGCGCTGGCAGAGCTGACGACTGCCGCGCCGCAGACACTCGAAGCCGTCGCGGTCAACGTGTCAGTCGCGGCGCAATTCGTCGGCGCGGTATAACTGCCGGTAAAATTGGCGGACGCGCCGGGCGCCAGCGAAGCCAGGGCGAAAACGGGCGTGTTGGCCACTGGACGATCATCGACCACGACAATATTGGTCAAAGTCACATTGCCGGTGTTAGTCACGCTGCCGGAGAAGGTCAGTAACTGCCCGGGAGGAACCGGCTGCGAGGGGCATAGCTTGGTCACTTTGATTCCCGGAGTCAGACTGTTCTGACAGGTGATGGTGATAAAATTGGTCAACGTCCTAGGCGTGGCCGTGAATTGGTCAGTGGCCAGGACGGTCAGGAGCGCCGTGCTCGGAAGGCATGGATTCAACGGAAGCCAGCTTCCGTGGAAAGAGGAGACCTGGCCGAAAGCAAGATTGGTGGGAAACAAAACGGCGAAAGTGCCACGCTCGTTAATATTGGTTACGGTTACCCCCACTAAAGTGTTGTTGCCGCAATTAGTGACCGTGCCGGTGAAGGTAATGAGGCCGTTTTCGCCGACGCTGCCGACGCATTGTGCCGTGATCAGGACACAGGGCAGGTTGACCTGGGTGTTGACTCCCTGGTTGCCGCCGCCTCTGCTATTGACGTCGTTTTGGTGGATATCTCCCTGGTCGACCGCGGTCGCGCGCACGGTGCCATCGGACCTGACGTCTTGAGCTCGGACCACATAACTGACGATGTTAGTATAATAATCGGACTCGCCTGGAGCGAGGAAAGTGCGCCGCAAGGTGATGGCGTTGGTGACCCCATCCGGCGTTACCACGAAGGCGGTAATCGCGCCGGCACTCGCCGGGTCTAGTTCGCCGGCGTCACAGGCCGGGAAAGGCGAGTTAAGGACAAGCACGCTATAGTAAATGGTGTCGCCGATGTGCACGTCGGGGAGACTCGTGAAAAGGCTGATACCCAAACCGCTGCCGGTGCATCCTGCCGGGTGGCGGTCGGCGTGGGCCTTGGGAATCGAAATCCCCAGCAACAGCAGTGCCGCCAGGAGACCCACTTTGATAAAATGACCCGGCCCCGTGGTCCAAGTGAGAAGCATCGCGCTTGTTTGAGATGGAGTAGCTGCTGGCTGAGCGATGCTATTCAATTTTAGTTGTTGGGTCGAACGGATCATAGGTTTGTTTGAGTTGTATTCTGATGTCGCACTGAGCTGGAAATGTTTGGGCCTGGAAATGGAGGGAACAGAACAGCCAGCCTAAGATGGACGATTAGTTTGCTGCTTGAGGCTCGTGAACAATCAAATCGCGTCATGACAGTGTGATCCTGTTGGGGGCGCATTGGCGGGCCAAAAGTTCACTTGCTGTGGTTTGGTGATTATTCACAAGGGGAGCAGCATAGGCGGCACCCCGGTTCCGGCCAACGGCGGGATTCGCCGTGGGGGACTTCCCCCACTACGAGTTTAGCCAAGCGCATTCTCCGGCAAGCCCGGCGCGGGTAAGGAAAGCTCCGGGGTCAATAGAACGCGGCGACTAACCGTAGAATCCAATTACCTTAGAGCGTGTTCTAAAATCCCGTTTGGAGTCCCGCCTTTAGGCGGCCCGGCGCAGAGACCGCCTAAAGGCGGGACTCCAAACCCCGCGGCGCCTGGACCCGATCCGGTATTTTAAAACACGCTCTTAGGGAGCAGCTCGAGTAAGCGGAGGGCCGCATCGACACGGCTGTCCAATTGCAGGACTTGGAAATAACGGAAAGTAACTGCGAGAATGTTTTAGACTACGGCTGAAACGGGTCTAGCTTCAGCCGGCTATCGCGCGTCTCTGCGGGCAGGGATGCCCGCGCGCCGGAGCGTGGGCTTGCAGCCCGCAGAGATCCAGGAACTGAATGTGGCGCTTAGGCGTGGGCAGCTGGGTTTGGAGTCCCGCCTTCAGGCGGTTTCGGTGCTGGGCCGCCTAAAGGCGGGACTCCAGACCGAGACCAAAATGCCCGCTAAAGGATGGTCAATTGAACACTGCTTTCGATGATGCCGGCGCTGATGGCGTAACGAGTCAGACCTGCGGTGTCATGGATGTTTAGCTTCGCCATCAGGTGCTGCCGATGCTTATCGATGGTTTTAAAACTCACGCCCAGTTCCGCGGCGACTTGTTTGTTGGGTTTGCCTTCCGCAATGAGTTGGAGCACCTCCACCTCGCGCGAACTCAGCCGGTTGTAACTCTTCTTTGACGAACCCCGCGACGCGGCGGGTCCTTTGGAAGCTTGCATGCGCTTGGAAATCGCCGGACTGAAAAACGTGCTTCCTTTTTGGATTGCGCGAATCGCTGTCGCCAGAACGTGGGAAGAGGTTTGCTTGAGCAAAAACCCCGACGCGCCCAGAGCCTCCACTTGCTCGATATAAGCGTCATCGCTGTGGGCGGAGAGAATTAGTACCCGGGCGTCGGGACAAGCTTTGCGAATTTGTCGGGTGGCTTCCAGCCCGTTGAGCAACGGCATGGCGATATCCATCACCACCACGGCCGGGCGCAGCTTGCGGGTGAGTTGCACGGCCTGGCGGCCGGTCTCGGCTTCGCCAACGACCTCGATATCGTGTTCGTGGCTCAACAAACACCGAAAACCCTCGCGGACTATTTCATGGTCTTCCGCCAGCAGGACAGTGATCTTTTTCATATTAAATGACTTTTAAACGACTTGATTCAGCGGAGCTTCTTCCCCCCCCCGCGGCGGTCGAACAATTAGAGGAACTTGTGCGAAGAGCGTCGTCCCCTGGCCGGGTGCGGAGGTGACCGTGAAATTGCCGCCGATCATCTCGAGGCGTTCTCTCATCCCGAGCATTCCCAGTCGCTTGCTTCTGTCCGCGCGCAAAAGGTGTTTGTTCTCAAAGCCTTTGCCGTTGTCTTTGACGGTCATGCACACCGCGCCATCAAGCTTGCGGATACTGACCTCCGCGTGCGTGGCTTGCGCGTGCCGGGCTACGTTGGTGAGTGCTTCCTGGGCGACCCGGTAGAGCACAGTTCGGATTTCGCTGTTCACATGCTTAACCGCGGCAAAGGCGGACAGGCTGACACGGATACCGGTCTGCGCCCCGAAGTGTTTCATGAAGGTATGCAGGGCCGGGACCAATCCCAAGTCATCCAAAACCGTCGGGCGCAATTCACGGGCAAACTGGTGGACGATGTTGACCGACTGCACCACCAATCGCTGCGTTCGGGCGATGCGGCGCTCCAGGCCCCGGGTGCTGAGCGAAGCTTTGTTTCTCAAGGTGGCCAGCTGCACATTGATGCTGGTCAAAGTCTGCGCAATGACGTCATGGAGCTCGCGGCTGATCTTCTTCCGCTCTTCTTCCTGAGCCAGGAGAAGCTGGCGGGACAGCATCCGCAATTGTTCTTGCATCAGCCTGGACTGCTCCAACAACTGGCCGTAATGCTGCTCACTTTTTCTGAGCGACTCCTCCGCCGACTTGCGCTGGGCCACTTCCTCCTTCAACTGCTGGTTGGAGGCCGCCAGAGCCGCGGTGCGCTGGCGCAGGGACTGGTTCAGGCGCTCCATTTGGAGGTTGGTTTCCTGCGCGATGCGATGTGTGTTCTCGATCGGGGTAATGGCCTGGGCAAAAAATGTCCCCGCGCGCCGGACAATTGCGGCCCGGGAGTCGGAGGAGAAGTTTGCTAAAGCCAGCTTGATTAATGCCTGTTCGTGAATCCTGGCCAGGTCCAGGGTCTCCAGGCCGAGAGTCATGGCCCGCTCTCCCAAGGCCTGTGCGGTCTGCATGCTCCCGCCACGACTCCGCTGTAAGTGTCCGCGCAACGCCGTCTGGTAATGCCGCGACAGGCCGGTCAGTTCACGCTTCATGATGTTTGCCGAATTCACGAGCGAATCGCTTGATGCTTTTTACCGATTGATCCACCAGCCGCTGCGTGCTGGCAATGTCTTTCTTGAATCCTTCCGCGTTGAGCGCGGCTTCTTTCTTCAGTGACAGCAATCGAACATTGATTCCTAAGAGGGTCTGAGCAATTTCGTCCTGCAAATCGTGGCTGATCTTTTTTCGTTTGTCCTCATGCGCCGTCAGGATCTGGTGGGCGAGTTTCTGCAAGTGTTTCTGCAGGCGGCGAGATTCCTCCAAGAGCTGCCGAAAGTGTCCTCCGCTCTTTTTAAGCGCTCGCTCCACCTGTTTGCGGCGGTCAATGCTCTTTTGCAAAGATCTGTTTGAGGAGGCCAGGTCGACGGTGCGCCGGTTGAGCTTCTTGTCGAGTTGCTCCAAATGAAGGCCCGACCTGAGGGCAGCGCGATGGAGTCTCTCAATGGGCGTGATGCTCTCCTTAAAAAACAACTCGGCCCGCTTGCTCAGCCCGTTGCTGCTGCTGGAGGCTTCCAGCGCGACGAGCGCTCGCTCGTGAATTTTGGCCACATCCAGGGTCTCCAGCCCCAGGGCCACGGCTTGGCGTCCCAGCCCGTGTGCCGAACCGAGGCCAGCCCGAGGTCCTCGGCGGAGGTGTCTCTTCAACTCCTTCAGGTACCGTTCGGATAAGGAGGCCAATTTACGTTTCATGATGTCTTCCGACATTTACGGGAAGCCACTGCCGCCGCTGTATCCGCAAAATGATTTCTGACGCTTCGGTGAGCCAGCAGACCGAGGTAATATCTAATATTGGCAGGTGGCTGTCTATCGGGGAAGTCCCCCTCTGGCAAGGAGTGGTTAAAAACCGGCCGGGTCGAGGGCGCCTGGTTTGGAGTCCCGCCTTTAGGCTGTCCAGCGCCGAAACCGCCTAAAGGCGGGACTCCAAACCGAATTCCAAAACACGCTCTGAGAAATTGGGGTTTTGGTTGCGGTCGACTATTGTGATCAGGCCTGCCTGCGCCCGGAAATGAAGTTGACCAGTACCAGCACCAACGCAACGACGAGCAGAACATGGATTATGCCTCCCATCGTGTAACTGGTCACTAAACCAAGCAGCCAAAGAATGATCAGGACTACCGCAACTGTGTATAACATATGGTTTGGTTCTTTCGTTTTGATGCTTATTTGTTTCCTCGCTGCTGCTCCCTTTTAGTTATAGGAAATTACAAAGTTACCACCCGAGATGGTGATCTTCGTCATGGTAAGGGCTGTGCCGGACTGGATTCGATAAAACTGAACGCCACCCGAGAGCGGTCCCGTGATGGTCTTGGTGGTAAGATCGACTGAATGGCCTGAAACGTAAGCGTACTGGCCATTGACCGTCGCCGAGGAGACTAATGTGATCGGGGCTACCACGGTATTGGGAGCGGTAACGGTATTGGAGTCAAGCGTGACTGCCGTTTGTGCCAATAGCCGGCCATTGATCGATGCGCCCGTTCCAAGGCTGATTGAGGTTTCGGCCAACACAATTCCCTCGAAGTGCGTGGTCGTCCCAAGCGAGACGCCGCCGAAAGACTGCCAGAAGATGTTTTCAGGCCGGGCACCCCCCGCCAGAATGAGCTTCGTACCGTTAGCCTGAATAAGTTTGCCCGCTATCTGGAAGATCCAGACGGCGTTCGGGCCACCATTGAGGGTGACATCGGTGGACAGCAAAACGTCCGTGCCCCACTTATAGAGACCGGGGACAAGAGTCAGCCCGCCAATCTGACCGGCGCCCAGTTCGGTGAAATCGGGGGTGGTCCGTCCGGCGGCGTCCGTGTACGCAGTTTGCATATCCCCGATGGCCGCAGTTAGATTAACAGGAGTTGGAGCCGCATAGTCAGACGCGTAAACCTTGCCGGTGATCTGCACCGAGGTCGCAAAGGCGCTGCCGGCGGCGTAGGTTGAGGAAAACCCGGTAATGGCGGTCGAGTCAATTGGACTGACTCCAATATCTCCGGTAACCGCCGAAGTCGGAATGGTTGATATTCCTGATTTTGCCAGGATCGCAAAATTGCCGGCCGTTCCGAGGTTTACCGGCGCTTGTGCTGCCGCTGCGTCATAGCGCGGGAGCACCCCAGCTGCCGCAAATCCAAGGATTAACGCCCCAATGCCTGGGAGCTTATGGTAATTTATTGATGTATTTTTCATAGTGGTCTTCAATTTTTGGTGCAGATTCGATTCATTTCCTCGACAGGCTAGCTGACTCACTGGCGTGTCTGTTGGAAGCTCGTTGCTTGCCTGAGCCCTTTAGCGTTTGGTGTGCCATGGCCGCCTTGGCAGGGTCGGTGCCGGGGAGCAACTTCGTGGGCCAGCCTTTCGAAAACCCCACAACCTCCTTGGCGGCAGCAAAAATCCATTAGCCGTCCCGGGGGGAGTGAGCAGCCCAGTGACTCGCTGGGAACAAGCCAAAAGCCGATCGTACTCTTTGCAAAGCGCATGTGGTGGCGGCTTAAACCGTGCAAGTTGCAATGACAGGAACTCTGTTCACGGCACCAAAACCGCCTCGAGAAACTACAATCAGGCCCGATCCATGAGGTTAGACCGGCGCGCGTTGGATTGGCCCTCTATTAGCTAGGGAGGGAAGGGCAACTTAAACGCATCCAAGGTTATGATACCAAATCACAAAGAATTTATCGAAGCCATCAAAGAAAAGAAAAAGGTTTGCCTGCGGTTCTATTCCAAGGCCGACAGCGGGGTGGTCGATCTCGTCTGCGCCCCTATGGATTATGGACCCGGGCCAGATCAACACGATGGCGTCAACCACTATTGGTTCTGGGACTACACGAGGAACACGGGAATCCCAACCTTGAGCCTGTTGCCGGTGCAAGTGCTGGACCTGAAGGTTCTCGGGCTGGCATTCGACCCGGAGGACTTCAACGTGCCTCTTAATGTGTTGCCGCTCCCGAACCCTCAATCTGCGCGGGCACCGGCCGAAGCAATTCATTTAGCACCAGCCGCCGGCGCCGAGCAGCAGCTCAACTTGCCCACAACAGAAGTTCACAACAAACCCAGCCGATCACAAAACCACGAAAGCCTATGGAAAAACACGAACACGAAGACGAAAACAACTTGAGCACGCTCGTCCAGGACGCGCGCGCCCTGATAGCTGCCACAGCCGATGTAGCCAGCGATAAGGTCGTCGAGACTCGGAAACGCCTCGCAGCTGCGTTAGATCGCAGCCGGGAGGTGTTTGGCCGGGCGAGCGAACGAGCGGTTGAGCAGGCAAAAGCTGCTGACCGGGTGATCCGCGATAACCCCTATCAAGCGGCGGTCATTGCCTTTGGTGTTGGTGCATTGATTGGTTATTTGGCGGCGCGCAACTGCCAGCGGGAAGAGTAAGCAGCTGGCAACACAGCCTGAATTGGGCTACTTCCGATGAATCGGACGATTCCGAAGGTTTTGGAGTGCGCCGCTTTGCGGCGCTTTTGGGGGCGAAGCAGGGTCGAATGACGTATCTTTCGCAAGTCACCCTCGTTCGGTTCCAAAAGCGGCGCAAAGCGCCGCACTCCAAGGCGCTGGCGCGCGTACCACCATGAACCAACTTAGCGAACCTGCCCCGGCGCAGGAGCCTCTCGACTCCTTGGCCGCGACGCTCGCGGTACCGGTTATTGCGGCTGAGGGCGCACAACCGTCCGAGCCATCCAGCGGCTCCGCGCCCGCCAAGGCGAGACCTGTGCAATTCGGTTTAGTTTTGCTGGGCCTGGTTGCCTTCCTTTATTTCGCCCGTCCAGTCGTTTTGCCGATTTTCCTGGCGTGTGTGGGCGGAATGACACTTAAACCGCTGATTCGTTGGCTGTCGCAATGCCATATCCCGCCAGGACTCTCCGCCGCCGTTGTCCTTTGCCTCCTGATGGGTACCCTCGGCTTTGGCTTCTTCGAACTAGGCCGCCCAGCGGTGGCTTGGCTTAACGAGGCGCCGGCCCACATCACAGAATTGAGGCAGCGGGTTCAGAGAATGTTTCCGCGAGTTACGCGTTTCAGCCAGGCTGCGGAGGCGGTGAACAATCTCGGAGCCGCGGACGAAGGGCAAAAGAAAGCGACCACGGTCGAGCTCAAAACCAGCCGCGTTCCCAGCACTTTCATTAACTGGACCGGAACCCTCCTGGCGGGGCTGGGAGAGTCTTTGGTTTTGCTTTATCTGCTGCTGGCCTCGGGGGATTTGTTTTTGCAAAAGCTCGTGCGAGTAATGCCGACCTTGCACGATAAGAAACGAGCGGTGGACATCAGCCATGAGATTCAGCAACAGATTTCCAATTATCTCGCTTCTGTTGCGGTGATTAACACTATCCTTGGGATCGTGGTCGGGAGCGGGCTCTATTGGCTGGGGGTGCCCAACGCTGCCATGTGGGGCATGCTCATTGCGTTGCTGAACTTCGTCCCCTACTTCGGACCGGTGGCGGGAATCTCCCTGCTGGCCGTCGTTGGGCTGCTCACCTTTGATACACTGTGGAAAGGATTGCTCCCACCGGCCTGGTATTTGTTGCTCCACCTGCTGGAAGCCAACTTTGTTACCCCGGTTTTGCTCGGACGCCGCTTCACGCTCAACCCCGTCGTCATTTTCATTTCGCTAATCTTCTGGACCTGGCTTTGGGGGGTGCCCGGCGCTCTGCTCTCGGTGCCAATCCTGGTTTCGATCAAAGTCATTTGCGAACGCGTACCGTCGATGTCTCCCGTCAGCGAATTGCTCACGAGCGAATCCAACAGCATTCTGGACAATCTTAAACTGCTGCGAACCCGAAAGCCGGGCACCTCGGCCGATCCTTCCGTCACGAGGGTTTAGTGACGCTGCTCAATGTCGAATTCGGGCCCTGGCCCATGCAGAACGCAACTTTGAGACTCCCAAATGTTGCAAATCACACGAGCCCGCAAGGCAATGTGCACCGTGGGCACAGTATGCCCGGTTCACCATCAAGGCACTCGGTCTTTTCGCGCCGAACGGACCGCAACTAGCTGAGCAGTTATTCTCCCGAGCAGTCCTCGGGGAAAACAAAACCAGTGATGCTATGAAATACATTTTATTCCTAACTCTCGTTGCCTCCTTGCTGACCACCGGCTGCATTTTGCCTGGCCATCGAGGTGGTGGCGATTATGACCACCGTGAGCAATATCGAGGCTACGACGGGGATCGCCCGCACGAAGAAGATCGCGGGCGCTCTGAATATCACAGCTATTCCGAACCCACAGTGGACGTCCGGATCCGTAGATAATTCCGACGCGGCCATTAAGCCCGCGTCGCGGGAAAAGGTACAGAGTGGCGAAGACTCATGCAAGTTGCACAGTTCTTGAGTGTTCAGCACCCAACAAGAGCCACTCCAAAACTCTCTAAGGTTCAGGCCTTAAACATGTTATTCAGCACGCCGCCGGGTGGCCATCAATTAGCTACAAAGAAAGAAGCTGGAATCGGCGAAGGTAATCGAAGTTGCCATCCCTAAGCAACCGCACGAACAATTCAGGAGAATTTTTAATTTAATGACCACTCCCATTATGGAACGGAATCTAAGCAAAGAAGCCCCACCGAGCCCGCGCGAACGGCTGGTTGGATTTGTAATTGCCAGGCGCGCGGTCGATAAATGTCGCGCCAGTATTGCAGGAAATGCGGGCGAATACATTTATGATTGTCCGCTCGATAACGTGCTCTTCAAGTTCAAAGGCATCACCGCGGGGCAGTTCAAAACCGTCGTGCAGACCGCCGTGAACTATGAAGAGGTAGGAGCCTGGCTGCTCGCCAATGGCATCCCCAAAACCCAGGTGGAGATCCAGGCCTGGTCGGATGAGACAGAACGTGGCAGCCTGATGAAAGATCCGGAAAAACGCTCTTTCTTCATTGAAAGCTGCTCCCGCCTCGGGCTGAACCCGCAAATGAACACGACCTTTGACTGGCTCGAAGCCGACGACCGGGAGAGCTTCCGTCGCAAATCGGCCTGACGTTCTTACGTGCAGTACGCACGAATGGGTTGCGTGGAGAATGCAACTTGCACGATCCGGTCGCACCCTGGAGGGTACCGCTGAGCCCGCCCGGCGTCGTTTACACCGTTCTAATACAAGCAATTAACGGAACGGATGAAGACCTTGGCTCTCTACTAGCTCTGAGGCCACCCGAGAAATACGAAATGCCAGGCACGGAGGGCACGCTATCCGGTGGTGCTTCCCGGTTTCGAATGCTCGCACCGAATGTCGCAACAGCTCGATCAACTATCCGACTCAACGACCAACCACATATGAAACATAACCTCACCTTGCTGGCCGCCGCCGCGTTACTGCTGGCTGGCGCGGCGACTCGTGCCGACACCCTTCCCAATAATTTCTGGGTAAATCCGAATTTCGAACTGGGCACCAACCTGGATCAAACCAGCGGCACCGTCTCCAATTGGAATCGCGGGGGCGGCGACCCGACCATCTGCCAAGTGATCACCAACAACTCTGTGAGTGCGACCCACGCCTTGGCGGTGGTTGATTCCAACACCGGCAGCAGCGGGTACGGCGAGTGGTATTCCGACGTCGCGCTCAGCGGACATGCCAGCCCCGGCGATACGTTAGATATTCAATGGTACGAAATGTACAGCCTCAACTCGACCGAGATGCGCGTGACCGTCCTGTTTTTTGATGGCTCAGGCGCAACGGTTGGAGGCCCCACCCATTTTGTCACCACCGGCACGACCAGTCCTGGTTGGGTTAGCACAATCGAGGATTCGACTTTCACTAAGCGCAACGGGTCCCTGGCCGTGCCGCCGGGTGCCGTGAAAATGCGCTGCTCTTTGGTCTCGGGTGGTTCGCCATCGGTTACCGGCGTAATGCTCATCGACGACTTATCGGTCGCTCGCTCCGCCGTGCCGAACCTGCTCGCGGGTAATTTCTGGATCAACCCCTCCTTCGAGCTCGGAAGTAATCTCGACCAAACCAGCGGCACCGTCTCCAATTGGAATCGCGGAGGCGGCGATGCCTCGATTGACCAAATCATCAGCCAAAACTTCACCAGCTCGACCCATGCCCTGGCCGTGGTGGATACCAACACCAGTGGGAGCGGTTACGGTGAGTGGTACTCCGATGTGGCGCTGGCCGGCAACGCCAGCCCCGGCGACACCTTGAACCTTCAGTGGTATGAAATGTATAACATCAGTGCCCCGGAGATGCGCCTGACGGTCCTGTTTTTCGATGGCTCCAACAACCAGGTTGGCACGCCTACCCACTTTGTGACGACCGGCACCAATAGCCCGGGCTGGGTCAGCACCATCGAGGATTCAACCTTTACCAAACGCAATGCGTCTTTAGCCGTACCGACGGGAGCGGTCAAGATGCGTTGTTCCCTGGTATCGGGCGGCTCTACTGCCGTCACCGGCGTGATGGTCATTGATGATCTATCCGTGGCCCGCGCTGCCCACGCGGATTTGTTGCCGGGAAATTTCTGGGTGAACTCGACTTTTGAACTCGGCACCGGCCTGGATAAAGTTGACGGCACACCTGAGAATTGGAATCGCGGCGGCGGCGACAGCACCATCGACCAGGTCACCACGAACAACTACACCAGCGCCAGCCACGCGCTAAGCGTCGTGGATACCAATACGAGCAACAGCGGTTATGGCGAGTGGTACTCGGACGTGGCACTTAACGGAAATGCCAGCCCGGGCGACACGCTAAACATCCAGTGGTTTGAAATGTATAGCGTCAGCGGTCCCGAGATGCGGCTGAGCGTGTTGTTCTTGGATGGCACGGGCACCCAGGTGGGTGCCGCCACTCACTTCGTCACCACCGGCACCAACAGCCCGGGATGGGTAAGCACTCTCAAGGATTCAGCCTTCACCAAGCGCAATGGCACCGTGGTCGTCCCTGCCGGTTCGGTCAAGATGCGCTGCTCGCTGGTTTCCGGGGGCTCGCCCACCGTCACAGGGGTGATGGCGATCGACGACCTCTCGGTTAACGTTGTGCCTCCGACCGTCTTAACCGGAAACTTTTTCCCCAACCCGACCTTCGAGCTGGGACTGCTGTTGGACGACGCTGTGTTTGGCTTGCCCGCGGGCGGCTGGCAGCGAGGCGGCAGTGCCAGCGGGATCGACCAGGTGACGGCCAGTAACTCGGTCAGCTCCGGCCATTCTCTGGCCCTGGTGGATAATGATGCCGCCAACTACGGCGAATGGTACCTGTTCCTGACCATCTCCAACCTCGTTTCGGCCGGCGACCCCCTGGATTTTCAATGGTTCCAGTTATACAACGTGTCGGGCGGAAGTATGCGCTTGAGCTTCGCCTTCCTCGATGCCGGCAATACCACGCTCGCCGGGAAGGATTATAATGTGACCGGGCAAAGTCCGGGTTGGAACGGCAGCATTGGAAACTCGACTTTTCAACGGCAGTACCAACGACTGGCAGTGCCCGCTGGGACAACCCAATTGCGCGTTAATTTTGCGTCCGGCGGGGCTTCTTCGGTAACCGGCACGATGGTCATCGACGACCTTTCCATCCGGGTCACTATGCCCTTGATCTCAGACGTCACGGCTGATGCCAACGGAGTTAATCTCACCTGGTATAGCTCGCCGAGCAAGACCTATAAGGTTCTCTTCACGAGCGCGCTGGGAGCGACGCCAAACTGGACGCCACTCCAGACCGGCGTCGTGCCCGACAGCGCGGACGGCCTTACGGCTTCGTATGTTGACTCGGCGGCGCATCCTGGCAACCAAGGGTTCTATCGCATCGTGCAAGAGTAAACGCCCCGATCCGGGAGTGCCCATGGATGCGCTCCCGGAGCGGTTTCTGGGCCATGAGTCTGATGCATGAATTGGACACCCCTTAGCCTCGCCGTCCGCGTCGGGTGCCGACTCGTCTACGTAACAAGCGTGCCCACGCCGGTTCTGTTCGTGCTAAAACCGCAGCTCGAAGGCAGGGTGCTCGTATTGCAGGAGCAGTTTTTGTTCGGCATTGGTGTGCCATCGTATGAGTTTCAGGATTCCCATGGCAACATTACTTATCGCGTCACGCTCATGCCTGGCTGCAATGAAATTCGGCATGATGCGATCATCGCTGTCTCTTCCCTGCCCGACAGCCGTGAAGTGATCGGCCCGGTCTTGCCCGTGGGACAACTGCCTTGTGAGCTCTTGCGCTATACGCTGCCCAGCCGTTATTGCGATTCCGATAAGTTAATGAACTTCGCGTGGAACTGTTTCGGCCAGGTCACCCACGGCCTCCCACGAGTGCAAGCCATCTGCGACTGGGTTCACCATAACCTTGAATACCGCTTTATGTCCGGACGTCCCGACCTGTCCGCATCCGAGGTTATCGAGCGACGGTACGGCGTCTGTCGCGACTTCGCCCATGCTGCGATCGCGTTGTGCCGCGCTTTCAATCTGCCGGCGCGGTATGTGACCGGCCATTTGCCGGACATCGGCTACACCGATCCCGGCACCCCCATGGACTTTCATGCCTATTTTGAAGTGTACTTGGGGCAGCAATGGCTCACCTTTGATGCCCGCTATAATGTGCCGCGCATCGGACGCGTCAAAGTTGCCCAGGGTGCGGACGCAGTGGATGGCGCGTTCGCCACCATCTACGGCGAGGCTAATCTCACCCATTTCGAGGTCTGGGCGTATCAAGTGAATTCACAGGAAGTCTCGGTGGGCGACCCGATCGACTTATCCAAACGCCTTGACGGCCAGCAGACCGTTCAAGTCAGTTAGCCGCCCGATGTTGCGCCTGGATGCTACTGGCTCCCAATTCCGTCCACGCCGCCTAACCCGTGATCAGGAAGACCGGGCTGGCGCGCAGCCACGACTCGGCGACCAGGTTGTCGCTCGCCGGCGCTGGGATTGAGACTCGAACGTCGCGCAGATGACCCCAGACCCCGAATACGTTTAGCAGCCAGAGAACTACTATCACGACCACTGCGATGTTGAGGATGTTCTTGATTTTCCCATCCATGGGAATGTACGTGTTCACGAGCCAGAGCAATACTCCGACGACGATGAGGGTGACCACAATTGTAATTAATGACATAATTTTAACTTTCCGTTTCTTTGCCTGTTGGTTCCTTAGTGCCGACTGCACCTTTGCCTCCCTTTAGCTCCTGGTGTGCCAGCAGGCGGTGCACTGGGCGAACTGCTGGATTCGATTCAAGTTCACGGTACGCGAACTTCGCAACCTCCAGCACTGCAATAGCCTGCGGTCCGCTAGCCCGGCGGCAAAGCCAGCGAGAGAGATCGCAGGGGCCCCTTCCCGCAAGTGCTGCCAATGCAAAATGCCGGAGGCGCCGGGCCTGAAAGTGCAAGTCGCACGTCGCGCCCATAAAAGACTTGTCTTGCGAAGGTTTTGGAGATGTGTGAGAGCGGTTCTGCTTTGTTGTTCGGGCAATAGGCTCACAGCGGCGCGGACCCGCCGCACTCCTATACGCCCCGCCGAGAAAGAGGATCAGTTCCCATCTGGCCGGCTGTGCAAGCCGCACATTTCGTCGCTTTCGATTCGTGCGAATTGCCCGATTTTTGTTGTGGCTGGCGCAAGCTGGGAGCTCGGCTGAGTCCTTAGGTTTCCCTGCCTGAACAGGTTACCTCTTCGAGCCGGAGTTGGTCCGAGGTTAGCTAGACAGGCAAAGCCGAAGTGCTTCCATGAAAGTAGATGGGCAAAAAAGCCGAGTATACAGCATGCATTTTGCATGATATGTTAAGGCCTCCTTCATTGGCCGGACGCGCGTGCGCTCGACTCGACGCGGGGAAGCGCATGATTTACCGATTTCGACGGCGGATTATCGGGCCTTTAGCCATCTTTTGGCTGATCGTCACGGTTGCCAGCGTGGTCAGCGGGGCGGTGGCGTGGAGCCGATTTTCCAAGCGGGTAGGTGCGTCGGCCGATCCGGATCAATTTCGCGGTTCAATCAATCATCTGCAGCAAATGACCTGGGTGGCCGGTTTGCTCGGTGTGGGTGCGGGATTGTTCGCCCTATATTTCTACAAGGTCGATTACGATCAGGAGCGAGCGCGGCGGGAGTTGTTGGAAGAGAAGCTGCACGCTGAAGAAGCAGTGCGGGAGAAGAGCGCCTTCCTGGCCAACATGAGTCACGAGATTCGCAGCCCCATGAACGCGATTCTCGGTTTCAGCGAACTGCTTGAGCCCGAAGGCCTGACACCCAGGCAATCGCAGTATGTGCGGGCCATCCGTGACAGTGGGTCGGCCTTGCTGCATCTGATCAACGATATTCTCGACTTGTCCAAGCTCGAAGCGGGCAAGTTGGAATTGCACCCCGATCCCACTGACATGCGGGATTCCTGCGAGTTTCTACGCACCGTTTTCGGACAGCAGGCCCTGATGAAATCTCTCCAGCTTCAGTTCGAGCTCTCACCCGACTTGCCAAGGGCGTTGTTACTCGATCGATTGCGTCTTCGCCAGGTGCTCGTGAATTTGCTCAGCAATGCCATGAAGTTCACCGAGAAGGGTTGCATCAAAACCCGAGTCTCCTGGCAAAATTACCAGCATGATGGCACTGGGACCCTTTTGATTGATGTGGAGGACACCGGCATCGGAATCCCGGCAGATAGACTGGAAGAAGTTTTTAAGCCGTTCGTACAAGCCGACTCCCGTCGGACGGCGGAAAAGGAAGGTACCGGGATAGGTCTCACGATTGTCAAACGCCTCACCGAATTGATGGGAGGCACCCTTGCCGTGGATAGCGCAGTCGGGCAGGGGACTGTCTTTCGCCTGCGGTTTGCGAATGTCCCCCTCTCGGGGCGCCTGCCGGTGGGGGATCACGCCGAACCTGGCGGCGCGGTGGACTTCAATGACTTCGCGCCCGCAACGTTGCTGGTCGTTGATGACAACCGAACCAATCGAGACCTCATGGCGGGCATCTTCGAAAAGACGCATCACCGAGTGCTCTTTGCCATGAATGGCCACGAGGCTTTGGAGTGTTTGAGGACGGCCAAACCCGATGTGGTCTTGCTCGATATCCGAATGCCGGTGATGGACGGGCGGGCGACCCTGGCCGAGATTCGCAAGCAGGCGGAACTGGCATCGCTGCCAGTCATCGCGGTCACAGCCTCAAGCGAGGCTGGCGAAGAGGCGGAGTTGCAACACCAGTTCAGCGGATATATTCGCAAGCCATTTTCACGGCACACACTCTTCGCTGCCTTAAGGCAGTTTCTCCAACAGGCGTCCCAACGGGATCCATCGAAACCGGATCATTCCGTGGACAGCGTAGCCAGCGTTTCGGCTCCTCTGCCCGAGCAAGCCGCGCAGTGGCGGGAGCTGGCGGTTGAACTCCGGCGCCAGGAAACCGGCCAATGGCCCTCGCTGCGCGACAGCCTGGCCGTTAACGAGACGCGGACCTTTGCGCACAATCTTTTCAGCCTCGGCCAGGTGGCGCACTGTGCTCCGCTTACGACTTATGCCGCCACGCTAGCCACCTTGGCCGACACTTACGCCATCGGCCAAATGGAACGTCAGCTCGGCCTGTTTCCGGGACTGGTAAACTCAATCGAAAGTTCTTTGGCGCGACCAGTCCTGGCCCAGGCCTCGGCAACAGAACATGTCTGAATCCACAGCAACCAACTCCGGCTGTCTGCTCGTCGTCGATGACCAGGAACCCAACATCCAGGTCATAGGGGCCGCGTTGGGCCAGCTCGGGTTTGAGATTTTGCCGGCGACTGGCGGAGCGCAGGCGTTCCAGCGCTTGGGGGTCCGGCGGCCCGACCTCATTTTACTCGACCTGTTAATGCCCGAGATGGACGGGATCGAGGTTTGTCGCCGCATTCGCGAGAACCCGGAGTGGGTTGAGATTCCCGTGATCTTCCTTTCTTCGGCCGATGACAAAGGCCTGATCGTTCGCGCCTTGGAAAGCGGCGGCGTCGACTACATCACCAAACCCTTCAACCACGCCGAGTTGGTGACGCGCGTGCGGACCCATCTTGCGCTCAAGAAGGCCCGAGACGAGTTGAAGCAACTGGCCGAAGATCGCGATGAGTTGCTCGGGATCCTGGCCCATGACCTCAAGAATCATTTGGGCGGCATGGACATGAGCGCCCAATTGCTCCGTGACCGCACCGAGGCGATGGCGGATCCCAAGCTGCGGCTGATGGCCGAGAACATCTCGCATTCCAGCAGCCAGATGCTCGCCTTCCTGAAGGAGTTCCTGGCAAATGCTTCCGCCGACCATGGACTAAGCCTCAAGACCGAGACGGTCAACTTGTCCGACGCGGTTGCTCGGGCGGTGCGGCAGCACCAGGAAGCGGCCAGGTCCAAGCAGCTGGTTGTGCAGCTGGTTTTGCCGCCCAACGGCACGTTGGTGTGGGCCGACGGTGCCGCCCTTAACCAGGTGCTTGATAATCTTTTGTCCAATGCCATCAAATTTTCTCCTCCCGACAAACATATCCGGCTGACGGTTTGTCCGCCGGGCGCGCGGTACGTCGAATGCCAGGTTCAGGATGAAGGGCCCGGGTTCACCCCCAGCGATCAGAGTCGAATGTTCGTTCGCTATGGCCGTCTGTCAGCGCGCCCCACGGGAGGCGAGCCCTCGACGGGCCTGGGCCTGAGCATCGTCAAGAAACTCGTGCTGGCGATGCAGGGTGAATTGGCTTGCGAAAGTACTTTCGGCCAGGGCGCGACCTTCGCTTTCCGATTGCCTCGGGCCACCCTCTCCCAATGATATTCTAATATGGACTTTCTGGTTATCGACGACGACAAGACTTTCCGTGACGCAACCTGCCTGCTGATCGACTCCGAGGGTCACTATGCCGAGGCCGCGCACTCGGGAGAGTTGGGCCTCACCGAGCTAAAGGAAGGCAAATTCGACGCAGTGCTGCTGGATCTGAATCTTGGGGCGGAAAAAGGGCTCGATATCCTGGATCAAATTCTCAAGCGCCAGCCCAATCTGCCAGTGATTATTTTTACCGCCCAAGGCAGCGTCAAAAACGCAGTCGAAGCCATGCGGCGCGGCGCGGTGGACTTCCTGGAAAAGCCGTTTACCCGGGAACAGTTTCATCTGGTGCTGGCCCGCGTGCAGCGCTTTCACCAACTCAACCAGAACATCGAACGGCTCGAACGTGAAATTAAGGACAGCAACGCTCAGAGTCCTGAGATTCTGTTGGATTCGAGCACGCCTTTGATGAAGGAAGTGATCGAGACCCTGTTGCGCGCGGCCAAGACGCCCGCCTCGATTTTGCTCCTGGGAGAAAGCGGCACCGGCAAAAGCGTTTTGGCGCGGGCCATTCACCAGCAGAGCCATCTGGCTGACAAACCCTTTATCACCGTGAGCTGTCCGAGTCTGTCGAAGGAACTGCTGGAAAGCGAATTGTTCGGCCATGTCAAAGGCGCGTTCACCGGCGCCATGCGCGACCATTGGGGCAAAGTCAAAGCAGCCTCTGGCGGGACCCTCTTCCTGGACGAGATTGGCGACCTGCCGATGGAAATCCAGCCTAAGTTGCTGCGGCTTCTTCAGGAACGCGAATACGAGCGGTTAGGGGAAAATGTCATTCGTCAGGCGGAGGTGCGCATTATTGCCGCCACCAGCCACGATCTTAAACGGCGCGCGGCTGAAGGCGCTTTTCGCGAAGACCTTTACTTTCGGCTCAATGTGATCACGGCCGAAATGCCTCCCCTCAGGCAACGGCAGGGCGACCTGATCGGCTTTGCCGGCCATTTCTTCAAGCATTTTACAGCTCTCAGCGGGCGCCGTCTGAATGGGTTTTCCGATGAGGCCTCTGCTGCTATCCAAGGTTATTCGTGGCCGGGCAACCTCCGCGAGATGCGTAACGCCATCGAACGCGCGGTCATTATGGCCCGAGCAAACCAGATTAACCTGGAAGATCTCCCCGCTGAATTGCGCAGCCAGCCGCTGGCCGGAGCCAACGGCAGCGAAGCGGCCTTGCAGGTGGGTGCGTTGGTTTCCATGGAGCAACTCGAGGAAGCGCACATTCGCAAGGTACTGGAACGAACCGCCAACCTCGCCGAAGCGGCTCAAGTTTTGGGAATCGATCAAGCCACGCTTTACCGGAAACGCAAAAAGATTGGATTGGAGTAACCCGGATTTGAAAACACGCTCTCAGAGCGTGTTTTGGAATTCGGCTTGGAGTCCCGCCTTTAGGCGGGCCAGCGCCGAAACGGCCTAAAGGCGACTCCAAACCAGGCACCCACGACCCGGCCGATTTTTAAAACACGCTCTCAGTCAGGGCGCCGCTCAAGGCGGCTTCCTGGTTGGTCTCCAGGAAGCCGTGCAGGTGGTGAGCCCGAGTCGGATGCCTGAGCTTACGCAAGGCCTTGGCTTCGATCTGACGGATGCGCTCCCGTGTCACATTGTACATGCTTCCAATTTCCTCCAAGGTGTGGCCGTAGCCGTCGACCAAACCAAAGCGCATTTCGAGGATCGTCCGCTCGCGTGCGCTGAGACTGCTCAGCACCGTGTCGAGCTTCTCTTTGAGCAGGCTCTGGCTGACACCCGCCGCGGGGTTCTCCGCGCCCTGGTCCTCGATGAAATCACCCACGCTCACATCCCCCTCTTCCCCCACCGGGGCGTCGAGAGAGATAGGCTGGCGGGCCATCTTCAAGAGCGCGTTGATTCGCGCGATCGGCAGACCCAATTCGTCGGCAAGGTCTTCGGCCGTCGGCTCCCGGCCCAACTCCTGGCCAAGCTGCTTCTGGGTGCGCCAAAGCTTGCTCATCAGCTCAATCATGTGAACCGGGATTCGGATGGTACGGGCCTGGTCGGCGATGGAGCGGGTCACGGCCTGGCGAATCCACCACACGGCATACGTGGAGAACTTATAGCCGCGCCGATAATCGAATTTCTCGACTCCTTTCAGCAGGCCGATGTTGCCTTCCTGCACCAGGTCAAGAAAGGACTGGCCACGATTGACGTACTTCTTCGCGATGGACACCACCAGCCGCAGGTTGGCTTCCGCCATATGGCTTTTGGCCTCGTGGGCCTGGTTTGCGGCGCGCTGCAACCGTTCGAACGTTTTGGAGAATTCCTCGTGCGACCGACGGGCCAATTGTTCCAGGGCAAGAATTTGGGCGCGTTCCTCCCGCAAGGCCGCCTGTTGGCGGCTGCTCTTGGGCTCCTTTTCAAACTCCTGGATGCGTTTAAGTCCGGCTTGAAATCTCGCCTGTAGGTTGCCGGCCACCAGGACGATGTCCTCGACCACCTTTTGTTTGAAAAAGAACTTTGGAAATGTGGCCTGAAGGCGGCGCTCGAGTCTTTGGAGCTCGGCAAACAGCTTTTCACGACGGCCAGCGCCGGACGCCTTTTTCCACAGGGAATAGTGCTCGTCCACCTCTGCGTCGAGCGCATGCATTTTTTTCAACAGGCCGCGGAGCTCCTGGAGGTGGCGCTCCCGACTGGTGACTTTGCTATCCACTACGATTCGGTCAAAACGTTCCTTGGGTGGGTCGGCCAGCAGCTTCTCGGCGAGCGTACTGTGCTCTTTGGCGGTGAAGCCCAGGCCATAGACCAGGCGGGTCACTTCCAATTCGGCCTTTTCGATACATTTGCAGACCTCAATCTCCTGCTCGCGGCTGAGCAGCGGCACTTTACCCATCTGGTTCATGTACATTCGAACCGGGTCATCCAGTGCATCGAAGGACCGATCTTCCTCCGGCTCCGGATCCTCGGGTTTGGCCTTCTCAGCTTCGGCCTGGGTGACCACCTCGATCCCAACGTTCTGCAGTTTGGTGTAAAGTATGTCCAAATCTTCGGGAGAGACGCCATCGGGCAGGACCTCATTGAGGTCGTCATAAGTGAGATGTCCTTGCTCATGGGCCACCTCGATCAGGGTTTTGATTACCTCGGTCATGTCCACTGGCTCAGGATGAGCATTTGAACTGGCGTTCCCGAGGCCTTTCGCTGCGGACGTGCCTGCCCCGGCGGCGCCGCCGTGGCCCGGAATACTTTTGGCTTTCGTCGTTGCAGACGCCTTGCCAGCGGCCTTTGCTCCAAACATGAACGGCGCGCGCGGTAACCGGCTCTTGCCTGGACCGCTTCGCCCGTTCTCGTCACCGGTATTTTTCGCTCTGTTGATCATGTCAGCCTTTGAAGAATTTTTTCGGTCCACGGAAAATTTAAGTAAGGGTATAAAGCGCAAATGAGAACAGCCGATTTAGCCGGATTGCGCGAATTCCAACCTGAACGGCATCACAAAGAACACAAGGGTGGGGCACGTGAAACGCTCTCACCAAGGGCGGTTGAGGTCAGGACGTCGTTTTCGATTTTCTCGAACTTGCGTTTGCAGGCTTAGACTTTCGGCAACTGCCGGTACCCGGTTCGAAGCGGCGTTAATGGCGGTCAGCTGCTCGTCGATTACTTCGAGCAACTCCTGGCGCCCGCAGCCCGTCTCTGCGGAACAGGTGAACACGGCTGGAGACTTTTCAAACCATGCCGAAATGCGCTCCGTAAAGGCGGCGATGTTCGTCTGCGTCATGGCGGCGGATACCTTGTCGGCCTTGGTAAAGACGAGCACGAACGGCACGGCATGGCGCACGAGCCATTCTACGAACTCGAGATCGATGGGTTGCGGCGCCAGCCCGGAGTCGATCAGTGAAAAGACCAGGCAGAGGTTCGGGCGATGTTCCAAGTAATCGGCCGCGGCTTGGTTGAAACGGGCCTGGTGCTTCCGCGAACCTTCGGCAAAGCCGTAGCCCGGCAGATCCACCAGCCGCCAGCATTTGTTTATCGTGAAGATGTTAATGAGCCTGGTGAACCCCGGCCTGGACGAAACGCGGGCCATTCCCGGCTCGCCCGCGAGCACGTTCAGCAGCGAGGATTTGCCGACGTTCGAGCGCCCGATGAAGGCAAACTCCGGCAACGACTCGTTCGGACATGAATCCAAATCCGGCGCGCTGCAGTCAAAAATGGCGGATGAAATGTTCACAATGGAGAATCCACACCGCATTGTGGCATAAATCCAGCCCACGGAAACACATATCGTCGGAAAACCGCCGTTTTACGCCGCCAGCCGCACAGGACTGAGTCAAACGGGTTCAATTCTTCCGGCTGAAGGTGCGCCCGGCGCCGCGATCACTCTTTTTACGGTGTTGCCAGGCGGCTCTTTTCTCCGCTTCGCGGAGGAAGCGGATTTCGAGTTGGAGCTTGAGGAAACTCTCATACCGCTCGCGCGGGAGCGTGCCGGCGGCCAGCGCTTCGAGCACGGCACACTTATTCTCCTTCGTATGGGTGCAGTCGCGGAAGCGGCAGCGCGGAGACAGCGCTTCGATCTCAGGAAAAGCCTGCTTCGATCCCTCCGTGGCAATCCAGATGTGGAACTCTCTCATGCCCGGCGTATCAATGACCACGCCGCCTTGGGGGAGGAAGATCATCTCGCGCCACGAAGTCGTATGCCGTCCTTTGGCGTCACTCGTGCGAACTTCCACCGTCGCCTGTATGTCTTCTCCATAGAGGCGATTGATGAGGCTCGACTTGCCAACCCCCGAAGTTCCGATGAACACCGCGGTGTCGCCGGGTTTAATCAGTTCGGACAACGCATTCACGCCCCGCCCGGTCCGCGCACAGGCCGCGAGCACGGAGGCGCCCCCGGCCACGCGAGCGGCCCCGGCAAGCTTCGCGTCAAGGTCGTCGCACAAATCGATTTTATTGAGCACGACGACCGGCCTGGCGCCGCTCTCATGCGCCACCACCAACATCTGCTCCAAACAGACCGGGTCGAAACTTACGTCCGCGGCGGTCACCATGAACGCCGTGTCGATATTGGTGGCGAGGATGTGTTCGGTGGCCCCATGGCCGATCTTGCGGGACAGCCGCGTGCGTCGCGGAAGGATGGCCTGAATAACGGCTTTATCCTCGTTGGCCACGAGTTTTACGGCAACCCAATCTCCGACCTTGGGAAGTCTTGAGTTGGACCGGCGCGCTTCGTGGAAGCATTTGCCCGAGACTTGCGCCAGAAGCTCCGCCTCCGCCGTCCAGATGCGGAAGAAATGCTTGTCCTCCACCGCGACGCGAGCCGGGACCAGACCCTTGGCACGGTGGGGTGCGAATTGCTGATCGAGTTCAGCATTCCAGCCCAGCTTCGTCAGTTCCATAGTCGGCGCGTTGCTTGGATCATTGATAAAACCAAAAGATTTCGGGTCGAGTGGCCGATCTGTACTCCTGCCATCCGTGAATTGAGAGTAACCCCGGGGCAGAACGTCGACCAGACCGAATTCAACTCCTGGGTCGGGCTTCAATTCGCTGCCAGGCTGTTTGCGAGGAGCATTTCCCCCCATGGCATTGCGCGGCTCCCTCTGGCAGGCTTTTTTCGTGGTTTGGCGAGCCAAACAGCTGAAAACAAGATGAAGCAGGGTGACGCCATTCGAGCGATTCAGGTCACCCAAGCAATTCTACCGTGCCGGCATTGCTCTTGCACACCCTCTTCCTTAGTCCCAAAGCTCCGGTTGGTCATTGGCTTGGCTTTCTTCCTTTGTTTAGCTCTCGTCATTTTGCCGCTTTCGACTTTCGTACGACTGCTGCGACCGAAGCCCGATCGACCAGCGACTGCTCCGGTTCCACACGGCCCTCGGGAAAGCGCGTGTCCGCCACCTTCGGGTTTTAATAGTTTGCGCGAAGCCTCGTGACCTCGCGGCTGGCCGCCACGCGTCCGCCCGATCGCGCCTTGCGCCCTCACCGCGCTGAAAAGCCCCGCAGATCTATAGTGGTCCCGTTTTCAGGCCCGGCCCCTGTATGAGTGCGAACACCATGCGCTGCTGATTTATAGCCCCGTGGCCAAGTAAGAGGGCGAGCTGCCAAGCCGGGTTCGAAATTCCTCATGCAGATCCGCAATGGCTGGCCTGGCTGGCGGGACAATTGCGCAATGCCCAAAGCGCATTACTTTGGTCAATGGACGAGGCAACTTACACATATGAGCACCATAAAGTGCATTATGAACGTGAGGATACGGTCAGCGAATTTCTCAACGCCTATGACCTCGAGAAAGAACGGCAGTTCATCAAACGCATCGACCGTTACATCCCCAGGGACCAGGTTCGCCTGCTGGATATTGGGTGCGGGTCGGGCTTGCATGCCTCCTTGTGGGCCGAGAGAAACAAGCAGGTTACCGCTTCGGACTTCAGCACCAAATTTCGCGATTACATCGTCGAACATTACGATTTTCCATTTATTTGGACCGACGTGCTGAACTGCAGCATCAAGGAGCAATACGATATTTGCTTCTGCATGGCCATCGCGACAATTCAGGTGGATGAAAAAGCGCGATTTCAGACTTTCGAAACTCTCGCCAGGTTGGTTCGGGTCGGGTCGTTTTTAGTGCTGGTTTCCCCCTCAAACCAAAGGATCTTTGATCTCCGATCGCGTCGGGCCTCGTTGCACGCTCTCGACCGGAGGGATTTCGGGAAACTGGAGCAGCTCGGCCTGGGGATTGAGCGGGTGTTTCATTGGAGCACTTCTCCCAGGTCTATGTGGCGCTCGCCCGCCTCGCGCTGGTTCGCAAATTTCATTGAGGAACTTGGCGCAAAGCTCGGCATTGGTGCCAGAAAAGTGGTGATTTGCCGCCGAAGAGAAGTGGCCCAATGACACTTTCAGGTATTTGAACACGGCTGTATGCGGGTGACCTGGCCCAACGGACATCAGTTCGCGTTCACGATCGTGGACGACACGGATTGTGCCACCGTCGAGAACGTAAAGCCAGTTTACGACCTGCTCGCTCAGCTGGGAATGAAGACGACCAAAACCGTCTGGATGTTCCCAGGCCAGGGCGATCCGCTGCGGGAAGGATCTACCTGCGAGCTGCAACCGTATCGCGATTGGGTTTTAACCCTGCAAAAAGCGGGGTTTGAGATCGCCTTTCACAACGCGGCGCCAACCACCTCACCGCGAGAAACCACCCTCCGCGGCCTGGCAAAATTCCACGAGGTCTTCGGACCGGGCGAGCTGCTTTTTTGCAATCACACGCGCTGCCGGGAAAATATCTATTGGGGCGACCAGCGGCTCTCCGGCTGGCGTCGAAACTTTTACAACCTGGCCACCCGCGGGAAGCGCCGAGACATCTCGCGTGGACACCTTGAGGGCGACCCTCTTTTCTGGGGAGATCTCTGTCAAAAACAAGTGCGTTACGTCCGGAATTTCGTTTTTGATGAGCTGGATGCCTTGGCCGTCTGCCCGGAACAGCCCTATCACGATCCCGCCAAACCCTATGTTAATTATTGGTTCACCTCCGCCGACGGGACCAACCTGAAGTATTTCCTCAAGAATTTTACGGTTGCGAAATTGAAGCGCGTGCACGACGAAGGTAGCTTGTGCATCGCGTATGTACACTTCGCCTACAGATTCACCCAGGACGGCAAAGTGAATGAAGAGTTCCGCAAACGTATGGAATTCATCCGATCGTTAAACGGTTGGTTCGCCCCCGCCTCCTCAGTACTGGACCATCTGCGCCACGGCGCCAACCTCAACGAGCGATCGATTGCCCCCGATCGGCTTCGCAAACTCGAAAGAACATGGTTGTTCCAAAAAATGCTAAAAGGGACCACCTAGCGCTGCGGCAAAAATGAGTACCAGCTTGGAGGTGTTATCCTGACTACATGGTTCCCCAATTGCTCGGCCAGCAACAGTTACTCTGCCTCCCGAACGGTTCACCAGCATGAATTGGAGAAATAAAGCCAGACTTGCCAAAGCAATCGGCAAACTGCCTCCCGCCTTAAGCTTGAGCGCTTACTATTTCGTTCAGCGCAAGTTTGGCGCCTTGCGCTCCGCCAACCCGGTGCATCTCCTCAAGGCCGGGGTCGCCGTCGTCGATTTCATCCAAACATACCGGCGCGAGCTGACCGGCTCGGAAGTTTTCCTCGAAGTGGGTACCGGCCGGTGTTTGTCTCTGCCCATCGCCGTTTGGTGTTGCGGCGCATTTCAGACCATTACCGTGGACCTCAACCCCTATTTGAAATCCGAACTCATCTTCGAGGAGATCGATTATATCAAAACCCACCAGGAATCCATCCGCCAAATCTTCGGCGCTCATGCCCAAAAGCCGATCTTCCGCCAACGTTTCGAGTTACTGCTGAGTTGCAAAAGAGATTTGCGCGAGCTCCTCTCGCTGATCAATGTTCGTTACCTGGCTCCGGCCGACGCCGGCCACCTGGACCTCGCCTCCCGAAGCATTGACTATCACGTCTCCTACGGCGTCGTGGAACATGTCGCCCGGTCGGCCCTGGACGGCATTTTTTCAGAGGCGATCCGGCTCCTGAAATCCGATGGCCTGGCCCTTCACTATGCCGCCCTTGCGGATTTGTTCTCCGGTGAGGATGACTCGATCTCCCGGGTCAATTTCCTGCAGTTTAGCGAAGAAGAATGGGATTCTATTGCCGGCAATCGCTACATGTATCACAACCGGCTCCGAATCGACGAATTAATCGAGGTTTTCACCCGGGCCGGATTCCGTATCCTCACGGTCAACGCCAAAGTTCATCCGGACAGCCTGCGAGTGCTCCAGAGCGGCGCCCTGTCCCTGGACGTCCGTTTCGCAACTAAAAGCCCCGAAACGAACGCCTCAGAACATGCCTGGGTCGTCGCCGAACTCCCGGGTTCGCGGTGCGAAACCGGCCCGGAACGCGGGCGCTTGAACGGCTAGCCTGGCCCGCTTGCTCCTGCCAGGCCGCGCCCCTTCGCCTTCCAACCCCCCGCTCCTGCCAGGTTGTGCTTTGCCCTGGCAAAGCGCGGTTGCGCTCCGCTAAACCGCAGGCCTGATTTTTGTAAGGTTGAGGCGGAGTCCTGCGATTGATACTGCGTTATGGCTCCCCACCCACCGCACCCGAGTTCCCGTCCCCAACGCGCTTGGACGCAAGCAGAGGTTGAAAAACTTGCCCGAGAATACAACGCTCGCCTGCCCGGGACCTGTCCGGTTTGCGCGAGGGAGGTTAGCTTTATTAGCGAGGCGCGCCAAGGCACGCGGGTGTTGGTGATCCGGTGCCGCGTGTGCCGAAACCTCGCAACCATTCAGGTGTAAAAAGCAACCGCGCAAGGCAACCTTCGCTGTTCTGCTTGCGTGAACCCCTCGGACGGCGCCCCAACGTTCATCCCGGCTCTCTGTTCTCATCTGCGGTGCTCCACCCTCTCCTGGGGGAGAGGGTCGGGGTGAGGGCGGGCTTTTTGCGTTCGGTTCATGGAAAGAAGGTCTTGGTCATCTGCGGTCGCCCTGGGTCTGTGGGGGAAGTTCACGGGGAGCCCATCCTTTGCGCACGCAGATGTATTGCGAGCATGAACCCAAACTGCTCTGCGAAAGCTCCACCCTCTCCTGGGGGAGAGGGCCGGGTGAGGGCGGGCTTTTTGCGTTCGGTTCAGGGAGAGCCTCCACGATAGCCAGATCCTGCATTGGACCATGAACCCAAATAGCGAGTCCAATGTCATTCGGGGCGGGGACGTCTCGTCCCGCGCCGCTAAGCCAGACTCGGGGACGAGACTTCCCCGCCCCTTACTACCAGGTTCACGGAAAGGAGGTCTTGGTCATCTGTGGTCGCCCTGAATCTGTGGGGAAGTTCACGGGGAGCGCTTCTTTTGCGCATGCAGATGTATTGCGACCATGAACCCAAACCGCTCTGCGAAAGCCCCACCCTCTCCTGGGGGAGAGGGCCGGGGTGGGCTTTTTGCGCTCGGTTCAGGGAGAGCCTCCACGATAGCCAGATCCTGCATTGGGACCATGAACCCAAATGGCGAGTCCAATGTCATTCGGGGCGGGGACGTCTCGTCCCGCGCCGCTAAGCCAGACTCGGGGACGAGACGTCCCCGCCCCTTTCTACCAGGTTCATGGAAAGGAGGTCTTGGTCATCTGTGGTCGCCCTGAATCTGCGGGGAAAAGGAAATCCCGGGGGGGCGTCCCGTCCGGCAGTCCCCCTTTTTCGATTTCTCGCTTTCCGCTTTTCCCTAATCGCCCCGTTGCCTTTTGGGCTATTCATCGTAGACTCAGTCGATGGCCACCCTGGCGCTTCTTAACCTGGACACCGGCCTTTTCTTCTCCAGTGGCGCGTGGACTTCCGACCACAAGCTTTCCCAATCGTTTCCAGACCAAACCTCCGTCTCCAAAGCGGCTGTCGACTTTAAAGTCAAAAACGCCGCCGCTGCGCTCATCGAAGGCGATCCTCCACAGGTGCGAGGCTTCTTTTGGATCTCCAATCCAAATAGGCCCTGAGCCAACATTAGCCAGAATGCGCCGGCCATGAAACGGAACCTTCTCATCACCCTTGCTGCACTGGTTTTGGCCGGCGGTTTAATAATCCTTTTTCGCCCCGTGCCAACCTCCCCAAGCGAGGTTGCGGGCATCTCCCAAAAGGATTTCCAACGAATCCGGCAGGTGACGAGGCATGCCATGTGGCGAGCGGCTTTTCCCGATTTCTCGACTCGAACAATAATCGGGGCCCCGCGTTCTCTCTATCGTCTAATAACCAGCCGCATCGAGCAGATCGATGTACTGCCACTCAACCTCTTCAGGGTCCAAGTCAAAACCGGCTCCGACCTCCACTGGTACGCTGTCGAAAAATATCAGAAAAAACCAGGACAGAACGACTGGCGAGCCTCCACAAAAGGCCCTGGCGTTATCGGATTCAATCTCCGCGGGCTGCCAGCTTTTCCTGAAATTCGAGTCGACGGCGGGCTTGACTCGTCGGTGGGAGGCTTTCTTCCGAACCGGTCGCGTGGCTGGTCCAACTGCCACGCCCGCGCAGCCCTCGAGGAAGTTCCAACCAGACCGATAACTCTTCGGCTTCCGCTTCGAACCACCTCCGGCTCACCTATGAGATTCAACCGTGGAACTTGGACGATCTGCCCTTGAACCCCTCGCCCCCCTGGATGCAGAGACCTGCTCCCTCGGAAACACAATTCTCCCGCTCGCTCTCGAATTCCTCCCTCCTCAACTTGCGACCCTGACTATCGGCAGGACCCCGCCGGCGGGCCCGTCCCGCCGAACCACGGCAAGGTGGAAACTTGTCCGATTTTCGCTTTTCGCTTTTCCGCTTTTCGCTTTCCGCTTTTCCCCTTTCTGCTTTTCCCCGGAAGCACAACCAGTGGCAACATGTCGCGCCGAACACCGCGAAGCGTCCCGTTTTCGCTTTCCCGTTTTTCGCTTTTCCGCTTTTCGCTTTCCGCTTTTCCGTTCCGCTTTTCCCAAGAAGCTCTTCAAATCCAACCACCAAATAAAAGTAGAAATAATGTTTGACACTATCCGCCATTCCGGCCATAAAACAAAGTTGCGCCAGGGCTCATTCAGCCAAGGACATACGCTTCAAGGTATCTGGTCATGCGCAAGAGGATTGTCGTTTTCATTATTCGGCACGGGCCAAACAAGGCCTCCCAGCCTTGGTTTGAGCTCAGGCAGTTCGAGTTTTGGGCGAGCCACCTTCTCTTGCTCCTTCTTTGCCCGCTCATGGCCGTCGCCCAGGACAAAACCCCGCCGGATTTGATCTTCAACCCGATTACCGTCCAGATCGAACCTTCCGGAACCCATACCTTGACCGCGGCTGAGATTTCCGCCATGCAAGCCGGCTCCGAGGATATTTCCGGCATCGCCAACGCAACCGTTGCTCCGGCAACTTTCTCTTTCTGCGACGTCGGCCAACAGGCCGTCACTCTCACGCTCACGGATCGTTTTGGCAATACCACCAATCGTACTGGCCCCATCACCGTCCTGGCCCCGGCCGCGCCAACCCGGGTTTACGTCGATGCCGCGTACCCGCTCGGCTGCCGCCTCTTGGGTTTTCCCGCGGGAACAACCAACTCACCCCACTACGCGGGATTCGATGCCTTCAATACCATTCAGGCCGCTCTCGATTGCGTGGCCGACAACGGTGCGGTCTTCGTGGCTCAGGGGACCTATGTTGAAAACGTCGTTATTACCCGGCCCATTTCTTTGGTCGGCCCAAACGCGGGCCTGGCCGGCAGCGCGCCTGACCGGCGCTCGGAGGCCCGGATCATTCCCGCTCGGAACGACCCTGAAAACGGAACCATCATTTCCATCGAAACCGATAACGTCGTAATCGATGGCTTTTTATTAGACGGTCACAACTCGCAGCTCGAAGGAGGTTACGACGCCAACGGCGTAGCTGTCCATGCGGCGGCTGCCATTCAAAACGGCACTTACCCCGACCTCGCCGACGTCGCCGGCGTGACGGTCCGCAATAACATTATCACCAACCTCTCCTATGAGGGCATCTGCCTCGATCGTTACCAATATTTCGGCAGCAGCAGTGCCTGGAATTACATTCGCGACAACAAACTCGCCAACCTGTGGGAAGGCATTCTCACCTATTCTCTCGACTCCATCATCACCGGCAATGTTCTCTCCAACGTCACTCACGGCCTCTCCATCCACTGTGTCACCACCGCGGCGCCGCCAGGCTTTTCGCCTTTGGTCGCCAGCAACGAGCTCTGGATCGCGCAATGGTGGCCGCTCGAAATTCACCTGGCCCGAGCGCCCGGAATCTGGATCAATTTCCGCCAGGAACACGCCTCCCCCATCACCGTCTCCGGCAATGTCATTCACACCCCGGTGCCGGCGCCCGCTCTCAAAACCATCATCGGATTGTACGCACTGACCATCAGTGACGACCGGGAAGTCTACTTCGTCGAGAACACCGTCGATGGCCGGGGCAACTGCAACCTGGGATTTTTGGCTGCCGCTTGCCGCGGCAACCCTCCACCCAGCATCACCGGCGGCTCTCTCAAAAATCTGCGAACCACCGGTGTCCTCGCTGATAGTTTGGACCCGACTTGGGGCCCGGCCGACTGCTCCCTCGCGCTCAGCAATATCGACGTCTCAGTCCTGCCCGGCGGCGTCGGCGTTTTGGCCTTGCAGGAGTTGGCAACCCCGAGCAATTCGGTCGCAGTTCGTGTGTCAGGCCGCAGTCTTATCACCGGTGGCGCTTGCGGCGTGCAGGTCCGCGGGCCCGGCGCCTGCGCCAGCATCGTCGGCGTCGACCAACTGATTTGCGGCAACCTGGTCGGCGTGGATGTCGATGCCGGACGCGCCCTAATCGAAGGCAATATTCTCACCAACAACCAATCCGCAGCCATCACGGCTGAGAACGGCGCCGCCGTCGACGCCGGCGATTGCCTGGGCACCGACTTCACCGGACTCCAGACCGGCAGCGGCGCCAACGGCGCCAGTGCCGGAGCCAATGACTTGTCCGGTTACGGTTGCGACCGTGCCGCTCCCTGGGCTATCCGAAACATCAGCACCCAGCCGATCCTTGCGGACCGCAACTTCTTCAGGTTGGCTCCCGGTGAGCGGGTCGACGATGTGATCAGCGGCGCCGTTCGCTTTTCCGACGCGGGAACTCTGAGCGCCCTGGCGCCGCCGGACCTGCAAGTTGAATGCATCCGCCAGGTGCCCGCTGCGGCAAAGACAATCGAAGAGTTTGTCGCCGGCGGAGGCCTGATCACGGCCGGCTCTGCTAATGGCATTACTTTTGGGGACAGCACCGTTACCAATCGTCCTGGCTATTACACCATTACTCGGCGCTATTCCCTAACGGGCGGTTGCAACCAGCGGGTAATTTGCGAACAGGTCATTACCGCTCGCGATGACCAACCCCCGACTTTGCATTGCTCGGGGAACATTGTGCAGGCAGCCGACCACGGCTGCGATTACGCCACCATCACGTTCACCAACCTCGCCGCCGATTCCTGCGGAGAGTTGCTCGGCCCGTGGGAGCCCGTCTCGACGGGTCGCTTCCCCATCGGCACCAACACCATCATCGTGATCGCCACCGACCTGGCGAACAACAGCAGCGCCTGCACTTTCGATGTGGCGGTCGTGGGCCCGCCAATCATTACCCGCCAGCCCGCCGCCCGGACCAACTCTCCCGGCTCAAGCGCTTCGTTCAACGTAAAAGCCACCAGCCCCGCTCCCATGTCTTATCGGTGGAACCGCAACACAACTCCTCTGTTTGACGCCGCCAACGTTTCCGGAGCCTCTACAGCTGAACTGACATTGGCGCGCGTTTCCGACCCGGACGCCGCGGATTACCAGGTCGACGTCAGCAATTTTGCCGGCACCACCCCGAGTGCCAAAGCTCACCTGACCCTTCTCGCACCTCTGGGAAGTCTGAAGGTAATCGATTGTTCACCCACCGCGGTGACTCTCGAGATGAGCGGGCCGGTTGCCACTCGCTTTGCAGTTCTCACCTCGACCAACCTCGCTGACTGGGTCCCCTTATGGACTAATGTCCCTCCTTTCATTCTGGTTCACACCAACCAGCCTCACGCCAGCTACCGATTTTACCGGGCGCTGCCAGCGCCATGAATTCACCCATTGCCATCTCAATCTGCCTGGGTTTGGCGACCACGGTCGTCCTGATTCCGCTGGCATTGCAATGGCATGGATCCAACCTTTGGACCCGCCGCTCCGTTGACTGGCATCATTCCCATACTGGACCCATTCCCAGGACCGGCGGCCTTATCCTGGTCCTGGCCTTCATTGTGGTCGAGTTGTGGATCGCGATATTCCACCCGGAGCTGCGGGCCCATACGCCTGGGCGCGATCTCATCGTGGCGGCTTCTCTCGCCATGTTTGCCCTCGGGTTTTGGGATGATTTGCGGCCGCTCGGTGCCAGCCGGAAACTCCTCGGCCAGGTTCTCATTTCCGGTCTCGTCTGTGCCGGCGGAGTCGGAATCGAGGTCTGGCGTACGCCCTTCAGCCAAACCCCCGTGCCTCTTGGCGCTTGGGGCCCGGTCCTGACCATCGCCTGGCTGGTGAGTTTGACTAACTTGATCAATTTGATCGACGGCATCGATGGCTTGGCCGGCGGCATCTCGCTCATGTTGATGGCCTTGATCGCCGCCGTCGCGCACCACGACGGCAATTTCGAATTGCTGGCTTGCGGGATGGCCGGTGCCTTGCTCGGATTTCTCTGTTTTAACTTCCCGCCCGCCCGCATTTACCTCGGCGATGGCGGCGCCTATTTCCTTGGATTCCAAATTGCCTCGTACTCGATCGTCAACTCCCATAAGGGAACCGTATTGGCCGCCTTGGTCGCTCCGCTCTTCGTGCTGGCCTTGCCGATTACCGATGCGGCTTTGGCAATTGCCCGGCGCGGGTTGCGCGGCCTGCCCTTGTTTCGGCCCGACCGCAAGCATTTGCACCATCGACTCGTCGCCAACGGTTTTTCCTCTCGTAAATTGGTGCTGACCATCTATGGGCTAAACCTGGTCTTCTTGAGCATGGGCCTGCTTGCATTTTGGTCGCGCGGAACGTGGGTTCCCATCCTGGCGGGAGCGGCCGTATTCCTTCTGTTTATTTGCGCCGGCAGTTGCGGTTTCAGCCGCCGCTGGTTTGCCGTCCATCGCGTCGTGGGCAGTTGCTGGCGAATGCGCGGCCAGGTCCACTACGCCTTGTGCCTGGTGCGTTGGCTCGATTTGGAGGCGCGCCGGCGAGCTCGTCTGATCGACTTTTGGCCAGACCTGGTCTTCGTGGCTGATCGGCTCGGCTTTGAGTCCGTGAAATTAACGCTGCCGGATGTGTGCCTGTCCTGGCAACGAACCGCGCCCACTCCCGCAAAACTCAGGCGCTACGACGGTGCGAGCCGGATTTATGGCAACCTCGAGCTGCACGCGCCCCTTTGTCATTTAGGCCAGCCCATTTCGGAGACGGGATGCCGGAACCCGGGTCTGTGTGCCAAACGCAATGCGTGTCTGGCCGACGCCCGGGTATTCGAGACCATCAGCGAATTGCTCGCCGAGGCGTGCAATAACGCCGCCGTTCAATTGCTCCCCCATGCCTTGCCTGCGCCGGTCGAAAACAACACATCCAAGTCCTGTGGCTTGCTCGAACAAAATGAATTCGTGGTAGCACGATTTCCATTGCCGAGCGCAGTGGCAAAGACTTCACCCCGGCTAAACGAGCAATGAACCCGCCACCCGTCTTCACCGCACTAATGGGAGGAACATTTGTATGAAAACGATGTCGGCGTTATGGGCGTCCTGGTTGGTTCCCATCAGCCTCCTTGCCCAGCCGGGGTTGGACACAAATCATTTCCTCGCTGTGCTAAGAGGCGCCACCGCCGTTGAATTGCCGGCCGCCGCCGCCAGGCTGGTCCGCGAGGCGCGGCCGGATACGCGCGTCGCCACGGTGACTAACGTCGTGAAGCTCGCCCTTCAAATCAATCCCGCCGCCACCCTCGCCGTGGTCGAGATTGTATCCCGGGCGGATCCAGCCGACGCCGCCCGGATTGCGGAAGTTGCGGTGCGGGAGCAGTCCTCGCTTGTGATCGGCATCACGCGCCGCGCGGCGGCAGCCGTTCCCGCACAAGCCGCTGAAATTGTCGCCCATACGGCCTTTCTTATGCCCGAAACGTTGCTGGATATTGCGGTCACGGCGGCTAAAGCGGCGCCGGCAGCCAGTCTGGATATCCTCCATGCGGCCGCGGTCGTGCGCCCCGAACTCCGACCCTACATTGAAGAGGAGATCGCCCGATGCCGGCCGGTTGCGCCTTCTGTTTCGGGCTGTCTGTCGCGCGCACTGCGAATTCAGATCAAAATGGAGAAGGGTGACTCAGACAGGCACGGGTCGGATCCTGGAGACTCGCACCCGAGGCGTCCCGGCCCTCCGGACCACAAACCCCCGCATGAGGGCGAGGACCCCCCTGGCGGCCGCAATTACGCTCGGCCATGAACGCGAATCCTCACCTTAACCGCGAATGGACGCCAATGAACGCGAATCAAGTGGCGGAAGGAAGACTGATCCTGAAGGAGGAGGTTTATAGGATTGTTGGGTGTGCGATGGAGGTTTTGAATGAGCTGGGACACGGGCTGCACGAGAAGCCTTATGAAAATGCGTTGGTCGTTGAGTTTGGCTTAAGGCGGATTCCTTCGCGCCAACAACCGCACTATGATGTCCTATACAAAGGCGTGAAAGTCGGTGACTACGTCCCTGATTTGGTTGTCTTCGACCAAGTAGTCGTGGACGCCAAGGTGTTGGACGTTGTCTCAGATCACGAACGCGGCCAGATGCTGAACTACCTGCGAATTAGTGGTTTGAAGGTTGGTGTCATCCTCAACTTCCGCCACCCCAAACTCGAATGGGAGCGGATGGTACTCGAAAAAACCGCTAAGCTTTTTAACCGCGAATGAACGCGAATGAACGCGAATTTAATTGAGGCTGAAAAGCAGAAGGGGTGCTGAGGAGAGCGTTACCCGAGGTCGTTGTTGACTCCAGTTATGAAGCACGACTTAGCCTTCCTAAAGCAACTGTCGCGCACCAGCGTCGAAGAACCTTCCTCCGCAAGTCTTTTCTGTAAGTTCTCTCGCCTTTCCATTCGCGTTCATTCGCGTTCATTCGCGGTTGGTTTCTCTTTTCCGGTTGGTCTTAGCGGTTGTAAGCTGCGGGGATGGAAGACACGATTGCCGCGATTGCCACGCCGGTCGGTGAAGGCGGTTTGGCGGTGATCCGCATTTCGGGCACAGAAGCTTTGGCGGTGGCTGATCGGTGCTTTAAAGGCTCGACGCAGATATCCGCGGTACCGTCGCATACCATTCATTATGGACACGTCGTGCGTGACGGAAAAACCATCGATGAGGTGCTGCTCTCGGTCATGCACGCGCCTCGCACCTTCACCGGCGAGCACGTGGTCGAGATCACGTGTCACGGCGGTATTCTGATTTCAAAAACCGTATTGGACCTGGTCCTGGCCAGTGGCGCCCGTTTGGCTCAGCCCGGCGAATTCACCCGGCGCGCGTTTTTGAACGGCCGGATTGACTTGGCCCAGGCCGAAGCGGTTGCCGATCTAATCCATTCGCGCACAGAATTGGCGTTGCGGGCAGCCAATGAACAGTTGGAAGGCAAATTTTCCAAGCGGATCAATGAACTGCGCGATCAATTGATGCGCACCTTGGCTCATATCGAAGCGCACATCGATTTCCCCGACGAAGATATCGCTCCGGACACTCGCGCCCAACTGGTCCAGCGGTTGCAGCAGGCGATCGAATTTATAGACCAACTCCTGCGCACCGCCAACGAAGGCCAGATTCTCCGGCGTGGCGTTCGTGCGGCCATTATCGGACGCCCCAATGCCGGCAAGTCCAGCCTGCTCAATCAACTCCTTGGGCACGACCGCGCGATTGTATCTCCCATCCCCGGAACGACCCGCGATACCATTGAAGAAACCGCCAATATCCGGGGGATTCCCGTCATCTTTGTCGATACCGCTGGCCTGCGCGAAGCACGCGATGAACTCGAACTTGAAGGAATCCGCCGCAGCCGCAAATCGCTCGAACGAGCGGAATTCGTTCTCCACGTATTTGACGCCAGCGAACCGCTTACCGCCGCCGACGAAACATTCCTCAACGAGTTCAAAGACAAAAAGCGCGTCCTGGTCTGCAATAAATCCGATTTGTCCAGACGCTTGACCCTTCCCACGCCTCTCCCGAACCCGAGTGTGGACGTTTCCTGCGTCACCGGAAACGGCATCGAACCTCTCAAAGATGCCATCCGAGACCTCGTTTGGTCGGGCGAAGTGCGAGCCGATATGTTCGAGACGATGATCAACTCGCGCCACCAGGAGGCCTTATCGCGCGGGCGTGACGCGGTCAGCCGAGCCCTGGAAGCTTTGTGCTCCGATCAGACCCTGGAATTAATTGCCATGGACTTGCGGATCGGCGCCAATGCCGTCGGAGAAATCGTGGGTAAAACTTCCACCGAAGATCTCCTCGATTCCATCTTCAGTCAGTTCTGCATTGGCAAGTGATTCGCGAATGCCAAGGTTAACCGCGAATGAACGCGAATGAACGCGAATTAATCGAGGCGGAAAAGCAGAAGGGGTTCTGAGGAGAGTGTTACCGGAGGTCGTTGTTGACCCCCTTATGAAGCACGACATAACCTTCCTAAAGCAACTGCCGCGCACCAGCGTCAAAGAACCTTCCTCCTCAAGTCCTCTCCGCAAGGTTTCTCTCCTTTCGATTCGCGTTCATTCGCGTTTATTCGCGGTTGGTTCCTCTTTATTCGGGAAATCTTTGACACGCTCCCGCCTTTGCGTCAGCTTCGGGCGGGTGGCAGGGAGTTTGCTTCCCGGGGTCAGACGGTGTAAGTGTCACATAACAGATGGGTAAAGCGCTAATCATTGCGGAGAAACCCTCGGTCGCGGGCGATATTGCCAAAGCACTGGGCGGTTTCAAAAAGCATGAAGACTATTACGAGAGCGACAAATTCGTCCTTTCGTCTGCAGTCGGGCACTTGCTCGAACTAGCCGTTCCGGAAGGAGTCGAGCCGGCCCGTGGCAAATGGTCTTTTGCTCATTTGCCCGTAATTCCGCCGCATTTTGATCTCCAACCCCTCGAAAAGACACAGGGGCGCCTCAGGTTGCTGGCCAAGTTGATCAAGCGTAAGGACGTTGACCAACTGATCAATGCTTGCGACGCCGGGCGGGAAGGGGAACTGATTTTCCGCAATATCGCTCGCTACGCCAAAGCCAAACAACCCATCCGCCGTCTTTGGCTGCAGTCGATGACACCCGCCGCCATTCGCGACGGCTTTTCGGGTCTGCGCGAGGATGACGAGATGCAGCCGCTGGCCGATGCCGCGGTGAGCCGCTCGGAAGCCGACTGGCTGGTCGGCATTAATGGCACCCGGGCGATGACCGCCTTCAATTCCAAGTCCGGCGGCTTTTTCAAAACCACTGTCGGACGCGTGCAAACGCCCACGCTCGCCATCGTCGTCGAGCGCGAGCAAAAAATTCGCAAGTTTGTGCCACGGGATTATTGGGAAGTTATCGGCACCTTTCAGGCCGAAGGCGGCGAGTACACCGGCAAATGGTTCGACGAAAAGTTCATTCGTCCGGATAAAGACGGAGATGTCGATCTCAAGCCGGAGCGGCTGTGGGAAAGTTCGAGAGCGGAGACGATTAAAGCAAAGTGCCTGGGCAAGCCCGGCATTGTTACCGAAGAAAGCAAGCCGACCACCCAGCTCTCGCCATTATTATATGATCTGACCAGCCTCCAGCGCGAAGCCAACAGCCGGTTCGGCTTTAGCGCCTCGGCCACACTCAAACTGGCTCAATCGCTTTACGAGCGGCATAAGGTTCTAACGTATCCCCGGACCGATTCACGCGCTTTGCCCGAGGATTATCAACCGACGGTGCGCAACACTCTGAACATGCTCAAGGGGACCCACTACGCCCCGTTCGCTGACAACATTCTGCAAAATCAGTGGGTCAAACCCAATAAACGCATCTTCAATAACGCCAAAATCTCGGATCACTTCGCCATCATTCCGACTACCGAGCCACCCAAGTCGTTGAACGAGCCCGAACAGAAGCTCTATGACCTGGTGACCAAACGTTTCCTGGCTGTTTTTTATCCCGCCGCCGAGTTTCTGGAAACCATCCGCGTGACGCGAGTCGAAGGCGAACCGTTCAAGAGTGCCGGCAAAGTATTGGTCAATGCCGGCTGGCTAGCCGTCTATGGTCGCGAAGCGCACGACGAGGATACTCCGACGTTGGCCCCGGTGAAGCCGGAGGAGCAGGTCCAGACCAGCGCTGTCGAAGTCAAACAGAGCCAGACCAAACCGCCGGCGCGCTTCACCGAAGCCAGCCTGCTCAGTGCCATGGAAGGAGCCGGCAAGCTGGTCGAAGACGAAGAATTGCGCGAGGCCATGAGTGAAAAGGGCTTGGGCACACCAGCCACGCGCGCGGCCATCATCGAGGGGTTGTTAGCCGAACAATATTTGTTGCGGCAGGGCAGGGATTTGCAGGCTACCGCCAAGGCCTTCGCGCTCATGGAACTGCTCAATGGCTTGGGTATTCCCGAATTGACCAAGCCGGAATTGACCGGCGATTGGGAATTCCAATTGCGCCAGGTCCAGCGCCGGCAAAAAAGCCGGTCCGAGTTCATGACGGGTATCGAAGAGATCACCCGCCGGATGGTCGATCGCGCCAAGAAATACGAGTACGACACTATCCCCGGCGATTTTGGCGTGCTCGAAGTTCCCTGTCCGAAATGCGGCGGCGAAGTGCACGAACGCTATAAGGCCTTCCAGTGCATCAAATGCGACTTTTCGATTTGGAAAATCATTTCCGGACGGCTCTTCGAGAGCAAAGAGATCGAGCAACTTATTCGTGAGCGCCAGATCGGGCCGCTGCAAGGCTTCCGCAGCCGGATGGGCAGGCCGTTTGCCGCCGTGCTGAAGCTTAACGAGCAATATGAAGCCAAGTTCGATTTCGGTCCCGACCAGCGCAACGGCGAAGGCGGCGCGGAAGTGGATTTTACCGGCCAACAGCCAGTCGGCAAATGCCCGAAATGCGGGCACCAGGTGTTCGAAATGCCGATGAGCTTTATTTGCGAAAAATCTGTGGGCGCCAACCGGTCCTGTGATTTTCGGGCCAGTAAAATCATCCTCCAACAGCCGATTGAACGGCCGCAGGTCGAGAAGTTATTGACGACCGGCAAAACCGATTTGCTCCCGAAGTTCATCTCCAAAAAAGGGCGTCCGTTCAAAGCGTTCCTGGTGTTGAAAGACGGCAAAATCGGCTTCGAGTTTGAACCGCGTCCGGCCAAGACGAAGAGGGCTTCGAGCAAATCGGGAGAACCAAAGGAGCCGGTGGCGAAAATTGATTTCACGGGCAAACCTGCAGTGGGGAAATGTCCGAAGTGCGAGGGCCGGGTGTTTGAGACCGAAACGGCATATCTCTGCGAGAAAACCCAAGCCGACAAACGCCCCTGCAAATTCAAGGTCAGCAAGACGATCTTGCAACAGCCCATCGAACCGGCGCAGGTCGCGAAATTGCTCGCCAACGGCAAGACGGATTTGCTGACCCAATTTGTCTCGAAAGCCGGCCGGAATTTCTCCGCCTATCTGGTCGTGGACGAGATGGGGAAAGTCGGTTTTGATTTTCCCCCGCGCGAATCTGAGCCTGAAAAGCACGAGTCAGCCTAAGGATCTGCCTCCGGCGCCGCTGCCGCCTAAAGGCGGCGTTCCGCCGCGCGAACGGAACGCCGCATTTATGCGGCAGCCCTCGGCGGATTCAGCCAGCGCCCCGGAAGACGAATGGGCAAAAAAATTCTTCCAGCATCTGGCAGTCGACCGTGGCGCATCAACTTACACACAGCGCAACTATCGTCAGGCGTTAACCGAGTTTCAAAAATGGCACCTCGACGAAAGGAAGTCTGCCCCCGCCTGGCCTAATCTGACCCGCGACGATTTCCGAGGCTATCTCCGCTGTCTAGGGCGGCATCATTTGGGCCGGGCTGCGATTCAATTGCGCTTTTGCGCATTGAGAACGTTTTACAAATTCCTGATCCGTCACGCGGTTTTGGAGTCTTCCCCCATCAAAAACCTGTCTTTGCCCAAACTAGCCCGCCGTTTGCCGAAGTTTTTAACGACCAAACAAATGGCTGACTTGCTTGAGGCACCGCTCAAGCTGCTGCCGAGCCTGGAAGACTCCTCGCGAGCCGCTGCGGAGGTGCTCGGCCGCCGCGACGTGGCCATCCTCGAAACCATTTACTCCTGCGGCTTGCGCATCAGCGAGCTGTGCGGACTTCAAGCGCAGGATATTGATTGGCAAAGCAAATCGGTGCGCGTCCGCGGCAAAGGTAAAAAAGAGCGGATTATTCCCATCGGCGACCCGGCGCTGTCCGCCATTCGTGCGTATTGGCAATTATTGCCCGCCATTCCCGGGGGCGACTGGCCTGTGTTTCTGGCCAAGTCCAGATCGGTACGCCCGGTTTCGCCGCGTGACCTGCAACTGCGCCTGAAAAAGTACCTGGCCATAGCCGGTCTCGACCCGCAGTTAACTCCCCACAAGCTGCGCCACAGCTATGCCACCCATCTGCTGGATGCCGGGGCCGACCTGCGCAGCGTTCAGGAACTGCTTGGCCATGCTCACCTCGTAACTACCCAGGTATACACCCATTTGACCACCGAGCGGCTGAAAAAGGCATATGACCAGGCACATCCCCGAGCGTGAGGTAAATCGCAAACAAGGCTGAGTTATAAATCCGAAGCCCGAAGGTCGAAACCCGAAAGAAACAATTGGAAGGTTGAGACGCGACGCTACTGAACTACGCGATAAAAACGCCGCTTGGTACTATTTGGAAATCGATCCTGGACCCGAGTGGGATAATTAGTGCAGACGAATGAAGAACCGTTGCGCCAATTGACCAAATCGACTGAGAATTGGAGAGTGTAGTTGGTTCCGGTCGAGCCGTAGACCCAAATTTCAAATGAACCATCTTCGGCCAAGTGCCCGGGTCCGATCTGCGGCCCTGAACCTGCAATCGACGAGGTTACTGGCAACACCACCACGTTGTTGCCGTAATCCGACTCAAATATGTATCGAGCTACCTCGACGTCGCTGTCCGTTTGAAAAACCAGGTAGTTAGTTCCGCTGCGGGTAATCGGAATCGGTACAAAGTTTGTCCTCCAGTAAAAACCGCCGGGCGGTAGGGATTTCGTCTCATAGTTGTGGGCTACTAGTTCGTCACGGATTCCATAATCGAGCACGGCATCAGCAGACAGGTATACGCCATCAAGCCAGGGCGCAACTGCGGGACCAATCCCCTGGTTGGTGACGCCCCAGACAATTGTAAGGCCCGGATTGGCTGACATGATGAAGTTGGTGGATACCCGTAGGGATAGCGGCTTTAGATCAGGAGGCAGAATTGTGAATGTAATTGGGGCCACAAAAGTATTGTTGCTGACATTGGTCTCACGCAAGGCTCCAAATCCTCCCGTCTCGAAAATAAGATAGTAGCTTCCACTGTTCGTGATTGGCATCTGGATCGTATTCGTCCGCCAATACACCTCTCCGGATGGCAGTGACCCGGATTCTTGAAAGAGGTCGACCCGGATGCTCTCAGTAGTGTGGTTTGGCGTTCTGGAGAGCCAAAGAGCATCGACCCAATCTCCTGAAGCGGTGGCGGGCCCTAGATTGGTTACCGCCCAGATCAAGGTAAATTCGGGCTTCGGTGGCCCTATGTAGGAGCCGGGAGGCGCCTGAAAGTATAGGACCCCCAGATCCGGAGGGTCGCATTCGTACCTCAAATGCGAAACAATCGTATTATTGTCTTCATCAGACTCCGCGACTTGGTCGTAGGAGTCGGTTTTTAAAATAATGTAGTAATCTCCGCTAGCCTCGATCGGCAGGTGGATGGTGTTTGTGCTCCAGGCGAATTGGGTTGGCTCCAGGGGGTAGGGGATCAACCAGGACCAGATGGACGAATCCGTGGCGTTTATGACCGGATTGGTGTTGGTAGTGATGTAAATGCCATCCCAATGGAGCGTGGCTTCGCTCGAACCTTGATTGGTTACGCCCCAGCTGATAGTCACCGTCGGCTGGGCGGCGTCTCTCACGGTAGCAGGCACTTGCAGGCCGATCGGAATCAGGTCGGGAGACCCAACGGCACTTGTGGCGAGGAGCGACATTATACAAAGCAACTTCACAAGGTGAATTCTATTTACTCATCTTAATATACGTATACATCATCATGTATGATTATTAAAATTCAAGCAAAAGTCGGTTGCTGCTGAGCTCAAGCAACGGTTGGCTCAAATGCTTCTGGAATGGGACGAGGTCCCGTACAATCAAGTTTTTTGCGGGCTCGCGACCTCGGGGTGCGCCGTTCTGGCAGCCTCCGCTCATGGTTCCCAAATTGCATGTCCAGTATCCAGGAGGGATTTACCATCCACCTTCGCCGAAGACTAGGGCGCGACAAGCGTCATGAACCGCGGCGATCACCCCGAGCTTTCCAGACCCTACGCACGGCTCAGATCTTCCGGCGGGGCCTCACACAGGTCATGCCGTGGGATTTTGAAGATCTGGCCGTGCTTACCAAGCATTACGGCTTCAGATGGCGAATCTTTCCGAGAAAAGGAATCGTCGCAACCTTGCGTCGGCCGGCTTCGTCTGAAATCATGCGGCATTGGATGGTACCGGTTGTGTGCCAGTCGTGTATGGACTAGATTGGGCGGTTCACTTGATCAGCAGAGGACAAATTAAGCGCCGCCGAAGCGGTGTGAAAACGTGGCTTTGGCTTGGCGTTTTGCTCGGAGCGGTGTCTGGATTTTTAGCCCGAGCGGCAGAACTCAAGGAGGCGGAGGATCTCTTTCTGTCGGGCAATTATTCCCAGTGCGCCGATGTCGCCGCGCAAATGGTCCGGCATCGTCCGGCCAGTGAAGATTGGCAGGTGCTCCTCAGCCAGGCACTACTGGCCTCGGGCAAGTACACCGAGGCATACAATGCGATGACCAATGCTGTGGAGGAGAATTCCTGGAGCATTCGTCTGCAATGGCAGGCCCGGCAGGTCTATCTGTGCAATGGGCTGACTGACCTTGCCAATGAGGTCATCGACCGGGTGCTCCAGCATGTCAACAACCAGCCTTCGACGTACCGGGACGCCGAAAGCCTGGTCGTGTTTGGCCAGGCCGCTTTATTGAAGGGCGCCGATCCAAAGCTCGTCCTGGATAGCGTCCTCGATCCCGCGCGCAAGGCCGATCCCACCTCGCGCGAGCCATACCTGGCGAGCGGACAATTGGCCCTCGACAAGCATGATTTTGCCCTGGCGGCAAAGCGATTCGAAGAAGGTCTCAAGCAACTGCCCGACGACCCGGATCTACGATTGGGTCTGGCCCGGGCCTATGCCCCGAGCGACGCCGCCCTGATGGCCGACGCTCTGGAGAAGGCGCTGGACCGCAACAGCAATCATGTGGGCAGCCTGCTGTTGCTGGTCGATCGCAGCATCGATGCTGAAGATTACCCCGAGACGGAGCGGTTGCTCGACCGCATCAACGCCGTCAATCCCTGGGAGCCGGATGCCTGGGCTTATCGCGCCGTGGTCGCCCACCTGAAGCATCAACCCGACGATGAACTAGCCGCGCGCCAAAAAGCGCTCAAATTCTGGACCAACAACCCGCGCGTCGATTTTTTGATTGGTCAAAAACTCTCCCAAAACTATCGCTTTACCGAAGGGGCGGCGCATCAGCGACAGGCCCTGGCGTTCGACGCCGATTATCTGCCCGCCAAGGCGCAGTTGGCGCAAGATCTGTTGCGGTTAGGCGACGAGTCCGAAGGGTGGCAATTGGCCGACCAAGTGCAGAAGCAAGACGGGTATGACGTCGAGATGTTCAACCTGACCACCTTGCATGACACGATGACGAAATTCGCCACCTTGACCAACGACGATTTCATCGTGCGGATGGCCGTGCACGAGGTCGCCGTTTATGGCGATCAGGTTTTAGAACTGCTCGAGCGGGCGCGGAGCAATTTGTGCGCGAAATATGCCTTTGAGGTCAAACGCCCCACCTTTGTCGAGATTTTTCCCGACCAAAAGGATTTCGCTGTTCGCACCTTTGGAATGCCCGGTAACCCGGGCTATCTCGGCGTTTGTTTCGGGACCCTGGTAACAGCCAACAGTCCCGCCGCCCATCCGGGGCACCCGGTCAATTGGCAATCGGTGCTGTACCACGAATTTTGCCACGTTGTGACGCTCCAAAAGACACGCAACAAAATGCCGCGCTGGCTGAGCGAGGGCATTTCCGTTTACGAAGAAAGCCAAGCGAATCCGACCTGGGGCCAGCGCATGACCCCGCGCTACCGCGAGATGGTTCTGGGCGGCGACCTAACGCCAATTTCAAAACTCAGCGGAGCGTTCATGGCGCCGCCCACACCCATGCATCTCCAGTTTGCTTATTATGAGTCGTCTTTAGTCGTCGAGTTTCTCGTGCAAAAATTCGGCCTCGACCAAGTCAAAGCAATTTTGACGGACCTGGGCAAGGGAGAAGAAATCAACCAGACAATTGCCGCGCACACTGCTCCGCTGGAGAATTTGGAAAAAGACTTCGCCGCGTTTGTTCGGCAACGCGCCGAACAGCTCGCGCCCGGATTGGATTGGGAAAAGCCCAAACTCGAGGATCTCATGGCCGGCTCGGTGAATTCCATGCTCGGGATTCGGCCGCCAGTGGACATCAAGCCCTCCGGCGGTTCTGGCGGCAGTGGAGAGAGCCAGCCTCGCTCGCGCAAGCCCTCCTCCGATGCCGAGGCTGAGACCAAAGTGGCTGCCGGGACCTGGACCAGCCTGCATCCGACCAACTATTACGCTCTCCTGGAGCAGGGCAAATCGCTGGTCCAGGAGAAGCGGTTCGAATTAGCCAAAGAACCGTTGCGTCGGTTGGTTGAACTTTATCCAACGCAGACCGGGTCAGACAGCGCGTATGCGCTCCTGGCGGCGGCCGATCGCGGTTTGGGCGACACCAACGCCGAGCGGCAAGTGTTGACGCAATTTGCTCAACAGGATGATGAGGCGAATGAAGCGTTTCTGCGCCTGGCCGAGCTTTCGGTCAGCGCGGATGATTGGCCGGCTGTGGTGTTGAACGCCCAACGTTCTCTGGCGGTGGATCCGCTGGTGTCGGCGCCTTATCGCTTTCTCGCTCAGGCCAGTCGCCACTCGGGCGACCCGCTCCAAGCCATCCAAGCCAATCGCGCTTTGTTGGAATTGGACCCGTCAAACCCGGCCGAAGTGCACTTTGAATTGGCCCAGGCCCTCCATCGCACGGGTGATCCGGGCGCCCTGCGCCAGGTTCTACAAGCCCTGGAAGAAGCCCCACGCTACCGCAAGGCTCTGCAGTTGCTGGTGCAAATTCACGATGCGCCTCGTCAGAAAACATCTGACGCCGGTCCCCCCAACGAGGCCAAGCCATGAAGAAGTCCGCGCTGGTCGTGTTGATCCTGAGCCTGGCCCTGGGCGTAGGCCTGGCTCAACGCCGGGGTCGCCGCGGTGGATGGGGTGGGTGGCGCTGGAACGGCGGTGGCGATACCGGCATTGCCTACACCGAATCGGGCGTGCCGGTGGATGTTGACCACGTTCGCACCGCGCGTGAGACTGAGTCGCACAGCACCGGCACGCCAAACTGGACCAATACGCCGGGCTTCGAGAAAGATGTATTTAGCTTTGTGCGCATCATCTACCGGCGCGCGCCCAACGGCCCGAGCGTTTCCGGGACGTCCGGAAGCTGGATCACCGATTATCCCGACAGCGATCTCAATTTGTCCTACCGCGTCCAGCAAGTGACTTCCATCAAGGTCAATCCCGACGGCCGCGTGCTCCGCTTAACCGACCCTGAGCTGTTCGATTATCCATGGATCTACATGGTCGAACCAGGAGGCCTGTCTCTAAAGGACGAAGAAATCCCCATCCTGCGAAAGTACCTGCTCAATGGCGGCGTTCTCATGGCGGACGATTTTTGGGGGCAAAAACAATGGGACAATTTCGAACACAATATCAAACGCGTGCTACCGGAACGCGACTTTGTGGAGCTGCCGATGAGCAACGCTCTTTTTCACTGCATTTTCGATCTCAAAGGACCGAAAAACGCCCTGCAGACCCCCAATAGCCACCAGGCAATTCGCAGCCTGGACCCCAACGATGAAGAGTTTGGCGTCACCTGGGAACGGTACCACGACGACTACCACAACTATGATCGCTCAGGGCAAGCCGCCCACGACATGCATGTGCGGGCTGTCTTTGATGACCACGCCCATATCATGGTGATTGCCACCCACAACTGTGACAATGGCGACAGTTGGGAACGGGAAGGGGAAAACGACGGCTTTTTCCATGAATTCTCCGAGAAACGCGGGTTCCCGCTCGGCATCAACATCATCTTTTATTTAATGACACATTAATGAATAGGATTAGCATGAGAGACGGAATCCCGATCCGGTTCAGCGTTTGACCCGGCCCGAGTCCGGTCAAGCATGTAGCCCAGGCCACATCCGATGAACACCACTACGACCGAAGCAATCCCACCCCAGCCCGCATCCGCCAGCCCCACTCAAGAAGAGCGCCAGATTGTCGAGCGCTTGACGGGCGGCCGCACGCAAATCGAGGCGGAACTTTCCAAAATCATTGTCGGGCAAAAGGGCGTCATCGAGCAGTTGCTGATCGCTCTGTTTGCCGGCGGCCATTGCCTAATCACGGGGGCGCCCGGTTTGGCCAAAACCCTGCTCGTCAAAAGTATTGCCCGGATTTTCCACCTTAAATTCCAGCGTATTCAGTTCACACCCGACCTGATGCCCACGGACATTACCGGTACCGAGATTCTTCAGGACACAGGCGAAGGACGGAAAATGACCTTCGTGCGCGGGCCGGTGTTCGCCAATATAATATTGGCTGACGAAATAAACCGCACGCCGCCCAAAACGCAGGCCGCCCTCCTTGAGGCCATGCAAGAGCACCAGGTGACCGCCGCCGGCGTGCGCCATGTATTGGAGGAGCCGTTCTTTGTGCTCGCGACTCAGAACCCGATTGAGATGGAGGGGACTTATCCACTGCCCGAGGCGCAGTTGGATCGGTTCATGTTCAACGTCGTGATGGATTACCTGCCGGAGGACGAGGAAGTCGCCGTGGTCACCCGCACAACCGCCCAAACCGTCCCGGAAATTGCCGCGCTCTTCACCGGAGAAGACGTGCTTCGCTTCCACGAAATCATTCGCAAGGTTCCCATTGCCGAGGAACTGGTACGGTACGCCGTGCGGTTGGCCGCTGCTTCACGGCCGCGGCAATCCAGCACACCGGATTTCATCAACGAATGGGTGAGTTGGGGCGCTGGGACGCGAGCCGGGCAATTCCTGGTTTTGGGCGCCAAGGTCAGGGCGCTGTTGAAAAACCGGGCGCACGTTACCGTCGAAGATATTCAAGTGCTGGCCGAGCCGATCCTGCGGCACCGGATTCTGCTCAACTATCGCGCCGAGGCTGAAGGCGTAACGGTCGAATCGGTGATTAAGCGCCTGCTCGATTCGGCCAAACCCGCCTTTGCGGGGAGATCCTGATGTCTGCTCCCGCCTTAAGCTCGAAGCTGCCTGGCTCGTCGTTCATCGACCCCAAGGTCTTGATGAGCATCCGCAACCTCGAACTGCGGGCGCGCGTGGTGGTCGAAGGTTTCTGGAGCGGGATCCATCGCAGCCCCTACCACGGCTTTTCGGCCGAGTTCACCGAGTACCGTCAATACACGCCCGACGATGATCCGCGCTACCTGGACTGGCGCGTGTTTGCCCGGAGCGACCGCTATTTCATCAAAAAGTTCGAAGACGAAACCAATCTGCGCTGTTATTTGCTCTGCGACCAAAGCCGGTCCATGACCTATGGTTCGACCGCATACACTAAGGCCGACTATGCGGCCACTTTGGCCGCTACGCTGGCGTACTTCCTTTATCTGCAAGGCGACGCCATCGGCTTGCTCACCTTCGACGACCAAATCCGGGAGTATCTGCCGGCTCGACATCGGACGGGTCAGTTGCGCCATTTGATGCTCGCGCTCGAAAAGCCGGCGGGGGGAGGCGCGACCGATTTGGGCGCGCCACTCAAACGAGTGGCTGAGATGGTGCGCAAACGCGGGCTGGTTGTCCTGCTTTCGGATTTCCTGGCGCCGGTGGAAAAACTCGCGCAGGACCTGGGCGCGCTGGCCGCTTGCGGCCACGAGATTCTGGTTTTGCAGGTGCTCGATCCGGCCGAGGTGAACTTCAATTTCAAGGATCCCGTCATGTTGGAGGACGTTGAATCCGGGCGGGTGTTGTTCATCGATCCGGCCGCGGCACGGCGGGATTACCTGAGCAAGCTGGAGGCACACCAGGCCGGCTTGCGCGCAACCTGTCAACGCCTGGGCATTCTGTGGCAGACCCTGGTCACGGATCGCCCCCTGGAATTGGCTCTATTTGACTTCCTGCGCGAACGCATGCAACGGCGCAAGCGCACCCAGCACGTTGGACGGGCGCGTCAGGCCCGCACCACCGCCGTCGCATGAGCTTCCTGGCGCCATTATTTTTGGTGGGCTCTCTCGCGATTGGCCTCCCAATCCTGTTTCATTTTATTCGCCGGACCACGCGCGAGCGCAAGCCGTTCAGCTCGCTGATGTTTTTGCTGGCCTCTCCGCCACGCCTGACTCGCCGGACACGGTTGGAGCATATTCTATTGCTTTTGCTGCGCTGCGCGGTGCTCTGCTTGTTGGCGTTGGGCTTTGCCCGTCCATTTTTTCACAGCAGCATGGCCGCGCCCGATAACCAAGCCGCTCGCCGGATCCTCATTCTGATCGATGTGAGCGCCAGTATGCGCCGTGCTGATCTGTGGGCCGATGCCCGCAAACGCGTCGATTCAATTCTGCGTAGCTGCTCCCCTGCGGACCAGGTCGCTCTATTCACTTTCGATCGCCAGGTTTATCCGTTGTCGAGCTTCGAGCAGTGGAATGCCGCGCCGCTCTCTGAGCGCTCTTCCTTGGTTACGGCCACTCTGACTCGAACCTCTCCTGGCTGGGGTTCCACCCAACTCGGGAACGCCCTGGTTCAGGCGGCGGAGGCGCTGGCCGATACTTCCGGCAAAAACTCAACTGAACATAGCCGCATCGAGCTCATTACGGATCTGCAGGAAGGCAGCCGCCTGGAACAGCTTCAAGGCTACGAATGGCCTAAAGGGGTTGAGGTGTCGATTAACCAACTCAAACCTTTGCACACCGGCAATGCCTCGCTTCAACTGGTGTCCGATACCGATGAAGTCTCGGACGCAAAAGCTTCCGCTCAGGTGCGGGTGCGGGTTTCGAATATGGCCGGCTCTAAGCACGAACAAATGAAAATCGGTTGGGCTTCCGCGGCCAGCGCGAGTTTCGCCGCGCCGCCCCAGGAATTGTACGTCCCCGCGGGCCAAAGCCGGGTGGTAACTGTTCCAGCCCCTTCGGTAGGCTCACTGGATCGAGTTGTTCTTCAAGGCGATGACGACGATTTTGACAATACCGTGTTCACCAGTCCGCCCGAGGTGTTGCGTTTGAACGTGACGTACCTGGGAACCGAAAGTGAGACCGACACCAGGCAAGGTCTTTACTTTCTGAAGCGGGCGTTCCAGGAAACGCGGCATCAAACAGTCGTTATCAAGTCTCATCTGCCATCCGAAGCACTCAATCCGGAAGAGTTGCAACAGAGTTCGTTGGTCATTGTCGCGGCCCCTTTGTCTGACGGAGCGGCCCAAGCCATACGCGCCCAGGTGACGGGCGGCAAAAGCGCGCTGGTGGTTGTCGATTCTTCCGCCCTGCAGTCGACCTTGCGCGGCTTGTTGCAGCAGGAGCAGCTTAAGATCGAGGAAGTGCGACCGCCAAGCTACGCTATGCTTGGTGAGATCGATTTCCGCCATCCAATCTTCTCCCCTTTTGCCGACCCACGGTTCAGCGATTTCACCAAAATCCATTTTTGGCGCTATGCGCGTTTGGACGCTAACCAGCTCTCGGACGCGCACGCGTTGGCCCGCTTCGATAGCGGCGACCCGGCGTTGCTCGAGGTTCCAACGGGCGCCGGACGGATTTTGATCCTCACCTCGGGTTGGCAGCCCGAATCGAGCCAACTGGCGCTCTCGAGCAAGTTCGTGCCGCTGCTCTATTCTATCCTCGAAAGCGGCGGCGTGCCGGAGCCGTTCCCGGCGCAGTACCGGGTGGGCGATGTCGTCCCCGTTCGCGCGCTAACCGGCGCTGCAGGAGCGGCATCAGTCCGCTGCCCTGACGGTTCACAGCTCAGTCTAAGTGATGGCCAAACCAACTTTAGCCAAACCGTCCTGCCTGGTGTTTACACTGTAACTTCCGGGTCCAGCCTTAAGAAGTTTGTCGTTAACCTCGACCCGGCCGAGAGCCGGACGGCTCCGCTGCCGGTCGACGAATTGGAACGGCTTGGCGTGCCTGCCGCCAAGCCAGTTGAACTTGCTGGCAATGAGACGCAGAAAAGCGCCAGACTCCAAAACACCGAGTTGGAGAACCGCCAAAAACTCTGGCGCTGGGTCATTGCCGCTGCCTTGTTGGTGCTTATATTGGAAACGTGGCTGGCCGGGCGCACCGCTCGAATCGTGACGGTCACCGCGCCGGCGCCGAGCGGATAAATCGGGCAAAATGTTATGGCCATCGATGCTCAAATTCAGGAACAACTTGATGCTTTAGCGCGCCGGCGCCGCCGATTCGGCTTGTGGCGCAGTCTGGCGTTGGCCTGGGCCGCAGCCGCCCTGTTCGGTGCCGCGGTGTTGATGCTGGAGAAGCAGAGTGGCTGGAGTTCCTGGATCGGACTGCCGCTGACGGCGTTGGTTAGCATTGTCGCGGCCATCGTCCTGGTGGTTCGAAACAATAAAGGTGATAACAGCCTAAGGAACATTGCCAGCCGTATCGAGCGCCTGCATCCCGAATTGCAAGGCCGCCTCATCACGGCCTTGCAGCAGCAGCCCGGACCAGAAGGCCAGTTCAATTACTTGCAGCAACGGCTCATTGCGGAAACGCTCGAATTGAGCGGTCGCACGGGTTGGGCTGATGTCGTGCCGGCCTCCCGGATGACCTGGGCGCAGGCGGCGCATTGGTGCGCCTTGGTCGCCTTTGCGGTGGTCCTGATCTTTTTGCGGGGCACGAGCGGCACTCAGCTGCTGAGCCGGACTGTCGCCCAGGGCGTTACGGTCACCCCCGGCGACGTTAGCCTCGAGCGCGGCAGCTCCCTGGTTGTTCTGGCCCGGTTTAACGGGCGGCTTCCGGTCGGCGTCAATCTTGCCTATGGTGACGGTTCAGCTCTCCAGCGCGTGCCGTTGATAAAAAGTCTCGGCGACCCAATGTTCGGTGGCAGCGTACCAGAGGTCGGCAGCAACTTTGTCTATCACATCGAGTACGGGCAGGAGCGCACGCGGGATTTCAACGTAAAAGTCTACGAGCATCCGCGCCTGGAACGCGCGGATCTCGAGGTGAACTTTCCGGCCTACACCGGTTTGCCGCACAAGCGAATCGAGAATACCCGGCGGTTAAGTGCGGTTGAAGGATCCCGCGTTGATCTGGACTTGCGCTTCAATAAGCCCGTCGCTTCTGCCCGGTTGGTTCCGCGGGACCATGCCGGAACCTCCGTTGCTTTGGCGGTTGATCCCCAGCAGCCGGCGGCAAAGTTGAAAGAGTTCTCCCTCGACAGTTCCAGCACCTATGACCTCCAGTTGGTCGATGGGGACGGACGGACCAATAAGATCCCCGCCGAGTTCGTTTTTCAGGCGCTCAAAAACCGGACTCCGGAACTGCGGTTGAGCGCTCCGCGGGGCGACCTCAGGCCCTCCCCGATCGAGGAGATACCCTTCGAGGGGACCGTTTGGGATGATTTCGGTGTTCAGGCCTTTGGGATCGCATATGCCATCAACGGGCACGAGCCAAAATTCATCGCGCTCGGCGGCAAAATCGCCGGAAACGACAGAAAGCCTTTTCACCATTTGCTGCGCCTCGAAGATTTGGGCGTGAAGCCGGACGAATTAGTCTCGTGGTTCGTCTGGGCGGACGATCTCGGTCCCGACGGCCAAACGCGACGGACCATGGGGGATTTGTACTTTGGCGAAGTTCGGCCATTCGATGAAGTATTCCGGGAAGGTCAAAGCATGGAAGGCAGCCAGGGGCAAGGTCAGGGCGGCGAGGATCGGACGGGGAAACTGGCCGAGTTGCAGAAACAAATCGTGAATGCGACCTGGAAGCTCGAACGGGAAAACGCGACTCCTCGGGACCGCAAGTCGAAAACATCCTCCGACCAGAACTCGCCTACCTCTCCCCAGGAGCGGTCCGACGACCAGAGCTCGAAGTCGGGTCGCCCGGACCACCAACTCGTCCGCAGATTGCTTCTGCCTAACCGCCGCTACTTTGTCGCCGCGCAGCTCGCTCAAGGGGACTCCAATGAGCCGACGGAAAAACCTGCCCGCTCGAGCACAGGTCCTTCCGGTAAGGGACCTGCCCCGAAATACGAGGAAGATGCCGGCGTTGTGCTGGATTCGCAGGCGGAAGCCTTGGAACAGGCTCGTCAGGTGCTGCAGCACCAGCGCGACCCGCAAGCCGCCAGTTTGTGGCAAAAAGCCGTTTCGGACATGGAAACCGCCTTGGCCAGGCTGCAGAAGGCCACCAACTCGCCGGCCAGTTTGAAGGAGGCCCTGGCCGCCGAACAGGACGCCTATCAGGCGTTGATGCGTCTGCAGGCCCACGAGTACCAGGTGACGCGCAATCGCGGCCAGAGCAGCAGCAGTCGAAACCAACAGATGCAACAACAGCTCGAGCAATTGGATTTGAAGCAGCAGGACGACCGCTACGAAAATCAACGGGAAGCCCAACGCGCGCAAAACCCCCAACAGCGCGAGCAGCTCCAGATCATGAGCCGGTTGCAGGAATTAGCCCGGCGCCAGCAGGATCTCAACGACCGTTTGAAAGAGCTCCAGACCGCTTTGCAGGAGGCGCGCACCGACCAGGAACGCGACGAGATTCGCCGGCAATTAAAGCGCCTGCAGGAAGAAGAACAACAGATGCTCGCCGACGTTGACGAGTTAAAACAACGGATGGACCGGCCGGAAAACCAATCGCAGATGGCGCAGGAACGGCGTCAACTGGATCAAACCCGGCAGGAAGTTCAGCGTGCCGCGGAATCGGCCGCTCAAGGCGCGCCTTCGCAGGCACTCGCGGCCGGAACGCGCGCGCAAAATCAACTCCAGCAGCTCCGTGATGAGATGCGAAAGAAGAATTCCAGCCAGTTCTCCGAAGACATGCGCCAGATGCGCAATCAGGCCCGCGAACTGGCTCGCCAACAGGACGAAATCCTCAAAAAAATTCAAGAAAACAGCGCGACCGATCAAAAATCTCTGTCTGGCAACAGCGACCAGGAGCAAACGCGCGCCCAGCTTGCCCGCCAGAAGCAACTCATGACGAACATTCTCGATCGCGCCACCCAAATCTCGCAACAAGCGGAAGAGGCGGAGCCTTTGCTCTCGAAACAACTGGAAGATACCGTCCGCAAGTTTACGCAGGACACGGCCAAGGAGTTGAAAGATGCCCAGAGCGAGTTGCTCAAGCAGGGGCCAATGACTCGCAGCCTCTTTGAATTGCTTCGTGATAATTCTGAGCAAGGCGGAGCCAAGTTGGAGGAACTTACTTCCGAAATGGTGCGCCAGGGATTCCTGCCGCAGGCGGGAAATATGGGCCAACGGGTTCAGCCCAACATCGAGAACCTTAAGAAAGGCGTTGAACGCGCCGCCGAAAGTGTGTTGGGTGATGACACGGATTCCTTGCGCTTGGCCGAGCGGCAGTTGGATGATCTGGCCAGCCAGCTTGGGCGTGAGATAGCGCAAGGGCAGGGGAGACCCGCGAATACCAATGGCCCGGCTTCCGGCGAGAATTCGGCTTCAACTCGCGGCGGAGCCGGTCAGCCGACAACCAATCAAAACGCGCAAGCTCAGTCCGGTAGCCCCGATCGAGGACAACAGGCCCAGGCTTCGGGTCAACCAGGACAGCCGGGGCAGCCAGGGCAGCCAGGACAGTCAGGACAGCCTGGACAGGAACAGAGCGGTTCGCAACCTGGCGCGTCTTCCGAACAAGCCTCTTCCTCTCAGCCCGGGCAATCACAAAGCCAAGAAGGACAATCCCCGGGCAAGCAGCCTGGCTCGGGCAAGCAGCCTGGGGCCCAGGCTAACAGCCAATCGGGCAGTCAGGCGGGTAACGCTAACGAAGACGGCTCGCCCCAGCAGGAAGCCAACTCCAATTCACCAGGCCAGCGCGGAAACGGTTCGCAAGGCGGCGGAGCGCGCAACCGCCCTGGTCTCCAAGCCGGCCCTGCGGGAGGCGGCGGTGGCGATCCCCAGGAAGCCGACTTTGCCGGCGGGCCGGGGCGCGATGCTCCGGACTGGAAGCAATTATTAACCGAGAACACTCGGCGCCAGGAAGCGCCGATCACCGGTGAAGACTTCAATTCCTGGTCCGATCGCCTTCGCGAGGTTGAGCAACTGATTGATGACCCGACCATGCGTGATGATGTGGTCAAAGCCCGTGAACGCGCGCGTTTGACGCGCCAGGAATTCAAACGCGACAGAAAAAAACCTGACTGGGCTGTGGTGCAGCTCCAGGTCATGAAACCATTGACGGAAGTTCGCGACCGGATCGCCGAAGAACTGGCTCGGCGCGAATCGCGCGAAGCTCTGGTCCCGCTCGACCGCGACCCGGTGCCGAATCGTTACTCCGGCCTGGTAAGGCGTTATTACCAGGAACTAGGAAAGGACAAGTAGGCGGCTGCTGATGGCTACGCTCGTCTTTGCCGGCTGGAAGTACGTCTGGGTAGTGGCGTTGGCACTGAGCCTGTCCATCGGCTTAATCGTTTGGAGTTACCGCGTTGCTCCGCCCGGTTGGCCACGCTGGATTTGTCCGCTGCTGAAGGCACTCGGATTGGCAGCGCTGGGCCTATGTCTTTTGGAACCACTCTGGTCGGGACAGCATGCCAAACCCGGGGCCAATCTCTTTGCCGTCGTCGCCGACAATAGCCAGGGATTGCAGATCCACGACCGGGACTCGTCCCGCAGCCGCGGTGACGTGTTGCGCGATTTGCTGGCCGCCAAACACGCCGATTGGCAGCAACCGCTCGATGATAACTTCGAAGTGCGGCGTTACTATTTTGACGCCCGGCTGCAGCCAACCAAGGACTTTGCCGAATTGGATTTCAACGGACGCTCCTCCCGGATCGGCTCCGCGCTGCAAACCCTGAGCGAACGTTATCGCAACCGCCCTTTGGCCGGAATCCTCCTCTTCACCGATGGCAATGCCACCGATCTGCGCGCGGTGCCGGATTTGACCGGGGTTCCTCCCATTTACCCGGTGGTGATGGGCAGCAGCGAGCCGGTGCAAGACATCGCCGTCGAACAAGTCCATACTACCCAAACCGATTTTGAGGATGCTCCCGTAGCGGTTCAGGCCGATGTCACCGCCCGCGGTTATCAGGGCGAGGCGGTCACGGCGCAGTTGCTCGATCAAGCCGGCAAGGTCGCCTCCGAGCAAACCATCACGGCGCACAAAGACGACGAGTTGCTGGCCTTTCGTTTTCAGTTGCGCCCGGAAAAGCAGGGGCTGCGTTTCTACCGCTTGAATGTGCGCCTCCGTTCCGAACTCCGGCGCAAGGAACCAAAGCCTCACTCGAGCGAAGCCACGCTGGCCAATAACTCGAGCGTGCTGGTCGTGGATCGGGGACACGGGCCTTATCGTATTTTATATGTTTCCGGCCGGCCAAACTGGGAATTTAAATTCCTCAACCGCGCCTTGCAGGAAGACGAGCAGTTGCAACTGGTTGGCTTGATTCGAGTCGCCAAGCGCGAACCCAAGTTTAATTTCCTCGGCCGCGCCGGCGAAAGCAGTAATCCCCTTTATCGCGGGTTCGATAATCAGGCGCCCGAGCAGGTCGAACGTTATGACCAGCCGGTCATGGTGCGGCTCAATACGCGCGATGAATTTGAACTGCGCGCCGGTTTTCCGCGCACACCGGAGGACCTCTACGGCTACCACGCGGTCGTGGTCGATGACCTCGAAGCGGGTTTCTTCAGCCCGGACCAGGCCGCGTTGCTGCAGAAGTTCGTCTCAGAACGCGGCGGGGGATTCCTGATGCTGGGCGGAATGGAGACGTTTCAAGAGGGGAATTACCAGCGGACGCCGATCGGGGACATGCTGCCGGTGTATTTGGGCAAGGTCGAAGAAACCAACGCCCCGGGCCCGCTGCGCTACGATTTGACGCGCGAGGGCTATCTGCAACCCTGGGCACGTGTGCGCGACAACGTAAGCGACGAAAAAACTCGCTTGGAGTCGATGGCTCCTTTCCAGGTGTTGAATCGGGTCAAGGAACCCAAGCCGGGCGCCAGCGTCATTGCGACTGTGACGGACGCGCGCGGAACGTCTTATCCGGCGTTAGTAACTCAGCGGTTTGGCCGCGGCCGCACCGCCGCGCTCACACTGGGAGATTTTTGGCATTGGGGTTTCCACGATGCCGAGGCTCATCACGATATGGATAAAGCCTGGCGCCAGATGATGCGCTGGCTGGTGACCGACGTGCCGAATCGGGTTGAACTTACCGCCGAACCTCAACCGGAGGACGCCAACGGCGCGGTGTTGCTTCAAGTCCGAGTGCGGGATCCGAAGTTCCTGCCCTTGGACAACGCCAGTATCAGTCTTACGGTGCAGCCAGTGATGGCCGATTCTGCGCCCGCTGCCCAAACCAACACGATTCAGGTCCAGGTCGAACCGGCGGCGAATGAACCTGGCTTGTACCAGGCCACCTTCGTGCCGCGCTTTACTGGTGGTTACCAGGCGAGCGTTGCGGTGACAAATTCTGATGGAGTCGCCGTCGGTCGCGCGGCAGCAGGCTGGAGCACCGATTTGGCGGCCGATGAGTTTCGTTCTCTTACGCCCAACGTTTCGTTGCTGGAGGCCATTGCGCGAAAAACCGGCGGAGAAGTGATTTCAGCGGATCGCCTTAGTCAGTTTGCCCGCGAACTGCCCCAACGACATGCCCCGGTCATGGATTCCTGGACCTACCCGCTCTGGCATACCTCGGCGATGTTTGCGTTTGCCCTGGCCTGCTTTATTTCCGAATGGGGATTGCGCCGGCGGAAAGGGATGCCGTGAGACACGCTCGGGGGTTAATATTTGGCAAGGCTGAACAATCCGGCCGCGTGAAATCCGAAGGCCGAAGGCCGAAATCCGAAAGAAACTCGAAATCCGAATGGAACAGCCATTTCCTCGGCGTGACAGCCGCAGTGTTTTTTTTGCTTCTTTCGAGTCCGAATGCTCTTGCCCAGCCCGCCCAAACGAGTCCGACCGTTATCCTGGTGGTGGGCGCGCCAGGCGAACCGGAGTACGGGAGTAATTTCCTGCAGCAGGCATCGCTTTGGGAGAAAGCTTGCCAGCAGGGAAACGCCCGGGCGGTGACCATCGGCGTGGACTATCCCGAGGGGACCAACGATTTGGATCTGCTCAAGGCTACTCTCGCTGAGTTGCCGAAGCAATCCTCCGCTCCGCTTTGGCTGGTCTTGATCGGGCATGGCAGCTTTGATGGAAAAGAGGCGTGGTTCAACTTGCGTGGCCCGGATTTCTCCGGCAGCGACTTGGCGGGCTGGCTCAAGCCTTTTCAGCGGCCCATGGCCGTCATTAATACGGCGTCGTGCAGCGGCCCTTTTATCAACAAACTCTCCGCGACCAACCGCGTCGTGATTACCGCCACGCGCAGCGGCAATGAACAGAACTTTGCCCGCTTCGGCCAGCATTTGGCCCGGGCGCTCACTGATTCGCAGGCCGATCTGGATCAGGACGGTGAGATCTCCCTGCTCGAGGCGTTTTTGACTGCTTCACACGAAGCCAATGAGTTCTATAAAGCTCAGGGACGGCTAATCACTGAGCACGCACTGATTGACGACAATGGCGACGGCCTTGGCACCCCGGTGGAATGGTTCCGCGGCCTGCGTGCCGCCAGAAAAGCAAAAGATAGTGTCACGGATGGCGCATTGGCCCAGCAATTCTGTCTCGTGCCAAGCCCGGCCGAACGCGCTTTGTCACCCGAGCAAATCACCCAGCGCGATGCTCTCGAGAAACAGGTCCTGGCGCTTCGGGACAAGAAATCTTCGATACCTGAGGACGATTATTATCAGCAGTTGGAGACTCTGCTGCTCCAGCTCGCCCGCTTCTACGCCTCCGGCTCGGCCACCAACGCCGTGCACTGACAAGTTTTGCGACTTTTGCCTTTTCGCGGTCGACCAATGATTGAGAAAGGACGGGTTTCGGGTTTCAAAGGCGAACCCCCGCGAATGGGCCGCGCAGGCCGACTCCGAACAGAGGAGCAAAACGCTCAGGGGCGGCCGGGCCGGATCCTTAGGGAATCGGGTGTGCCCTGGTAATCGTCAGTTCGGGGCGCGCGGAAGTTTAGTCAGGACGGGGATATAGCGCAGCCGGTAGAAAACTGCATGGTTGGTGCCCAGGTTGACAGTGGCTAGGTACGAGCCCGGACTGGTCTCGACCACAGTCGCAAACTCAGGCGTCCATTTACCCCAGCCCGGGCAGGTCTCAACAGCGAAGTGAAAACCGGCCGTCGCATGCCAGGTCAGGGTGACCGTGCCTGGTGAGAAAAGGGATTTGGGGTGAGTTCCTGGGCCAATCGGGGGCGCCAGCTGGATGCGATCGATGTGAACCAGTTGGGCCGCCGCGCCGCCTAACACCGGCGCATTGCCATGGATCGTTCCGCCGTTGTTCACAAACACCCCGGCACGGATGGTATCGGAATTGTTCAACACGCCGGTGGCTCCGAGTGTGAGCGTTCCTGCGATCGACAACGTGGCTGGCGAAGTGACCAAGGTTAGTGTGCCATTGACTGTAATAGAGCCGGGGATACTTGCCGTATGATCGAAACGAACGGTTGAGCCGGTTGCGATGGTGAGCAAGTTGGCACCGGCAATGGTGCTGGCGCCTGAGAAGTCCAAGAGACCGATGCCGGTCGATACGTCTCCGAGGAGTAAGAGCCGGTTACTGCCCTCGAAGCGAATAGTGCCTTGGCCCAAAAGGGTGGTCCCGGTTGTTATACTGAGGTCACGGGCGGGGTTGCTGCCGTCCAGGCGCAAGCGTGCTCCACCCTGGATCTCCAATCGGCCGGCCACGTTCAGACTCGATGGGGCGGAGAAATTGACGGGAGCATTGCTGCTCAAGAGC
>Ga0070741_10001262_pt1 | contig 79263 bp, 59 predicted proteins | sample Coa_R1_4_FD_66440 | JGI IMG/M metagenome (GOLD analysis project Ga0070741, IMG submission 66440) | Surface soil microbial communities from Centralia Pennsylvania, which are recovering from an underground coalmine fire - Coalmine... | ecosystem: Environmental > Terrestrial > Soil > Unclassified ...
GGTGGATCTTGATCCGCAGCCGGGTGTGGAGTGGGCGGATGTGCGCACGGTGGCGATGGAGGTGAAGGCGCTGCTGGATGAGCTGGGGCTGGTGGCGTGGCCGAAGACCAGCGGATCGCGTGGAATACACATCAATATCAGGATTGAGCCGAGGTGGAGTTTTACCGAAGTGCGAAGGGCGGCGCTGGCGCTGGCTCGGGCGGTGGAGAAACGGTGTTCGCTGGCGAGCAGCAAGTGGTGGAAGGAAGAGCGGCACGGAGTTTTTCTGGATTACAACCAGAACGCGAAGGACAGAACGACGTGCTCTGCGTTTTCTGTGCGGCCGCTGCCGGATGCGCGTGTGAGTACGCCGCTGCGGTGGGATGAGGTTATGACTTGTGATCCGGCGGAGTTTACGGTGCTGACGGTGCCCGAGCGGTTTGCGAAGGTGGGCGATCCCCACGCCGCGATGGACGAGCATGCGGGCGTGCTGGATGCGCTGCTGGAGATGGCGGCGCGGGATGAGGCGGAGGGGATTGGCGATGCTCCGTGGCCGCCGCACTTTGTGAAGCAGGAGGGTGAAGGCAGGAGGGTGGCGCCGTCGAAGGCGGCATCGCATGCGAAAAAGTTTTCGGAACAGATGGAGGAGGGATTTGGGGCGCATCGATTCCGCGGGCAGTCGAAGAAGCGGGCGGCGGCGAAGGAGAGTTCGGCTTCGGGTGAGGGTGCGGCGGTGAAGAAGCGGGTGGGGCGTGTGCCGAAGATGCCGCTGGTTGTGGTGGCGCAGAGTCCGGATAAGGCTGCGGCAGAGGCGGGACTGGAGCGGTGGAAGCAGCAGCACGCGGAGGCTGCGGCGCTGCTGGCCGCAGATGATGTTCTGGTGGACCGCATGCGCGGGTCGTCGCAGGTGTGGTATCGGATTCGTGTGAATTTGCGGAATGTGCCGGAGGGTTTGCGTCCGGCGCAGGGTGTGCCTGATCCGGATGATGATCCGACGCGGGCGTGGCGGGACGGCAAGTAAGCGGGACGAAGCCGCGGACCGTGGTAGAGAAGCAGGTCCTTCGCTCCGCTCAGGATGACAGAAAGAAAAGCTACGCTCCTTCCGGGAAGATGCTCATCAATTCCTGCGGCGGGACGACTTCGAGTTGCTCGTAAGTGCAGGCCTGGGGTGGTTTGTCGGGGCGCCAGCGGCGGAAGTGGGCGAGGTGGCGGAAACGGGTGTTCTGCATGTGCTCATAGGCGACTTCGACGACGAGCTCGATGCGGAGCGGCTCCCAGCTTAGGTCCTTGCCGGCGCTCCAGCGGGATTGGCCGCCGGGCATGCGGCCGCTGGATTGTGCTTCGTCGCTTTGCCAGTCTGCCCATGGGTGGTTGCGCAGGGCGTTGGCGCGGTAGGGCTCGAGGAATTTGACGAGCTCTTTGCGTTTGGCGGCGGTGAAGCTGGCGCAGACGCCGACGTGCTGGAGTTTGCCGGTGGCGTCGTAGAGGCCGAGGAGCAGTGAGCCGACGGCAGTGCCCTGGCCGTCCTTGTGCCAGCGGAAGCCGGCGACGACGCAGTCGCAGTCGCGCTCGTGCTTGATCTTGAGCATGGAGCGTTTGTCTGGGGTGTAGGGGCCGGCGATGGGTTTGGCGATGACGCCGTCGAGGCCGGCGCCCTCGAAGCGCGTGAACCAGTCCTGCGCGGTGGTGCGGTCGCGGGTGGCGGGTGTGAGGTGCAGGGGCGGGTGGACGTTGGCGAGGATGCGTTCGAGCTCGGCGCGGCGTGTGGCAAAGGGTTCGTCGCGGAGGTCGAGGTCGTTGAGCTGAAGGAGGTCGAAGAAGACGACAGATGCAGGTAGTTGGGCGGCGAGCGTTTTGACGCGAGAGGCGGCGGGGTGGATGCGGAGGGTGAGGGCGTCGAAGTCGAGGGCGCCGTCGTGAGCGATGACGATTTCGCCGTCAAGAACGCATTGTTGCGGAAGTTGTTTGAGGAGAGGATCGCGGAGCTCGGGGAAGTAGCGATCGAGGGGTTTGCCATCGCGGCTTTGGATGAGGAGCTCATCGCCGCTGCGGAAGATTACGGTGCGGAAGCCGTCCCACTTGGGTTCGAAGATCCACGCGTCGGCGTTGGAGGGGATTTCGTCCACGCGCTTGGCGAGCATGGGGAGGATGGGCGATGGGAGTGGGAGCGGCACGGTGTGTTGGATGCTCGGTTGGGTTAGTGGACGTCTGCGTCGAAGACGCCGGTCTCGACGGTGGCGCCGTGCTTCATCTGGATGAAGATGCGATAGCGGCCGGCGGAGGGGAAGCCGTAGGGGAAGGCGACGGTGGAGGAGATGGGCTCGGCGGACATGTTTATGGCGTAGGACATGTTGGTCATGGAATCGGACTGGTTGGCGAGCATGACGGCGGGCATCGCAGCGGAGCCTTCGGGGTGCGTGTGGGCGAAGGCGGTGCCGTCAGTCTTTACGAAGGCGGCGTGGCCGGGCATGCCGAGATAGGGCTGCATGTCGGTGGCGGGACGGCCCTGCGGATCGAGCAGATGGAAGACGAGATCGTAGGGCGTGTTTGCGGTCAGGGTGGAGGGTTTGTCCCAGACCATGGTGTAGCCATCGGGGAGTTTGCAGGAGGGGCCGAGTTCGCGGGCGGAGAGGGGCGGCGGTGTGGCGCGCGCGTCTTCGGGGCCGAGTGGGCCTCCGGGCATTCCGGCGGGGATGGTGAGCGTTGCGGTTTCGGTTTCGGGGAAGCCGTTGCGGAAGACGACGTCTGCGTAGAGGTGATAGGTACCGGGTGGCATTGCGGGAAGAGGATCGGTGAAGCCGGTGGTTGAGTTGGGAACGGGATGGAGGTGAAAGGCGGCGTCCATCTGGGGCCAGCGGATGGCGTAGAGGTGGATGAGGTGGCCGTGGTCGGTGAGGAGGTCGGAGTTGGGGACCTTATGCCAGCCGCCGTCGGCGGAGCGATCGGGATCGCCGATGAGCAATGCCAGAAGGTTGCCGGTGAGCGAGGGGTGCAGCTGGGAGTTGTGGTGCATTTCGGCGGCGTAGTCGGCGGCTTCGACGTTCCACCATTTGCCGCCGAGGTAGATGACGGCCGCGCACACAGCGAACGCTGCTGCACCAGCGATGAGCGCGCGGCGGCGGCGGGTGGGGTTGGGAGTGGCTCCGGGAACGAGACGGGCTTCGCGAGCGGCGGCCATGACGATGCCGACGATTCCGAGGATGAGAATGCAGCCGAGCAGGCCAAGCATGATGCCCATGGGCCGCTGCATGTGGAGGATGCCGGTGGCGACGGCGGGTACGGGCACGCTGGCGATTGCGGGGCCTGCGGCGCCGTCGATACCGAAGCGAACCTGCCAGGAGCCGGATTCCATGATCCAGAGCGAGCCGGTGAAGAACTGGCGGTCGCTCGAGGAGACCTTCATTTTGTCGGGGGTGGGCGGGTGTTTGGAGGCTTCGCCGGTGAGCGGAAGTGGGGTGATGGTGAGGGTGCGAACGGGAGCACCGCTGGAGCGGACTTCGACGATGGCGACGCCGGGGATGACGAGTGGTGTGCGGATGGTGACGAAGAGGTTATACGGGCCGACAGTGACGGTCTGATAGACGTCTTTGTTGCCAACGTGTGCGTGGGCGGTGTTGGCGCAGAGCAGAACGGCGGCGATGGTGAAGACGACGATTTTGAATTTGGAGAGGATCATCGCTGCACTCCACGCATCCAGCGGCCGAAGAGCAGGCCGATCAGGGTTGAGATGGCGGCGTAGATGGAGGCTTTCAGGAGTCCGAGCCAGAGGGTTATGCCGGAGCTGGGATGGAAGAACACCCGCATGCGATCGTAGCTCTGCGGCGGCGTGCCGTAGTCGAAGTAGATGGTGCCGAAGAAGCGGTTCTGGCTGGCGTGGGACATGAGGAAGTTTGCGAACGGCCACTCGACTGCGACGATCACGGCGATAAAGATGAAGCCGGAGACGAGCGCGATTTGCCAAAGCTTCCAGGTTCTGGCGCGCTGCCAGAAGAGGTCGAGCGCGAAGGCGGGGGCGATGAGAAGGATGGGGAACTTGGGCGGAACGAGATGCGTGACCGGGAAGTAGACGGGGCCGAGTTTGGGTTGAGCGGGGAAGAGCGGAAAGATGAGGATGAAGGCGATGATGGAAGCGGCGTAGATGGCAGCGATCGTGGTTGCAGCCCAGCGGAAGCGCGAGGCCTGGGAGATCATCGCAAGCACGATGGGAATGGCGACGGCGAGGCAGAGGTATGCGAGGACGCGATGCATCATGAAGTCCAGCGTGTACTCGGTGATGAAGAACATCTGCCCGCCGAGCAGAAGGCCGCCGAGATAGAGAAAGAGGTTACGCAGTGTTTTGAAGTTGGCGTCGCCTGCATCGGAGGCGCGGTTCATCGCGGCTAGCATGAGGAACATCATGCCGATGTCGATGGCGCGGATGCCGAGGATCAGGAGCGTGTGCGGCGGCGAGACGATTTTGACGTCGAGGCCGTAGGCGTTGTGCCACCAGTTGTCGAATGGCGCGGAGGTTAGCATGGCGACGCCGCCCCAACCGGCGAGGAAGACGCCGAGGGGAGCGCGAAGGCCGAAGACGCTGACGGAGAACTCGCGCAGACGCGCTGCGTAGGCAGACTTGCCGAAGGTTGCGGTGAGTACGAGGTAGAGGCCGACGATTCCTGCGATGACACCGCAGGCGTAGATGGCCATGTGCGCGGGCGTCCAGAAGGTGTCGCGACCGATGGAGCGGTGCCATGCGACGTCCCACTGTCCGCCGATGGAAGCAGAGGTGACGGCGAGCGCACCGGCCCAGATGTACCACGGGACTGTCCGAGTGCGTGCCGCCTCGCGGGTTGTTGCGCTGGTGCTGTCGGCCGCAAACGCAGGCGCGTGAGCCAGATCGGCGGACATCGAGGATCCTCCCGGAGCTTGCCCTCATGATATGTCCTCGAGCCCGCTCATGACGATTAGGCTGTCATGAACGGGGCACCCCTGGCGGTCTGTGTGGGGCGTGATTTTTCCCCGAGCGCTTGACGGGTTTTGGGTGTAAAGTCGCTGCGTTCGATGGGCCCTCCTGATTGTTCGCATGAACGAGCTTTGCTTAAGTTCTGCTGACGAAGAGGTGGAGGAGGCAACATGAGAAGACTGTCCTCAGTGCTCGTGAGGTCAACGTTTTGTACGCTCCTGGTTGCCATGCTCATCAGTGCTGCGGGGTGGGCGCAGTCTCCGTGCAGCAACCTGAATCGTGGACCGGGAGAAGGTAAGTTCACGGGACAGATTTCGAGTGTGCCCGATGGCAGCACGATGCAGATCAGTTATGGGACGCAGACGGTCACCGTGCGGTATAGCAGCTCTGTAATGGTGTGCCAGGGAGGACAGCGTGCGTCGGTGAGTGCTCTGGTGCGCGGCGCGAGCGCGACGGTATTTGGCGCGCTGCATGGGATGGAGATCGACGCGGCGAGAATCTTCGTTGCGGGGCCGCCGCGGCCGGCGACGCAGGGTCCGGCGATGTTGCCGAATGCGAATGCGCCGGGGGCGTCGAACCGAACTGCTGCTCCGGGGTTGAATCAGAGTCCGGCGCCGATTGTGCGGCCGAATTCGGCACCGCAGGCGAGGACGAACGCGGGATTGCCGCCGAGTTCGCAAGAGCCAGCGATGCGGCCGATGAACTCCGGTGCGCCGATGAACACGCGGCAGGTAGCGGTGCGGCCGATGAATGTTGGATCGGTGCCGAACTCGGTGATTCTGCATGGCGGCACGGCGGCGCAGGCGATACAGCGGCTGCATGTGGTGCGGACGTATTCGCTGGAAAGCCTGCGCGGTAACTCGCAGGTGGCGCTGGGCGAGACGAAGGCGGACTTCCAGCCGATGCTGAGCAATCCGCAGGCGCTGTTCAATCTTGCGGATCGGTTGAAATCGATGCCGCAGCATGTTGAGGTGCAGGAGAACACGTCCGAGATTAGCGAGGTGGACCAGGGGCTGGTGATTCATCATGTGCTGACGTATCGGATTTTGCCGGGGAAGTGTGCCGATGCGAGCGCAAAGGCGCAGCTTGTGCGCGCGGGTGTGTCGTGTTTTACGCGGATTACGGTGAATGAACGGATGGCTGAGATCGGCACGCGGGGAAGTCCGCGATATGTGGCTGATCCGGGTAAGCGACAGGCGGCGGTTGCGGCGTATCAGCGAAACATTGCGTTGGAACAGGCGGATGCGAATAAAGGGATTGCTCAGTTGCGGAGTGCGCTCGCCGATCCGACACAGCGGGCGGCGATTGCGGCGCAGGTGGGAGAAGCTGAGGCGGCGCGGATGGCGACTCTGAGCGACGACGACCTGAAGGAAGAGCTGATCAATTCGAGTGTTCAGCATTTTGAGGACACGATGTTTGTGCCGAAGGTCGCGTCGTCAAATTATCTTCATCCCAAGCTCGCGGTGATGCCGATGGGGAGCTCGGGAGAGATGAATGCGACGCAGCAGTTATTGAGTGGCGGAGGCCGGCAGGCGCCGGCGAATTTTCCGAAGCTGTTGCGGGTGGTGCCGGCGCAAAGAGTGAATGCCGGCGCGAGTGCGGATAAAGCAGGCGATGCGGATTTGGGTACGAACTACTTCCTGACGGGGTTCACGATTGGAAACGATTATGAGTGGAGCTGGGGAGCGCAGATAACGGTCAACTGGTGCATTGTGGGATGTTCGGCGACGTATGGACTGGAGCTTCATGCGGGCTTCAACTATGGATTCGGGTTGCGGTTTCTGATTCAGACGGACTTGAAGTACCACGCGGCGGTCGAGGGCAACTCGCCTACGGCGACGCTGACTGCGAACATCACGCCGATTCAGGGCAACGTCAGTGATTTTCAGAGGACGGGTCTTGATGGCTCGCAGATGTTCGACGCGAAGGAGATCGTGGCGCAGATTGGGTTCGACGCCGGATTTGATTTGAGCCTGCCCGGTTTCAGCGTGGACCCCAGTTTCAGTCTGGGGGTCGACTTCACGCAGTATCTGCCGCCGGAATACAAGGACGGGTACTTCACGCCTCCGGCGCCCGGGAGCGGGGGAATTAACTCGGTGCTGGTACTGGATCAGCTCGATCTGTTGGGGGGAATGCTGAACTATGGTGTCGCCGGCGGGCAACTGGTTCCTATTGCGAAGATCAACCTGCACTCCAACAAGCTGCAGTTGACGTTGCATGATGAGACGCAGAACCGGCAGACAGAACTGACGCGCTCGCCACAGACGGTGCCGGTGGCGGTGGCGACGGGCGCGGGACAGGACAGTAGCCATTTCAGTCTCGGAAACCCGGTCTACAATCTGCAGTTCACGATTACGCCGGGCCTCAATCCACGGGTGTTTGTGGATATCGATGTATGGTCGGGCAGCTGGGGCCCGCAGATATGGTTTCCGCAACTAGCGATTAATCTTCCGCCGGGAGGGATCGATTTCAGCTGCCATGAGGGGACGACGTGTGTGCTGGATTTTGCGACGACTTACAACCCGGGAACTGGCGCGGTGAGTGGGACCGGCGGCCGGGACGTCACGAAGGAACGACAGGCGGCGTATGACATGCTGACGCGTAACCAACTATGCAGCGTGGATAGCCAGCAAGGAGCGGACTACAGATGCCCGGTGAAAGGGGGTATGTACGTACTGTGTGAGACGTTCCTGAAGAACGGCGCGGTCTCGAGCTGCACTGCAATCGTCGTGAAGTCAGTAGACGACATGCTTCGGCATGGGCATTGCACGGGCGGCAATGCGAACTACGCTTGTCCGAAGGACATGGTGGCGCTTTGCGACACGTTCCTGAAGAACCAGGAGGTGCTGTCGTGCAAGCAGCAGTGAGGCTGATGGGTATCGCGGCTCAGGCGTGCGGGCCGTTGTAGATGGCGCCGCTGGTGCAGGTCTCGCGGAGGACGATGCGGGTCAGGTTCGGAAGAGTGGGTTCGAGGCGCTCCCAGATCCAGCGGGCGAGGACTTCGCTGGTGGGGTTTTCGAGGCCTGGGATGTCGTTGAGGTAATTGTGATCGAGCTGCTCGTGGAGGGGACGGAAGGCGGTGTTGAGGTCGGCGAAGTCGCAGACCCAGCCTGCGGTTTCGTCGACGTCGCCGCGGATGTGGATCTCGACGCGGAAGGAATGGCCGTGCAGGCGCGCGCATTTGTGGCCCGGTGGGACGTTGGGGAGCTTGTGCGCGGCTTCGAAGCGGAATTCTTTGAAGATATCCATCTGGTTCAAGTTTAGAGCGAGTCAGCGAGTCAGCTGGTCAGCGAGTCAGCTTCAGGTGGGATGGCCGGGACGGTAAACTTGTAGAGATGGGCATAAGTGAGCGCAAGGCTGTGGTGTTGTTGAGTGGAGGTTTGGACTCGACGACGGTTGTGGCCATTGCGAAGGCTGAAGGATTTTCGATTTACGCGCTGAGCTTTGATTACGGGCAGACGCATAAGGCGGAGCTGCGGGCGGCGGCGCGGGTTGCGGAGAAGGCCGGGGCTGCGCGGCATATCGTGCTGAAGGTTGATCTAAGTGCGTTTGGCGGGTCCGCGCTGACGGGCGATGCAGAGATTCCGAAGCATCGGTCGCTGAAGGAGATTGCCGAGGGCGTGCCGGTGACCTATGTTCCGGCGAGGAATACGGTATTTCTTTCGCTGGCACTTGCATGGGCGGAGAGCCTGGCCGCGACGGATATTTTTATCGGCGTGAATGCGCTGGATTACAGCGGATATCCGGATTGCCGGCCGGAGTTCATTCGGGCGTTTGAGGTGATGGCGAACCTGGGCACGAAGATTGGGAGCGAAGGGAAGCGAATCGAGATTCATACGCCGCTGATTGCGATGACGAAGGCGGAGATTGTGCGCAAGGGGCTGGAGCTCGGCGTGGATTATGGGATGACGGTGACGTGCTATGACGCGTCAGATGAAGGGGAAGCGTGCGGTGCGTGCGATGCATGCCTGCTGCGGCTGAAGGGGTTTGCGGAGAATGCCGCGAGTGACCCTGCTAGGTATCGGAAGAGTTAGGGATGGCGTACGCAGTCAAAGAGATTTTCTATACGTTGCAGGGCGAGGGCATGAATGCCGGACGCGCGGCGGTGTTCTGCCGGTTCAGCGGATGCAATCTGTGGAGCGGGCGCGAGCAGGATCGCGCGCAGGCGGTGTGCAAGTTCTGCGATACGGATTTTTTCGGAACGGATGGCGATGGGGGAGGGAAGTTCGCGTCGGCGGGGGAGCTGGCGGACGCGGTTGCGGAGAAGTGGCCGGAGGATGTGGGTGGGCAGAGATTTGTGGTGTGCACGGGAGGAGAGCCGCTGCTGCAGCTGGATCGTGAGTTGATTGAGGCGCTGCACGAGCGGGGGTTCTGGATTGCGGTGGAGACGAATGGAACGGTCGCTGTGCCGGAGGGTATTGATTGGGTTTGCGTGAGCCCGAAGGCGAACGCGAAACTGGTAGTGACGCGCGGGGATGAGCTGAAGGTCGTGTATCCGCAAGAGAAGGATCCGAACGAGTACCTTGATCCGAATTTGCGGCTCGAGTTCAAGCACCTTTTTATTCAGCCGATGGATGGGGCTGATAGCAAGGCATCGCTGGACAAGGCGATTGAGTTTTGTCAGCGGAATCCGGTGTGGCGGCTGAGCCTGCAGACGCACAAGATGATTGGGATTCGGTAATGGTACGAGGCGACAGATGCTGGTGCAGACCCTGATGAGCGAGTGAGAAGGCAATGGCCGGTCACTTTGGCCGGGCAGCCTGAGCCCGGGCGATGTAGGGGGAAAAATCATCGATAGACCTGGCGCCGTGAAGGACGGCCTCGGACGCGCCTTGCCAGGCAGCATCTGCGATCGCCAGCTGGCGGTAGCCTCCGAGATGAGTTGCGATGGCGCGCATGAGTTCGTCGCGATCTTGTGGGGTCACTCGCACGGTTGTACTGGGGTCGAGGGTGAGACCGAGCCGACTTAGGACTGCATTTTCAGCGACGTCTCCCGTTTGCCGGATATCCGAGGCCTTTTCGGCGGTCTGGGCATAGGTGCTGATTCTTCCGAAAACTTCGATCTCCTCGCGGGGGAGCACGGCGACGGTGCCCGAAGCGGTGGCGGCGGGCCACACGTTATCCATAGGACGCTGAGCGTAGGCAGGAGTAGGTTTTGGAGGGATAACAAAGGTGACGAATCCCTCGCCAGCTTTTGCCTCTCTTCCGGCCTTGAGAACATCGCGATACCAGACCATATAAGTTGCGAAGTTGTTCTCGTCGGCTTGGATTGTGTCCACGTTCCGTTGCGCCTCCGCGCGTAGGTCGGCCTCGAGCTGGCGGCGTTGCCGATGGTGGTGGACGACTTCGGCGGCCTGCTCGAGGCCGATGGCGATGAGGATGCCGAGGACGACGATGGCGAGGTGAGTGAGGATGTCGCGGCGTGTCATGGAGCCGTGCTGGGGTGGGTGGATGTCGATCATGGGTCCTCGGTGTGACTGCGGGCTACTGGATGGCGTCCTGATTGTCTTCGAAGCGTTCCTGATTCATGCGCATCATTCGCTCGTCGGCGCGGGACTCGCCGGAGAGGATGCCCTGCTCGTAGACATCGGACCAACGCAGACGGAAGCAGAGACCCTTGATGGCGGTGCGAGCGTCGGAGGCGACCTGAGCGAGACGTTCGGCTTGTTCGGAGGTGAGGGTCCAAACGGCGGCGCCGGCGGAGGATGTTGCGCCGCTCGGGATTTTGGCGAAGCGGAATTGCATGGCGCCGACGGCGCTGCAGGCGTGATAGAAGTCCTCGCGGCTATTTGCGAGCAGATCGTAGTTATGCGAAAGACGGGCATACATGCGGGCCTGCTCGACGGGAAGAAGGCCGACGAGGCTTGACTCTTTGGCGGTGGTCCAGACGGCTTCGGAGGGAGCGAAGTAGCGCTCGCTGGCGGTGCCGACGGAACCGGGAATGCAGGGCGCGAAGCCGAGAGTGATACGAATGCGGCCTTGTTGCAGTGTGGCTGTATCGACAGCGCGCATGGTCTGTTCGAACCAGGGTTCAAGATCCTGCAGGCGGAGGTCCCGGGCGATGATGGCGCGATTGTTTTCAGCTTCTGCGCGGAGGTCGGCCTGCAGCTCCTGACGCTGACGGGCGTGATGGATCAGCTCGACGGTTTGCTCGAGTCCGATAGCAATGAGAATGCCGACGATGACGATGAAGAGATGGATGAAGGAGTCCCGGAGTGTGATGCTGCCGTGCTGCGGCGGGTGGATGTCAATCATGGATGTACCTGCGAGCGGATCATCTTGGTCATGTAGGAATTGCAGACCAAGATACACGCTGGTGGCGAGAAAGCCAGCAGAATGTGTGGGATTTGGTACGCAGTGAGGAAAGCAGCCGGTCTCAGCGGGGAATGGCTGGGCGGACCAGGCGCTGGAAAGGGGTCAGGCTGTTTCGAGGTAATGCTTGAGCCAACCGAGGATATGTGGCCGGCCGGGATGGCTCGTGCGGGCGGTCTCGCCTGTGAGGTTGGTTCTTCCTGGGCTAACGTTCCGTCGTCGCATATAAAGCAGCAGATGTCGTCTTTGTAGAACGCATCTCCGAAGCCGTTGTCTCGGGTATATAGCGGGGAAACACAATGGAGAACATCGTACCCTCTCCCTCGCGGCTTTTGACGTCGACTATTGCTCCATGGGCGTTACAGATCGCCTTCACCAGAGACAGGCCGATACCGATGCCTCCCGTGGTCCGTGAACGAGCCTTATCAGCGCGGTAGAAGCGATTGAAGATAAATGGAAGTGAGTTTTCCGGAATACCGATACCGTTGTCCGCCACTTCAAGAATGACAGAACGATCTTTCACGAAAACAGAAGCCGACACGTTTCCGTTAGGCCGGTTGTATTTGATCGCATTGTCCACCAGATTGACCACAATTTGTTTAAGTCGGGTCGCATTGCCGTAGACAACTGCGGGTTCAAGTTTATCGGCTACGAGCGCCACATTCTGCTCTTCAGCAACGAGGCGCATCTGGTCCAGCGTGGACCCAACAAGCTTGCCCAAATCTGTTGGCTCGCATTCCAACTGCTCCCCGCCGGTATCAAGGTAAGCAGTTGCCATCAGACTCTGAACGATCTGAGACATCCGCTCGATCTCTTCAAGAGCCGACCCTATGCTGTCTACGGTCGTTTCGGGAAGATCGGGTTGTTGAATCACCTGTTCCAATTCACCACGGACAATCGTAAGCGGTGTGCGCAGTTCATGGGATGCATCCGCTGAAAACCTGTTGTTATGCTGCAGGGCCTCTTCCAGTCGCGCGATCATCTGGTTCAGCGACGTGGCCAGCCGCTGCAGCTCATCTCGTGTATCCGGCACAGGAAGCCGTTCGCCCAGTTGCTTGCGGCCGATGTTTTCTGCCTGTTCGGTCAACACCGCAACGGGCCGAAGCGGGCGCTTAATCATGAGGAAGCACGCAAGAGCCGCAACTATCAGCACCAGTGGGCAGACGATTGAAAGGATGATTGCGAGACTTCGCAGGACACGGTGAGCAGCGGCCGTCGATGAGCCTACAATGACCGTAAACCTCTGTCCATCCGGGCTGGTATAGTGATCGATCATTTCTACAAGTGAGCCGCTGGAATTGTCGATTTGAGCGAGACCTGTCTGGTCACGCGCCGGCAATGGAATGCTGGAGAGGGTCACAAGCGGATTGTGAAGATCTTCGGAGCGGAAGATCTCGCGTCCGTCGTGGAGGATGCGCACGTAGCGGTCCACGCCTCCGGAATATGTTTCCGTTATCTCTCCGACGGCCCAGGCTTCGCCCTTCCTGCCATACCCAGACAGGAATTCGCTCTCGATGTTATGGACGGCGCTGTTCAGGTTGCGCTTTTGGGACGCGGTCAGAAACTGCTGCACGCTGAGATACACGCCGACCCAAACGCACAACAGAGCCAAGGCGAGGAATCCGACGAACCACTGCGTAATGCGAAACTGAAGGGAGCGAAAGTTCATGCTTCCACCGAAGTGCGAATCATATAGCCGGTGCCGCGGATGGTACGGAGCATCTTGGTCTGGAAGCCATCGTCGACCTTTGAACGGAGATGTCCCACGTACACATCCACGATGTTGGTGATGCCGTCGAAGCTTTGATCCCAGACATGCTCGATGATCATGTTGCGTGACAGCACGCGATCTGCATTTTGCATGAGGTACTCGAGCAGGGAGTACTCCTTGGCTGTCAATTCGATCCGCTTGCCTGCACGTTTCACCTGTTGAGTCAGGCGATCGAGTTCCAGGTCGCCGGCCCGCAGCGTGCTGGAACGGTTCACCGGACCGCGACGCAGCAGAGCTTTGACGCGGACCAGCAGCTCGGCAAATGCAAATGGCTTGGTCAGATAATCATCCGCCCCGATATCAAAAAGCCGTACCTTGTCCTGCACAGTGTCTTTTGCCGTGAGCACCAGGACGGGCACGCAAGTGTTGCGGCGGCGTATGCGCTGTAACAAATCCTCCCCGCTCATGACAGGCAGCATCAAGTCAAGGATTATGAGGTCGTAGGGATACGTTTCCACGTATTCCAGTCCTGTTGCGCCGTCCGGAATCGTATCCACTGCATACCGTTCTGCGACCAACCCGCGCTTCACAAATGCGGCGAGCTTCGGTTCGTCTTCGACAATGAGGATACGCATACGCCTCCAACCTAGGTCCGCGGGATGAGCCATCGCTGAACCACAGATAAAAATCCCTGCATGCGATGGTACGCCCGACAATGCCGGGGGTCATGAATGCATTTTCATTGACGTTTTAGGTGGTTCTCATTGCCGCACGAGAATCTCTCCCTTGCAGTCGCTAAAGGGAGAGAAATGAATAAACTTCAGACCATCATCGCGGCAACTTCGTTTGCGGTAATCCTTCCGGTACTGGGTCACGGCCAGACGCTGAAGCTCATTAAGGAACTGCCGTTGCCCGGCTACTCAGGAGACTTCGACCACATTGCTGTAGACCAGGATCGTGGCCGTCTGCTGGTCGCGGCGGAGGATCACGCCTCGGTTGAGATCTACGACCTAAAAAGTCTGGCGCACGAGAAGACCCTTACCGGGTTCGGGGCGCCGCACGCGTTCCTGGTTCGTCCTGGATCGAAGACCATCATCATCACCGACAGTGGGAAGCAGATGTCAACCATCCGCAATGCTGATTCCTACGCGGTAGAAAAAAAGATCGTGCTGACTGAAGGCGCGGATTCGGCGAAGTACGACAACGCCTCCAACACGTTCTATATCGTCACCGGCGGCAAAGATGTAGATATGAAGACTGCCAACCTGGAGGCGATCAACCCCGACACCGGGGCAAAGGTCGGTGAGATTACGTTTCCGGACAATCATGTGGAAGCGTTCACGATAGATCCGACCAGCAACAAGCTGTATATCAATCTCACCCAGACCAACAAGCTCGCGGTTGTGGACCGCAAATCGATGAAGGTTCTCGCAACGTGGCCGGTACCGGAAGCAAAGCAGAATGCGATGGTCGCGCTTGACCCGCAGCAGCACCGGTTGTATGTGGTGTGCCGCGATCCAGGTAAGGTGGTTGTCCTCGATTCCAATGACGGGCACCTGATCGGCAGTGAGACCGCACCTTTACGGGCCGATGACGAGATGTATGATGCGGCCGCCCACCGACTTTATGTGCCAGGCGGAGAAGGCTGGTTAGGTATCTACGACACCTCCGACCCGAATCACATCAAGCTGCTTCAGAGGGTGAAGACAGCACCCGGAGCGAAGACGGGGTTACTGCTTCCCAATCAACATCGGCTCTTTCTGGCCGCCTCGCCAGGGGAGACGAAGGCGCTCGCGAAGATCCTGGTCTACGACGTTCAGTAAGCGCAAGGAACGGGAATGAACGTAAGAAGCCAAGCACTGTTGGGTGTCCTGCTGCTTGCTTGTATGAGCAGGCGCGGGGCACCGCAGGTCGCCGCTAGCGCGGGTGCGCAGACGTCCGCAGGATCGACAAGTCTGGCACCAATGGCGCCTACGCCCTCTTCATCGGGCCCGTTCACCGTACTGCAGGCCAAGGGCTCATCTTTCGGCACGAGGACAGCAACAACATCGGATTTATCCGGAGGAGCGCAGGCTGCGGCCGCCTCTAACATGCCCACGCAATCCATCACACTCGACGAGGCGATCCGCCGCGCGCAGACGGTTGATCACAACTATCTTTCTGCGTGGGTCGATAGAGGCACGGCAGAGGCGGAGCGTACCATCGCGCGTTCCGCAGTTCTGCCGAATGTTGATTATCACAATCAGGGCATCTACACGCAGCCGCAGCGGCCGTATGCCGCCGCACTAGGGACCGATCACACGGCTACGACGTCGCCTGCGCCGATTTACATAGCCAATAACTCGGTACGAGAGTACGTAAGTCAAGGGCTATTGACCGAAACGATCGGCGTCGGTCGAGTGGCGGACCTGCACCGTGCAAATGCCGAAGCAGCGGCAGCGAAAGCCAGGCTCGAGATCGCGCGGCGCGGCCTTGTGGCGACGGTAGTCGGCGCCTACTACGGGGTGCTTGCAGCGGAGGAAAAGGCGCGGGTCGCCGCGCGGGGCCTCGATGAGGCCACGCGTTTTGCGACGATCACACACCAACTCGAGAACGGCGGGGAGGCTGCGCATGCCGATTCTCTGAAGGCCGACCTGCAGCAGGCGCAGCGCCAGCGCGACTACCAGGATGCGATGCTCGCGGCGGATCGGGCGCGCCTCGATCTTGGCATCCTGTTGTTTCCAGACCCTACGGCGCCCTATGCGCTTGCAGCGGACCTCGATCATCCGCCGGCGCTTCCTACACGCGAAGAGCTTGCGGCATCCGCAAAGACGAACAACCCCGACGTGCGTGCGGCGCTGGCGAGTTTGCGTTCGGCGCAGTTCGGAGTGAGCTCAAGCATGAGCGCGTATCTGCCCGATGTTTCGCTCGCTTATAGCTATGGCATTGATGCCGATCACTTGGCTGTGTATGGGCCCGACCGGGTCCGCAATCTGGGCTACTCCGTAAGCGCGACACTCGATATCCCCGTGTGGGATTGGTTTGCGACCGCAGCGAAGGTCAAGCAGAGTCGCCTAGCTCGTGATCTTGCCAAAGCGGACCTTACAGCTGCGCAACGTCGCACCGTGGCTGCATTTCAGGAGTTTTTCGGCGAAGCCCAGGTTGCAAGCCAGCAGGTCGTCTCACTCACGCGCGACGTGACTACCGCGCGCGAAGCTTTGCGACTTACCACTCTCCGCTACAGCAACGGCGAAGGCACCGTGCTGGAAGTAGTGGACGCGCAAAATACGCTGATTGGCACCGAGACGGCACGGGCGGACGGGGTAGTCCGCTATTACACGGCACTGGCCGATCTACAAACACTGACCGGGAGCCTTCCATGACAATCCATCGCTATCTCGTAACAGCTGCTTTCGGCGCGACGGTCTGTCTCGCCGGTTTGTCGGGCTGCAAACAACCGGCTGATGAAACTGCACAACCGATTGTGACTGTGCAAGCCGAAAAGGTCGCCGTCGGAAGCCTCACCGAGACGGTCGAAGCAGATACCGTGTTGCAGCCGCAGGCTCAATCCGCCATCGTGCCGAAGATCTCATCGCCGGTTAAACAGTTCTACGTTCAACGTGGATCGCATGTGCATTCAGGGCAAGTGCTTGCAATCCTGGAAAATGCCGATCTCGCCGCGAGTGTAGTTGACACCAAGGGTAGCCTCACACAGGCACAGGCAACGTACAACAGTACTACCGGCGCGTCGGTGCTCGAGGACATGAAGACTGCCGAGACGAACGTCCAGCAGGCTAAGGCAAACCTCGAATTGCAAAAGATGCAGACCGATGCCCGCCAGAATCTTCTTAGCCAAGGAGCCATTCCACGCCGCGATTACGAGACTTCCAAGGCTGCCCTGGTGCAGGCACAGGCGGCGTACGATGTTGCGGCACAACATCTGGCTTCGGTCAAGAGCGTAAGCCGCGCGGCTACGATCCAGAACGCCGAGGGTGCGGTTACTTCAGCCCAAGGCAAGTATCAGGCCGCGCAGTCAGCACTGAGTTACGCGACGGTACGTTCTCCCATCAACGGGGTTGTGACAGACCGGCCACTATTTCCGGGAGAGATGGCGCAGGCGGGTCAGCCGCTGATCACCGTGATGGACACGTCAATGCTTCTGGCCAAAGTGCATCTACCGCAGGCGCAGATTGCGGGTCTGCACGTTGGCGATAAGGCGACCGTGATTTCGCAGGGCGCAGACCAGAGTGCCAGCGGTTCGCTCAGCCTTATCAGTCCGGCTCTCGATCCGGGTTCGAGCACGGTTGAAGTCTGGGTCAAAGTTGCCAATAAATCTGGCGAACTCAAGCCCGGAACACCGGTACACGTCGCAATCGAAGCGCGCACATTGGAGAACATCACGACAGTTCCGGCGGAAAGTGTGATTACGAATAACTCCGGCGGCACGGCAGTGATGGTCGTGGGTTCCGACGGACTAGCACATGAGCGTGAAGTGAAGCTCGGCGTCAGCGACGGTAAGGACACGCAGGTGCTCGCGGGCGTGCACGCAGGCGAGATGGTCGTCACGACTGGCGCTCACAGTCTGGAAGACAATACGAGAGTCGAGGTGGGCGCGGCTGAAGCCGAGGATGGCGGCAACAGCAAAGGTGGGGACGCAACGAGTGCGGATCCGCCAACAGCAGGTGGAGTGAAGTGATGATTAGCACCTACACCATCGTGAAAGAGGAACGAGCGGACCTGCTCTGGATTCTGAAGCGGCGCTCCACGGTCGTGTTCCTGACTATCGTGGCCGCGATGGCGGGTATTTACTTCGCTACCAAAGTTCCGATCTCGGTTTTCCCAGACACAAACTTTCCTCGTGTGGTCATCGGCATCGACAACGGTGTGATGCCGGTAGAGCAGATGCAGGTAACGATCACAAAGCCGGTGGAAGACGCGGTGAACTCCGTGCCCGGCCTCGAGACCGTGCGTTCCACCACCAGCCGGGGAACGGCTGAAGTAAGCCTGTTCTTCAACTGGAATGTTGACATGTACCAAACGCTGCAACTGGTTGATGCCGCACTATCGCGCGTGCGTCAGCAATTGCCCGCGACTGCGACCATCACTACGCATCGGCTCACATTTGCCACATTCCCTATCCTGGGCTACAGCCTCACATCCGACACCGTGCCGCTCTCGCAGTTGTGGGAGATCGCTACCTATGACCTGAAACCTCCGATCAATCGCTTACCTGGCGTAAGCGATGTAGGCGTGCAGGGCGATCAGATTCCAGACTTCGAAATCGTTCCGGACGTCGGCCGGATGCAGAACACCGGCGTGACGATCACCGACATTCAGAATGCGGTGCAGAACACAAACACGGTCGACTCGCCGGGTCTTTTCCGCAACCACCAGCAGCTGGTGCTTGGCCTGGCTGGCGGACAGGTGCATGATCTGGATGAACTCGGCAAGATCACGGTCAAGAACACTGCTGCGGGCGTGCCGGTCACGATCAATGATGTGGCGAGTGTACGGCCAGCGATCCAGCCGGTTTATACAATGATCCGCGCCGAGGGCAGGGAAGCGGTGCTGCTCAATATAACCCGTCAGCCCACCAGTAATACGGTGCAGGTGGCCGATGAGGTGGCAGCGGAGATCGAAAGGATAAAGCCATCGCTGCCGCCGGGCGTTACGATCAAACCCTATTATGACCAGTCGCATCTGGTGCGACAAAGCATCAACAGCGTGCGGGACGCGATTCTTATCGGGCTCGTCCTGGCGACCATCATCATCATTGTTTTTTTGCGCGATTGGCGTTCGTCGCTGGTAGCCGGGCTGGTGATTCCGGTGACAGTGTCGATCACGTTCATCCTCCTTTATGTTATGGGCGAGTCGTTCAACCTGATGACGTTAGGCGGGTTGGCCGCGGCGGTCGGCCTGGTCATCGACGACGCAATCGTGGTGGTGGAGAACATTGTTCTCCATCGCTCGGCAGGGGAGAGCCGACCCGAAGCGATCCGAAAGGCGTTGGGTGAAATAGCCATTCCCCTGATCGGCTCGACCATTACGCCGATTGTCGTGTTCCTGCCGCTGATCTGGGTTTCCGGCGTGACAGGCAGCTTCTTCCGGGCGCTGGCCGTAACCATGACAGCATCGCTGCTCGCATCTCTGCTGCTCGCGGTGACCTGGACACCGGCACTCAGCTATCTACTCCTCAAAGAACAGAACGCGACCGATGCTCACACTCACGCAGACTCTCCGATGATGGAACGCGTGCTCGGTTTTTACGAGCGCTGGCTGCGCCGCGGTCTCGCACGTCCTTATGTTCTGCTCGCGATCTGCGGTGTGCTCCTCGTCGGCACATTCGCGGGGTACCGGACACTGGGCAGCGACCTGTTGCCCGAAATGGATGAGGGCGGATTCGTACTGGACTACATTATGCCCGCGGGCACGTCGCTGCAGGAGACGGACCGAGTGTTGACGCATGTGGAAGAGATCCTCAAGAAGACACCCGAAGTCGATACGATTTCGCGCCGTACTGGTGCGCAGATGGGTCTCGCCGCTGTAACCGAGGCCAATACCGGCGATATCACGGTGAAACTCAAGGACGATCGTAAGCGCGGCATTGATGAGGTTATTGCAGACTTGCGTGCGGAGATCAACAAAGACTATCCGCAACTCGATGTAGAGTTCACGCAGGTGTTGCAGGATATGATTGGCGATCTTTCCAATGCACCAGAGCCGATACAGATCAAACTGTTCAATAACAATCCGGAGATCCTTTCCGACGTTGCCGACCGGGTAGCTACGACGATAAAGAAGCAAAATGGCGTAGTGGATGTACAGAACGGCATTGACAACACGATCAGCGGTCCGTCTATCACTTTCCAGGTCAACCAAGGAATCGCTTCGCGGCTAGGATTCAGTGTTCCCGACGTCACAACAGATGCGGCTGCCGTCGTGGAAGGACAGGAGCTCACTACACCTCTGATCCAGAACGGGAGATCGTACGGCATTCGCATTCGATATCCAGAGAGCAGTCGCTCGTCTGAGGACATCGTGACGTCTGCGTTGCTGGTAGGAAGCGGGGGCCACCTGGCGACACTGGGCACTCTCGCCACGTTGAAGCAGAATCCCGGCGAGCAGGAGATCCTGCGTGAAAACCTGCAGAGGGACGTGGTCGTAACAGGGCGACTTGAGGGCGCGGATCTGGGCAGCTCAGTCACAAAGGTGCAGCAGAACATCGCGGGATTGCATTTGCCGCCGACGATCCGGGTCCAGTATGGCGGTACGTATGCAGAGCAGCAGAAGTCTTTTGCCGAGTTGACCCGCGTGCTCTTGATTGCGCTCCTGCTTGTCTTCGGCGTGTTGCTGGCCGAGTTCGGCAACTTCTCGGCACCAATCGCAATCTTGACGTCCTCCGTGCTCTCAGTCGCGGGCGTGGTTTTCGCACTGCTGATAACGCACACCACATTTAACGTGGCATCATTCATGGGGCTGATTATGGTAATCGGCATTGTGGCGAAGAACGGGATCCTGCTGCTCGATGCTGAGCAGCGTAATGCCGCGAGCTATGGAACTCTGCTGAACTCGGTGGTGCATGCAGGCCGTCGCCGGCTGCGGCCTATCCTGATGACCGCGTTGGCGGCAGTGACAGGTATGTTGCCCCTGGCTCTGGCCATTGGCGCAGGATCGCAGATGCTACAGCCGCTGGCCATCGCAGTAATCGGCGGCCTCGTGATCTCGTTAGGACTATCGCTAGTGGTAACGCCAGCCGTCTTCTATGTGTTGAACAAGCCGCGCTTCTAGCCAGGCGAGTGCTCCAGAAATCTAAAAGAGACTTCATTTGGGATTTATTCGATGTTCAGGAGTCTGGTCGTAAATAGTCTTCGCTGCACGAGAGCTGCAAAGACGATGCCCAATCGCTCGCACAGCAATGAAAGGAGTTGGTCGACGGATCGCCCATGCGATCCGCAACTTCTTGAGTCGCGATGAATTCTCTTTCGTCTCACAAATCCCTGCGCTGCGTTTTTGCAGCGTGCGCGGTCTTTGTGGGCTGCAGCGCGGCTTCAGTCGCTGCGCAAACGCCCGCTACGCCCTCAGCCGCAGAGCAACGCGTAGTGGCATCTCTACCGCCTTACCGCCCCAACGTCCAAGTGGCTGGGACCATCCGCTTATGGGGACATGGTGCCCCGGAGCTCGATTTTATGGGCATGCTCGTGAAGTCCTGGGAGGAGGGCTTCATGAAGTTCCAACCAGGTGTGCACTTTGAATACGACATGTACGGAACCGCTTCTGCGATGGGTGCCCTGTATACCGGCAAAGGTGATATCGCGATTCTGGGGCAGGAGATCTATCCGTTCGAGGTGAAGGCGTTCGAGCAGGAAAGGCACTACCCGCCGACTGAGATACAACTCGCGACCGGCAGCGTGGACGTGCGCAATTTTGACTATGCCCTGGGGCCGTTTGTGAATGCCGACAATCCGCTGCAAAAACTCTCGCTCGATCAACTAGATAAAGTCTTCGCCTATCACGATGATCCGAAAGACAACATTCTGACTTGGGACCAGCTTGGTTTGACGGGGCCGGAATGGGAAGGCAAGCCCATCCATCTCTACGGCTGGTACGAGTCAGACATTTTTTCTACATGGATTGAACGCGCGGCAATGCACGGCAGTCATCGCTGGCGCTGTGGCATGAAGCAATACGCGCATATTCATCGCCCTGATGGCAGCATCTACGACAGCGGTCAGCAGATCCTGGACGATCTGTCTCATGATCGCTATGGAATGGGCCTCTCGAATGTGCGTTATCTGAAGGGAACGAATACGCGGCCGCTGTTGCTGGCTCGCCAGCCGAATGGTCCTTATTACGCCGCGACGAAAGAGACCTTGATCAACCGGCAATATCCACTGACACGCGTTATTCCGGCGGAGATCGACCGCGCTCCCGGGCAGCCGGTTGATCCAGCAGTGCGCGAGTTTCTGCTGTATCTCTTGAGCCGGGATGGACAGCAGGAGATCGTGCGCAATGGCAAGTATCTGCCTATTCAGCCCGAAGCAGCGGCGCGAGAGCGCGAGAAACTGCAATGAATCGATGTTCGCAACTCACGCTCACCATTGCGACCCTTGCGCTTCTTAACGCTGAAGCGCTGGCGCAACGAACTACACCCAGCCCCACGGTTCAGTCCCCCTCGGAAACCCGGATCATTCGCACTCGCGGTGACAGCGCCATGCTCCGTACGATGCAGGCGTGGGAAGATGCGTTCGAGAGAAAACATTCTGGTGTGAAGTTTGAAAACACGTTGCTGGGAAGCGCAACCGGCATGGCGGGGATTACGACCGGAGCGGCAGATTTGACAGTGATGGGCAGGCCCGTAACTGCGAATGAGATCATCGGGTTTGAATGGGTATGGCGCGTTAAACCGGTAGAGGTTGCTGTTGCTCGCGGCAATCTGCGGAGCGAAGGCTACTCCCCAGCATTGGCAGTTTTGGTCTCGAACAAGAATCCGTTGCATTCGATTTCCCTCGCGCAGCTTGCGACGGTGTTGGGTTGTCCTCCGGATTCAGCTCATCATGTTACATGGTCGGGCGCAGGGGCTTCCGGTGCGTGGGCCGCGCGTCCGCTGCATGCGTATTTGTATGATGACCAAACCGGCACGGGAGCCTGGCTGATGCAGACTGTGCAAGGCCGCAAAGACTGCTGGAACTGGACCGTCGTACACGAGTTTTCCGATCAGGAAGAAGGGAAGCGCAGTGCCTCAGAGCAAATAGCAGAGGCGCTGGATCATGATCCTGATGGGCTCGCGATCACAGCGCTGGCTAAAGACGATTCACGTGTAAAGCGTCTAGCGGTCGCCGGCGCAGGAGGGCCGGTTCCTTTGAATGCAGCGACCGTGAGTGACGGGTCCTATCCGTTCACCCGCAATGTTTACTTCTATGTCCGTAAACCACAAGATGGATCGATTGATCCATTGCTCTCGGAATTTCTGGAGTTCGTCCTGAGTTCGCGAGGGCAGGCCATCGTGACGCAGGTGGGGGAGTTCCTGCCGCTTGGCCGGCGCGCTGCAGAGACTGAAGCTGCGAAATTGCATTAGTCGCGATGGCAATGAGGAGATGTCTGTAAAAAAGGAGCGGCCGACGGCCACTCCCCCAATTTTGCAAACGCTTATTTCAGTCGCGCGAGTTCCGTCTGTACCTCTTCGGCTGTGAGTGGCAGGTACTTTCCATCTTTCATAAGAAGGCTTTGGCCCTGTTTGCTCAGCACGAACCGAACAAATTCGCGCACTTTAGGGTCGACATGACTCCCAGGAGGGACATCGAACCAGAACGTCTGGCCGCCCCAAAGTGGATAACTATGATCGCGCAATGTGTCCATTGAATAATGGACAAACGGACCGTCGTTCGTTTTCCCTAAGTCGAGAATTTTCACATCGGTCGGAAAATTTGGGTGGAAGCGAACATATGCGATCGCGTTGGGATCGTCGCGGACGTGGTCTACGATTTGATCCGCCTCCAGATATGTCTTACCATCCGGCTTCTCATAGTTACCGAACCCCATAAGATTGTCATTCCACTTGTCGGACGAGCGCAGAACCTTATCGCTGAACTCAAGCGCCGTCGCGTAGCGAAGGCTGTAGCCATAGGTTGTAATTGCTCTTTGCTGCCACTCTCCGGCTAGGCCCATTTGACCCCACGTGCGGATATTTTTCTCTGAGCCGCGTGCAAACTCGGGGTGCCAGATCTGGCCCACCCAGCCGCCGGCGCGCTGAGAACCGAAGATTCCGTCGAGTTGCTCCATAGAGATATGTGTAAGCGGGTTGTTCTTGTTGACCACGATCACCATATTGTTTTGCCAACCCACGACATCGTAGGAACCAGTAAGGATCAGCACGCCGGTCGGTGGATGGCCTTTCAGCCGTTGATAGGTTAGGTAATCGTAGAAGCTCGGCTCGTGCGTGATACCGATGTCGGCGAGACCCTGTGCGAGGCATGTAACTGCGACGGCTGCAGTCTGAAGGTTGTACTGGATCTTGATGCCGGGCTGAAGCTTTTCAAAAGCTTCCTTCCACCAGCCGCCGAGGGGCGAGTCGCCGATGTAGTTGTTGCCGCAGATGCGCAGCGTACCTTCAGGGTGGCCCTCCGGCACGTAGTCAGGTAGCGCACTCAGGTCGAACACACGCGTATAAGCGGGGTTCATCGCAATCGCACGCATGCGCGTGCGTCGCTCAATGGATGATCCGGTCGGATACTTTTTCGATTCCGCGTTGGGCTGGTATTTGTTGCTCATTTGCGCGGCGGCGCTGAGAGCTGTGAGCACGAAGAGTGTAAGTGCAAGCTTGTGTTGGCGAGGCATTCCCGTAATTCCTTCCGTAATCGTGCGCGTTTCTGCCGCACGCTTTCTGAGGGCCAACACTAAGCCAACGTGGAGCTGGAAGTCCAAGAGAATTTCGTAAAGCGGATTTCATAATTGCTTCAGGATTACTGTGCTTCGGACGGCATAGTGTTCGGCCGTTGCCTGAATTTCGTGGTTGCGTAGTCACAGCAGAACGATCGGGCCGAGACGGAGAACCAATGAAGAACAAAGGAAGCCTGTTCATTGCAGTAATGGCCTACATCCTGCTGTTGCCCTTGGCTATGTTTGGGCAGAACGGAACAAACAGCACACCTTCGGGGGACGGTACTTCTTCAAACGGCCTGGACATGCAGGCTGCTCGTGCGCGCAAGATGTCGGTCAGCGGCAAAAAGGTCTGGTATACGAACAAATTTGATCTCTCAGGATTGCCAGACTACACGCCGCGCCAGCGTGTTAGCGGCACCATCCGGGTATGGGGCTCGAATTACATCACTGACGGCAGCATCGGCCGCCTGTGGGAGGAAGCTTTTCGGACATACCAGCCGGATGTTCGGATTGAGTGGCATATGAAGACCACCGAAGCGGCAGTGCCTTCGCTGGTCTTTGGCGTAAGCGACATGGGCATTGGGCGCAAGCTTACGTTCAGCGAGCTGCAACTGTATCAGCGCTACAAGGACCATGACCCGGTCGAGATTGAGCTCGCCACAGGATCCTACGATGTGCCTGGTTGGCAACCAGGTTTTGGTGTGATGGTCAGTAAGGAGAACCCGCTGACCCACATCTCCATGGAGCAACTCGACGGCATCTTTGGCGCCGCTCGCGACGGAGGTTGGGAGGGCACGAGCTGGCATGCGGAATCGAGTCGTGGACCCGAGAAGAACATTCGCACCTGGGGTCAGCTTGGTCTTACTGGCGATTGGGCCGATAAGCCAATCCATGTCTATGGTCTAAATCTTCGCTACCACCAGGCTTCGGAGCTCTCCGACTGGATCCTTCAGGGCTCAGACAAGTGGAACGAGAACTTGCGCACATATGCCAACTATGTTTCCAAGGATGGCAAGTTGGTTCGCAACATGACCACAGACATTGTTAACGATAAATATGGCATTGGGATCACCGCTGCGCCCACGAATGCACTTGGTGGTGGCAAAGGCAAGATCCTGGAGCTAGGTTGGACCAATAGTGGGCCGTTTATTCCCTACACAATTGAAACGGTTCAGAACCGCTCCTATCCAATGTTCGATCGGATTTATGCGTACGCGACGGATGCACCGAACGAGCCTCTCGATCCCAAAGTGGCCGAGTTCCTGCGCTTCATCGTGAGCAAGCAGGGACAGGAACTCATTGAGAAGGACGGCAAATACCTTCCCCTGACTGCTACAGTTTCACGCGCGCAAACAGCTAAGCTCGATGCCATTGAGAAGTAAAGACCGCCTATCCGCAACAGCATTGATCCTGGAGTCAATACCTAATGAACAGCAGTCTCCTTCAGCGCATACGAATGATGTCGCGGATTTCGGCCGCGCTGCTTGCGCTCTCCCTCGTTGTTCCCCTCCGCGCTCAAGTGTCTGGAGGGACCATTAGCGGCACCGTGCTAGATCCCAGCGGCGCTGCGATCGATAAGGCGCAAATTGACGCCGTCCAAGATACGAGCAAAAAGCTGACCCACACTGTGACTTCCAGCGCCGGGCTATTCAATCTGCCCAATCTCGATCCTGGCAACTACACCGTGACCGTCAGGGTTCCCGGCTTTACTGCCAGCCGGCTGCACGTGCTGGTGGAGATCAGCAAAGACACGGTTATCAAGGTGCCCCTATCGATAGCATCCACTACAGCGGTTGTGGATGTTGCCAGCAACGTTTCTCCGGTTGTGGACGTCGATAGCTCTACGCTCAATCAAGTAGTCGACGGCAAGACAACCCGTGAGTTGCCACTGAATGGCCGCGATTGGACGATGCTGTCCGTGCTCGAGCCCAACGTTCATACCACGGATAACCAGCTCTCCATCTCGGCAGGCGACAACTCCAGGGCCAACCGCGGCGTCGGAACGCAGATTACGATAGCTGGAACGCGTCCGCAGCAGAACGTCTACCGTCTTGACGGCATCATCACGAACGATTATTCGGGCAACGGCCCGGGTGGCGCACTTGGCGGCACTCTGGGCGTAGATGCGATCCAGGAGTTTTCCGTGACGACGTCAAACGCGACCGCGGATTACGGCCGGAGCTCTGGCGGTACAGTCAGCGCCGTAACTCGCGCCGGCGGTGATAAATTCCACGGCTCCGTATACGAGTTCATTCGCAATTCCGCACTTGACGCGACGCCCTTCTTCAATACTGCGGGCTGGGCCAACAGCGGTAAGCCTCCGTTCAAGCGCAATCAGTTTGGCGGCACAGTCGGTGGTCCCATCCTTAAGAGCCGGCTGTTCTTCTTCTTTAATTACGAGGGCCTGCGCCAGTCGCGCACGACCTCGCAGCAGACCACGGTGCCCAGCCCGAATGCACGTCAAGGCTACCTCGTATGCACACAGAACGGGACGGCATCCAATGCCGGATGCGTGACGGCTGTTGGTGGCACCAAAGCTCCGGCGAACAGTAAGGGTGTCCAACTCGTTTCCGGCATCGATCCAGCGGCGATGGCTTATCTGAAGCTCTTCCCAGTGCCGAACGGCGCTATCAACGGTGATACCGGGACGTTTAACTTCAACTCCCAAGCGATCGCCACAGAAAACTTGTACACGGGACGAATGGACTACACGTTTTCCCAAAAGGACACCGCGCACTTCACGGCCCTGAACGATAGCTCCAGCGACACTCAACCGGATTCATACGACTTCATCTACACCGGCTTACAACCTGACCGGAAGCTCTATACCGTGGCCGAGCAGCATACCTTCAGCGGAAGCTTGATCAACTTCGCGCGCGTCGGGTATGCCTACACCTTCGTGGTGTCGCCGTCATCCAGCACGGCTATCAGCCCGCTAGCGACCGATACAAGCTATGGCTTTGTTCCGAACTACCCGATCGGCAACCTCGCCATTGGCGGTCTGACTTCCTTCTATGGCGGTGTCAACGTCGAGGGCCTCTACTCCTATCACTACAACAGCTATCAGGCGGGCGATGATGTCTTCTGGACTAAGGGACGTCACAATTTTCAATTTGGCTTCTCGTTTGAAGATATCCAATCTAATGATCGAGGAACCACGACCGCTGGCTACTACACATTCAACAGCTATACGAGCTATCTGCAGAACAAGCCACAGAGCTTCGCTTCGTCTGTGGCGGGAAACAATACTCCGATCTACATGCGCCAAAAGGTTTACGGTGCGTACGCGAACGATGCCTGGCATCTCGCACATAATGTGACGCTGAACCTCGGTGTGCGGTACGAGCCCACCTCAGACCTCACTGAAGCTCATGGTCACTTTTCCGTGCTGCCCACCGCACAATCCGGGACGCCCGTCACCGGGGGTCCGCTGTTCCAGAATCCGACCTACCGCAACTTTGCACCACGGGTCGGCATTGCCTGGGATCCCTTCTCCAATCAGAAGACAGTAATTCGCGCAGCTTATGGAATCTACGATACCCTCCCGCTGAGCTATATGTTCATCCTGAGCACGCTAAATGTAGCTCCGTTCAACCAGACCATCAGCGTCACTGGTCCTGCAGCGGGTTCATTTCCGAAGCAGACCTATCTCACTGCGGTGAACGACCCCACGACCCCAAACAAGTACGCGTATGTCCAACAGAGCTTCGGTCGGCCGTATGTTGAGCAGTATCTGCTGAACATACAACAGCAAATTGCTAAGAACACAGCAGTCGAAATTGGGTACACCGGAGCGCATGGCATCCGCCAGCCGACAAAATCAAATGACGGCAATATCGTCGAGCCGTTGAATCCTTCCGATGTTCACAACCTGTACTGGCCAACTGCAACTCTGACCACGACTACAACTGCGACCGGTAGCACGACCAAGCTGGCCTTCCAGCCAGCGCATCATTACAATCCCAATTCCAATATCGGCCAGACCGACAGTACCTATTTCAACCAAAGCACGACCTATAACGCGTTCAATGCCTCGGTGCGGCGCTTCACCCCCAGCATGCGTCTCGGTGTGACATACACATGGTCAAAGGCGCTCGATAGTTCGTCGTCATCCAATGGGGGCTCCAATTTCGCCAACACCAGCACGATCGCACCGTTCCCACGCGAAATCGCTGCCTTCAGAGGCCTTTCCGACTTCAACGTCGGGTCGAACCTCTCTGTAAGCGCTCTATATCTGGTGCCCGGCCCGAAAGGGGGTTCCTGGCTGCATCAAGCCGGATCCGGTTGGCAGATTGGAGGCATCGGCCGCTCGGCTACCGGCCTACCCTTTACGGCGCTCATCAGCGGGGACGCGCTTGGTCTGCAGTCTGCGAGCGTGTTCGATTATCCCGACCGCATCTACAGCACGCCTGCATGCCAGCATAACCCTGTGAATCTGGCAGATAAGGTCAATTACCTGAACCGTTCGTGCTTCGTGTACCCGCAAGGTCTCAACCGGGTCACTACGACAACCTCCACGGCCAGTTCCACCACTACAACTACCACGTACAATCCCACCTTCGGCAACGAGCGGCGTAATTCCATCATCGGGCCCGGCATCAACTCCATCGATTTTTCTTTGGTGAAGGATACCGCGATCGAAAAGATTCATGAGGGATTCCACGCGGAGTTCCGGGCCGAGGTCTTCAATTTGCTCAACCATCCAATGTTCCAGGTGCCCGGTCGCGCAAGCACGGCAGTGTTCACTGCAGCCGGCACTCCCACGGCACCGCAGGTGCTTACGGCAACCTCCGTACCGGAACGCCAGATCCAGTTCGGTCTGAAGTTGATCTTCTAACCGTCAACAGCGCGAATGCTTCTATAGATCAGCCGAGGCATTCGCGCTCTCATTGATTTTGTAGTTGCTTGGTTTCGTGCATGCCCATAACGCGATGTCTCGTCCTGTCCACCCAACTCCGGAGTTCGAATGAATCAATCAATAATTTGCGGCGCCGCGCTCCTGCTGTTCGTCGCCGCAGCTAATTTCCCTCTCGGCGCGCAACACGTTCGTGTTGTCGACCCCTCGCTCGCTAACTATCACCCCGAGCCAGTTCCTACGCCGGCGCTCCGCGGCTATGTGATGCCGGATGGATCCGTTCGCATCGTTGGTTTCGACGACATGGATGGAATGGTGAGGCGATGGGACATGCTGTTCGAAAAGGATCATCCCGGCATCCGGTTTACGCCCATCCTGAAAGGAAATGGCACAGCCATTCCGGCGATAACGTACGATATGACGCTCTTCGCCCCGGAAGGCGGAGGCGCCACGCTGCTCGAGCTTCTGCCCTACGAAAAAATCTATGGTTCCAAGAAGGACCCGGTCGCAGCCCTGATTATCCGCGTTGCGCACGGGTCGCTTACGCCAGGTGCGAAGATGAGCCCCTTGGCAATCATCGTCAACAAGTCCAATCCGATCGCTTCCATCACGACCGAGCAGGTGGCGAGCATCTTCTCAACGGGATCGGGCACCGGCGATACGACTTCGTGGTCGCAGCTTGGAATCGGTGGCGCGCTATCGGGCAAGCCGATCCATCCCACCGGACTCTACTGGGATGCTTACCAGCGGCCTGAAGACGAGTACATGGGCGAGTACATGATGTATCGTCACTTCGGTCCCTTCCCCGGACAGGTCTTCTCCCCAAATTACGAGCAGTACTATAAATACTCCGACGTTGTTCGCAAGGTTGCCAGTGATCCGTTTGCGATCGGAATTGTGGCGTTGAACATGGTTACGCCGGACGTCAAGGTTGTGCCGCTGCCAGCACTGGATGGAAATGGGCTGACTACCGGAAGCGCCGCGGATATCGTTGCCGACCGGTATCCGTATGCGCGCGATCTCTACTTCTATATTCGTCGCGAGCCGGGCACGCCGCTTGATCCGCTCGTTGCCGAGTACGTGAAGCTGGTTCTCTCAAAACAAGGCCAGGAAGCAGTAGCCGCAGACAGTAAGGGCTATCTGCCACTGAACGAGCACGATGTGCAGCTCGAGCTCGATCGCCTGCAGCGCGCTGCGACGTGGGCGCCGCGCTCAAAGCAAGGCCCAAAACTCAACTTCCCATTTCCATCTCCTGAGCCCCTAGGAAACTGAGCCATGACCCGGACAATGCTTACACGTTCTCTCCTCCCCGTTTCACTTCTGGCCATCACCTTTGCGGCTCAGAGCCAGGCACCTTATCCCGAGCCCGCGCCTGATCCGGCCTCCGTACCGTTCCAGCCGCGTCCGCTCCATGTGCCCGCCAACCGTCCGTATACCGTTGGACCCGACACTGTCTTCGTTGCCGGCAATGATGTTCTCATTCCGCTGTTCAAGAAAATCGACGCGCGCTGGGCTGAGCTCGAACCCAACATCAAGTTTCAGAAGATCATGATGGGCTCCACACTTTCAGTTGAAGGTCTGACGAGCGAGAAATCCGCGTTCGGGCCGATCGGACGTGGGAACCGTAACCCTGAGGTCGATCAGTTTGTCGAGCGCTTCGGCTACGAGCCGACATATATCAAGATTGGCTACGATTCCAACCCAAACAATAAGCTCTCCACCGGAGTTTGGGTAAACGCCGCCAATCCCATCAAACAGATCACGCTCGATCAGGCTGCCAGTGTTTTTACTACTGGGGGACACGAGGGGGACATTACTCACTGGTCGCAACTTGGCGTCACTGGCGACATCAGCGCGATGCCAATACATCCTTATGTCACGCGTGATACTCACGCCATCCTTGCGATGATTGATGAAATGCGCGATAAGTTCGGCGGTTATCCCTTTTCAAACAAAGTGGAATGGGTTCCGAGTGAAGAAGATGCGATCAATGCAGTCGCGCAGGATGTCTTTGGCATGGTCCTGATGGACTACTGGAACAATACCGCTCCCATGAACGGCGTAACCACCTGGGCGCATCTCAAGGACTTTGGTCCGAAGATCAAGTTCGTGCCCATGGTGATCGACGACAAGGGCACCCTCTCAGACGGCACGGTGGAAGCTCCACTCCACCCGATGGCCTCGGCGATCGGGATCAACATCAACAAAGCACCCGGCAAGCCGCTCGATCCCTGGCTGAAGGCATGGTGCGAGTTCCTGCTCTCCAAAGATGTGCAAGACATCATAGGATCACCAGAGATGCGAAAGGTCGGCTTCCGTCCGCTGCTCCCGGGCGAAGCCGCTGAGGAACTCAAGAAGCTGCAGTAAAACGGCCGGGTCTATCCGGAGGCTCGCCTGGAGGCGGGCCTCTTCTCGTTAGATGCGCACGTCTTCAGCGCATTTCGTGGAGCGATTCCTGCGCAAGCCTGGGCGTCAGGGGAGTAAAGTCGCCCTCTTCGCGCACAGCCTGCTGGCCTTGTTCACTGAGCACATAATGCAGGAACTCGCGCACCGCATTTGCCTGTGGACCTTTCGGATCATAGAACGCCGTGATGACTTGCACGAGCGGATACGAATGGTCACCGACTGTTACATGAGTGGGTAGGAGAAACGGCCCCTCTGCAGTGCGGCCCAGTGGCACGACACGAACCTCGGCGGAGCGATACAACGCGCTGCTGAAACCAATACCGTCCGGGTCCTTCGCCACCGCATCCACCACCCGTTGCCCGGCATCGTACAAGCCACCTTCGCGCCGTGGCTGGTCCGCGAGCTCCACCAACTCTGGGTTCCAGATCGAACTGCCTCCGAACGCGCGTTGCTGCAGGTAATAGCCGAAGCCACGCGAGATCTCGAATCCATAAACGTGCACCGGTCGCCTTGCCCACTCACCGGAGACGCCAAGATCTCCCCATGTTGTCACCTTGTGCGAAGTCACACTGAAGACGTCGCGCACTTGTTGCAAAGAGAGATGCGCCAGCGGGTTCGTCCGATTCACCACAAACGTGAGTGCGAATTCCTTGTTGCGAATGTCTACGGAGCCGGTGACCACGTCGACGCCCACGGGCGGATAGCCTTTCACGTCCAGGAATGCTTCTTTTTCTGCGGGCCAGATCTCTCGTCCCATTACCGCAATATCGCCCGTACCGGTATATAGCGACCCAAGCGCACTCGCCGTTCCGTAGAGTTTGTCCTCAAAGTGCACGCCCGGCTGCAGCTTCTCGAATCCAGCTTCCCACTTGCGCACGAGCGAGCCAATGTAGTCCTTCCCCGAGGCACCGTGTCCCCAGACGCGTAGTGTCCCAGTCACTTGTTGCTGCGGGACATACTCTAGCAGGGCGGAGTCGTTCTGTGCCAAAGCGGTGAAGCTCATCATCATTAGCACCGCGCCCGTGGCCAGCTTCATTGTTTCCACTCCTTGGATGTAGCTTCCTTCGTCCAGGCGCCGGTTACTCGCGCAGCCGCTCTTTGCCGGCGGTGTTCTGAGAGCGGCAGGTATGCTCCGTTTCCTGGCATCGCTCTCTGACCTTGCCCGCTCAGTATGAAGAGCAGAAAATTCTCTATCTCAGATGGCAGACGCTCTCCCGGCTTGCGGTTGAGGTAGAGACTAACGCTGCGGCTGAGTGGATACTCACCGCTTTCGAGGTCATTACCATCAGCAGCCAAAGCCCTGCCGCCTTCGATAATCGGAATCACTCTAACGCCGTGGATGTGAGCAGCAGCGCCGCTGGTATAGCCGATTGCGTCACGATCCTCTGCGACGCGAGCTGCGATCGCCCGATCTGCGTCCGGTCCCTGCAGCAGCACGCTTTCAGGATTCGGCTTGTAATCTTCCTCCAACACTCGCTTCCGGAAAAACACACCCAGCGCATCATCTTCGCCATACCCGACCGGTAGGATGACACGGTTTCTCCACTCACCGGTAAGGCCAAGATCGCCCCACATTCGCGCATTCTGCGTAGCTAGCCGGTGTTGTGAGCCGAACACCGCGTCCAACTGTGCGAGAGTGATCGATTGCAGAGGGTTCGCCGAATTAACGATTACGACGGGCGTAAAGCTAGGTCGAGGAGCATAGGAGCTCGCTGCCGCTACCTCGACGCCGAACGGAGCGTACTGGTACACCCAGTGAAAGGCCATGTTATCGACGGGCCACCACTCGCGGCCGAGCACCGCAATGTCGGCTACACCGTCATAGAGACCGGCCGGTACCGCGGCCGCACCGTGCCAGACATTCGAGAAATGCACGTTTGGATGCTGCCGCGAATACTCGCCTTCCCAGTGCAGCACTATCGGTTTGATTCCCTCAAAGCCCCACACGCGAATGGGTGTTGGCGTCTGGGTCCAGGCCGTGCACGCAATAGCGAGCAACGGTATTAGTGCTCGCTTCACCGCAGTTGCTCCAGATCGCGCCGCTGGACGTTAGGATTGATGGGAAGGTAAGCACCATCGGCTTCCACCAATGCCATGCCCTGGCGGCTGACAATGAACCGGAGAAATTCGCGCACCGCCGGGTCCAGCGGCTGACCGGGTTTCTTGTTCGCGTAGGCCATCGTGAAACGCGAGATCGGGTAGGCCCGCGACCACACCGTCTCGCGGGATGGCTCGATGTACGGTCCGCCGCTCTTCCGCGCGAGCGCTACCGTTTTCACTTCTGGATTCGCGTAGAGCACATTCGCGAACGCGATGCCATCGGGATCTTTCGCCAGCGCCTGGAGAATGTAAACCCCAGCGTTGATCACTTCGCCATTCGGCTCGTGACCGTTATCGAAATCTTTCAGGTCTTCGTTCCAGCGCCCGGAATCATGCAGCACTACACGATTAAAATAACCGGCCATCCCGGTGTCGAAGTTATAGCCGTATACGTGGATCGGGTGCGATGCCTGGCCGCCCATCACGCCAAGTTCACCCCACGTACGGATGCGTTTCACGCCATGACCGCCTGCGCCGAAGATCCCCTCGCACTGCTCCATCGTGAGTTGATGAATGCTGTTACGGGCGTGCACGAACACCTGCAATGAGAATGTTTTGTGCGGCGTGTTGAAGCTGCCTGAACTGATCTCAATGCCCAGCGGCTCGTATCCAAAGCGGTCGCGGAAAGCGTCGAGCTCCGGACGGTAACCTTCGCGGCCGACAAAGATAACATCCGCAACTCCGCCATACAGGCCAGCCATCGCCGCTTCCGTCCCTGGTAGGTTGTTTTCAAACCGCACTCCTGGCTGAAGTTTGTTGAACTCGTCTTCCCACGCCTTCACCAGTTTCGGAATGTAGTTATTTCCATAGGTCCGCACTGTGCCGGTCACCTGCGTATCTGGTGTGTATGGCGCGAGCCTCTCAGCAAAATGCTCGTCCTGCGCGGACGCGGCGCAGGTCAACCCGAAAAGCAGCAGAGCGATTGCGATCTTCATCGTTGCAGCACCTTCTCACCTTCGTGCGCAGCAGTTGCAGGGAGTGGCAGGTATCCATTCGCACGCGCAAGCGCTTGCCCTCGCTTGCTCAATACGAACATCAGAAAAGCGCGCAGAGCAGGCTGCATCTCTGTGCCGCTGGGCAGATTGAAGTAGGCATACAGAGTTCGCTGTAACGGATAGTTGCCATTCGCCAGCGACTGTTCCGTCGGCACGACAGCGTTGCCGATGCCATCGTCAATCGGCACGACGCGCACTCCAGCCGTGCTTCCCACACCATCCATTGTTGTTATTCCAATCCCATCCGCGTCCGCTGCCACTGCTTTGACGATCCTGGCAGGCGCATCCTCATTGCCATCGGCCACTTCCTGCAGTCCCTCGCGCCACTTCTGACTGCCTTTCATCATTGCTTTTTCAAACAGAAACGATTGCACTCGGTTAATCCCGAAGCCGTACAGATGGATCGGACGCGCTGTCCATCCGTCCTTATCCGCTAGATCGCCCCATACGTATGCTCGAGTGGATCCGCGTCGATGATCTGCTCCGAATGCAGCATCGATCTGTTTTAGGGTGAGACTGCCGACCGGATTCTTTGCATTCACAACAATCGCCAGCGCGGGCGCGTGGTGTTGCGTGGCCAGGCTCCCGGTTGCGACGGCTACGCCAGTCGGGTCGTGGCCAGCTCCTTGCTGATACGCATCCACCTCGATCGCCAGAGGCGGCCGGTCAATCAACGCAAGCTCGGCTGCGCCCGTGTAGAGACCTCCAATCGCGCTTGCGTTCCCCTTCAGCGAGTTCTCAAACTGCACATTGCGGTACTCGGGATTGGCCTCGCGAAACTCGTCTTCCCATGCTCGGACCAACCCGCCCATATCGTCCCGGTTGGGATTTCCATGGCCCCACACGCGGATGACGTTCTGGGCGTTGGCCGCGGTCATGCAGGTTGCAGCGCACAATACTGCTGGAATCAATTTCTTCATCACTTGATCTTTGCCAATTGTTGCTGAATATCGCTGTATGGCAGCGGATAGTACATGCCATGTTCCAGCACAAGTTGCTGACCTTCACGGCTGTAAATGAAGCGCAGAAACTCTGCGATCTTTCGATCCATAGGACGATCCGGCGGCTGATTGATATAGATGTACGCATCGCGAATAAACGGATACGAGCGGTTCTGCACATTCGCTTCTGTCAGAGGAACGTAAGGTCCGGCGCTGGTCCACGCGAGATCGATCTGCTTGACGTTCGGATAATCCTTACTATGCAAAATCGGTCCCCAGGCAATGCCGTACTTGTCTTTGGATAGCGCCTCGTACATGCGTTCGCTCTGCACCTTATGGCCATCGGAATCCCCTGGCGTGATCATCTTCTCTTCGACATATTCCTTGTAGTTCTCGTTCCACTTATCAGTCCAGTGGAATAGTTTGCGCTCAACAGCGATCTCGAACCCTGGCGCGTTGTAGCCGTAGGTCTGGATGGGCTTGTTCGCCCACTCGCCCTTGAGTCCAAGCTGCCCCCACGTGCGAATGTTCTTCTCTGGTCCGCGCGCATACTTGCCCGTGTAGGTGATGCCTTCCCAGCCGCCCGTCCGTTCAGAGCCGAAGATGTCGTCGAGTTGTTCCATCGTCAGCTTCGCGATCGGATTATCCTTGTTCACTACAATCTGGATCGCCCATAGCGTGCCGCGCTTCTCATATCCGCCCGTCGCAACAGAATATTCTGTCGGCAAGTAATGGAACACATTCCAGAAGGGCATCACGTCGGTAATCTTCGCGTCATCGCCCATTGGTGCCATGTCGGAGATGCCGATGTACATCCCTGCAATTCCGCCCTCACTTGACGTAGCAAAACTGTTCTCCCAAACGACGTCCGGATGGAATTTCGAAAATGCTTCTTCCCAGATCACCATCTGGCCTTTCAGGTCGGTGCCATAGACACGAATGGCACCTTCAACTTTCACTGCGGGCTTATATTCGGGGATGCGGCTCAGGTCTGGGACTTGTGCGCCCGCGAGCAGGGAACACATACCCAGCAGCGCAGGGATAAACCTTTTCATGCGGCTTCTCTCGCTTTCTTCTCCACCGCTACCGGAATAATCGCGCAGAATGAAACCCGACTAAGTCGAACGTGAAAATCTATTTATGCGTTGGTCACCAGGAGTGGCTGCAGTCGATGGGAGCCGCCCCATAAACCCGTTTTCATTTGCGATTCAATCGAACTTCACATGGCGGGCCGGTAATGGCAATGTTTCTTCAGCATCCCGGCTCAAAGGAAACCTCTGCCATGCATTTCGAATCTCCCTCCACCTCCTCGTCGATAGAAACTCCCGGTTGGCGTTTCGCCGTCGCTTCCGGCATTCTCGGCTGGATCCTGGATGCGTTCGACTTTTTCGTCGTAGTGTTTTTGTTCAATCAACTGATGGCCCGCTATCACGTGAGCAAGCCGGCCATCATTGCGACCGTCGGTTTGACACTGGCGATGCGGCCAATAGGCGCGCTGCTGTTCGGAGTGGTAGCGGACAAGTTCGGACGCAAAATTCCGCTAATCCTGTGTGTCGCATACTTCTCTACCATCACAGTGCTCTCCGGCCTCGCACCGACGTACACTCTATTCCTGATCTGCCGTTGCTTATACGGCATCGGTATGGGCGGCTACTGGGGTATCGGCGCGTCCTATGCCATGGAATCCGCGCCGGCCAGCAAACGTGGCTTTCTGTCAGGCATGATGCAGGGAGGCTACCCGTTCGGCTATCTGCTGGCAGCCGTATTCATGCAGATCGTTCCGCAACGCTTCGGCTGGCACGCGATGTTCTTTATTGGCTCGGTGCTTGCGGCAGTAATCATTGTGTTGACGATCTTCGCGCCGGAGTCGGACGCTTGGCGTGCTAACCGCATGCCTTCTCTGGGGCACATCTTTCGCGCGCTGTTCACGCATCTGGGAACCTTCAGCTATCTGCTACTGCTGATGGCGGTCATGAGTTGCCTCTCGCACGGTACGCAGGACCTCTATCCGGACTTCCTCAAGAGCCTGCCGTTCATGAAGGATGCAACAGTGCTGGGCATGAAGGCAGCTTTCGGCATACCTGTCATCTACAACATTGGCGCAATCCTCGGCGCCCTTTGCATCGGACAACTGTCGGAGAAAATCGGTCGTCGATACGCAATCATGTTAGCTTTGGGCATTTCTCTGCTGTCGATCCCTGCTTGGGCGTTTGGTGGTTCGGTGTTGACACTTGTGATCGGCGCGTTTGCGATGCAAACCGGTGTGCAGGGGGGGTTCGGAGTGATACCAGCCCACTTGAACGAGCTCTCGCCGGACGCCATTCGTGGGCTGTTCCCAGGGTTCGTCTATCAACTCGGTGTCCTGGTCGCTTCACCAGTCCTCAATGTGCAAACTGCGTTGAAACACCACGTCGGTTACCCATGGGCGCTGACGTCGTTTGAAGCCTGCGTCATCGTGGCACTGCTATTGATCTTTGGGCTTGGCCCCGAAAAGCATGGCAAGGACTTCAGAGCGACGTCGGACGAGGAAGCGATGGTGAACGATATGGCTACACCTTCGGATCCGGAGCTCGATCCAACTTCGCTGGAGGTTTCTGAAGCCCTTTAGGTCAGTTGAAAGCGCGGGATATGGGCATGGCAAGCGATTTAGCTCGCGCCAATACCGAGGTGGAACGGGTCAAGCGCCAATCGACGCTTGACCCGTTCTCTTCAACCTAGTCGCCCAATTGTCACAGCAATCGTGCAAGTTACAGCGTTCGTCTTCAGATCACAGTCTTCTGATCAGAAGCTCGCGCTCGAAAATAAGTTCAGGTGGCAAATGGTCATGTAGTTGCAGAAACAGCTCTTCGTGGCCAATCACCTCTTTGTGCCACGTAGCTCGGTCGACATGTTCCAATTCCGAGAACTGTTCGCGTGTGACTGGTCGGCCATCCCAGCAGATGTCCTCGTAGCGAGGCGTCCAACCCAGAGGAGTCTCCTCTGAGCGCGCCCTTCCATGAACTCGATCGACAATCCACTTCAAGATTCGCATGTTTTCTGAAAAGCCGGGCCAAATGAATCGACCGCTCGCGTCCTTGCGGAACCAGTTGACATGGAAGATGCGAGGCGTCTCTGTCAGTTGACGCTGGATCAAGAGCCAATGCCGCAGATAATCAGCCATGTGATATCCGCAGAACGGCAGCATCGCCATCGGATCTCTCCTCACGTGACCAGTCGCGCCTGCGGCCGCCGCAGTTGTCTCGGAACCCATCGTTGCACCCGCATAGACACCGCTTGACCAGTTGAACGCCTGGAAGATGAGTGGCATCGTTGACGCTCGTCTTCCACCAAAGAGAATCGCCGAAATCGGGACGCCATTTAACGACTCGAGTGCTTCCAGGTCCATACTTGGGCACTGTGACGCGGGAGCGGTAAAGCGCCCATTCGGATGAGCTGCAGTTCGGCCGGTTTGTTTGCCGATTTCGGGCGTCCAGCGCTCGCCGCGCCAGTCAATGCACTCAGCCGGCGGCTCCTCCGTCATGCCCTCCCACCACACTCCGCCGTCGGGAGTTAATGCGACATTCGTGAAGATGGTATTTCGGCTTAGTGTCGCCATCGCATTGGGATTCGTCTTGGCTGAGGTCCCAGGAGCGACTCCGAAAAAGCCCGCTTCAGGATTAATGGCCCGCAAGCGTCCGTGGTCGTCCGGCTTGATCCAAGCGATATCGTCACCGACGGTCCACACCTTCCAACCATTCAGGGCTCCGGGTGGAATCATCATCGCGAAATTCGTTTTGCCGCAAGCTGACGGAAACGCTGCCGCGACATAGGTTTTCTCGCCGGAAGGCGATTCCGCGCCAACGATGAGCATGTGCTCAGCCATCCACCCTTCATCGCGAGCGATATTAGACGCGATCCGAAGAGCTAAGCATTTCTTGCCGAGCAGGGCGTTGCCGCCATAACCCGAGCCGTAGCTCCAGATCTCTCGCGTTTCCGGGAAATGAACAATGTACTTCCTATTGTTTTGTGGCCATGGCACATCCTGCTCACCTGGCGAGAGCGGAGCGCCGACACTATGCATGCAGGGGATTACTCGTTTCGTGCCTTTGTCAATCTCGGCAAAGACCTTCGCTCCGATCCGAGTCATGATGCGCATGTTGACCACAGCGTAAGCAGAATCCGTAAGCTGTACGCCAATCTGTGACATCGGTGAGCCGATAGGACCCATGCTGAATGCCAGCACATACATGGTTCGTCCGCGCATGCAGCCCTTGAAAAGCGCCTTTAACTTTTTGCGCATTGCAAACGGATCTTCCCAATTGTTGGTTGGGCCGGCGTTATCCTTTGAGAGCGAACATATGAAGGTTCGGTCTTCGACCCTCGCAACGTCTTCGGGACTGGAGCGTGCATAGTAACAGCCGGGCCAGAGCTTCTCATTCAGCCGTGTGAACGTTCCAGCCTGGACGAGTTGTTCGCACATCCAGCGATGTTCCTCGGCGGAGCCGTCAACCCAGTGAACCAGGTCCGGTTCGCACAAGTCCACCATCTTCTCCACCCAGCGGATGAGGTGTTTGTTTGTCGTGAGAATCTCTGTAGTAATCTGCGCGCCAACCATTTATAGCTCTCTCTTTGCGTGTTAGTGTTGTTCTGCTCGGATTGGGGGCCGAGTGCGAACCGCTGATGGAACTGCGTCACCCGGTCGCGGTTGAAAGATGGATCAGTGAGCGGTGTGTTTCCTCTAAAACGGGCAAAGCGCAGGCCGCGAAACATATTCCAAGGGACTCGAAAAACCGGATGGACTCAGGATCTGCGGAATGGTCGCCGCAAACGCCAATTTCCACGGTGGGATTGAGGTGACGAATCCGGCGGACTGCATCCTCCATTAACGTCCCTACGCCTCGCTGATCAAGCACCACGAACGGATCCTGTTTCAGGATGCCCCGCTCAAGGTAGCAATCCAGATAGGCATTGATGTCGTCCTTGGAGAATCCGTACGTCATCCGGGTAAGATCGTTCGTGCCGAAGGCAACGACGTCGAGGTGACGTGATATCTCAGCGGCGCAAATGGCCGCGCGGGGAGATTCAATGAGAGCACCGAGCCGATAGCTGATCGTCTCGGCCCGGCCAAAGAACACCTCTGCTGCGATATCTCGGATGGATTTGGCGATAAGGCTGATTTCCCCCTCAGAAGACACGAGAGGCACCAGAAAAGCGATTTCCGGCGAAATTCCTTCGGTTTGCAAATCGAGGGCGGCTTCCAGGGCTGCGGTAATTTGCAAGCGCAAAATCTCAGGATGAGTCAAGCTCAACCGGCAGCCACGGTGGCTTACGGAGGACTGGGCCCTGACAAGCGACACGCGACGCCTCAGGTTGGCAAGACTGAACAACTCGTCATAGTTTTCGTTAGATTGCGCCTCATCATAGTCGGCGGCAATCTGTTGCGGTGTAGGAAGAAATCGATCTAGTGGAGGATCGAGCAGGCGAATCGTGATCGAATCCTGAGAGAGAATCCGGAAGATCGTTTTGAGATCTGACCTGTGAAGGGGGAGGAGTGCCTCAGCCGCATGCTCGCGGTGGCCTTTATCCTCTGCTATGACGATGGAGCGCATTAGTTCGATTCGATCCGGCGCTAGCAAACCGGGTTCTGTCCGGTAAACGCCAGGAACTCCCAATCGCCGGGCAGACGAGGCTTGTTCTGGCGTGTCTATGTACGCTTTGAGCAACATGACCATCTCCGATTACGGGTAATGCAACCCTATGGATGGTCCTAATTAGTTGGCAAGCATAGCGGGTCCGATTCGGACGCATCCGTAGCGGACACCGCGTCGCTTCGCTATAGTACGAGCCATGAACGTGCCAGAACGTGACCCTGAATTTGCCGAGAAGCTGGAGCAGGCACTCATTGCGCGTGATATTCGATCAGGGTTCGCTACTCTCGACAAGCTGTTCGCGCAGGGAAGAGGGCTCACGCCCCGCACCCCCGACGCGTATCGGCTACTTCTCGCTCTCGCGCAATGGACGGACCTCGGCTACCGCAACATTAAATTCCTGGACAAGCAGTTCGCACATTTCTCTAATCTCAATGTAGCCGAATTGACGACTCGTGACTTCTTCCGGCTCAAGTTGGTGGATAGCTTCCGAGCTCTAGCCAGGCAATCTCCGTCGCAAGCGATCGAGCTTCTGGATGCGCTTACGCGTGCAGGCCAGGATCTTCTGTTGCCAGAACAACTCTTTGCGATTCACTTCTGGCGTGGCCGAGCTCACCGCCAGAACGGTAGCTTCGACGCAGCCCTGGCAGACATTCAGCGCGCTAAAGCGTGGGGCGAACAGCTTGGCGCAAAGAAACTGATAGCCGTCGCAAAAATACATGAGAGCTGGCTCGTATTTCACAAAGGTGAGCGACGTCTCGCCTTTGATCTTCTCGACGAGGCTGAAAAGGTGCTGCTGCCGACCGGACACGCTCTCTCGCTCGGTAATATCGCAGCAGCTCGCGGCCGCTTTGTTCGCAGTGCAGGAGACTATGCTCGTTCACTAAGCTATTTCGAACGCGCCATTGAGCTCTACCGCCAACACAACCCCGAACACCTGAACGTCGCTCGTGCACTCGTTAATGCTGCTTATGTCAAACGTCTTATATCCCTCGAACTCCGGCCCGGTCGCGGCGCGGCAGCCGCAGGAGCAACGCACGAACAGGCGCTCCGGATCGCGCGAGAAGCGATTTCGCTACTGCGCGACGCAGCTCGGATCTATAGCCTTCATCACCACCAGAGTGGCAGCGGATCAGTCCTGATCAACCTCGGGCATTTGCAGCTTGAAAGCGGTGACATCGACGCGGCCTCAGAAGAGGCGAGCGAAGCCTACAAGCTTGGTCAAAATCAATCCGATCAAGTCCTCATGGCACGTGCAAGAATTCTGCAGGCTTATGTAGAAATGGCGCGCTCGGAGGAACAAATCGATGAGGAGGATGGCCTGCCTCCCTCTCAACGGGCCGTCGATTTTGCTGATGAAGCGATTGCCATCGCCCGCGGAACTCAGAACAAACGGTTATTAGCCGGTGCGTACATCACACGAGGCTTGTCCTCGATTGAGAGTAATCATGCTGATCTGGAGACTGCACGCACCTATGCCACAAGAGCTGCTGAGTTGCTCGGAGGTGAGGATCGCGACCACCTCTATCGCGAACTGACCCATCTCCGGCGGAAAATTACCGAACCAGGCGCTGTCGACGAAACTTTGCGACGGTGGGCGAACGGTGAACTTGGCAATAAGAGCTTCCGGCAAATAGAAGAAGAGTTCGCCGAGCTGGTAATTCCTAAGGTCTGGGCAAATCTAGGCAAGAATGTCTCGCTCGTAGCAGAGCAGCTGAGCATTTCGCCCAAGAAGGTCCGGAGAATACTTCGGAAGTCTCGTATTTCCTCTCACGGCAGCGGTGGGTAATGGCCTGCTGAAACCGGACCGGCGGTCGTCCGTTTTGTCCCTGCCCGCTTCGGATGAGCTCGATTTGCTCGATGTCTCCTCAATGAACTCTAGTGTCTGTGTCGGTGCAGGAGTCCGGCATAACCCGCTCAGGAGCAATCCAATGCTGTCACAGCCCGTAAAGCAGATTCCCACGCGTCCTTCGACAGTGGCCAGTTCCTCTCTACTCAGTCATGCTTCTGCTATCCACTATCCGCAACCCATTCAGTCTGTTCACCAAGCTCCGTGTTCCTGCCCGAATTGTTTCTCCGTTCGGGACTGGTAAGCTAAGGCCGCCGACTGGAAGGGGTGAGGACGAGAATAGCGTGCAGGTTAGACTTGGGCACACACCTGGAAGCTGAACATGCTTGTTCGATGTTCCGAGGCGCGAACGGCGACTCGGTCCATCTAACGACAGACAATTGTGAACTGTTTCTTTGAGAATTTGTGAGTTCGTCCAACGACAGGTTGAGGGATAGGACATTGACGCGCGGTTCGCCTAACAGGCCGAACTGACGGCCCGTAATGTGGGATTCAACGAGTTTGCGAACTGCATCTTCGCCGAGATGACGCTCGCGCGCGACTCGAGGAACCTGGTAGAGTGCGGCGGCTGGCGAGATGTCAGGGTCCAGGCCGGAGCCAGAAGCGGTCACAAGGTCGATGGGGATTGGCTCACCGCTCGTTTCGGAGTTGACACTCGCGGCGACGCGGTCGATAAGGGCTTTGCTCGTGGGGGCAAGGTTGGAGCCCGAGGAAGAGCTTGCGTCGTACCCGGTGCCTGCGGCGGAGGGGCGGCTGTGGAAGTAGGCTGCGCCGGTGAACGGCTGGCCGATGATTTCGGAGCCGGCGATTTGGTTATCGCGCGTTATGAGCTGGCCGTCCGCTTTTTGATGAAACAGAAGTTGCGCGATTCCAGTGATGAGCAGCGGGTAGCCTACGCCAAACAGAATGGCGGTGACCGCGGTATAGAGGAGAGCGGTGACGATGTGCTTTTTCATGGTGTTTTATGCAAGGTGTAGTGCGGTAATGACCAGATCGATGAGCTTGATTCCGATGAATGGGACGATGACGCCGCCGAACCCGTAGAGGATGAGGTTACGGCGGAGGAGCGCGGCGGCGGAAATGGGACGATAGCTGACGCCTCGCAAGGCGAGTGGGATGAGCACGATAATGATCAGCGCATTGAAGATTACAGCCGAGAGTATGGCTGATTCGGGATTCTTCAGATGCATGACATTGAGAGCGTTGAGCACAGGAAAGACGCCTGCAAACATCGCGGGAATAATTGCAAAATATTTGGCGACGTCATTCGCAATCGAGAAGGTGGTAAGGGCGCCGCGGGTCATCAGCAACTGCTTGCCGATTGCAACGATCTCGATGAGCTTTGTGGGGTTGGAGTCGAGATCAACCATGTTGCCGGCCTCTTTGGCGGCTTGAGTGCCGGAGTTCATCGCGACACCGACGTCAGCCTGAGCGAGTGCGGGTGCGTCGTTGGTGCCATCGCCGGTCATCGCGACGAGCTTGCCCTCCGCCTGCTCGCGCTTGATCAGGTCCATCTTGTCTTTGGGCTTCGCTTCAGCGAGGAAGTCATCGACGCCGGCTTCGCGGGCGATAGCGGCCGCTGTGAGCGGGTTGTCACCGGTAATCATGATGGTACGAATGCCCATAGCACGAAGATGGTCGAACCGCTCCCTCATGCCGCCTTTCACAACATCTTTGAGGTGAATTACGCCGAGGGCACGGTTGTTTTCGGCGACCACGAGGGGTGTCCCGCCACTCTTTGCGATGGTCTCGACGGTGGAGCGGATCTCGCTGGGCATCTCGGCGCCGTGCTGCTGGAGATAATGGGCGATAGCGTCGGCGGCACCCTTGCGGATGCTGCGGCCATCGAGATGAATGCCGCTCATACGAGTGGTTGCCGAGAACGGGATGAATTCGGCGTCGAGCTCGGCAAGCTCGCGGCCGCGGATATTGAAACGTTCTTTGGCGAGGACGACGATAGAACGGCCTTCGGGAGTTTCGTCGGCCAGCGAGGATAGCTGGGCAGCGTCGGCAAGTGCATGCTCGGGTATCCCGGGCGCAGGCAGGAATTCGGATGCCTGGCGGTTGCCGAGGGTGATGGTTCCGGTTTTGTCGAGCAGGAGCGTGTTGACGTCGCCCGCGGCTTCGACCGCGCGGCCTGAAGTGGCGAGTACGTTGTGCTGGACGAGGCGATCCATCCCAGCGATGCCGATGGCGGAGAGGAGACCGCCGATGGTGGTGGGTATCAGACAGACGAGAAGCGAGATTAGAACGAACACGGTCTGGGGTGCGCCAGAGTAGATGCCGAAGGGTTGGAGAGTGACCACTGCGAGCAGGAAGATAATCGTCAGTCCGGCCAGAAGAATATTGAGGGCGATCTCATTGGGTGTTTTTTGGCGTTCCGCTCCCTCGACCAGGGCGATCATGCGATCGAGGAAGGTTTCGCCTGGGTTTGACGTGATGCGGAGGGTGATGATGTCGGAGAGAACGCGCGTGCCTCCGGTTACAGCACTACGATCGCCGCCGGCTTCGCGGATAACCGGAGCGGACTCGCCGGTAATTGCTGACTCATCGACGGAGGCAACGCCTTCGATGACTTCGCCGTCGCCAGGAATCATCTGGCCAGCGGAGACACGAACGATATCGCCAAGCCGAAGCTGTGCGCTTGGAATTTCCTCGATCCGCATTTTGCTCGGATCTTTGTCCGCTTTGATCACGCGGTAGGCTGTGGTTTCAGATTTGGCAGCGCGGAGTGCGTCGGCCTGGGCCTTGCCGCGACCTTCGGCCATGGCTTCGGCGAAGTTGGCGAACAGCACTGTGAACCAGAGCCAGAGAGTGATCTGAAGATTGAAGCTGAAGTGTCCAGTATGACCGAGCAGATCGGAGATGAGGAGGGCGGACGTGAGGACGCTGCCGATCTCGACCACAAACATTACCGGGTTGCGCATCATGACACGCGGATGGAGCTTCGACAGGGCGTCAAAAGCCGCGCGGCGAACGATTTTGGAATCGAAGAGCGAGCGGCGTGTGGCGTGCGAGGACATTGAAAATATCTCTCCTTGCAACTAAAAGGTGTGGCCGGCGTGGAGCAGAAGGTGTTCGAGCACAGGACCGAGCGAGAGCGCGGGAAAGAAGGTGAGTGCACCGACGATGAGAATGACCCCGACAAGGAGCGTCGTGAAGAGTGGTGTTGTAACGGGGAATGTTCCGGCAGATGCGGGGACGATCTTCTTGCGCGCGAGGTTCCCGGCGATAGCGAGCATCGGGACAATCATGAGGAACCGTCCGAAAAACATGGCTACGGCAAGTGAGCCGTTATACCAATGGGTATTGGCGTTGAGTCCCGCGAAGGCGGACCCGTTGTTTCCAGTAGCGGAGGTGTAGGCGTAGAGGATCTCGCTGAGGCCGTGTGGGCCGTGGTTGGCCAGTGAAGAAAGTCCCAGGTTGGGCATGAGCACGGCAACCGCGGAGAAGCCAAGAATGATGAGCGGGAAAATGAGTAGATAGAGCATGGCCATCTGCACATCGAAAGCTTCGATCTTTTTACCGAGGTATTCAGGTGTGCGGCCGACCATGAGGCCGGCGATAAAGACGGAAAGGATGATGAAGACGAGCATCCCGTAGAGTCCGGAGCCCACACCGCCGAAGACGATCTCGCCGAGCAGTATGTTGGCCAGAGGGACCATGCCGCCGAGAGGCATGAAGCTGTCGTGCATTGCGTTCACAGCACCGCAGCTGGCGTCAGTGGTTACTGTCGCGAAGAGCGCGGAGTTCGCGATGCCGAAGCGTACTTCTTTGCCTTCCATGTTGCCGCCCGATTGAAGGAGCGAGACCTGTTGATCGACCCCATGCATAAGCGGGTTGGCTTGGGACTCAGCCCAGTAGCAGGTGACGACCCCGGCGAACCAGAGCACAACCATGGCGGCGAGCACGGCCCAGCCATGCCGCGGAGAGCCGGTCATGTGGCCGAGTGTGATGGCAAGTCCCGCGGGAATGAGAAAGATCGAGAGCATCTCCAGGAAATTCGAGAGCGGCGTGGGATTTTCAAAGGGATGCGCAGAGTTGGAATTGAAGAAGCCGCCGCCGTTGGTTCCGAGCATTTTGATGGCTTCCTGTGAGGCGACCGGGCCTTGTGCGATGGTTTGTGTCGTAACCGTAGTGACTTTGCCGTCGGTGCCGGTGACTTTTTGTGGCTCGAGGAGTCTGGCTGTGTCGTAGGAACGGAAGTTTTGCACGACGCCTTGCGAGACGAGCCCGACGGAGTATGCGATGCAGATAGGCAGGAGCACCCAGAGGGTGGCGCGGGTGAGGTCGACCCAGAAGTTGCCGAGAAGGTTCGTTTCACGGCGAGAGATGCCGCGGATAAAAGCTATGGCGAGTGCTATGCCGACGGCAGCGGACCAAAAGTTGTGCGTGGCGAGACCAAGCATCTGGGTCAGATAGCTCATAGTGGTCTCGGGCGTGTAGGACTGCCAGTTGGTGTTGGTGGTGAAGGAGACAGCGGTGTTGAAGGCGAGGATGGGCTCGACGCCGGGAAGATGCTGCGGATTGAGCGGAAGGAAATGCTGTACGCGCTCGATGATGTAGGTGAGCAGCATGGTTGCGGCGCTGAAGATGAGCATCGCGAGTGTGTACTCATTCCAGCGCATCTCGTGTGCAGGATCGATGCGGGTGACCTTGTAGAGCAGGCGCTCGCAGGGTGCGAGCACGGGATCGAGGAAGGTGCGGCGGCGCTCGAAGACGCGTGCAAGATAAAGGCCCATGGGCCGCGCGAGCAGAAGGACAACCGCGATGAAGAGTACGATCTGAAGCCAACCGTTTAGGGACATCAGAACTTCTCCGGACGCAGAAGCGCATAGACGAGATAGATAAGCAGCAGAAGCGAGATGAAAAGAAGCAGCGCGTTGAGGATCATGGGCGCACTTCTTTCAAGCAGTCGCAGCCACGCACGTAGAGACAACCGAGCGCAAACATGCCGGCGATCGCCAGGATAGAGACAAGATCTAGCATGGTGCTACCAGCCTCCTTCTTTGCCGCCGTACCACGACGGAGGGCAACCATATAGGACCCGTTACTTCCGAACCCATTGACCATTGCAAAGCGAGGGTCAATAGAAAGTCAGTAGGGGAAACGTTAAGAGTTTGTAAGAGTAACGCCGCTAGCGTCGAACAGGAGTGCCGCCACGCGCCACATGTATGTCTTTGTGGGTTTTGCTGCAGCACTCTAAACGACATCGTCGCACGCGGTGTTCAGCGCTCCTGCGTGACGATATGAAGGTCAACGTGTGGAGCTTCGGACATGAACTTCTGGATGGCGAGGTAATACATATAACTTCTTAAACCATGGGTGGCGGATCGGCCAACAATCGCCTGTGTGATGCGGTTGTCGCGAATAAAGGCGGCCGTGACCCGGGCTGTATCGCTGCCGGTCAGCGAGACAATCGTCGCACCCAGGTTTTTAGCAAACTGCAGACTTGACTCCAGAGTTTTCTTCCGCTCGGGCTCCTCGTCACGTGAGTTTTGAACGTGTATTACGTAGAACTCGGCACCGAGCGCCTCCGCCAGGCGAGCGCCGCGGGCTATGAGGTCACGGCTTTGCGGGCTGGAGCTGATGCAGACGCCCACTTTTTCGGACACGCTCCAGTGGGGGCCGAGTTTTTTGCGACGGACGTAGTCGTCCAGGCTCCGATCAACGGCCCGCGTGACACGCTGTAGAGCTATTTCCCGAAGGGCAATGAGATTGCCACGCCGGAAGAAATTGGCCAGTGAGCGCTCGACCCGATCTGACGGGTAGATGTCTCCGCGGCGCATTCGAGTGAGAAGCGCTTCCGGCGTGAGATCGCTGATCACGATCTCGTCAGCCCGGTCAAGAACCCAGTCAGGAACCTGCTCGCGAATGCTAATCCCGGTGAGTGCCTGCACGCGCGGCGCGAGACTTTCCACGTGCTGGACATTGATCGTGCTGAGGACGTCGATCTTGTGGTCCAGGAGGAAGAGGACGTCTTCATAGCGTTTGGAGAATCGGCTGCCTTCGATGTTGGTGTGGGCGAGTTCGTCGATCAGCGCAACCTGGGGCATACGTGCCAGTATTGCGTCAACGTCCATCTCGGTGAAGAGAGTTCCTTTGTAGTCGATCTCGCGCCGAGGGACCTGCTCCAGCCTGGTGGCCAGATCCGCGATGCCAGTTCTGCCATGGGTTTCGACAATGCCGATGATGACGTCCTCGCCACGGCTGCGCCGACGGATTCCTTCGCTGAGCATGCTGAAGGTCTTACCCACGCCGGGGGCGTAGCCGAGAAACACCTTGAAGCGTCCCTTGGACTTCTCTGTCTCGGTGGAGATCAGCCACTCTTCAGGCGATTTGGTCGAGCTGGCCACCTGGAATGCTCCTCATGAACTTCGCACGAGCGCTTGTTCTCACAAGATGAACCGTCGGATCGCCGCTCTCGCCGCAATTGTACTCGTGTATCACAGGTGGCTCCTGTCAACCCGAACACGGTCAAGCCGGTCTGAATTCGCGGTTCGGTCGAGCTGCAGTTCATCAGAAGTTCATACACCCAAGACACATTCTTTGAATCAGGATCATCGAGTGAGCCTACTTTTTGCTCGGGCCAAGCGCAAAACCCACGGTGTACGTCGTCCGAGAAGGTCCGGCTCATTACGAGCTACGCCTAACGGCGTTGCCGGCAGACTGGAACGCTTTCATGGTGGGGCGGAAGCGGCGTGCTTCCTCAACGTTCGCTTCTGACCAGAGCTGTAGAGACTCGAAGCTGCTGCAGAGTATCGGGCAACGGATATGGGCTACAAATCGAATCGTACCAGGGCTTCCGATTGGACAGGGAGACCGGGTTCTGGGCCGCGCGATCTGCCCTGATTACTGGCGGCCAGGATAAGTTTCTCCTCGAACCAGCCTGTGCCGACCAATTTCGAACATTTGATTGACATTCAACTGACCTCCCATGTAGGTTGATGTACCTATGAGAGACCGTTCTCCCGAACAGTTATGTGTGGCGTGTTGGAACGCAGGAAGAGGAAGGAAGATTGGATGAGGACCGCAACGATGGTGAGCAAGATCCACAATGCGATTGAGGCCGGAGAGGGGCTCTTACGGCTCGCGCCGACCTGGGTTCCGCGATCCTACCTTGTTCCGGGAAGAAGATTGAAGCTGGACTCGCGCGATATCTATGCGTATGGTGCGGAGCGGGGAGGAATTGATGAGCGTTGGATTGCGTCCACGACGTTTGCCATGAACGAGAACCGCACGCCGGATGAAGGTCTCAGTTTCGTGGAATTCGAGGGTGAGCGGTTCAGCCTGAAGGACACAGTCGAGGCTGAAGGCGAGCGACTGGTCGGCAAAGATATCTGGAGCCGTTATCATCGGTGGCCGGTCTACAGTAAATTCTTCGATAACCTCGGCCCGATTCCGCATCACCTTCATCAAAGCGACGAGCAGGCAGGGTTGGTGGGGAGAGAAGGAAAGCCGGAAGGCTACTACTTTCCGCCTCAACTGAACGCTACGTCGGGAAATTTCCCGCATACGTACTTCGGATTGGAGCCCGGCACCACAAGAGAAGATGTTCGCCGTTGCCTCGCCAATTGGAACAGCGGCGACAACGGGATTCTGGACCATGCCAAGGCCTACCGTCTACAGCCCGGAACCGGATGGTTAGTGCCACCACGAGTTCTGCATGCACCGGGCTCGCTGTTGACGTATGAACCGCAGTGGGGAAGTGACGTGCTCTCGATGTTCCAATCTCTGGTCGACGGACGGTATGTAAAGCGCGAGCTGCTGGTCCAGGATGTTCCGGAATCCCAATACGACAACCTGGATTATCTCGTCGACATGGTTGATTGGGAACGCAATACAGACGCGAACTTCAAGAGCAAACACTACATCGAGCCGATCGTGGCGGAAGATTCAGCGAGCGAAGGGTACGTCGATCGATGGGTCGTCTATGGCACGATCGCCGGGAAACAGCGCTTCAGTGCAAAGGAGTTGACGGTAGAGCCCGGGGCTAGATGTATTTTGCGAGATCCGGGTGCGTCTGGTCTGATCGTGACCCAAGGCCATGGCCGTCTCGGCAAACTGGACATTGACTGTCCGTCGCTCATTCGCTTCGGTCAAATGACTCAGGACGAGGTGTTCATCTCTGCCGAAGCTGCAACTCAGGGAGTAGTGATTGAGAATTATTCGGCGACAGATCCACTTGTCACGCTTCGTTACTTCGGACCGGATGTTCATTCAGGGTTGCCAGAGGTCGGTGATCACAAACACAACGGATCTAGCGCACGCTGACCATCCCATCAGCCTATTGCAAGAATGTTTTGGGGGAGTGAATGCGGCTACAAAACTTTGAGGCAAAAAACCAGGCAATCAGGGATCGGTTTCTGGATCTTAAGAAGAGCTCCCCGGGAAGATTCCAATCGCGTCTTAACCTCTCCTGGAGTAACTGGGGCTTTGGCCGCGAGGATCTTGCAGCTTCTGCCGCGAGGTTGAATGAATGTGGAGTTAAGTTCATCGAGTTGCACGGAAATCACTACGGTCAGGATTTGGGATACAGGGTTGAGGAAACTCTCAAGACGCTGAACGGACACGGTCTCCGCGTTTCCGGTGTTTGTGGGATGTTCTCGGCCGATAACGATCTGGCAAGCAACCGTGCGGTATGCCGTCAGAACGCGATCGACTACATTCGTCGGGAGGTACCATTCACTCGCGCGGTCGGAGGGTACTACTTGCTCGTAGTTCCCGGCGCGGTAGGTCGCCCGAAGGCATATGACGATGTTGAGGAAGAGCGCTCAGCCGAGACGCTGCGGCTTTGCGCCGATCTATTCTCACAATACGGCATCCAAGCTGCGATCGAGCCCATCCGATCGGCTGAAACGAGCCTCGTTCATTCCGTGCAAGATGCAAAGCGATACATCCAGAGAGTGGATCGCTCAGGGGTTGCGTCGATTAATGGCGATGTCTATCACATGCAGTCTGAAGAGAAGCACATCGGAGAGGCGATTCTGGATGCGGGCGAAATGCTGGTCAATCTGCACTTCGCGGACAGCAATCGCTCCGCCGTGGGCGATGGCTCAATGGATGTCGGGACAATCGTTCGTGCTCTCTATTTGATCGAACACAACCGTGAGGGACGATTCGTTACGTTCGAACCTCTTGGTCCCGGCGGGGATCCATACCCCGCGATGCATGGGCGGCCAGATAAAGCCCGCTTGGATACTCTGGTCAAACAGAGCATCGATTATTTCCGGGACTGTGAAGAGATGGTGCTGTCAGAGTAGGCGGGCAATGGAACAGGAAGACGTGAAGACATATTACTTGGCGCTTGATCTCAAGGATGACCCAAAGCTTATAGAGGAATACAAAAGCTATCATCGATCAGACCGTATTTGGCCAGAAGTGGTGCAAACCATTAAAGAGGATGGCGTATTGAGCGAAGAGATCTACCTGGCTGGTACGCGGATGGTCATGGTGCTTACGACCACTGATGAGTTTTCGTTCGAAGAAAAGGCGGAAAAGCTTCGCGCGAATGCCACAATGCGCGAATGGGAGAAACTCATGTGGAATTACCAGCAGACAATACCCGGAGCGAGACCCGGGGAGAAGTGGGTCATGATGGAGAAGATATTCCAGGCTTGAAGAGTTCGGCTCGGCCAAGCTCTTTTTGCAAACACCGAATGAAGGGGAATGACGTGCATGAACGTTGCCTTGAGAGCTATCGCGTTGTACGTTGCCAATCCGGGTAGGATCATCTCCCTTTCTACGCCCGATGTACTGATCATCGCGATCTACTTCGTCACAGTCCTTGGAATTGGGTTCTATCTCAAGAAATTCGCCGGAAGCAGCAGCGAAGATTTCTTTATGGCTGGGCGGGATATGTCCGCGTGGGTCGCGGGGCTCAGCTTCCTTTCCGCAAATCTTGGGGCGCTCGAATTAATGGGGTGGGCTGCAGCGGCCTACCAATACGGAATTCTGGCAACGCACTTTTATTGGATTGCGGCATTCCCGGCGATGGTTTTTCTCGGTCTGGTGATGATGCCGTTCTACTACATCTCCAATACGCATTCTGTGCCCGGTTATCTGCAATTGCGATACGGAGAGGCGACACGCGCTCTGAGCGGGATATCGTTCGCCTTCATGACTGTGCTGATGTCGGGCATCAATATGTACGCCATGGCATTGGTTATGAAGGTGGTGCTGGGCTGGAACATCCACTTCAGTATCTGGGTCTCATCGATCACCGTGGCGGTTTATGTCACGCTTGGCGGTCTGTATTCGGCCATCTTCAACGAGGTCCTCCAGTTCTTCCTCATCTGGCTGGGGGCCCTTGTCATACCAGTCGCCGGCATGATCGAAGCAGGCGGTTGGTCTGGCCTTGTTGCGCGCATCAATGAGCGCGTGCAAGGAGACTATGTTAACCTATGGTCCACGCTCGGTCATTTCAAAGATAATCCGATGGGAGTGCATTGGACCGGGATTGTATTTGGGCTAGGCGGCGTAATTGCTTTCGGTTATTGGACTACAGATTTCCTGGTTGTTCAGCGCGCTATGGCCGCAAAGGACCTGCGCTCTGCGAAATTGGCGCCGATCATCGCCTCCTATTTCAAGATGATCGTTCCTGCAATCGTGATCCTCCCCGGATTACTCGCGCTGGGCTTGTTGTCATTCAAACTTGTGCCTGAAAGCGCTGTACGGCCTGGCTTGCACAGCTACAATGAAGTGCTGCCGCTCATGCTGGCGCGGTACTGCGGGCCTGGTTTGCTTGGACTCGGCGTGACTGCATTGATCGCAGGATTCATGTCGGGAATGGCGGGTAATGTGAGCGCGTTCGCCACCGTGTGGACATATGACATTTACCGCCCATACATTCATAAGCGCGGTACAGACAAGCATTTCCTGCTCGTAGGCCGTTGGTGCACGATCGTGGGCGTGATCGTGAGCATTGGAACGGCCTATCTGGTCACGCACTTTAAGAGCATCATGGATTACATGCAGGCTCTTGTCAGCTTCTTCATCGCACCCTTGTTCGGTACGGTCATCCTGGGGATGCTATGGAAACGAGCTACGCCGAAGGGCGGTTTCTGGGGACTGCTAGCAGGGACAGTATCGTCCGTCGGGATGTATACGGCGGTGGTGATACATCCCGAATGGCTGCGCTACGTAGCACTATCCTCCGATGCCAAACCAATGGCGGAGAATCTATACCGCGCGCTGTGGTCATGGATTATCTGCGTTCTGGTAACGATCGTTGTAAGCCTATTCACTCCGCGAAAGCCTGCCGCCGAACTGCAGGGACTTGTATATGCCTACACTGAGATACCCAGTGATGACGACGTGCCTCTCTATAAAAGACCAATCTTCTGGGCAGTCGGCGTCGCCATTCTGTTCGCCATTCTGCAGTTCTTGTTCTGGTAATCAACCTGGGCGGTAGCGAGGACCAATGCTATGAAACATCATCATCACCAGATGCTTTCAGTATGGTTATTTATCGGAGCGCTGCTGCTGATTTACGGACTGATCATCCTGACCGTCAGCATTTTGAACTACTCCCATCCGGCTCCTGTTGTTCTGGCGAACGAACATCTGAACCTTTGGGCTGGAGTCCTGCTAACGATCATTGGCGCGTTTTATACGATCCGTTTCTGGCCGCGTAAGCGAGGGCGTGACTGAGCACGGCATCCCTTAGGGCAGTTTCCATCATTGCGAGAGCCATGAAGTCCCTCAATTCCCCCGGGAGCCATCTCTTGCCAGCCTCGGATTCACAACAGCATTCAGCGGGTGCTGACCGTCAAGAACACGACCTACATCATCGCAGATAGCTCGCGTTACGCGGGCCTGCGCCTCATACGTGAGAGCGGCGACGTGCGGGGTTAAGAGCAAATTTGGCAAGCTTTCAAGCTCCCCGGCGACCGGCGGCTCTTTTTCGCGTACATCCAGGGCCGCGCCGGCTATTCTGTTTGACTTCAAGATCTCAAGCAGCGCAGCTTCATCCACTACCTCGCCACGTGAGGTGTTGAGAAAGAACGCAGAAGGTTTCATCTGTCCAAAGGCTGCTGCATTGAGCATCCGGTAGGTCTTCGATGTTGAAGGCAAATGGCAGGAGACCACATCAGCACGTGAGAGCAGCTCTTCGAACGTGAGCAGCTCGGCACTGAGCTCAGCAAGAAAAACATTGTCCTGACTCACGAACGGATCGTGCGCCAGGATCTTCATCCCGAATGCGTGCGCCCTGCGCGCCGTTGCGAGTCCAATTTTTCCAGCTCCAATGATGCCGAAATACTTGCCGTGCAGCTCAGTTCCGAGAAAACGTTGACGATTCCAATTTCCTCGTTTGGTATCAATATCTGCCGCCTGTATGTGCCTCGCGAGCGAAACCATCATTCCAATTGCCAGCTCCGCCACGCTGATGGTGCTCTGCTCCGGTGTGGATGTCACAATGACGCCGGCTTCCTCACAAGCCTTGACGTCGACATTATCAAGACCAACACCCGCGCGGCCGAGGACAACTAAGTTCTTCGCATGGTTTAGAAGATCTGCTGTGATTTGTGTTTGGTTGCGAATGATCAAGCCGCGTACATTCGTGATCTCCTTCGCCAGACTAGCCGGATCACGCCATAGATCCGGCATCTTCACTACTTCGAAGCGCTTTGTCAGAGAATCCACGGCACTGCCACGGATATCTTCAGAGATCAAAATGTCAGGCATCCTTCGTTTCCATTCCGTCGCGCTCGAACGACATGCCAAAACGCTGACACCACTTTTCGAGCTCCGCAACAGTTTCCTTGTTAAGTGCGACACCGTCACGTGCGCTCTGCGTGGCCGCTCGCGCTGACCGTTCTCCTGGGATCAGAATTTCTTCGAAACCGATCTGCTTCTTAGTGGACTTGAGCCGCTCAACCATCCATTCCATGCGATCGTCAAATCTATCCCTATCAATGAATGCGTCAATATCAAGCAGGCAGAAGAAATGACCTACGTCTTGCTTGCGATCCAAATCTTTGTACATCGATCCAACGTTCGACCCGATGGCCGCACCGGACAAGACACCGCTCAAAACTTCCACCAGGAGGGCCAATGCATATCCCTTGTGTCCGGCCATCGTTTGGACTGTACCAAGCAGAGCTTCGGCTGCATCAGTGGTTGGCTGTCCTGTCCTGCTCAGCGCCCAACCTTCAGGAATTGGCTCTTTTTTCTTGTTGGCTGCGATGATGTTTCCTCGCGCAACGATCGAAGTGGCCAAATCGACCTTTACAGGAGGGCTATTTTTTCGCGGAAAGGATGCAGCGATTGGATTTGTCCCGAAAAATGGTTCATAGCCACCCGTCGGAGACATCGCCGGTTCGCAATTTGTCATTGCGAGCAGAATCATCCCGCGCTCTGCCACGTAATTACAGTAGTAGGAGACAGCGCCGAAATGTTGCGAGTTGCGGATCGTTGCTGCAGCGACCCCATTCGTCTTTGCCAGGGGCATCAGCAGTTCAAGAGCCTTGACCGCCTGCACCTGCCCTAAGCCATTGCCGGCGTCGATCGCAAGGACACTGCCGCGCTCACGGTCCACTTGAAGAGCTGCACGTGGATCTATTAAGCCTTTGCTGATTCGTTCAAGATAGATGTTTAGTCTCGAAACACCGTGCGTCGACGTCCCATGAACATCGGCGTCCACGAGGACGCGAGCAAAGATACTCGCGTCCTCGGCTGAGACACCGGCGTGCTCGGCAAGTCGGGCTGTAATTTGCCGCAGGTACGACGGCTGATATCGCTTCATTGCTTCATCGTCCAGGACACTCTATGCACTGCGATAAAGCTTCGTCATCACAAATTCACGATGGCCGAGTGCTTCGGCAGCGGTAAGGCGACCGTTCGCTGTGCGGACGATCAGATCAAGCAGCGCATCGCCGGCCTGGTCGAGCGTCATCTCGCCCTGGAGGATCTTAGAGACATCAAGGTCGATGTGTTCAGACATAGTTGCGACTGTCTTCGGATTGCCACTCAGTTTGATGACAGGCTCAATTGGGTTCCCGATCACGTTTCCTTGTCCAGTCGGAAAGAGGTGCACCACCGCGCCAGATGCCGCCCAGAGCGTGACGGCTTCGGCCGCAGCGCTGGAGGTATCCATGAACCACAACCCTGGTTTATCAGGTGCAACAGCCGGCTTGAGGCAACCTACGAACTTCGTCTTCTTGCCAAGCTTCTCTACATTACCAAGAGCTTTCTCTTCGATAGTTGTAAGGCCGCCGGCAATGTTTCCTTTTGTAGGTTGCGATTCAGAAAGATCGTTCGTCTTCTGGTCGAAGACCAGCTTGGTATAGTCCTCAAACGCAGCAAAGAACTCCTTGCGAACTTCGTCATTGGCAGCCTTATCTGCAACGATATGCTCAGCTCCAGTGAGTTCGCTTGTCTCGCCGAAGGACGCCGTGCCGCCCAGAGCACAGTGCTTATCGATAACGTTACCGACCGTCGGACAGCTCGCCAGACCGGTTGTTGTGTCGGATTCTCCGCACTTCACGCTGATGTAGAGCTCTTCCAGAGGACACTCGGTACGCTGCAGTTCTGACGCCCACTGCACATACTCTTTTGCCTGCCGCGACGCCTCGGCGATCGTCTGAATATCGCCCTTGCCCTCGATCCAGAATCCCTTTACAGGCTTTCCTGTCTTGGCAATTCCATCGACAATCCGCTTAGTCCAACCTGCTTCAATGCCGATCACCACCACAGCGGCTACGTTGGGGTTGCTGCCTGTTCCAATCATCGTGCGGAAGTGCAGTTCCAGGTCTTCGCCGAACTGCAGACGTCCATAGGCGTGGGGAAGCCCGAGCGTTCCCTTGATGTTGTTGGCCACTGCTTCGCACGCAGCATTCGAAATGTCATCCACGGGAAGGATAACTACGTGATTGCGCACGCCGACACGGCCGTTCTCTCGCCTGTAGCCCAGCACTGTTCGCTTCTTCATAATTACGCCCACCTCTTCGTCTTCAGATTGTGTGTGTGAACATGCTGGCCGGCCTTAATAGGTTGAACAATTTTGCCGATTTCACAGCCATATTTTATTGCGGTATCACCGACCGTAAAATCCTTGAGCGCCAGTTTGTGCCCCAGGGGAATAGCCTGTTCGGCACGAGCCTTCAGGGTTGAGTTATCCGTAAGGTTTCTACCGACGCAATCGGTGCCTGGTTCAAGATCAACCACTGCGACGCCAACGTTATCGGCCGCGTCATGGACAAGAAAGTGAATCATCAACAGCTCCTTCTAAGAGTCAATCCATCAGGCGAAATTGCCGATGGAAACATGTTTTGTTTCAAGAAAAGCTTCCAGCCCTTCGATCCCAAGCTCTCGCCCCCATCCGCTTTGCTTCACGCCTCCGAATGGAGCGCTGCTGACGGTGGGTGCACCATCGTTGATACCAATCGTTCCCGCCTCAAGCCGCTCCCCGAGACGGAACATCCGATTGATATTGGAAGTCATGGCATAGGCGCTCAGACCATATTCCGAGCTGTTCGCGCGCTCCAGCACCTCATCTTCTGACTCGAAGGTAGAGAGTGGCGCGACGGGAGCAAAGGTCTCTTCGCACATGCAGGCGGCCGCATCCGGCACTTCGTCCAGAACCGTGGGTTCGAGAAAGAAACCTGCTGAATTGGCCATGCGCTTCCCACCTGCGAGAAGGCGCGCACCCTTGCTCACTGCATCTTCCACCTGCTGCAGAGCGGCGTTCACAGCAGCGTTGTTGATGAGTGGGCCCACGTCCATTCCTGGTTCAAGGCCAGGTCCGGTTCGAAGCTTCGACACCGCCGCGCAGAACCGCTCGGTAAACTCTTTATGGATTTTCTTCTGTACGAAGATGCGATTGGCAGCAATGCATGACTGCCCGGTATTGCGGAACTTCGCAATAATGGTCTCGCGCACCGCAATGTCGAGGTCACAATCATCAAAGACGAGGACCGGAGCAAGTCCACCAAGCTCGAGGCACAGCGGTTTAATGGTCTCGGCGGCGCTTCGGATAAGAAGGCGCCCAACCTGGGTGGACCCGGTGAAACTGATCTTCCGGCAGATCGGGCTCGAAAGCAGCGTCTCTGAGATCATCGCCGCATTTCCAATTACCAACTGAAAGACGCCGGGCGGAATACCTGCAGCTTCCATGCACTCGGCCAGATGAATACCGGAGATAGGTGTTTGGCTGGCAGGCTTCAGGATCACAGGGCAGCCTGCGGCCAACGCTGGCGCTGCCTTGCGGACCGACAGAACGAGAGGGAAGTTCCAAGGCGCAATCGCGCCCACGACTCCAATCGGCGTCTTCACGATCAGGTGGCGCTTTCCCTTCACCTGATTCGGAATGCTCCGCCCGTACACCCGTCGCGCTTCTTCAGCAAACCAGTAAAGGTGGTCTGCCGACATCGCAACCTCACCTTCACTTTGCGCAAGCGGCTTTCCGTTCTCCAGAGTGATCGTTCGCGCGATCTCCTGCCGTCTGCGTGTCAACTCATCGCCAACGCGGCGCAGCATTTTTCCGCGCTCCAGAGCAGAGACCTGCCTCCACTCACCAAACGCCTGCTCTGCTGCTTCAAGGGCAATCGAAACATGTTCCTTCTGGATCGAGCAGACCTTTGCGAACGGCTTCGCAGTGGAAGGATCGACGACATCCTTCTGCTCCGCTGTCCCAACCCATTGCCCCGCAATGTACGAGCCATACGGATGCTGCTGATCCTGCAACAGGTCTGCCTTTCGTCCAACGACACTCGTCGACATCTATTTCACCCACTGCGGTACAAATTTTCCTTGCCGTGCAAGCGATTCGATCATCTCTCGCGCGCCGACAACATGATTGCGCGCTTGACGCTCGGCCTCGTCTGCAAAGTTGTGCTCAATCGCTTCAACAATGCGAAGGTGCTCCGCATGAATCGTCGCCGGTTCGCGATAAGCCCTGACAGTCATGCCAAGCGCGCGATAGGTCTGCGAGAGTCGCATCAGTGTGTTGTTTCGTGCCAGCTCGACGATGCGCAGATGAAATTGGCGGTCGACCGAAGCCGTCTCAGCATCATCATCCTGCGCCATCTTGTAAATTTGGTCAGCCATCGACCGGAGTGCGGCGATATCGCCTCGCCCTGCATTGTTGCAGGCAAGGCGCGCCGCGAGTCCCTCCATGACTTCACGCAGCTGGTATGCCTCGCAGATGCGGCCGACATCCAGCTTGTCGACAAAGACACCGAGCCGGTCGATCGATTCAACAAGCCCTAACCACTGCAGCTCCAGCAGAGACTCCCGCACTGTACCTTGAGCCACACCAAGCTCGCGGGCCAAACTCTGCTGACTGAGTCGCTCTCCTGGCTTACTCTCTCCCGACAGAATTCTTCGTTCAATCTCTTCCCGGATCTCATGTCTTGCCACTCGAGTTTTGATCGCGTTTCTGGGCATTAGCTTTCTTCCCTCGGCTGAACTATGAAACCGCAAATCTCCAGCGGCAATAGATTGTAAACTGTCAACCGTTCAACCCCGCACGGAATTTCGCAATCTCTCTCACCCCTCCCAATCTACGCGTAGCGCCCTTGCCAGCCGCCGGAACGTCTCTGCGTGCCGGCCAAAGTGCAAGGTCACATGATGGGGTAATCCGGCGTGAATCAGCCGGTCAAAGCGTTCAGGAACTTTCCCCCCATCGACCTCCACCAGAAGGCTATTGCCGGTAACCATTCTGCGCGGCGGGACAGAACGGCCTTCGAATGCTGTCCAGTGGTATCGCCCGTCACAGCGCCATATGCGCGAGACGGTGACATCCCCGGCAATCTGTAACTGACCATCCACCACGAAAGGCCGCGCCCCGTTGAAGTGTCCGCCCAGCGTCGGGGCGCCGTCACATCCCGTGGAGTTGCACATGTCCAGCGGAGCCATCCCGGGGTGCCAGAAGAAGATCGTGTCCGCGTCGTGCTCCAGCCAGTCGGAAAGAAACCCTGGCCCGATGCCCAGGAACCGGCCTACAAGAGCTCCGATTGCGCCATCCACATCGCCTTCGATGGATATGGCGTGGCCTTGCGCTCCAAGCCGCGAGACCGCGAAGTAAGGCCACTGCCCCAGCACATTTGGCAGCTCCGGCCAGCATTGCAGTGCAAGTGCGTCCAGACTTGTTTCCTGCATAAGGCTCTGGATCGAAAGATAGAAACGCGAATTCACCGAGAGCAACTCGTCCGCCGGCCCGGACCGGCCTCCCGTCTCACGCAATCCGAGCGAGTGAACGCGCTCCAGATCGGCGGTCACCTGGTCTGTCGCAACCCCCTGTACGCGTTCGATGAACTGCGGAAGGCTCAGCGGATGAAGCTGCAATCCGAAGGTCTTGCGAATCAGGAACGGATCGGCTGCGAGATCGAGGAACCCAGGCGCATGCGTACCCACAACACCCAGCTTCGCCGAGCCAAGCCTCTGAATCGTTTCGGCGAGCGCAATCGAATTGCGCAACTCCGCTTGAACATCTTCGGGCGCTCCATACACAAACTCAAACGGGCGGTTCGCCTGCCGCAAAATCGACGCCCAGAGATGCTGACCTACCAGTGAGCACGAGCTCACCTTTCCGTCACCGGGACGTTCCGGGGTCGCCCACAAGATGACCGGATGCCGCCAGCGTTGGCTGACGGTGAGAGCATACTGGCCGTCCGCCAGGGAAGGCTGGATGACGATCAGCGCACGGCAGCGCCCGTCAACGATTTTGTCCAGTGTGCCGTTGACACTCTCATCATCCAGAACAATGGTCTCCGCTCCGATGGCGCTCATGCCGAGCTGCGCAAGAGTCTTGCGGCAGCGTTCGCGCATGTCCGCATTCCATTCCTGGTCAAACCCCGGGCGCTTGCGCCCGAAGATCAGAACTCCTACCGGAGCATTCAACGTTGCCTGCTGCGTCTCCATCTCTACCTTGCTCCTATTTCGCAAACAGCTCTGCCGAGTTCGGTTATGTGCTGCTCAAGTGGCCCAACCAGCGGACGCACGTAGTCAACAAAGCTTTGATTAACGGGAATAGGTCCACGGTGCAGCCATTCATTCGGAATCGTGCGCTCGTGGGCCGCCGCCTCTGCAAGTGGAACACTTCGCGTGCCGCGCGTCGACTCAATGGGCTCAAGCGCGATCATCACGTCCCTCTGTCCGGCGACAAGCGCCTGCACGCCTGCCCGTCCTACTTGCTCCGCGTCTTCGACATCACGCGCAGAAGTGCATGCCACGGACGCTCGCCCCAGCAGTCCCGGTTTTTCACTGCGGCACCGAATGCCGAGCCGCTGGCCGACAATCGTTGCGAGGTGTTGCGCCACCCCGCCGGTCATCGGGCGCTTCAATGGGTCGCTCTGGGAGGAATCACCGCTCTCATACACTAGCGTTCCATCTGCATGCCTGATTCCTTCCGCCACAACCACGACTGCCCATCCAAGCCGGCTGACAGTCCGGCTCAAATCGGAAAGAAACGCTTCCGTATCGAACGGCACTTCAGGAAGATAAACAAGGTGCGGGGCGCTATCATCATCCATCCGTGCAAGTGCTGTCGCAGCCGCAATCCAACCTACCGAACGCCCCATCGTCTCCAGAATCGTAACCGGCTGGGGGAGGGAACGCAGGTCCGCACCAAGCTCGCGTGCCGCCGTTGCAATGTAGCGTGCTGCACTCGCGTAGCCGGGACAACGATCAGTTGCAGCAATGTCGTTGTCGATCGTCTTCGGAACGCCGAGAACGCTGAGATCCAGCCCCTGCAAAGCGCAGTGTCTGCTGATGATCTCTGCGCCTCGCATCGTCCCGTTGCCGCCGAGAAATAGCAGAAGATCGATCTTTAAGTGATCGAGAGTCTGAACCAACTTCTTCAACTCCGGTTCGCTCGGACTATGGCGCGATGAACCAAGCGCAGCTCCCGGAGTCCTGCGCAGCAGGTCCAAATCGGCGAGAGACGCATTTGTTATATCGACGATGTTGTTGTCACACAGCCCCTTGATGCCATATCTTGAGCCAAATACCGACGCGATCGAAGGCTGCCGCTGAGCTTCGGCAATGATCTCGGCCAGACTGGCATTGAAGACAGCTGTCGGGCCGCCGCCTTGCACGATCATCAGATTGGACTCAGGCATCGTTAACTTCTTTGGTTGAGTTCAACATATTATCGATTGCGATTGATTGTCAATGAATCATGAAGCAGAATATGCCATTCCTATAGTGCGGTACTTCCGGCCGAGAATAAAGAGCGCCAGGGTGCCGATGAAAGGCATGATCGCGATGAGCACAAACACTGGCTTGTATGAGAAGCGGTCGACCAGAATCCCCGTAAGAAGAGGGAAGAGCAGCCCACTGAGACCACCCGCCACCCCCGTCAGTCCAGTGGCGCGGCCCACCTTCGCGTCCGGGAACAGGTCCGTGATCGCCCCATACATGTTTGCGGACAGAAAGTTGTGCGCACACACCGCAACGCCGATCAGCGCCAGTGCCACGCCGCTGCCGCGTGCCAACGGCACAAGAATGCTGGCGAAACAGAAAGCGCTGCTTCCGTACATCAGCCACCGGCGTGTGGTCGCCACCGGAACCCCTCGGCGCAGCATGGCGCCCGCTGCCCATCCTCCGAATATGTTCCCACCATCGCCCATCAGGAATGGAATCCAGCTCACAAAACCGACCTCCATCAGCGACATATGACGGACGCTGTAGAGATAACTGGGAATCCAATACCAGTAAAACTGAATCACCGGCCCAACGAAGAACCTGCACATCATCACTGCCCAGGCCGAAGAGTCGCTCAATAGTTCACGAAGCGAAATCTTTTTCTGCTTTTGCTGGACCTCTTTCGGCGGCACTACTTCACGTCGATAGACGAACCACCACGCAATCACCCACAGGACTCCAAGCGCCGACGGAACCAGGAACGCCGCGCGAAATCCGAAGCGGTGCAGAAGGTAAACAATCAGCGGAGGCGCTATCGTCGCACCCACCATGCTGCCGCTGTTGAAGATGCCGATGGCCAGCGTTCGCTCGGATGGCGCAAAGAGTCTCGTCGCCGTCTTCACGCCACCCGAAAAATTCCCGCACTCACCGGTTCCCATCCAGTAGCGGATAAATCCAAACTGAGTGCCTGACTTTGCAAAGACCTGCGCCGCTGTCGCAGACGACCACCACGCCACCGCCAGGGAGATCCCCAATCTGGTCCCCCAGCGATCCATGATGTATCCCATTGGGAACTCGCCGGACATCATCCCGAACTGCAGGGCCGCGACGATGCGCCCATACTCCACGTTCGTCAGATGGAAGATGGAACGAATCACGGGCGCGAGCACGGACAGAGTCTGGCGATCGATGAAGTTGATCACCGTGATCGAGAACAACAAACCCAGGATCAGCCAGCGGCGCCGATACACTGCCTCTTCCACGACCGAGCCGGCTGTTTCTCTCTGCCGCTCCACTATCTCCGGCACGTGAACCCCACTCTCATCCCGACGACACCTGCCAAGTTTGGAACCCTAACCGCGCATCGCCCGCGCTTCGGTCCATGGCTTTGCGAGCCGCAGTGCACGATTGACATTCTCGATATTCTGCGCACCCTGCGTGTCCATCCAACGCTCCAGGGCCTCCGGCCCCTCCTTCACGTACACGGGAACGCCATCCTGCCAGGTTGCACGGCCAGCCAGCACACCGTGGAACTCCACACCTGCATCCGCTGCGAGTTCCAGCGTCTCGATGAACACCGGGCTGCTCACCCCGGCAGAGAGATACACGATCGGCAGGTCTGTCTTGTCGGCTGCTTCTCGAATCAGTTTCTTCGCCTGGTCACGCGTATACGCCGCATCACCCTTGAAGGCCTTGGTTCCCTCAACGTACGCCATCTGTACCGGAACATCGACCTTCAGCACATCCGCTCCATAGCGCTCCTTCGCGAACTCCTCCATTCCAGCGAGAATAATCTCCGGCTTCCGCCGCGCGAACTCCGGTCCCTTTTCATCCTCGCCATGGACGCTGTAGGTCAGAAACTCAAGAAAGAATGGCATGTCCGCGCCCCGGCACTCCGCGCCGACACGCTCCAGCCAGGCATATTTCTGTTCGTTTACCCACTCCTTTTCGAAGGGCGTGTAATACACAAGAATCTTGACCGCATCGGCACCAGCCTCCTTCAGGCGCAACGCCGACCAGCCATCGGACAATGACGGCAGCCGCTCCGGCTTATCCGGACTATAGCCCGCGTGCTCATAGGCCAACAGCAGACCCTTGCCATTGATGTTGTGCGTAGCTTTGAGGCCGTACTGCACATCCAGCAGGATCGAGGATGCATGCTGCGTGAGCGACCGCGCCACAATCTCCTTGAACTCCGACATCATGTCGTTCGTTGGTTCTTTGCCTCCGAGCTCCCGGATCAGCATCTGCTTCAGCAGTCCTCTCTGATCCATGGCAGCTGCAGCGATAACTCCGCGGTGATCAGCAACCGCCTTGAGTCCTGCGGCCTTTCCCGGTGTAAGCTTCTTGCGCATCTTGAATCTGTCTCCTGGTAAGTTCTATGCGGTGGGCGTCGAGGCAATCGAGTGGGCGAGGGCCACTATATTGAACGCTACAGCGGATAGTCAATCGATTACAAATGATTGTACTATCGATGCGCTGATCATCTTGCAACAATTTGAAAGGTCCTGCCCGTGAGTTCGCACATTCAAAGACGTGATTTTCTCCTGGCACTACTCGCCACAGGCGGAGCGCTCGCTTCCGGCTCGCTGGAGCGCGCCTGGGGAATGCAATCGCTATCTTCGTCCGATGACGAGGGGGTTCGCCGCGTGCTGGTGATGTTCAAGTGTCACTTCGACGCTGGCTTCATCGATACGCAGCAACACGTCGTGCAAAAGTACTTCCAACAGTACTTCCCGGCTGCCATCCGAATCGCACGCGAGCAACGCGAACAGGGAAGGCCGCGCTACGTTTGGACGACAGGCTCGTGGCTACTCTATCGATATCTCGAACAAGCCTCCAGTGCCGCACGCAAAGATGCAGAGCAGGCAATCGTCGACGGCGATCTCGCCTGGCATGCCCTTCCATTCAACTCGCAAACCGAGCTGATGGATGAATCCCAGATCTCCGGCAGTCTCGCGATCTCTCGCTCTCTGGATACAAGATTTGGCAGGAAGACGACCGGCGCGAAGATGACCGATGTGCCCGGCCACACCCGTGGCCTGGTAACGCCGCTTGCGGCTGGTGGCGTCACCTTCCTCGACATCGGCGTGAACGGCGGAAGCCGCCCCGCCGCGCTGCCACCGCTCTTCCTCTGGAAGGATTCGCGCGGCGCCTCACTCACCGTGATGTATCACCACAACTACGGCGGCATCTCGGTGGTACCTAAGTCTGATCTCGCAATCGCGATTGAAGTCCGCGGAGACAACAGCGGCCCGCACACTCCAGCAGAGATTGATTCCATCTATGCAGACCTCAAGAAGCGTTTCCCCAACGCCGAAATCACCGCTGCCGGGTTAGGTCCAATCGCCGAGGCCGTAGAGCCGCATCGCGATGATCTTCCCGTCATCACCCAGGAGATCGGCGACACCTGGATCTACGGTGTTCCCAGTGACCCGATCAAGGTAGCGCGCTACCGGGAAGTCTCGCGCCTGCGCGACGCATGGATCGGGCGTGGCGAATTCCAATCCGGCGACAAAACCGATCTAGCTCTGCTCTCGGATCTTCTCCTTGAAGCCGAACACACCTGGGGCACCGACACGAAGACCTGGCTCGACTTCGACAACTACAAGCCAGATCAGTTGACTCGCATGCTTCCCACCAAGAACTACCAGGTTGTCGCGTATAGCTGGCAGGAAAAGCGGCAGGACCTGTTCTCAGCGCTCGCGACATTGCCCCCTGCTCTGCAAAAAGAAAGCCAGTCCGCGCTTGCCACGCTCGTGCCTCAAGAACCATCGCCATCGAACGCACATCGCCTGCACAAGGGCGAAGAGATCGAATCCGAACACTTCCGTTTGCAGATCGATCCGAAGACCGGCGCACTCCACCGCCTATTGAGCAAGAGCTCCGGACAAGAATGGGCCTCGCCGAACAAGCCACTCGCCCTTCTCGCGTATCAGACACTTTCGACCGATGATTACGACCGCTTCTTCAAGAACTACATCATCTCGAAAGCGGACTGGGTCGTGAAGGACTTCGGTAAACCGAACATCGATCGCATCGGTGCAGTCAGCAAAACCTGGTACCCCGCCGTAGAACGGATACACACGAAACAGGATCAGGAAGGCCAGAGCATCATCATCGTGTCTAGGATCAAGGATCATAAGGCTGTACACAGCGGCCTCGCTTCATTCCCGCAGCGGTTCAATCTGGAAATCTTCCTGCCCGATGCCGATCCCACGATCGCGATGACCGTCTCCTGGTTCGGAAAACCCGCAACACGTCTGCCGGAATCGCTCTGGCTTACATTCAATCCGCAAACATCCAACGATGCTCAGTGGACGTTCGAAAAGTGTTCTGAACCGGTCTCTCCGGATGATGTTGTAGCCGCCGGCGCCCGTCACATGCACAGTCTCTCGACGGGCTTCAGCTGCCGTTCCGGTAACAGCACGCTCTTCGTCGATACGATCGACGCTCCCGTCGTCGCGCTCGGAGAAAGATCACCGCTCAACTTCTCGCAAGCCCAACCAGACCTCAGCCAGGGCATTCATTGCAATCTGTTCAACAACGCCTGGGGAACAAACTACATTCAGTGGTTCGGCGAAGATTGTCGTCTGCGCTTCCGGCTTCGCGAATCACAGCAAACGTAATCACTCTGGATGAAAGCCCGCTCGCTGAAACGCAACACCAACCTCTGGATTGCGGGCGAACGTGCTCCACACAAATCCAGTCCGCAGGTTCTCCGCCATGACGACCGTGATGCCCTGGTCGATGCCGAGGCAATCCGCGTCATACCAATCCGCCTGCGGATGAAACGCATCGCAGAATCCATATCGTCCCCACGCCTTATTTCCATAGTTCTGCTTCAGCGCACGAAGCACGCGCAGGCAGTCCTCCGGCACAAACGCAAGCGACCCACCCGCAGCGCACGGCACCACCGATCCATCGATCCCTCCATGCGCAGGCGGCCCACCCCACGCACTATATCCATGCGGCGTGTCTGATGCCGTAATACCCCAGTAATCCGCCGAATACGGCTGCCCAAGCGATTTGCAAAACGCCTCGTGCGCGCGCGTCGCTGTGATCGAATTCTCAAAATAATTTGCGAAATTGTCACGCTTCTTACGAAAGTCGAACCACGCATGACTGTACTGATGAACGAACAGCGGATCAGCGGCCGAGATATACGTGAAGTCCTCGAAGTGCATCACTGGCCGCGCCCACGCATTCCAGCACGCCGCATCGATCGGATGCGTCGGTGATCCCAGCCCTAGCAGATACATCATCATCAGCTCGCAGTAATGATTCCATCGCCCACTGAGAAAGTTTCCATTTCGCCAACCCATCGCGAACATATCTCCGCCGTTCAGCATCCACGTCCAATCCACGCGATGGTAAAGGTCGGTTGCAAGCTGATGGATCTCACGATCGTGCCGAAAATACTGCCGTGCGGTGAGTACTCCACACAGAAGCAGCGACGTATCGATCGGTGAAACCTCGCTGCCTTGATACGCATATCCAGTCTCGATGTCATTGAAGTGCGTGAAGAATCCATGATTGTCTTCCATCTTGTCGTGATGGAATCGCAGCGTATTCCGCACTCGCGCGAGCACAGTCGCATGCGGCATATACCCACGGCGATCCGCGATGCACAGCGCCGTCAGGCCAAATCCCGTCGCCGCAATGGACGCCATGCGTCGTTTGTCGCGCACGCCGGGAGCGTCGAACGCCTTTGCACGATCCAGTACCTGGCCTGTCGTCGGACTGCCCTGATCCAGAAAGAACATGCACGCCCGACGCTGAAGATCATCCAGAAACGCGTTATCTGCGCCTGTAAGTCTGTAGACCGGCGTAGCAGCCGCCGCACTCTTCGCAGTTTGCCCGCACAGTTTCCGCTCCAGCGCAGGAAGCGCAGCGCTCGCAGCCAGAAGTTTCAAAACGACTCGTCGGTCCATCGTCTCTTAGTGTGACGGATCAGCGTTCCACAAGGACGACGGCGAGTCCATGCGCAGGCACTGTAAGCTGCAGCTTGCCCTGCCGAAGATGCGTATGTTCCGCGGGAGCCATTGCCCCCGCCGCTCGAAGCTCTTCAATCTGCCGCTGAGTCAGATCGCCCGCCGGACGCCCCATCGCATTAAACGCCTTGATCACATTGCCATGGTCATCGTCCACCCGCCAGATCTCTACACCCGCATTCGCGGGCACATGCTGCAGTATGACCGTAAACACCTTCGAAGGCCCCGCCGGCCCGCTCGGCATAGTGTAGCGCGGCCCCGTTCCATCTGGCGGAGCATAGTCCCAGAGCGCCAGCGCCACGCGTCCATTCGGTCCCGTCGTTGCCAGGACTGAGTCCGACTCAACATGAATTCGCTGCGTACCCAATTTATGAAGTGCGCGAAACACGTTTAGCGACGGCTTCGGTATATCGTCTGCCGCAATCAGACCAAACCCGCCATAGAACGGCGACCGCACCACGCCCTGCTCCTCAAATACATCGGAGAAGGACCAATACGCCATATTGCTCACCAATCCATCGCACTGCCGAATCGTATTCGCGAGCCACGGTCCCATGTAGTCCGTATCCGTCACATCCGGCTCGTTCGCATAACTCGCGTTGTACTCCGAAAAAATGAGCGGCAGGTTAGGGAAGGGCGAGCTCGCAATCTGATCATGCACCTTCTTCACCGAGCGATACACCATCTCGTCGCGCGGAATCTGCTCATCCGTGCCGAACACATCCTGAGCCTTGTCGTTCGCGTAGACGTGCGTCGAGACGAAGTCGATTGGAACGTTCGCCTCCTTCACATGCTGAAGAAAGGGTGTCACCCACGCTGCTTGTGCCGTCGAAGGTCCGCCCACCTGCAGCCGCGGCGAGACGGATTTGATCGCTCGTGCCGTGTGGTCATAGAGCTCGAAATACGTCGACTGCTTCGGCTCACCACCCCAGAAGTCCAGGTTCGGCTCGTTCCACACCTCGAACTTCCAGTTCGCCACCTCATCAAGACCGTAACGATTCACCAGGTGCTGCGCAAACGCCCGAATCATCTCATCCCACTCGGCGTAGTCCTTCGGAGGCGAAACGACAGGGTGATACCAGAACGGATGAAGCTTGTTCGGATCCGCCGCCATCTTCTTCGGCATAAAGCTCAGCTCCACATAAGGCCGCACATGCCGCGCCAGCAAGCCGTCGTAGATCTGGTCAACGTAAGAGAAGTTGTATAGCGATGTGTCCTGGGAAGCCGTGCCGGTCTTACCCGCCGTCTGCGCAAATTCAATCGTCCTGCGGTCCGGATCGTACAATCCCACCTCATCCTGAAAGATCGCGTGAAACCGGATCGAGTCAAAATCCGTAGCCTCCTTCACCGTCGTCAGATCCGTCCGGTAGCTGTCACGCAAAGACAGGATGGCCCGCCCCGAGCCAAACGTCTTCTCCCAGAAATGCGGAAACGGAGTTGTCGGTGCCGCGGCATCAATCGTTACGTCGACCGCAACCGGCACGGCACTTTGCGCGACGGCGAGTGGAACCAGTGTCATCGTTGCGAGAAAGGCCATCAGCGCCCGCAGCTTACTCATGAGCGTTACTCCTGTCACTGGAGCTCGGGTCGCTGCGCGTCGCAGTTTTGGCGCCGACGTGCAGCAGAACGAGCTCGTTAGGCCTGCGAGGCGTCTGGAAAACCCTGGGGTAACCCCCCTCCCCGCCGAATTCGTGCAAAATCTTGATTCCAGATACTTTACCTTTGGACCTAATTTTGCAAAATCTTGATTCTAAAGAGATTTGATCGCTACAGGGGTAGAGCTCGTTTTTCCGGGTTACGAGTCCGTTGCTAAACGTAAGGAAATAAAGAGGGTGCGCCCGCAGGAGCACCCTCCACTGGTAGATTCATCCGCTAGAAGCTGAACCGCGCCTGGAGGGTAATCGTGCGCCCGCCGAGTGCCGTGTGATCGACACCGAACGAAGAAGCTCCAGTTACAGCGTTCCCGCTCGATATCACATTGTTGGTCACGCTGCCGGGATCGAGGTTGAGGATGTTGAACAGATTGAAGGCGTCCGCTCGGATTTCCAGCTTCGCGTTTTCACCCAGCAGCCGAGTGTTCGGCAGTCCGAAGCCTTTGCTCAACGAGGCATCGATATCCCGATAGCTTGGTCCGACAAAGGCGTTGCGCAGCAGGCCCGGAACGGGGGGCAGTGCAACGTTCGGGCTGACTGTTTTGCCGTTTCCGCTTGCAGCCTGCATCGCATTGGCGAAGTTCGGTGTGGCGAAATACGTTGTCGATTGCTGAACGATTCGGGACGAACCGTTCACTGTCGCCATCACTCCTGGATTGACCACGTTATTCGGGAAGTTGGTGCCATTGATGAACGCACTGTTGCTGTGGTCGTGGCCACCCCCTCCCAGGTAATACGGACGAATATTAGAGTAGCCGCAGCTCGTGCAGTAGAGCGACTGTGAGATACCGTACGTCGGAGAGTACGGATAACCTGTGTGGGCCTGGAAGATGCCACTGAGCGACCAATCGCCCAGAATCTTCTCCGCCCAGCCTGCGCCGCCGTGGAAGAGAACCGGTTGCCAAAGTCCGAATAGCTTGAACGACTTTCCAACGTTGAAGTCCGACGGGCCATACGAGTACCCTTCGTTCTCCGGGAAATAAGGATCCTCGTAGTAGGGCCCCGATCCGTCCGTATCCATACTCTTCGCCCACTCGAACTGCGCGTCGGCGGAGAAGTGATGCAGGAACGGGTGCTTTACTTCAACCAGCATCGCGTTGTTGTTCGACATCCCCTCGTTGATCCACCAATCGCCGCCTCCGTTGGGAATCAGAGGATTGAGCGTGTAGCCTGCCACTACCGCGCCCGCGTTGGGTGTCATGTGGTTGATCAGGTGACGGCCTACGCTGCCTTGGTAGCCGAGCGAAGCGACGATTTCCTTGTTCACCTCATAATCGCTCTCGAGCGAAAAGTGCTGGACGTAAATTGTGGGCACACGTCCATAGCCGTTCCCCACGATGATCACGTTGGCATTGCCCGCCGTGGGCAAGCCATTGGCGTTATACCCGGTGATGGCGTGCGAATTGACGGGATAGCCGCTTAGCGAGTGAATGTCCCCGGACGTTCCATAAACGATGTCCGTACCGTTTGTTCCAGGGCTTGTCGGGCTCGCCCACACATAGTTCACAAAATTCTGTGTGGGAGGATTGTTGCCGATGTTCGCGGTAATTGCGATCTCCTCTTGATTGAAGTTGAGACCGTATCCGCCGCGCAGTACCAACTTGTTGTTGAAGCTGCCCGGTGCCCAGTTGAAACCGAACTGCGGTCCGAGGTTGCCCTTCGGAGACTCCCAGAGATTGTGACCGCTGAGAACACTCAGTCCTGTAAACGCTGACGTTCCCGCACCCAACATCACACGCGGAATGTTGTCCTGCTTGGCATAAAGAGCGCCGAAGAAGGAGTACCGCAGGCCAACGTTCAATGTCAGGGTGGGCTTTACCTTCCATGCATCCTGGATGAAGGCGCCGAACATATTCTCGCGCTCATCGTTCCGCGCCGCTCCGGGAGTTCCGGTAACGCTGTTGAACCCGCCGTTCTCCTGGAAGGGCGCATCGTTGAGAAAATCCCAAATGTTATAGAAGTGGAAGTTCGGGGCTCCTGTGGGCGCGTTAAGATATTCCAGCTTCGTGTACTCGCCGCCGAACTTGATGGTGTGTGGCCCGATCACCTTCGTCGCGACGTCACGGTATCCGTACGTCCATTGGTTCAGGTGGCTGCCAATGTTGGGGCCGAACTGATTGATGGTGGCTCCGGAGGCTGGGCCGAAGAAGCTGATGTTGTCCACGGGCAGACCAATCGGCGACTGTGGGTTAGAGGACAGCTCGTTCCAACGCCAGCCGGCGGCGTTTACGCGCGCTTCGTTGAGCCATGTGGGACCGAAGGTGTGGTTCCAAATCAAAGAGGTCGCATCGTTGATCTGGGTGTGATGGAAGAGGTTATAAGCGCGTGCGCCACCGTTGTAGAACGTGCTGCTGATGGGCACCCAGTAGATCGCAAACGAGAGATGGTCCTTCTGGCCGGCCTGATAATCCAAGCGGCCGTTGTATTGCTGGTACTTGGAAGTGGTCGGCGTGCTGACCGTGTAGTACGCCACGTCGGGCTTGCCGTCGAGACCGCCACCTACGCCGGGGGTCGCCGCGGTGCCTGTTGCGGTCGTGTCCTGGGTTCCGAGCGCTGCCTTGATCGGCGAGCCGATGTCGATACCCTGGCCAGAGATGGTGTTGCAATTCACGCCTTCCTGCAGGCCCGCGGCGGCGCAGGTGTCGCCCGAGGCGGCGATGGTTCCGCTCGGAGCACTGCCGGGAAAACTTAGATACTTCGCCGCAATGCTGTTTGATATAGCAGCAGAACGGAAGCTCGAGGTCTCATACCAGCCGTTGCTCGTCGACGTCGAGCTGTTCGGGCTAGTCTCGTAAGCGAAGAAGGCAAACAGCCGGTCCTTGAGGATGGGGCCGCCGAGGCTGCCGCCCCACTGGTTATAGCGTTGCGTGTCCTTTTGCGGATTGTTCACGCGAACGCCGCTGGAGGTGCGGATCGCGGGCTGAAACGCATTCAATCCGGGGCGATGAATGGCAATGTAGAGGCTGCCGTGGAGCTGGTTCGTTCCACTCTTTGACGTCACCATCGTCTGCGCGCCAGAGAAGCGGCCATCCTCGGCGTCATAGTCGTTGGTTACGATGCGAACGTTGTCAATCGAGTCCTCGTTCGGTGTAATGACCGTCGTTCCGCCCCACACGGCGCTCACCGTGCTGATGCCGTCGATCGAGATCCCATTCGTCTCGTACTGACCGCCGTTGGCGTTCATCTGCGGGCCGTTTTCGGTGGGGAAGCTGCCACCGTTTCCAGAGCCGCCCGGTCCCTGCGTGCCAGGATTCGAGTGGACGCCACCCTGGGCCGATTGCGCTCCGTCACTCACAGTTCCAGGCGCCAGCTGGCTCAGAGTGAAGACATCGCGGTTAAACGATGGTGTGTGCTGAATGTCGTTTGAGCTGATGGTGGCGCCAATGTTCGACGTTTCCGTATCAATCGCCGACACTGTGTCTGCCGAGACCGTGACCGACGTCGACACAGCGCCCAACTCCAGTTGGATGTTGATCGAGTTCGCCTGCTCGGGAATGATCGTCACGTTCTGCAGAACCTTCTGCGTGAATCCCGAGGCCGACGCGGTAATCGTGAATTTGTCAGGGGGTAGCTGGCCGAAGTTATAGATCCCTTCGCCGTTCGTGGTCGCTGTCTGGGTCGCGTTCGTCGCGTTGTCTTTCAGAACGACCTGGGCGTTCGGAATCGCCGCTCCCGTCGTGTCCGTCACAGTTCCTTGAATTGATGCCCTGAATTGTGCCCGGGCCGTCACACCAGCCAGAGAGACCATACCAGCGAGGAGGAGACCGCAGGCAGTCCGCACCGAGATTCGCATATTGCCTCCAAAAGGGGTACAGCATCGTCCGGCGACTAGTCCGGATCGTTGGGGGTTCTTTAGGCAAACCTTTGCCTAAACGGATAGTGTTGTACGCGCTGCGCTGCTTGGATGTCAAGCAGTTCGTCAGGGATGTCAGCTTTGCATCCGTTTTGTGGCAAACTGCGAACTGTGCCTCTGCCCAGTAAAGGCCGCGATACAAACCGTCCCGCGAGCCTGAAAATCATCGCCGAGCACCTTGGCCTCTCCGTCGCCGCAATCTCTCGCGTGCTCAACGGCGCGCCCGCGGCCAAATCCATTCCCAAGGCGACACAAGATCGTATCTTCGCCGCGGCCGAAGAACTGAACTACCGCCCCAATGTGCTCGCGCGCAGCCTTCGTCGCGGCCGATCAATGATCGTCGGCGTCCTCGTTCCCGAGGTCTCCGAAGGCTACGCCACTGCCGTCCTCGCCGGCATCGAGCAGGCACTCCTCCAGGCCGAGTACTTCTATTTCCTCATCAGTCACCATCACCGCTCCGAACTGATCGAGCGCTCGCAGATCATGATGGTCGACCGCGCCGTCGATGGCATCATTGCCATCGATAGCCCGCTGACAAAGCATCCCCATCTCCCGATGATCACCGTCTCCTGTCCGGACGAGCACGAGGGCATTACGAACATCGTGCTCAATCACCGCCGCGCCGCCGAGCTCGCCATCGACCACCTCGCCGGTCTGGGACACCGTGACATTGCATTCATTAAGGGCCAGAGCTTCAGTTCCGACACCGAGCCGCGCTGGCAGGCCATCCGTCATGCCGCCGCACGCGCAAAGCTCACAGTGGACCCCAAACTTGTGGCCCAACTGGAAGGCGATCAGCCGGGACATGAGCCTGGTTACTTTGCCACGCAACGACTGCTCGCCTCCAATGCCGGCTTCACCGCACTGTTCACCTTCAACGACGTCTCTGCCATCGGAGCCATTCGCGCACTGCGCGAAGCCGGTCTTCGCGTCCCGCAGGACGTCTCCGTCGTCGGCTTCGATGACGTTCAGTCCGCTGCCTTCCAAAATCCCGGCCTCACCACTGTTCGCCAGCCGCTTCGCACCATGGGCATGCTCGCCGCCGAAGCTGTCGTCCGGCGCATTACCGCGCCTGAAGAACACCCTGCCGCCAAGCAGATTGTCGTCGATCCGGAGCTCGTCGTTCGTGATTCGACCTGTCCTCCGCCAAGGCGGACGAGGCCATAGTGCCTGCGAAGGTCGCCATCATTGCGGCGCTTCCGCGAGAAATCGCAGGGCTCACGCAGGGCACAACTGCTGAGCCGGATCTGCGACGGCGTGGGATCCATCTACACCGCAGCGCCAGCGCAGTTGTCGTCGCCGCAGGAATGGGATCGGCTCGAGTCACGCTCGCTCTCGAAGCTGCGCTTCGGGACTCCGGAGTAGAACTCCTTGTTTCCACGGGACTCGCCGGCGCGTGCTCGCCCGAAACTGTTGCCGGCGAAGCGGTCGAGGCAAGCACCGTCATCGACGCGAAGACCGGCGAACGGTTCCACTGTGACACGTCAGGTCCGCAGCGCGTGCTCGTCACTAGCGAAACCATCGCAGGTTTGCGCGAAAAGGCGCGCCTGCTTGCAACCTACAACGCTGCACTCGTGGATATGGAAGCGGCGACAGTAGCCCGTCTCGCTGCCGCCAAAGGATTGCGTTTTCGTGCCATCAAGGGCATCTCCGATGCGCATGACTTCGAGATGGAATCGATGAGTCGCTTTGCCGACGCTCGTGGGCACTTCCGCACCGGAGCCTTCGCGCTTCATACGGCACTTCGTCCAGGCAGTTGGCAATCGGCAATGCGTCTGGGTCGCGAAAGCACTCGTGCACTGACGCAGCTCTGGACCGAGTTGCGTTCTGTCATCGCCGAGACGGACTAAGGGCAGCTTCGGATATCCTTGAATCGATGAGTGAAGCCTTACCGAAGTCGATGCGGGCTGCTGTTTATCGCGCGCCCGATGACGTACGAACAGAGACGATCCCCGTACCCGAGATCGGCCGCGGCGAGGTGTTGCTCCGCATAGACACCTGCGGAATCTGCGGCACAGACCTCAAGAAGATTCACACCGGCTCCCACTCCGCGCCGCGCGTCTTCGGTCACGAGATGGCCGGCACGATCGCTGCCGTAGGTGAAGGTGTTCGTGGCTTTGCTGTTGGCGATCGTGTGATTGCCTTCCACCACATTCCCTGTCGCGAATGCTTCTACTGCCGGAAGCAGACCTTCGCCCAGTGTGACCGCTACAAAAAAGTTGGAACAACTGCAGGCCTGGGCGAACCCGCAGGCGGCGGCTTCGCCGAATACATCCGCGTAATGGACTGGATCGTCGGAGACGGAACCAGGACTGCAGGCCTGGTCAAAATCCCGGATGACATTCCGTTCGAGCAAGCCGCTTGGATTGAACCGGTGAGCACCTGTTTCAAAGCCATCAAGCTCCTTAACCTGCAGCCCGACGAAACCGTTCTCGTCATAGGGCAGGGAAGCATCGGCATCCTGCTGGCAGCGCTGGCTACGCAGACGGGCGCCACCGTGCTGACGAGCGACCTGTACCCTGAGCGTCACGCCGTCGCGGCACAGTATGGACTGAAGCATCCGCTCGACGCCCGTGGCGATGTGGTTGCCGCAGCGAAGGCGGCGACCGCCGGCCGCGGGGCGGATGTAGCCTTGGTCGCCGTAGCCTCCGACCGGCTTATAGATACGGCGATGGAGGCGATCCGGCCGGGCGGGCGGGTGGTGCTGTTCGCCTCGACGCAGCGTGGGACGGCGGCGTTCGATCCGGCGGCGGTGTGCATGGACGAGAAGACGCTGATGGGGTCTTATTCGGCCTCAGTGACGTTTCAGCAGGAGGGAATCGACCTCGTGTTCGATGGCTATCGATCCGGGAAGCTGGACCTTACCAGGCTCATCTCCCATCGCTTCAGCCTCGACGATGCCGCCGAAGCAATTAAGTTGGCTTCCAATCCTCAGCCGAACTCGATGAAGGTTGTGCTGAAAGCGTAGGTAACCCCTCCCCCGGCAATTTGTGCAAAGTCTTCAGGAGAGAAGACTTAGGGGTGGACTTCAGTGTCTTCTTATGTGCAAAGTCTTGATTCTATAGGGGATAAGCTGCAAAGTATTCAAAACAGGATAGTTAGCTGCCTCAATTTAGGGCTGGCGTGAAACCGACCCGGGCCGGCCGGGGAGGGTTTTGTCAAGTCGGACAAGCGTGAATCAGCTGAGAGGCGCACGTTTGAGGCAAGCAGATCCGCGAGTTGCAGTCTCATATGAACGAGTTATTTGTAAGGTAGAAACACATTTGACAAGTGCGCAAGTCGATCCCCTTACTTTTTGCGGGTTACCAAGGGCATGGGAGTAGAGCGGAATGGGCGGCGCAAAGGATTGACAGAGTGCTGGGAGCGGCACTAGGATTTCGTCGATTTGGGAGACCGGTCTCTAACCGACTGCTAAGACAGCAGAGCTCTGTGCCACTTGTCTGTACTTGCCGTTGAAGCGGGAACTCAGCACAAGGAGACAGGTGATCGCATGGTGCATCCAGATGGAGTCTTACAGGGCCAGTTTTTCCGGTCGGACAAACAGGCTGTGGCTCGCAGGGCGTTGCGAGCTGTGATGGTTTTGAGCGCGGCGATTGCGATGCTGCTGGTCGCGGCGGTTGCGAAAGCGACGCCGGCAGTGCCGCTGCATACGGCGGGGCCGTACATCGTGGACAGCAATGGGTATCGCGTGCGGCTGAACGCGGTGAACTGGTATGGAGCAGAGGGATCGGACTACGTTGTGATGGGGTTGCAGGCGCAGACGATTTCGGAGATTGTGAGCGAGATCAAGAGCCGCGGGTTCAATGCGGTGCGGCTGCCGTGGTCGAACGAGATGTATGAGAGCAATCCGGTGGTGGGGGATTATGCGCTGACGGCGAACCCGAGCCTTGAAGGCGAGAGTGCGATGACGATCTTTGACGCGGTGGTGAATGCGCTGACGAGCGCGGGCATCATGGTGATCCTGGACAATCACACCAGCACGGCGATGTGGTGCTGCGGCAATGATGTGAATCAGCTCTGGTACAACAGCACGTATCCGCAGACGAGCTGGATCAGCGACTGGGAAGGCATGGCGCAGAGGTACGCGAGCAATCCGATGGTGATTGGCGTGGACCTGCGGAATGAGCCGCGGATCTCGGCGGTGTGGGGCGGCGGGGGAGCGGACGACTGGCACGCGGCGGCGCAGACGGGTGGCAATGCTGTGCTGAGCGTCAATCCAAACCTGCTGATTTTTGTGGAGGGGATCAGCTATGCGGGGGATTTGTCGGGTGTGGCGAGTACGCCGGTGACGCTGAATACGGCGAACCGGCTGGTGTATGAGGCGCACGATTATGGCTATTGGTACTCGGGGCTGACGGGCTACAGCCAGTGGTACGGAAAGATCAATCCGAAGTGGGGCTACCTGGTGACGGGGAGCAGCCCGAAGCCGCTGTGGATTGGGGAGTTTGGCACGTGCGATACGGCGAGCACGTGTGTGAGCAGCTCGAACAATGCTGACCTGGGGTATTGGTTTGGGTTCATTCACCAGTTCCTGTGGGAGTACAGCGTCGACTGGTCGTACTGGGCGTTCAACGGCACGACGGAGACCGGTCACGGAGGAGG
>Ga0070741_10001263_pt1 | contig 79193 bp, 78 predicted proteins | sample Coa_R1_4_FD_66440 | JGI IMG/M metagenome (GOLD analysis project Ga0070741, IMG submission 66440) | Surface soil microbial communities from Centralia Pennsylvania, which are recovering from an underground coalmine fire - Coalmine... | ecosystem: Environmental > Terrestrial > Soil > Unclassified ...
AGCCCGACGGTGCGGTTGTCGTAGCCCCACATCACGTTGACCGGCGCCGACGAGGAGCGGATGAGGCGGCGGTACGAGTTGACATAGGGCGCCATGATGCAGGTGACCGCCGGCAGGTAGCGCTGCGAGCCGCCGATGAAGGCGAAGAACTCCGGCGTCGGGTCGCCCGAGGCGTCGCTGAAGATGTTCTTGCCGGTCTTGGTGTCGACCACCGACTGGTGGATGTGCATCGCCGAGCCTGGCTCGCGCGACATCGGCTTGGCCATAAAGGTCGCGTACATCGAGTGGCGGAGCGCCGCCTCGCGGATCGTTCGCTTGAACAGGAAGACCTGGTCGGCAAGCACCAGCGGATCGCCGTGGCGGAGATTGATCTCCATCTGCGCGGCGCCCTCCTCGTGGATGAGCGTGTCGATCTCGAGGCCCTGCGCTTCCGAGAAATCGTAGATGTCGTCGAAGAGCGCGTCGAACTCGTTGACCGCCGCGATCGAGTAGCTCTGGCGGCCGGATTCGGGCCGCCCCGAACGCCCGGTCGGCGGCTCCAGCGGATAGTCCGGATCGGCATTCGGCTTGACCAGGTAGAACTCGATCTCCGGCGCGACGATCGGCGTCCAGCCGTTGTGGTTGTACATCTCGATCACGCGGCGGAGCACCTGCCGCGGCGCGATCTCCACCGGCCGCCCGTCGCGGTGGTAGGCATCGTGGATCACCTGCGCCGTCGGGTCGGTCGCCCACGGCACCACCGCGAGCGTCGCGAGATCCGGCTCGAAGAGGATGTCCTGGTCGGCCGGATCATGCTGGAAGTTGGCGTCGTCCTCGGGATAGTCGCCCGTGATCGTCTGGGTGAGGATCGAGGAGGGCAGCGACATCGTCGGACCGGTGAGGAACTTCGAGGCCGGCATCATCTTGCCGCGGCCGACCCCCGCCTGGTCGGGCACCACGCACTCGATGTCCTCGATGCCGCGCGAGGAGAACCACTCGCGCGCCTCTTCGATCGTGCTGACGCCGCGCGGCGTCGCAACCGGCTTGGTGCTTGTCTTTTTCCGCGCCACGGTGCCCCCGCTTGCGTTGCCGCCGGAATCGGCCGTCCTTCGGGCTCTTCGACCGGTGGAGGGCATGGGTTGATTTCGACGGTGCGGCCATTTTGCGCGCCTTTTGGCCGCCGGGCAACCGCCTCGGCGCGTTGGCTTTTTCGCGGGAGAGAGCGCGAAAAAGATGAGTTGAGAGGCCGCCCTTTTGCTCCTAACGTTCACAACGGGCGGGTTAGGGTCGTTGAGGGGAATCTCCACATGCGCCGTCGTTCTGGGGGTTTGGTTCTTGGGTTGGCTCTGGCGGCCGGCTTCGCCGCGCAGGCCGCAGCCGAGGACAGGGTCGTCAACGTCTACAACTGGTCTGACTATGTCGGCGAAGGCGTCCTTGAGGATTTCACCAAGGCCACCGGCATCAAGGTCGTTTACGACGTCTACGACTCGATGGAGGTGCTCGAGACGAAGCTGCTGGCCGGCGGTTCCGGCTACGACATCGTCGTTCCCACCGACCGCAACCTCGCGCGCCTGATCCAGGCCGGCGTCATCGCCAAGCTCGACAAGTCGAAGATCCCGAACCTGTCGCATCAGTGGGACGCGATCGAGAAGCGCCTGGAGAACTACGACCCCGGCACCGAGCACTCCACCGACTACATGTGGGGAACCACCGGCATCGGCTACAACATCGCCAAGGTGAAAGCGGCGATGCCCGATGCACCGGTCGACTCGTGGAAGCTGGTCTTCGATCCCGACACTGCCGCCAGGTTCAAGGACTGCGGCATCTACTTCCTCGACTCCGCCGACGACATGTTCCCGGCCGCGCTCGCCTATCTCGGGCTCAACCCGAACTCGAAGGAGCAGGCTGACCTCGAGAAGGCGGCGGACCTCCTCGCCAAGGTCGCGCCCTTCGTCCAGAAGTACAATTCGTCCGAGTACATCAACGCCCTCGCCAATGGCGATATCTGCATCGCCGTCGGCTATTCGGGCGATATCCTGCAGGCCCGCGATCGCGCCGAGGAGGCCAAGAACGGTGTCGAGGTCGGCTACTCGGTCCCCAAGGAAGGCGCGCTGATCTGGTTCGACTCGTTCGCCATTCCCGCAGATGCGCCGCACCCGGAGGAGGCGCACGCTTTCATCAACTTCATGCTCGATCCGAAGATCGCCGCGCGCAACTCCAACTACGTCTATTACGCCAACGGCAACAAGGACTCGCAGCCGCTCCTCGACAAGGAGGTCATCGAGGATCCGTCGATCTATCCGCCGCCGGAGACCTTCGCGAAGCTGTTCACCACCACCCCCAACGACCCGAAGGTGCAGCGCCTCGTCACGCGGCTGTGGACGAAGGTGAAGACCGGCGAGTAGCCGGCGTCGGGCCGGGCGGGGGCGGCGACATGGCCATTGCATCGGCGCTCGGCCCCGTCCGGCGCAAGTTCGCCCCTTGGAACGACCCCTCGGCGAAGCCCTTCATCGAGTTCCGCAACGTCACCAAGCGCTTCGGCGATTTCACGGCCGTCGACGACCTGACGCTCGTCATCTACGAGCGCGAGTTCTTCGCGCTCCTCGGTCCCTCGGGCTGCGGCAAGACCACGCTGATGCGCATGGTCGCCGGCTTCGAGGAGCCGACGAGCGGGCAGGTCTTTCTCGACGGCCAGGACCTTGCCGGGATTCCGCCCTATCGCCGGCCGACCAACATGATGTTCCAGTCCTACGCGCTCTTCCCGCACATGACGGTGGAGCAGAACATCGCGTTCGGCCTGAAACAGGACCGGATGGCGAAGCCCGAAATTGCCCGGCGGGTCGAGGAGATGCTGGCGCTGGTCAAGCTGACCCCGTTCGCCAGGCGCAAGCCCCACCAGCTTTCCGGCGGTCAGCGCCAGCGCGTCGCGCTTGCCCGGTCGCTGGCGAAGAAGCCGAAGGTGCTCCTCCTCGACGAGCCGCTAGGGGCGCTCGACAAGAAGCTCCGCGAGGAGACCCAGTTCGAGCTGACCGACCTGCAGCAGAAGCTCGGCCTCACCTTCGTCATCGTCACGCATGACCAGGAAGAGGCGATGACCGTGGCCGACCGCATCGCGGTGATGAACCACGGCCGCATCGCGCAGGTGGCGACCCCGGCCGAGATCTACGAGCAGCCCAACTCGCGCTACGTCGCGGATTTCGTCGGCGACATCAATCTCCTCGAAGGCCGCATCGCCGAAATCGGCAACGGCGCGGTCCGCATGGACTGCATCGGCACCGGCGCCACCGTCGACGTCGATCAGGACGTGACCGCGGCGAAGGGCGACGAGGCGTGGTTTGCGATCCGCCCGGAGAAGGTGGCGATCTCGCTCGACCGCCCCGAGGGGCAGCCGGTCAACGGGGTCGCCGGCGAGGTCTGGGACATCGGCTATCTCGGCGACGTCTCGGTCTATCACGTGCGCCTGCCGACCGGCGCCACGGTCAAATCGACCGTCACCAACCGCACGCGCCTCGTCGAGCGGCCGATCACCTGGGACGACAAGGTCTGGCTGTCCTGGTCGCGCGACAGCGGCGTCGTGCTCACCAAATGATCCGCGTCGCGCCGACGCCACACCAACCGTCATCCCCGCGAAAGCGGGGACCCAGTATCCGCGGCGTTTTCCGAAGGGATCGCCAGGCTGGCGCGGCTCATCCTGCGAACTTATGTTTACTGGATTCCCGCCTTCGCGGGAATGACGGCGGGCGGCGCGCATGACCGCGACGGCCGCAACAGACATCGCCACCGCAGCACCGGCACTTCACCGGCAGCATCGCTGGCGCTGGCTGGTCGTCTTCCTGCCCTATGCGTGGCTGGCGGTCCTCTTCCTCATCCCCTTCGCGATCGTGGTGAAGATATCGCTGTCCGAGACGGCGATATCCCAGCCGCCCTATTCGCCGACCTTCGACCTCTCCGCCGGGTTCCAGGGCATCATCGAAGGCGTCCGCCAGTTCTCCTTCGACAACTTCACCTATCTCGTCGAGGACGACCTCTACTGGCGCGCCTATTTGGGCAGCCTCGAAATCGCGGTCATCTCGACATTCCTGACGCTCCTCATCGGCTATCCGATCGCCTACGGCATGGCGCGCGCGCCGAAGTCGTGGCAGCCGACCCTTGTGATGCTGATCATCCTGCCCTTCTGGACGTCGTTCCTGATCCGCGTCTACGCCTGGATCGGCATCCTCAAGAAGGAGGGCCTCCTCAACCAGTTCCTCCTTTCGACCGGTCTCCTTGACCACCCGCTCACGATTCTCAACACCACCACCGCGGTCTATATCGGCATCGTCTATTCCTACCTGCCGTTCATGGTCCTGCCGCTCTACGCGGCGCTCGAACGCATGGACGGGACGCTCCTTGAAGCCGCGTCCGACCTCGGCTGCCGGCCGCTCAAGGCCTTCTGGCAGATCACCTTTCCCCTGTCGCTGCCGGGCGTCATCGCGGGCTGCTTCCTCGTCTTCATCCCCGTCACCGGCGAGTTCGTCATCCCCGACCTGCTCGGCGGCTCCGAGACGCTGATGATCGGGCGGACGCTCTGGAACGAGTTCTTCTCCAACCGCGACTGGCCGCTCGCCTCGGCGGTGGCGGTCGTCCTCCTCCTCATCCTGGTTATCCCGATCGTCTTCTTCCAGAACCAGGAGCAGCGCCGCACGGAGAAGGGCGGATGACGCACGCCACGCTCGCAATCCGGGGCGCATTCCCTCTCCCCGGTGGGGAGAGGGTCGGGCCGACGGCGCTCAGGCCATCCCGAAGAGGCGCAACCGCCGGCGCCGGTTCGATGGGAGGCGCGTCGTGAACAACCGCGCCTCGTGGTTCAACGTCACTTCGGTGACCCTCGGCTTCGCCTTCCTCTACATCCCGATCATCCTTCTGGTGATCTACTCGTTCAACGAGTCGAAGCTGGTCACCGTCTGGGGCGGCTTCTCGACCAGGTGGTACGGCTCGCTCTTCCAGAACCAGGGGCTGCTCGACGCCGCTTGGGTGACGATCCGCGTCGCGCTCATCTCGGCGACCGTCGCCACCATCCTCGGCACGATGGCAGCCGTGGCCCTCATCCGCTTCGGCCGCTTCAAGGGCCGCCTCCTCTTTTCCGGCATGATCTATGCGCCGCTGGTCATGCCGGACGTGATCACCGGCCTGTCGATGCTGCTTCTCTTCGTCGCCATCGGCTTCGACCGCGGCTTCTGGACCATCGTGCTCGCCCACATCACCTTCGCCATGTGCTTCGTCGCGGTGGTCGTCCAGTCGCGCCTGATCACCTTCGACCGCAGCCTCGAAGAGGCGGCGATGGACCTCGGCTGCCCGCCGTTGCGGACCTTCTTCAAGATCACGCTGCCGATCATCGCCCCGGCGGTCGTCGCCGGCTGGATGCTCGCCTTCACGCTCTCGCTCGACGACCTCGTCATCGCGAGCTTCACCACCGGCCCCGGCGCTACCACCCTGCCGATGAAGATCTACAGCCAGGTGCGCCTCGGCGTGACGCCCGAGATCAACGCCGCCTGCACGATCCTCATCGGCCTCGTCACGCTCGGCGTGCTCGCCGCCTCGATCGTCTCCAAGCGCCGCGAGGTCGAGCGCCTGCGTGCCGAGCGCCTCGCCGCCGCCGGCGGCTAGCTTGTCCGTCCGAGAAGCGCACTCTGCCCGCCATGCTGAGGCGCTCGGCGGAGCCGAGCCTCGAAGCACGCATCGAACTCCCAGCTTTGTCGTTCCGTGCGCGATGCGGCGCGAAATGCCGCGGCGCAGATACGGAACCTCAGCGGCGCCACTTCGCATAACCCCCGCAGTACCAGCCCATCGCAAATCCTGATCGCGCCGTGCCGCCTTCACCCGCACGGCGTTCCGTGCCACATCAGCGCCCATGGAAGAACGCCCGCTCTGGACTCCGTCGCCGCAATCCCTTGCCGATCATCCGTTGACGCATTTCACCGCGCTGGCTGAGAAGAGGACCGGCCGGCGCTTTCCCGACTACGACGCGCTCCACGCCTGGTCGGTCGCCGATCCGGCATCGTTCTGGGACCTCTTGTGGGATTTCTGCGGCGTCATCGGCGAGAAGGGCGGCATCCGCCTCGCCGGCGGCGACAAAATGCCGGGCGCCAGCTTCTTCCCGGAAGCCCGCCTGAACTTCGCCGAGAATCTGCTGCGCCGGAACGACGACAGCGACGCGATCGTCTTCCGCGGCGAGGACAAGGTCCGCCGCCGCATGACCTGGCGGGAGCTGCACGCGCTCGTCTCGCGCCTGCAGCAGGCCATGCGGGCCCACGGCGTCGGCAAGGGCGACCGCGTCGCCGCGCTCCTCCCCAACCTGCCCGAGGCGATCGCCGGCATGCTCGCCACGGCATCGCTCGGCGCCGTGTGGTCGTCGGCCTCGCCCGATTTCGGTCCGCGCGGCGCGCTCGACCGTTTCGGCCAGATCGCGCCGAAACTTTTCCTCGCGGCCGACGGCTACTGGTACGCCGGGAAGCGCCTCGACATCGCCGACAAGGTCCGCGAGATCGCCGCCGGGCTCAATCCTCCCCCGCAAAGCGGGGGAGAGCCTGCCCCGGGCTTGACCCGGGGGGGACCGGCGAAGCCGGTGGAGGGGGCGCATCCTCCCCCGCAAAGCGGGGGAGGGGGACCGGCGAAGCCGGTGGAGGGGGCGGTCGCGATCGCCACGGTCATCATCCCGTACCTCGGCACCGCCGACGAAGCCGCCGCAACCATCCCCGGCGCCGTCACCCTCGACGCCTTCCTCGCGCCCTTCGCCCCGAAGCCCGTCGAGTTCGCCCGGACCGATTTCAGCGACCCGCTCTACATCCTCTTTTCCTCGGGCACGACCGGCATCCCGAAATGCATCGTCCACTCCGCCGGCGGCACGCTGCTCCAGCACCTCAAGGAGCATCGGCTCCATTCGGGCGTCCGTCCCGGCGAGCGCGTCTTCTATTTCACCACCTGCGGCTGGATGATGTGGAACTGGCTCGCCTCGGCGCTGGCGAGCGATGCGACGCTGATCCTCTACGACGGCTCGCCCTTCCATCCCGGCCCGGAGGCGCTCTTCGACTATGCCGAGGCCGAGCGCATCGATTTCTTCGGCACTTCGGCCAAGTACATCGACGCGGTGAAGAAGTCGGGCATCCGCCTGAAGGATCTCCACGACCTTTCCTCCCTCCGCATGCTTGCCTCGACCGGCTCGCCGCTCGCGCCCGAGAGCTTCGACTTCGTCTATGACGCGATCGCCAGCGACCTCCACCTCGCCTCGATCTCCGGCGGCACCGACATCGTCTCCTGCTTTGTCCTCGGCATTCCGTCGAAGCCGGTCTGGCGCGGCGAGATCCAGGGGCCGGGCCTCGGCATGGCGGTGGACGTCTATGACGAGAGCGGCCGTCCGCTCCGCGGCGGCAAGGGCGAACTCGTCTGCACGCGCCCCTTCCCGTCGATGCCGGTCGGATTCTGGAACGACCCCGACGGCAGGAAATACCGCGCCGCCTATTTCGAGCGCTTCGACAACATCTGGTGCCACGGCGATTTCGCCGAGTGGACCGCGCACGGCGGCATCGTCATCCACGGCCGTTCCGACGCGACGCTCAATCCCGGCGGCGTCCGCATCGGTACCGCCGAGATCTATCGCCAGGTCGAGCAAATCCCTGAGGTGGTCGAGGCCCTCGCCATCGGCCAGGACTGGGAAGGCGACGTGCGGATCGTCCTCTTCGTCCGGCTGCACGAGATGGCCGTGCTCGACGAGCCGCTCCTCCAGCGCATCCGTTCCGCCATCCGCACCGGCGCGAGCCCGCGCCACGTGCCCGCGCGGATCGTCGCCGTCGCCGATATCCCGCGCACCAAGTCCGGCAAGATCGTCGAGCTTGCCGTGCGCGAGGTCGTTCACGGCCGCCCGGTGAAGAATCGCGAGGCCCTCGCCAATCCCGAGGCGCTCGAACTGTTCCGCAATATTGAGGCCCTGAAGCGGTAGATCGCGTAGTATCGCCTGGCCTTGTCCATCCCGCGCTCTTCGCCCGGAGCCGGGAGGGAAAGGCGGGGAGGATAAGACCGATGATGGAAGCGCCCGCCGGTGATGACTTCGACGTGAGCGGCGAGATCGTGGCCTTCAAGCGGAAGATGAGGCCGCGCCACGACGTTCTGAAGCGCGCCTTTGCGGACGTGCGGGATTACGTCCGCCGCGCCGCCGACGAGATCGCCGCGGCGAACGCCGCCGGCCGGCCGACCGTGCCGGAACTGGCCTATGCCGACATCAAGGCCGGCAAGGTAGGCGACGCAACCAGGCAGGCGATCCGCAGGACCGGCGTCGCCGTCGTCCGCGGCGTCTTCCCGCAGGCCCAGGCAAGCGGGTGGTTCGAGGAAGTCGGGCGCTATCTCGAGGAGAACGAATACGAGAGAAAGGAAGTCGAGAAACGCAGCCTCGACAAGTATTTTTCGGCGCTGAAGGCCGGTCGCCCGCAGATTTTCAACGTCTACTGGTCAAAGCCCCAGGTCCTGGCGCGCCAGGATGTGAAGCTCGCCGAGACCCGCTCGTTTCTCGACCGGTTGTGGAGCAATTACGCCGGCGTCTTCGATCCCGACCTGCAGTGCACTTACGCGGACCGCGTCCGCCGCCGCCAGCCCGGCGACAAGACGCTCGGTCTGTCGCCGCACATGGATGCCGGCACCGTCGAGCGCTGGATCGATCCGGGCTACCAGAGCGTCTACGAGAAGGTCTTCGCCGGCGACTGGCGCGGCTACGATCCGTTTGACGCAAGGCACCGGCTGGAGACCCGGGAGATCCCTTCGCCCGCCGTCGCCAGCGTCTTCCGCACCTACCAGGGCTGGACGGCCCTCACCCGCCAGGGACCGAAGGATGGGACGCTCCGCCTGATCCCGATCGCCGAAGGCATCTCCTACGTGCTCCTCCGCGCGCTCCAGGACGATGTGCCGGAGAACGACCTGTGCGGCGCCGCCCCGGGCCGCGCCCTCGGCATCAGGCCCGAGTGGCACGCCGACATGATGGCTGGCACCGTCTCGATCCCGGAGGTCATGCCCGGCGACACCGTCTGGTGGCACACCGACATCTGTCATTCCGTCGCCGACGAGCATGCCGGCAAGGAATACGCTTCCGTCATCTACATCGGCTCGGCGCCCGACTGCGCCAAGAACCGCGCCTACCTGCCCGGCCAGAAGGCTGCATTCCTCGCCGGCAGGTCGCCGCCCGACTTCGCCCCGATGAACTTCGAGGTCGACTTCAAGGGCCGTGCCGTGGAGGCGGACCTGACCGACCTCGGCCGCCGGCAGATGGGCTTCTGAGCGAGGCGCGGATTATCCCGCTCCCGCGCTTCTCTCCGATGACGAGAGCGGGCAATCCTCGGGCGGTCTCGCCGGGGCCACTGGCGCCGCCCGCCGCCCCTTGACCTCGCCCGCAGGCGGGCATCTTCTCCCGCCGCCGAAATCGAGGGGGGAGATCGCATGACTCGTCTGGCCGGCCATGTCGCCATCGTCACCGGCGGTACGCGCGGCATCGGCGCGGCGATCGCCGCGGCCCTGGCCGGGGAGGGAGCCCGCCTCGTCCTCAACGCCCGCGACAACGATGCCGATGCGAAGCGCACTATCGCCGCGCTTCGCGAGAAGACCGCCGTCGAGGCGCTCTTCGGCGACGCCGCCGAACCGGAGACCTCGCAGCAGCTGGTCGCGCTTGCCCGCGGTAAATTCGGCCGGGTCGACTTCCTGGTTCCCGCCGCCGGCGGTCCTCACAACGGCAATATCATGAGCCACACGCCCGAGACCTGGGAGGCGGCGTTCCGGATCCATGTCCACGCCGTCTTCCATCTCTTCCGGGCAGCGCATGCCTCGCTGGCGGAGCGCGGTGGCGCGATGCTGCTCATCGGCTCCGCCGCCGGCCGCCGCGGCGTCCCCAATGCCGTCGCCTATGCCACGGTGAAGGGCGCCCTCCGCAACCTTGCCCGCGCGCTCGCCCGCGATCACGCTGCCGAGAACATCCGCGTCAACGTGATTGCTCCCGGCATCATCCGCACCCGCTTCCACGCCGCCATGACGCCGGAGATGGAGAAGAACAACCTCGAGAACCGCATCCCGCTGAAGCGTTTCGGCACGGTCGAGAACGTCGCCACCGCCTCGCTCGAACTCCTCACCAACCCCTTCATCACCGGCGAGACGCTGGTCATCGACGGCGGCATGTCGATGCGGATGGTCTAACCACCACCTGTCATCCTCCACTGCCTGTCATCCCCGGCGAGCCCGAAGGGCGAGGGAAGGGGACCCAGTATCCGCGAGTGTGCAGAACAGGGCTTGACGCTGGGTCCGATTTCCCCACCCACACCTCCCGCCTCTTCCGCCCCACGCCCCATCGTGGTTTGCTCCGCCCGAACGCGGCGCAGACAAGCCGCGGCTGCGGGAGAAGCAATTCATGTTCGTCACGCCGGGCGGGGAGAAGATCTTCGTCGTCGATGGGCACACCCATCTCTGGGATGCGCGCCCGGAAAACCGCCGCAACCGCTACGGCCTCACCTTCATCGAGGTGTTCTGGAACAGCCATAACGGCCTGACCCCGGAGGGCCAGCGCTGGGACTGGGACCGTTTCCAGTATTATGGCGTCGAAAACGCCGCGAAGGATCTCTTCGTCGACGGCTATGTCGACAAGGCGATCATGATGCCGACCTACCTGTTCGAGTTCTACAACCAGGGCTTCAACACCATCGAGCAGTGCTCGGCGCTGAAGGCATATCGGCCCGACAACGTCATCCTCGCCGGCCGCATCGACCCGCGCGACGGCGAGGCCGGCCTCGACCGGCTCGAAGCCGACCACGCGAAGTGGGGCTTCCGCAGCGTCAAGCTCTACACCGCCGAATGGAAGGGCGAGTCGAAGGGCTACTCGATGAAGGAGGAGCACGTCGCGCGCTACCTCGAAAAATGCCGGCAGCTCGGCATCGACATTATCCACGTCCACAAGGGTCCGACCATCCACCCCCTGAACAGCGACGCCTTCGACGTGCGCGACATCGACGAGGTCGCCACCAACTTCCCAGACCTCAGGTTCGTCATCGACCATTGCGGCATTCCGCGCATCGACGATTTCTGCTGGATCGCGCTGCAGGAGCCCAACGTCTATGGCGGCCTGTCGGTGGTGATGGGCTTCGTCCACATGCGGCCGAAATACTTCGCCTCGATGATGGCCGACCTGCTCTTCTATCTCGGTCCCGACCGGCTCCTCTTCGGCTCGGACTACGGCATCCATTCGCCGAAATGGATCGTCGAGGACTTCATGAAGTTCCGGTTCGACGAGGCGACAGCCCAGGAAGCCGGGATGGAGCTTTCGCTCGACGTCAAGGCCAAGATCCTCGGCCTCAACGCCGCCCGCCTTTACGGCATCGACGTTCCCGCCGATTGCCTGCAGCCGCCGCCGGTCGTGAAGCCCTATGCCCTCGCCGCTGAGTGACATCGCCGCTTCGGTAGCCGAAGGAGGCGCGTCTCTTTCTGCGGTGCATGAGGCACTGAGCCGTCATCCCCGGCGAGCCCGAAGGGCGAGGGAAGGGGACCCAGTATCCGCTACCTGTGACGAAAGGATCACGACACTGGGCGCGCCTTGCTTATCCACGTCGCGGATACTGGGTCCCCGCCTTCGCGGGGATGACGGTCTATGAAGCGCGCGGCCACCGCCTCACTGCCCATCGCCACCGGCGACCCCACCCGCATCGCCGAAGTCCGCGCTGCCCTCGCCGATGTCACCGACCCCGAGCTCGACGAGTCGGTCGTCGACCTCGACTTCATCGCGCGCATCGATGTCGACGGCGACCGCGTCGCGGTCGAATTCCGCCTGCCGACCTTCTGGTGCTCGGCAAACTTCGCCTGGATCATGGCCGAGGACATGCGCTCGGCCCTTCTCGCGTTGCCGTGGGTCGGCGCCGCCGACATCCGCCTCGTCGACCACTTCGCAGCCGAGCGCATCAATGCCGGCGTCGCCTCCGCCACCGGCTTCGCCGCCGCATTCGCCGGCGAGGCGACCGCCGGCCTCGCCGTCATCCGCGACACGTTCCTGAAGAAGGCCTGGCTCGGCCGCATGGCGCGCCTGATCGAGCTGCTCCGCGCCGCCGGCCGCACCGACGCGGAAATCGCCGCGATGCCGGTGATTGCCCTCCGCAACCTCGCCGCCGCTGCCGCGCCCGACGTCGCCGCGGCCGCCCGCCGGTACCTCGCGCTCCGCGCCGTCTATGGCGGGCCTGCCGGCGATTCCGACCCCGCCTTCGTCACGGCCAACGGGGCGCGCCTCACCGCCGCAACGTTCGCCGCGCACCTCCGCGATATCCGCATGACCCGCCGCGGCGTCGAGGCGAACGGCGAGATGTGCAGGATCCTGCTGAAGGGCCGCTACGGCGGCTCGCCCGCGCGCTAGACCGCGGGACGCGCTCTGGACATCGCTTCGTCGCCTTCACCCACCTTGTCGTTCCGGGCGCGATGCGGCGCGGAGCGCTGCTTCGCAGACCCGGAACCTCGACCGCCCAACCGGCTCGACCCATCCGAAGAAGCCTACGGGCAGTCCGGCACCTCGGCGCTCGGCCCCGAGCGCAAGGACGCCGCGATGTGTGCGATCAGCGGCGCATACTGGGCCTCCTTCGACGCCGGATACTCGATCGAGATCGTGTCCCAGACCTGGTCGTGGCAGGAGAGGATCGAACGCCGGTAGAAGGCGTGGTCGCCCGCGTCGCCGGCGACCGTCACCGAACGCTCATCCCTTTCGGTGCTGGTGACGACCTCGCCCTCGTCCGGCTTCGCAAAACGGTCCATTGCCTCGCCGATCGTCGCGTCGACATGGAGCGCGCCCGACACGATCAGCGTCGCCTCACCGTCCGGCGAGCGGAATTCGAGCCCGTCGCCGTTGGTCGGCGGTACCCCCGCCTGCCAGTCCATCGGCACGTCCGCCGTCGCCCCGAAGCGCGTGTTGGCATAGGGACGTCACGCCTCGTCGGCCGCCGCCTGCAGCGCGGCCACCGCTACCGGACAGGTGAAGAGGGCCAGCCTTGCGTGCCGCATGTGCCTTCTCACGGGAAGATGAGACGGTGCCTGTGAAACGATCGCTGTCGGGCTACAACGCGCGGGCGTCGAAATGGCTCCGCGCCGCGCTACCGGCATCCCTCGCTCTGCCAGCCGGTGCCGCCCCTTAGCGACCCGGCAACGTGCGCCACCAGCGCGTCGTATTCCTTCTTCTCGGCCGCCGGATATTCGATCGCAACGCCGTTCCAGATTTGGCCCTGGCAGGAAAGCATCGTGCGCCGGTAGAAGATGCGGTCGCCGGCGATGCCCGACACCACCACCCAAGTCTTGCCGCGCTTCTGGTAGGTGATCGTCTCGCCCTCGTTCGGCGAGGCGTAGATGTTCATTTCTTCCTTCGTGCCGAGGCTGTTGAAGCTGCCATAGACGGCGATCGTCGCCTTGCCGTCCGGCGAGCGGAATTCGAGCCCGTCGCCGTTGGCGGGAGGCTCGCCCGGCTGCCAGTCCGCCGGCACGTCCGCGGTCGCGCCGAAGCGCTCGTTGACGTAGGTCCGCCATCCGGCGGCCTCGGCGGCGCCGGCAATGGCGGCGACAGCGAGCGCGGCGGCGAGAAGGGCGCGGATCGTCATGACGATGCGCTTACCCGGCCAGGACGCGCGTCGTCGGGAACGTGATCCGCGCCAGCGTCCCCTGGTTCGGCGCGCTGGTCAGTGAGAACACGGCGCGGTTCGCCTCGACCAGCGCCTTGGTCAGCGGCAGGCCGAGCCCGGTGCCGTCGCCGCGCGCCTGCGCGCTGCCGACCTGGCGGAACGGCATCATCGCCGTTTCGAGGTCCTTCGCCGACATGCCGACGCCGGTGTCGCGGATGCGCACCTCGACCTCGCCGCTCTCTTCCAGCGTCGTGGCGACGATCACCTGGCCGCCCGGCCCGGTGAACTTGATCGCGTTGGAGAGAAGGTTGAGGAGAATCTGGCGGAGCGAGCGCTGGTCGGCGACGACGTTGGGCACGCCCGCCGCCAGCGACGTCCTTATGATGATGCGCTGGCGGTTCGCCTGCGGCTGCATCAGCGCCACTGTCTCCTGGATCAGTTCGTTGAGCGCCACCGCCTGGAAGGCCAGTTCGACCTTGCCGGCCTCGATCTTGGACAGGTCGAGGAGGTCGTTGATGAGGCTGAGCAGATGGCCGCCGGAGACGTGGATGTCGCGCAGGTATTCGCGGTAGCGCTCGCTGCCGATCGGCCCGAAGCGCTCCTCCATCATCACCTCGGAGAAGCCGATGATGGCGTTGAGCGGCGTGCGGATCTCGTGGCTGACCTTGGCGAGGAATTCAGACTTCTGCGCGTTGGCGGTCTCCGCCGCGCGCTTGGCCGCGACCAGCTCCTCCTCGACGTTCTTCCAGTAGGTGATGTCGCGGAGCACGGCGCAGAACTTGTCGCCGCCGCTGATCCGCCCCATCGTCATGAACAGGGGAATGAGCCCGCGCCCGGCGACCTTGCCGATCACCTCGCGTCCGTCGTTGAGAACCGAGGCGACGCCATTCGCCGCAAGCCCGTCGAGATAGTCGAGCGCCGCCTTCCGGCTCTCCTCGGCGAACAGTCCGGTGAATTCGGTTCCCGCCACATCGCGTGCCTCGATGCCGAAGAGCGCCTCGGCGCTCTTGTTGAGCCGCTCGATCCTGCCCGCCTTGTCGATGACGATGATCCCGTCCGTCGCCGTATCGAGGATCGCCTCCAGTTCCTCGGCCCGGTCGCCGGCCGCCGCGAGATCGGCCATGAAGGCGCGGTCGGGCAGGGGGTCGGGCCGCGCTTCCGTGCGGCGGAGCAGCGTCAGCATCACCGCCGGCGTCTCGCCCCACGAAATTCCGTGCAGCCGCGCCTCGATCGGGACGCTGGTCCCGTCCTTCCGCCGAACGTTGATTTCGCCCCGGCCGCCCTTGGCCGGTTTCGCCGCCGCGCCCTCGGGAAATACCGCATCCGCCCCGCCCGCCGCGGTGAGGTCGGCGAAGCTCGGATAGAGGAGCAGGTCGAGAGCGCTCTTGTTGGCGTAGAGCGTCTGCCGCTCGCTGTAGACGATGATCCCGACCGGCAGCTTGTCGAGGAGGGTCGACTGCACCGCGACGGTGGGGATCGGCGAGGCCGGCGCTTCCGCATCCTCGCGCCGGAACGGCTCGGGCATGCGGACGCCGAGCGCCTCGGCGATCCGCCGGAAGGCGTCCTGTTCGTTGCCGGTCAGCCGCTCCGGCGGAAAGGCGCGGACCGGCGCCCCGGGAAGGCGGACGACGTTGGAGCGCGCGGCGGCTGGCATCGCGGCGGCTGGCATCGCGGCGGGCGGCGTCGGGGCAGGCGCCGGCGGCGCGGCGGCGGCGCGCTTGGCGGGAACGGCGGGGGTGGGCGGCGCCGGCGGTGCTTCCTTGGCGCCCGCGATCCGGTTGCCCTCCTCGATGCTCTTCCGCGCCGCGACGTCGATGTCCTCTTCGCTGAAGGCGAGCGGCGGGGATTGCGGACGGGCCGCCGGAGCGGCGGGCGCGACGGCCGCCTCCTCGGCGACCGGTGCCCGCTCGATCGTGGCATGCGTATCGCTGGCCGGCGCCGCATTCCGGGCGCGGTCTTCGGCAACGAACAGGTAGAGCGTGCGGCTGCCGGAATCGAACTCGACGAGGGTCGCGTCCCGCGCGCTGCCCGCGATCTCGACCGTGCGCCGCGCGAGCCCCGAGGCCGCGCTCGCCGCTGCGTCGATCATCGCCGAGGCTGTCGCCCTGACGCTGTCCTCGGTGGCGGGCGCGCCGACGACCGGTTTGCCGTCGGCGTCGAGGATCGTCATTGCCCGGCCGTCGCCGGCCGCGGTGAGAAGCCGGGCGGCGAGCTCCGCCTCGCTCGGCCGGGCGTGCCCGGTGGCGAGCAGCGCCAGCACGGCACGGCGGGTTCCCGCCTCGATCCGCCGGCATTGCGCCGCGACCGAGAAGCTCGTTTCGCCGAGATCGAAGCGGAGCATTTCCAGCGCATATATCTCGACCGGCAGCGTCTTGATGAGGCGCCCGACCTGCCGCATCAGGCGGCTCTCGTGCGCGAACCGGCGGTCGAGAACCGCGTCGATATTGGCGGCGCCGAGAAAGCCGGTTCCGGCTGCATTGACGAAGAGAATGCCGGCGCCGTCGCCGGCCAGCACGAACGCCGGACGCGGATCGAGGAGCGTCGCGCCGACGGCCGGTATCGCCGCAAGCTGCAGGTACAGCTCTGTCCTGACATTCATGCCGCGCCCGACCCCCTTCGAGAAACGCTTGCGGCGGCCACCCCCGGAACTTAACGGAATCTTAATACCGCCCGCCTTGGCCGGCGGTCCATCGCAAGCCGGCAAAAGTCCGGCTCTTCTTAAGCTTTGGTTAACTCTGCCGTTTGGCTGAAAATGCGGCAGGCGCTATCGTGGCCGGCCACGAACCTAGCAGGGAGGCCGCCCGACATGCAGCGCACACCCTTGGATATCCCCGAACAAATGCGGCAGGCTGCCGATGCCAGCGTCGAGCAGGCCAAGACGGCTTTTGCCAAGATGATGGAGGCGACCGAGAAGGCGATCGCGCGCGCCGAAGGCTCGGTCAAGACCGTCGGCGAGGGCGCCGGCGACCTTAACCGCCAGGCGATGGCCTATGTCGAGGAGAACATGGCGGCATCCTTCGACCTCGCCAGGCGGATCGCTCAGGCGCGCACCGTCGAGGAGGTGGCCGCGCTTCAGCAGGAATTCATCAGGCGCCAGATCGCCGCCGCCGCCGAGCAGGGCAAGGGCATTGCCGAGATGATGGCGCGATCGTCCGCGGAGGCGATGCGAAAAGGCAAGGTCTGAGCCGCATTCCGCCTCGCATTGTGCAACGCAAAAAAGATGTTGCAACGCACAAAGGCGCTGACTATATACCGCTCATCGAAGAACCCAGCCGCCGCACGGGTAGAGTTGCGGATGGCGCGAAATGGCGATGCCAAAGGATGAGCACCAGATGAGCACCCAGACCCAGAAGACCGCCGCGAAAGCCGCCAAGACGGCGACCGCCGGCATTTCCTATCCGTTCGAGGCGTTCAACTTCAACATGCCGTCGATGGACGTCCCGGCCTCGCTCCGCGAGATCGCCGAGAAGTCGGTCGCCCAGGCCCGCGATGCCTACGCCAAGCTGAAGTCGGCCGCCGAGGACGCCACCGGCCTCGTCGAGAACACCCTCGAGACCGCCCGTGAAGGCGCCTTCAGCCTCGGCGTCAAGGCTCTCGACGCCGCCAAGAGCAACAGCGATGCTTCCTTCGCGCTGGCCCGCGACCTGATCGGCGCCAAGACCTTCGCCGAGGTCATCGAGATCCAGTCGAGCTTCGCCCGCAAGGCCTTCGAGTCCCTGACCGCGCAGGCCAAGGAATTCTCCGAGCTGACCCAGAAGGTCGTCTCGGACACCGCCAAGCCGGTGACCGCTCAGGTCGAGAAGACCTTCCGCGAGATGCGCGCCGCCTAAGCGGCCCGCTCCCGACATCGGAAATGACCCGGCTCGTCCGGGTCATTTTCTTTTTTGCCTCCGGGCGATGCCCTTGAACCTCGCGACCCGAGCTTCTAGGTTCCCGCCCGCCGGTGCAGGCGTAGCTCAGTTGGTAGAGCGTCGGATTGTGGATCCGTAGGTCGCTGGTTCGAGCCCAGCCGCCTGTACCAGATACCCCTGCGCCTACGCATACTCGTCCGCGCGGATGACGCCCGCGCCGACCGCTATTCTGCCTCCGCGTTCGTCTTGGCCACCAACGCCTTGGCCGCGGTCCGGAAGGCGTCGAACTGGTCGCGCCGGCGCTTCTCGAATTCGGGTCCGTTGCTCGCCCGGATTTCCTCCAGATAGCGCGACGAGAAATGCCAGGTGTTGCCGCCGGGATTGACCTCGAGCACGTAGATCTTCCCGGTATTGGCGTCGCGGATGATGTCGATCCCTTTCTGCGGCACGTCGGGAATGGCGGCGTCGGCGGCCTTGGCGAGCGCGATCACGTCCGGCTCGATGACGAAGTCCTTCTCGATCTCCAACGCCTGCGTCGCCACCACCGCCGACTCGATCGTTTCGTCGTCCGCGGTGAGGTCGACGCGCTTCTCTGCGCTGCGCATGAGTTGAGAATAGAGCGGCGCGCCGAAGAGGGTCAGCACGCGGTAGAGCGAGATGCGCTCGCCGGTGTTGATGAATTGCTGCACTACCATCGGGCCGCGCCGCCCCGGATGTCCCTCCGGGTACTCCTCCGGCGCCTTGTAGCGGACGCGCTCGGTCCGCATCAGGTTGATGCCGTGGCCGTAAGAGGAGGTCATCAGATCGGTCGGCTTGACGATGACGAATTCGCCCCATTCGGCGGGGTCGAGCTTCAGTTCGGGGGTCAGCAGCGCGGTCTTCGGCACGCTCACTCCCTTGGCCGCCATCATCTCCAGCTGCTGCAGCTTGGGGATCTGGCGGCCGTTATAGATCTTGCCGCGCAGCGGCCGGAATCGGCCGAGCCGCCCCGAGCAAAAGCAGAGAGTAGGTCGCTCGGCGGCCTTCTTGCGCGTATAGCTACCCCGCATATCGGCGTGGACGACGAAGGCCTCGATACGCGGATCGATGTCGGTGACGTGGTAGGCAAGCTTCTGCCAGTCTTCCAGCGATTGCCAGCCGGGCCGGAATGCGAGAATGAGGTTGCGCTCGACCGGGAGCTGGATGATCGGCACGACCTTGGGCGCCTGCGCCAGGCGCAGTGCATCGACCACTTGCGGTCGGATGAAGGTAGCGGTCACCTTGGCCGGCATGGAAGGGCGGTTTGCCGCGATGATTGATCCCGAAGTCCTTCCGTGGCTACAACGTGGGCAAGACCCAATCAACTCGGGAAAGCTCGCGACGGCGAGGGCGATGTTCTCGGACGACAGCGTGACTTCGACCTGCCATATGCTCGGCAGGCAGAGCGACGGCTGGAACGAGCGGCGTGGCCGCGCCACGCTCGTCCTGCAGCGTATGCCGGGAAAGGGCTGCATCTGCATCCATAGCCGCTTCTCCATGGAGCCCGGCATCCCGCCGCGGGCCGACTAGGGCGTTCGCCTCAATGCAGGTCGGCGCCCGCTTTCTTGCTCCGGTCGCCGCCGTCGCCCGGCCGTCGCCCGCCGCGGCCGCCGACGGCGTCACCCGCCATCTCGTCCTCGGGCTCCGCCCCGGCTGGCAGGACCCGCGAGACTATGAGGCGATCGCCGAGCACGTTCACGAGCTCGAACCCTCGATCCGCGTCTTCATAGTCCGGACGACCGAGAGGAACAGCACCACCCGGCGCATGCTCGCGCGCCTGCCGACCTTTCTCTTCTCGCCCGGGCGGATGAGCGCTTTCCGGCTGCTGCGCGGCAAGGTCTATCAGGGCTGGCCCTTGGAGAAGTTCGAGGAAGTCCGCCGCCTGAAGCTGGCGCGCGTGCCGGTGCCGCGGACAGCCATCCTGACCCCACAGCTCCGGCTCGATCCGGCGGAGTGGGGTCCCTTCGTCATCCTGAAGCCGACCGACATCGCGACCTCCTCGCACGGCCGCGGCATCAACCTGATGCGCACCGAGCGCGTGAGCTATCGACCGCCCGGCGACTATCCGCCGGATCATCCCGGCCGCCTCGGCCCGATGATCGTCCAGCAATACATCAACACCGGCGACAAGCTCACCACCTACCGGGTGCTCACCCTGTTCGGCGAGCCGCTTTACGCTCGCCTCAATATCGGCGGCCCGCGCCACTTCGATCTCAACGCCCCCGACGAGGCGATCGAATCCGCCAACGTCGCGCTGCAGGCCGCCGATGCTCGGGAAAGCCCCCTGATCGACGATCCCGATATCCTTGCCCTGGCCCGTCAAGCCCATGATGCGTTGCCCGAGATTCCATTGAAGGGCTGCGACATCTTGCGAGACGTCGACACCGGTGGGCTTTACGTCATCGAGCTGAATTCCGGCGGCAACACTTGGCACTTCTCGTCCAATTTCGGTCGGACCCTCCGCAAGGTTTACGGGCCGGAATATGAACTTCTTATGCGCCAGCAGTTCGACGCCATGCGCACCGCGGCCAAGGTCCTCATCCGCCGGACGCTGGCCGAGGCCGAATAGGCTCAGCCGGGGCGCACGTCCGCCACGCTCGCCTTCCGCGCGGTGCGGCTGCCGGCATAGTCGCGCCGGAAGTAGAAGCGCTTTCCGGCATTGAGCTTGCGCGCCGCGGCGATGAGCGGCCTCAGCGTCGCCCGCTCCTTCGCCGCCACGATGGTGACCGCGACCACGTCGCCGTTCCGCACCGGCTGCAATTGCCCGGTCCCCTCGATCCAGGCCTGGGCGATGGCGGCGCTCGTCGGCAGCCAGCCGCAATAGCCGGCCAGCCGCGGCCCGGCGAAGGCGCAGAGGTTGCAGCGCTGCAGGACCTGGAAGCGGATCGCCGCGGAGAAATTGCCGAAATCGTAGCGCGAGAAAGGCTCGATCCCGGCGAGGTAGTCGACGACCGCGCCGAATCCCGCGAGCGACCGCTCGACCGGAGCGATGCGGATGGCGGCGGCGGCCGCCTGAGGGCTGGGCGCCTCGTTCGCCTCCGGCACGGTCACCTCGGGTGCATCGCGACGAACTTCGCCACATACGGCTCCCAGGTCGCCTCGGGCCCGTCCGTCTGGATGACGAAATGCCCGTCGCCACTGGTCGCCGGCAAAAGATCGTATTCGGCCTTGCCGCCCGCCGCCCGCCAGGCGTCGGCCATCCGCCGCGACAGGTCCGGCGCGAAGTAGCTGTCGTTCGCCGCATAGAGCCAGAGCGTCGGCATGCGCGCCGTCGCGCCGAAGGCGCCGGCCGCCGCGACCAGCCGGTCGGGCGCGCAGTTCCAGCCGGCGCGGTTGTGGTTGCGGCCGCCGCGCCCTGCCGCAAACGCGATCACCGCCGCGACGTTCTTCGGATTGCGGGCGGCATAGGCGAGGGCCCCCCAGCCCCCGGCCGAATTGCCGACGACGATGATCCCGGTCTTCCGGATGAAAGGCTTGGCCGCCATGAAATCGACCGCCGCGGCGATGCTGTCGGCGGTCCGGTTGCCCGATTTCACGTAGTCGGGCGCCTCGCAGGAGCCCTGCGCCTCGATATAGGGGCCGCCGGTCTCGCCGTGTCCCGGCCGCTGCGGCAGGAGCACCGCATAGCCGTGGGCGAGGAACCATTCCGTCAGCGAGTCGAAGGACGGCATGGGGAGCTGCGCGCGTTTGCGGGCATCCTCGTCCGAGCCGTGGTTGATGACGGCGAGCGGGTAGGGGCCGGCGCCGGCCGGACGGTAGAAGTAGGCGTGCATGTCCGTGCCGCGCGCCGGCGACGGGATGAGGAGAAGCTCGCGATTCGCCACAGCCGCGCCCGGTTTTGCCGGGCCGGCAGCCGCTGGCGTCTCGGCCGACGGCGTGAAACCGCCGGTGACGCAGCCGCCGGGCGCCAGCGCGGCCAGTCCGGCAAAGAGAATTGCAAACCGCCGCGCGCCCATCCCGCTTCTCCCCGCCGTTCCTTCGGAGCCTAGCGAATCATTCAAGCCTTTCCGAAGGTTACAATTCGGGTCGGCGCGCTTCGCCGCTTGGATGTTGCTTCAAAAGCACACAACCGCTGATTCCGCCGCAGGTCCTGACGATTCTCGTTGAGTCCGACGGAGTCTGCTTGTTTCCCGGAATTGCCAACAATAGGCTGGCCGGTGAGATTGGCGTGCCAGCTTCGGCGCGCCTGGTGCTGGTTGGCGTGGCTCCGGTCGCGCTCGGGGAATTGGGGGAATTGATGCGCAGGAATTGGATCGAGAAGACGGCGGCCCGCCTTGCTCGTCCCGCGGTGAGGAAGGTCTCCCGCATCACGCTTCGGCCCCGCTCGTCGAAGAGCTGGCTGATGGGCGGAACCGCCCTCTTCGGAGGCGTGCTCTCTGTCTCCGTCCTCTGGTCCACAGACCAGGCGCTCGCAGCTGTTTGCGGCCCCGCAGATGGCACCGCTTTCATCTGCTCAGGTTCTGGCGGTGCGTTCATCTTCGAACCAACCGGCGAGCCCTGGACGGGTGAGCTGGTTGGCACCGTGCCGGGGACCGCCGCGAACCTCACCGGCACGCTGACCATCAACAATGGCAACGCGCCGACCGCGGGCGGGGACTACAACGGCACCGTCAATATGCATGCCGGCGCGGTGATCGATGCGGCGTCCGGGAACGGTATTGACCTGTACAACGACGTCCCGGTCGATTCGCTGGTCACCTTCAACATCGATGGCACCATCGAGACCGAGGGCTCCCCGTCCGATGGCATGTACCTCGGCGGCTACAGGGTCGACGTGCTGATATCCGAATCCGGCTCGGTGATGGGCGAGGACCACGGCATCAACGCATTCGGGTCCACCAGCCTCCATGTGCAGAACGCCAACGAGGTCATCGGCCTCCACAGCGCGGCGATTGCCGCCAATGTCAGCGGCGGCTACGTCTGGCTGGAAAACGGCAGCAGCCAGTCGGTGATGGGTACGATCGGCCTCTCGGCTTCCGCAAGCCAGGTCGTCGTCGACAACCACATGGACGAGGCGGGCCTGATCGCCGGTCTCACCGGCGATGGCATCCAGCTGAATAATATCTCGGGCAGTGGCTTGGGCGTCGACCTCACTCCGCTTCACAACAATGACCTTGCCGTCGACATCGACAACACCCGGGGCGCCGTGATCGCCGGCTACTCGAACGGCATCTACATCAACAATGTTTTCGGCGACAAATCAGGCCCGCCTGGCGAGGGCGATGCGGCGGACGTGGTCATCGACAACTACGGCAAGCTTATTGACCCCACTTGGGTCCCCGGCGGCCTGATCGCCGGTGTCAACGGGGACGGTGTCCATATTCAGAACGTGAGGTCCGAGGGCGGCTTCGGAAATGGCGGCTCGGTCACGATCCGCAACGATTTTACACAGCAGTCGGGGATCGAACTCACGTCGCTGGACACCCAAGTCTACAATGTCATCCCGGGCGACGGACTCCTGAATGGCGTTCTCCCGGGTTTTGCCGGCCCGTCCGGCCCCCTGACCACCGGCATCTTTGGCTTCCAGGACGGCGTCGACGTCAGCAACGTCGACGATTTTGTGTACGTATCGAACCAGGCCGGCCAGATCGTCGGCAAGGACAACGTCGGCGTCCGGATCAGCAACGTCGGCGATCCGGGCCCCGGTGGCGTCCTTATCGACAACAGCGGGCCCTTCGTCGCCAATCTCTACGGCGAGTCGGGCGGCTACCTTCCCGGAGGCACGATCTGGGGCGGCGAAGACGGCATCAACGTGTCGAACGTCTGGGGCGAAGCGCCCGAATCCTCCGAGACCGGCTTCCTCTACTACGGTCTGTCTCCCTCGATCGTCGTTAACAATATCCTCGGCCTGACCACCGGCCAGCACAACGGTGCTGTCTTCTCTGAGTCGTGGGAGCTGGAATACTTCAACTTCGGCGGGACGACGGTCGGCTCCTGGGATGAGGGTATTCGGACCAATTCCGTTCAGAAGGTCGGCATCTTCAACGGCGCTGGCTGGATCGGGGATAAGTACAGCCAGGGCGACATCATCGGCGGCGACACTGCTATTCACGTGGTCGATTCCGAGGACGCTCTCGTCCTAAACCTCGATGGCGGCAATATTGTCGGCGACGGCAAGCCCTATCAGCCGGTCATGTCGTTCAGCACCTGGTTCAACGGGGAGGACGGCGTCCAGGCGTTGGTTATTAATTCCGGCCTGATGACCAGCAAGCGGAACCCGTATTTCGAGCGTGATTGGTCTCCGCTCGCTGTCAACGAGCCGGTGGACTTTTTCATCGACACGGCCCAGATCGCCAACGACGCGTTCAACTTCGCGGCCTTCGCGGGGTCGGGCGGTTCGTTGGGCTATATCAACGGCATCCAGGACTATGCGCATACTTCGTCCGACCTCCTCATGTACTCGGAGGGTGGCGCGGCCGCGTTGGTCAACCTGCCCAACTTGTTCGGTTGGGGGAGCGAGAGCGAAGGCGAGGCCAACGGGATCATGTTCGGTCGCGTCAAGATGTTCGGGTCTTCCGAGGATTGCTTCGAGGGTTGTGACGTCGGCAACACGGTCGTGAATGCCAGCCAGTGGTTCGTTACCAATCGCATCTATTTCGACAAAACCAGCGAGGGCGATGTTCAGGATGGCAACCCGTGGCGCCCCGGTACTGGCGATCCCTTCACCGGCGGAACCGTACTCGTCTCCCCCTTCGGCGAAAACGCTATCTACAATTTCGGCGCGGTCCACACCGGCTTCGGCGACAGCGAGCACGGCGGTACCTACACGTCCTTCATCCTCGACAACTTCTATAACGGCGGTCCGGTTGAGGGCTTTGACGCGGGGTCAATGAGCACCTTCCTTTCCGAGAGTCCTTCAAGCTTTTTAGATATCTTTGGGAAGCCCTACGAAAACGGCCTCCTCTCCATGGTCGACGGCTTCGCCGGCACGTCTAGCGAGGACTTTGAAAATCCGTTCGGCGCCAAATGGCCTGGCGTCTCGAGTTTGGATAGCTATATCGGCGACGTGACCCAGATATTTGGCACGTTCTACGGCTCTGAGGATAACGGCCTCTACCGCAGCTACCTTGCGATTGACGCCTATCTCGACAAGCCGATCTCCCAGGGCGGATCGGCGGCATCGGATTTGTTCGTCGTCAGCCAAAGCGAAAGCGAGTGGCTTTACGGCTGGGATGGCGCGATGGTCGGGAGTACCGGTGTCATTCTCAACGCGATGGGGCCGAGCGGATACAACCAGAGCGGCATCTTGTTTGCCCACGCAGATTGGATCCTGACCGAAGACGCTTGCACTGGGCCGAACGGATATTGCGTGGACGGCAACGTTCTCTATCTCGCCGCCAATCAGCCCGGCTACATCAATGTCGATGGCGTCGGCGCGGTCCAGAAGGGCCTCTACGCCTGGTACATTAAGGAGCAAGATACCGGGGAAAGCGACGGTTCCTATATCGATCCTGACTTCTACCTAGTCAGCGATTACGCCCCGGCGGTGGATCAGGCCCCCTCGGTGACCACGGGCGCGGTCAACATCGCGAGCAGCCTCTTCGACATCGTCTGGGAGCACGTCCGCGGCTACCACTTCCCGGTCAGCGGCGGTGGCGGCGGCGCCGACCTGGCAATGGCGCCCGATGCCAACAAGAAGGGCATCTGGCTCCGCGCCAGCGGGTCGTGGGCCAATCAGGACACCCACGTCACCCAGGGCCCGCTCGATATCGATACCGGGTTCAATCAGAACATCTACTCGCTCCTCGGCGGCGGCGACTTCAGCCCGAACGGCGATGGGCCGGGCATGCGCTACGGCGTCTTCGGCGGCTACGTCAGTTCCAGGCTGAACTTCGACAGCTACTCGGCGAACGTCGCTTATTCGGGCGGGATCGTCGGCGGCTACGCATCCTATGACAACGCCGCCGGCTTCTATGCCGATGCCCAGCTCAGCGACGATTTCCTGAAGGCCACCTTCACGATGCCTAGTCTGACGGCCAAGGTCGACGTCAACAGCATCGGTCTCATGGCCAATGTCGGGAAACGTTTCGACAGGGGACGCTTCTTCGTCGAGCCGGTCGGATCGTTTGCCTGGGTCCACACCAGCGTGTCGGACTTCGCGAGCGGCGGCACGACGGTCGACTACAGCAACGGCGAGAGCGTCCGGGTTGGCCTCGGTGCCCGTGTCGGCACGAACATGAAGATGAAGAGCGGGATGAGCGCCGAACTTTCGCTGCTCGGCAAGGTGTGGGACGAGCTGTCCGGAGACAACACGGTCACCGTCTCCGACGGCATCAACACCGCCACCTTCACCGATCGCACCGGCGGCATCTTCGGCGAGGTCGCGGCCTCCGCCACCATCTACAATGACGCCAGGACGATGTCGGGCTTCGTCTCCGGTGGCGCCCAGTTCGGCAGCGACGGCACGATCTGGAACGCCAAGGTCGGCGCCCGCAGGGCCTTCTGATAGCGTCGCGAGGAATTGCGAATGGGCCGGTCCTGGTGGCCGGCCCATTTCGTTTCAGCGCCGCCTGAGGCTCCCCAAATCCCCCGCGGATGATGTAAGACTGGGACCATGACCCTCAACGGATTCGCATTTCTGCGCGGCCTCGCCTCGGTGGTTCTGGCGCTCTCGGTTGGCGGCAGCGCGATGGCCCAGACCGCGCCGCCGACGGTGTCCAAGCGCTTCGGCCAGTGGCTCTTCGTCTGCCAGGGCGGCAACGACCGCGGGCATTGCGCGCTGTTGCAGACCGTCTCCGAGACGCTGTCGCGCACCACCGTTTTCGGCTGGATCATCCGTTATGACGGGCCGAACCTGATCTCCAATTTCCGCACCCCGACCGGTATCTTCGTCAACAAGGGCATCCAGATCAAAATCGACGACGGCCAGCCGCTGCATATCGGCTTCGAGCGCTGCGAGGCGCGCGAGTGCCAGGCGCTGTTCTCGATCACCGACGATTTCAGCAAGCAGCTCGCCGCCGCCAAGCAGATGGTGGTGACGCTGGCGCTCACTTCGGGGAAGAGCGCCGACGTCAACCTGCCGCTGGACGGCTACGCCGAGGCGTTGGCCGCGCTCGCCGCCACGCCCGCCGCGCCGGCGACTCCCGCCAGCCCCGGCGGCGGATAGGCCGCGGCCCCCGGTAGTTGCGGTTTCCGCGGCCTCGTCGCATAAACCTCCGCGCCCGCCGGCCCCGGTCCGGCGCGGGAATGGAAATGCCCTTCATGCTCCACGTCTCTTCTGCCCGTAAGGCGTTTGCCGCCGCCGTCCTTGTCGCCTCGTTCGGCCTGCCGCCGGCGGCAGAGGCGGCGACCGCGCCGACCCCGCCGGTCAAGGCGGCGCCGCCGGCGCCCGCGACAGGCCCGGTCGGCAGCCCGACCCAGCAGAAGTTCGGTTCGTGGACCTTCGCCTGCCCGGCCGCCGATGTCGCCGCCAGGGTCGGCTGCGTCATCCTCCAGCAGATCAGCGAGCCGCTCAGCCGCCGCGTCGTCTTCGTCGCCATGCTGCAATACGACCAGAAGGGCCAACTGATGGGCGCCTTCCGCGTGCCGCCGGGGGTCTTCATCAACCGCGGCATCGTCATCAAGTCCGCGCCCGATGCCGAGGGGGCGCGGGTCGAATACGAGCGTTGCGACCAGCGCGAATGTCAGGCCGTCTTCCCGGTCACCAAGGACATGGTCAAGCAGTGGTCGGCCGCGAAATCGGCGACCGTGACGCTGGCTTTGACCTCGGGCAAGAACGCCGATGTCGATCTGCCCCTCGACGGCTTCAGTGGCGCCGTCCAGGCGCTCTCCGCCGCGCCCAAGCCCGCCGCCGCGCTCGTCGCGCCGAACTAGCTCGCCTCGGCCCGCGTCTTTTCGATCAGCAACTCCGCCGTCCGCCGCAGCACGTCGAACTGCCGGTACTGCGCCTCCCGTTCGGCCATCGCCTTCGGCGCCGCGATCGGGATCTGCCTCATCGCGGAGACCCGGCTCTCCTATCGCGGCCTCGGCTTCATGGTGATCGACAGCTACAACCGCTCGCGCTTCGCCGAGGTCTATGCCGTGCTCCTGCTGATCGTGGCGCTGGTCGTCGCCGGCAGCGCGCTGCTCGCCCGGCTCGGTCACCGGCGCCTGGCGGCGGCCTCCGTCGCCGGAGAGGCCGTCGCCCGCGCCTGACGCGGACGCGTTCCGATATTCCACTCGGATCGGAGCCGATCGGAGCCGATCGCCGGCCCGTCCGTATCCAGTCGGCGCGCGTCCGCCGCTTGTCTTGACACGTTTATAGCGCCCTCCTAGTCTCAATTATTGACATTTGATCCCAATGAATGGGACACAAGCTCGGCTACATCGAGCCGGTGTTGGGGAGCGCCGACTGTCCACCGATAGAGAAGCCGTGTCGGACGCGCCGGACGGCGACCGTCCGATCCTGGCGGTCCGCGGCCTCACCAAGCGTTTCGGCGGCACCGAGGCGCTGCGCAGCGTCGATTTCACGGTTCTCCGCGGCGAGATTCATGCGCTTCTGGGCGCCAACGGCGCCGGCAAGTCGACCCTGATCAAGATCCTGGCCGGGGTTCACCCGGCCGATGGCGGCACGATCAGTCTCTCCGGCCATCCGCTCGATCCGCACACCATGAAGCGGATCTCCTTCGTCCATCAGGACCTTGGCCTCATCGAGTCGATGAGCGTCGGCGAGAACATGGCGATGGGCTACGGCTATCCGCGGCGCTGGTGGCTGATCGACTGGCCGGCGGTCAACCGTGCGGCCGGGGCGGCGCTCGAGGTTCTTGGCGCCTCCTTGCCCCTCGGCCGCCCGCTCGCCGAACTGACCCGCGCGGAAAAGTCGATCGTGGCGATTGCCCGGGCGCTCACGGGAAGCCCCGAGCTTCTCGTCCTCGACGAGCCGACAGCGAGCCTGCCGGAGGCCGACGTGGCGCGGCTCTTCCGCGTGCTCGGCCGGCTGCGCCAGCGCGGCGTCAGCGTGATCTATGTCAGCCACCGGCTGGACGAGGTCTTCCGCATTGCCGACGCGGTCACCGTGCTCCGCGACGGCCGCACGGTCGCCGCCTACCGTCCGCTCGACATTTCCCCCGACCAGCTGGTTGCCGATATCGTCGGCAAAGCGATTGCGCCCCGCCCGGTCGCCCGCCGCCGCGCGGATGGCGCCGATGCGCTGGCGGTTCGCGACCTGCGCATCGGTTCGGTCGGTCCGGTCTCGTTTGCCGTCCGCGCCGGCGAGATCGTCGGCCTCGCCGGCCTCCGCGGCCAGGGCCACGAAGTGATTGGCCGGGCAATCGCCGGAGTCGTCCCGCGCGACAGCGGCTCCATTCTGGTGGGCGGCGCCGAAGTCGACCTGCGCTCGCCCTCCCAGGCAATCGGTCATGGCATCGGCTTCGCCACCGGCAAGCGCGCCGAGGAGGCGCTCGCGCCGACCATGAATGTGAAGGAGAACCTGTTCCTCAACCCGCTCAATTTCGGCCAGCGCTCCTTCCGCCTGCGCAGCCGCCGCAAGGAGGCCGAGAAGGCCGGCGCAATCCTCCGCAAGTTCGACGTCCGCCCGCCGGAGCCCGAGCGCCTCATCAACACGCTGTCGGGCGGCAACCAGCAGAAGGTCGTGCTCGCCCGCTGGGCCGGGCAGCGCTACCGCATCCTCATCCTCGAGGACCCGACCATCGGCGTCGATGTCGGCGCCAAGGCCGAGATCTATCGGATGATGATCGAGGACGCGGGTGCGGGAACCGCCTCGCTCGTCGTTTCGTCCGACCTCGACGAGCTCGCCGAAATCTGCGACCGGGTGCTCTGCTTCGTCCGCGGCCGGGTCGTGGCTGAACTGAAGCGCGATGCGCTGAGCGTCGAAGCGTTGACCCGCGCCGTCGGCGGCGTCGGGGCTCCGGTCCGCCTGGAGCTGGTCCGGTGAGCCTCGGCCGCGAAAGGGACGAGCCGGTGGCGGTGGCCGCCGAGCCGCCGGAGGCGCCTCGCCAGGCGCCGCCGGGCGGGCTCCGCCAGCTGGCCCTGCACGTCCTCTCCGTGCACGGCCTCCTCGTCTTCGGCATCGCGCTGGTCGTCGTCTTCTCGATCCTGCTGCCGGCGACCTTCAGCCACGTTCAGACCTTCCGCGCCATCCTCGGCAACAACACCACCGTTGCCCTCCTGGCGCTCGCCGAGATGTGCGTGATCGCGGCCGGGAACTACGATCTTTCGGTCGGCTACGGCATCGGCCTCATGCACATCGTCGCCATGGGCCTGCTCACCGATTACGGCGTCGACTGGCCCTGGGTCGTGGTCCTGACTATCGCGGCCGGCGGCCTCGTCGGTCTCATCAACGGCATCCTCGTCGAATATGCCAGGATCGACTCCTTCATCGCCACGCTCGGCGTTGGCACGATCCTCTACGGGATCGGCAGCTGGTACACCGACGGCGCCCAGGTGATCGGCGTCGTCCCGCAGGCATTTGCCAACATCAACGACGCCAAGCTCCTTGGCATCCCGTTTCCGTCCTTCATCGTCGCCGCGGTCGCGATCCTCGCCTGGGTCGCCCTCGAACATGTCCCCATCGGCCGCCAGCTCTACGCGATCGGATCGAACCGCAAGGCGGCCGAGCTGACCGGCATCAAGACCCGCCGCCTGGTCATCGGCTCGTTCATCGTCAGCGGCCTCGTCGTCGGCCTTGCCGGCGTCATCCTCGCCGCCCGCCTGCAGGTTGCGCAGAGTTCGGTCGGTCCCGAATTCCTGCTCCCCGCCTTCGTCGGCGCGCTCCTCGGCGCGACGACCATCCGCCCCGGCCGGGTCAATGCCTGGGGCACCATCGTCGCGGTCCTGGTGCTGGCGGTCGGCATCGCCGGCCTGCAGCAGCTCGGCAACTCGTTCTTCGTCGAGCCGATCTTCCAGGGCGCCGCGCTCATCATTTCGGTCGGCCTTGCGGGCTACGCCGCACGCCGTCGCAGGCGCTGAAGCGGGGAGCCGGCCGGAGACGTCGAGAGAGTTGATGAAGGCTACAACGAGGGAGAGGAAATCGACCATGGAAATGAGGACAAGACTGATGTTCGGCGCCGCGGCGCTGGCGGTTGCCGGCACGCTCGCCGGCACCGCCTACGGCGGCGACGACGAGGTTCTGGCCCGGATGAAGGCGGACATCGCCCGCTCGGTCGGGCCGCAGACCACCTGGGACGGTCCGACCACCGGCCCGAAGGCCGCCAAGAACAAGTCGATCGTCTACGTCTCGCTGACGCAGAACTCGAGCGGCAACGCGGATTCTGCCCGCGGCGCCGAAGAGGCGGCCAAGGTGCTCGGCTGGAAGTTCACCCTGATGGACGGCAAGGGCTCGGCCACCGGCGGCGCCGATGCGCTCGCCCAGGCGATCGCGCTGAAGCCGGACGGAATCATCCTCGGCTCGGTCTCGATCGAGAACAACAAGGCGCTGATCAAGCAGGCGACCGATCAGGGCATCGTCGTCGTCGGCTGGCACGCCACCGACAAGCCGGGCCCGGTCGCCGATCCGCCGGTCTTCACCAATGTCGGCACCGACCCCTACCAGATCGCCTACACCGCCGGTGAATATGCCGTGGTTCATTCCAACGGCACGGCCGGCGCCGAGGTGATCAGCGACCGCGTTTACCCGATCGTCGTCATGAAGACCGAAGGCATCGAGAACGCGATCAAGGAATGCAAGGGCTGCACGCTTCTCTCCGAGGACAACGGTCCCTTCGGCGAGGTGCCGCAGCGCACGCCTGGCCTCATCTCGAACCTTCTCCAGCGCTTCGGCGACAAGCTCGGCTATATCCTCACCTTCAACGAGGTCTATTTCGACTTCGCCGTTCCGGCCCTCAAGGCCGCGGGCAAGGAAGGTGGCGACCCGCCGCATCTGATCGCCGCCGGCGATGGCAGCGAGTCGGCCTACCAGCGCATCCGCACCGGCCAGTACCAGATCGCGACGGTGCCGGAGCCGGCGGTCATGCACGGCTGGCAATGCATCGACGAACTGAACCGCGCCTTTAACAAGGAGCCACCCTCGGGCTTCGTCACCAAGGTCCACCTCGTCACCAAGGACAATGTCGATGCCGATGGCGGCGACAAGAACCGCTTCGAGCCGTCGAACGGCTACCGCGAAATCTACAAGAAGATTTGGGGCGTGATGTAAGTCACCTTCCCCGGCCCGGCCGGACAGACCCCCGGCCGGGTCTTCTTGAAGAAAGATCAGATGCGCCAGCCAGCCAAATCAGCCGTTTCTGCTCCGTCCCGTCCCGGCTTGACCGCCGTGGGAGGGGGCGCGAGGGTGCGCTCCGTGTCGACCGTCACCAAGCCGCCTGCCGCCCCCGATGCTGCCGAGACCGGACCGGTCGGAACGCTGGAACGCGGTCTCTCCATCCTCCGCTTCTTCAAGTCGTCGCCGGAGGCAAGCATTCCCGAGGTTGCCGGCTCGATCGGGCTCAGCCGCTCGACCACCTACCGTATCGCCGAGCGCCTCCGCGAACTCGGCTTCCTCGAAGTCAATTCGTCCACCGGCCGCTGGCGTCTCGGCCGCGAAGCGGTCCAGCTCGGCGTGGTCGCCCTGCAGTCGACGGATGTCATGCAGGTTGCCCCCGAGCTTCTCCGTGCGCTCCTCCAGATGTCGGGCGAGGCGGTCAACCTTGCCGTCTTCGACGCCGACTCGATGGTGCTCCTCTATCGCGAGCAGGGGCCGCAGTCGGTGACCATCTCCTCGCGGCTCGGCTCACACCGTCCGCTGCACGCGAGTTCCCTCGGCAAGGCGTTTCTTGCCGCGATGAGCGATGCCGAGCGTCGCGTGCTGCTTTCGCGCCTCGCGCTGAAGAGGCATACCGACCACACCATCGTCAGCCCGCTCGCGCTCGAGCGCGAGATCGCCGAAATCCGGTCGCGCGGCTACGCCGTCGATCGCGCCGAGTTCGAGGCCACGCTCGCCTGCGCCGCCGCCGCCGTCTTCGACCATCGCGGCCTTCCCATCGCCTCGATCAGCGTCTCCGGTCCCTCGGAGCGCGTGCTGCCGCAGATCGACCGCATCGGCGTCATGGTCGCCAACACCGCCCGCGCCGTGTCGGAGCGGCTGGGCTTCGTCGGCCGGCGCTAGGACAGGAAACCATGCCCGTTTGTCGCCGCTTCCGCGTCTCATCTGCGAGCTCGGCGTCCCAATCGCTGGGACTCGGTTGGTGAAGGCCCTCCGCGCCCGCCTCGCCGAGGGAATCCTCGCTTTTCCGGCGACGCCCTTCGACCGTTCGGGCGCGCTCGACCGCACCGCCTTCGAGCATCATATCGCAGATCTGGCGAGGTTTAATCCAACCGCCCTTGTCCCCGCCGGCGGCGCGGGGGAGCTCTTTTCCCTCTCGCTCGACGAGCAGGCCGAGACCGTGCGCATCGCTGTCGCCGGCGCCGGCAAGGTGCCGGTCCTCGCCGGCGTCGGGCAGGGCGTTGCGATCGCAGTGGCGATGGCGCAGGCCGCGGAGAAGGCCGGCGCCGCCGGCATCCTTCTCTTTCCGCCCTACCTGGTCGTACCCGAACAGGAAGGGCTCGCCGCCTACATTGAGGCGGTGGCGCGCTCGGTCGGGATCGCCGTCATCGTTTACAGCCGCAACAACGGTGTCCTGTCGACCGACACCGTCCTCCGCCTCGCCGAATCGTGCCCGAACCTTGTTGCCGTCAAGGACGGCGTCGGCGATTTCGAGTCGCTGGTCGGCCTGAAGCTCGCCGCCGGCGACCGGCTTGCGGTCATCAACGGCGTGCCGACGGCGGAGATCATCGGCGCTCAGTGTTTTGCGGTCGGCATTCGCAGCTACACGTCCGCCGTCTTTTCCTTCCTGCCCGAGCTGGCGACGCGCTACTTTGAGGCCCTGAAGGATGGCGACCGCGCGACTGTCGAGCGCCTGCTTGCTGAGTTCTATCTTCCGCTCGTTCGCATCCGCAACCGGCGCCGGGGCTATGCCGTCTCGCTGGTCAAAGCCGGCCTTCGCCTGACCGGGCATGATGCCGGCCGCGTCAGGCCGCCGCTCGTCGACCTCGCCCCCGCCGACGAGGCGGAACTCGCCGCGCTCATCGCGCGGGCGGCGGGTCTTATCGAGGAAGCGCCGATCGGCGCGGTTGCAATCAGGTAGGATCATGCGGATAGCGCTCTGGGACATTGTCGTCGCGCAGAAGGACCGGATCGTGCGCCTGATGCCGCCCGGCACCGAGCTGGTCGATCTCCCGGACGCGCCCGCCTCGCCGGTCGCGCTCGACATGCTGATCGCCTCGCGCTTCGCCGCCAGGGACACGGGCCGCGTCGCGCCGCGCCTTCTGCAGGTCCCGGGCGCCGGCACCGACAAGGTCGATTTCGCCGCGGTTCCGCCCGCCGCCTTCATCTGCAATGCCTACGAGCACGAGCAGCCGATTTCCGAATACGTCTTTGCCGCCATCCTCGACCACGCCACCACCTACGGCGCGATGGTCCGGCGCATGCCCGAGCGCGGCTGGGGCGGCGCCTACTTCTCGCGCAAGCCGCATCTCGAAGTTGCCGGCAGCACGCTCGGCCTCATCGGCCTCGGCCATATCGGCAAGGCGATCGCGAAGCGCGCCAGGGCCTTCGACATGAAGGTCGCGGCGGTCGCTGCCACGCCGCGCGCCTCGGCCGAGAACGTCGACTGGGTGGCCACCGCCGACCGCCTCGGCGAAATGCTGGCGATGGCCGACTACGTCGTCGTCGCCTGTCCGCTGAATGATGCGACGCGCGGCATGCTCGGCCGGAAGCAGTTCGCTCAGATGAAGAAGACGGCGCTCCTCGTCAACGTCGCCCGCGCCGAGATCGCCGTCGAGGAAGACCTGTTCAACGCTTTGAAGGATGGCGTCATTGCCGGCGCCGTCCTCGATCCCTGGTACCGTTACCCGGCCTCGGCGAGCGATCCGGTCGAGCCGGCGCATTTCCCGTTCGGCTCCCTGCCCAACGTGAGGATGACGCCGCATTCCTCGGCCTGGACGGACGGCGTCTGGGCCCGCCGTTGCGCCTTTTTCGTTGAGAATCTGGCGCGCCTCGGCGATGGTCGCCCGCTTCTCAACATCGTGCGCGAGCCGGCGAAGTCGGCCGCCCGCGCCGCCGGCTAGGATGGAAAATGCCGTATCTGATCGACGCCACCGACAAGCCCGGCCAAGCCGAGCTGCGCCAGCGGCACCGGCCCGAGCATCTCGCCTTCCTTCACCGCAGCCTGCCGAGGCTGCTCGCCGCCGGCGCCAAGCTCTCCGATGACGGCAATACCGCCCTTGGAAGCATCTATATCGTCGAGGTCGAGGACCGGGCGGGCGCCGAGGCCTTCATCGCCGAAGACCCGTACGTGAAGGCGAACCTCTTCCGGTCGGTGGTGATCACGCGCTGGCGGAAGGGCTTCTTCAACCACGAGAGCTTCATTCCGAAGAGCTGATCCCGCCGGCGCGCCGCCGCGGCGTCCTCCCTCCGGTCTTGCCGCTGGACCCTCGGACCGGCGACTATGGGGCGAGGGAGAGCACCGGAGGCACGGCATGGCGGCGCGCTGCACACATCTTCACATGATCCGGGACGTGACGCCGAGCGCGCTCGGCTGCGAGGATTGCCTCAAGACCGGCGATGAATGGTTCCACCTCCGCATCTGCCGGACCTGCGGCCATGTCGGCTGCTGCGACCAGTCGAAGAACCAGCATGCGACCAAGCACTTCCATGCCACCGGTCATCCGATCATCGAGGGCTACGATCCGCCGGAAGGCTGGGGCTGGTGCTATGTCGACGAGGTCGTCTTCGATCTGTCCGACCGGGCCACGCCGCAGCGCGGCCCGCTGCCGCGCTTCTACTGAGCGGCGGCCCCGGCGCTTCTCTCCTTCTGCCGCGCCCGGTAGCGGTCGAGGAGCCGCGACAGCGTCGCCGTCATCGCCGCCTCGATCTCGGGGCGGCCCTCCAGCCGGCTTAGGAGCAGCGCCGCCGATTCAAGCGTCGACAGGCCCTCCCGCCGCGGTTCCCGCCGCAGCTTCCCGTAGAGCGAGGGCCGTTGCGGATTGACCGCGATCCGCCGCGCTTTCAGCACCCACGGGTTCCGCCACCACAGCGTCTTTGCCTGGCTCCACGTCCCGTCGAGGACGACGATGCCCTTGATGCCGGCAAGCGCCGCGCGCTGGTCGGGCACCGCCTTGCCGCTCCGGTCGAAGACGGCGACCTCGTCGCCCTGGGGGAAATCGCGCGGCCGGGTCGAGCCGAGGTAGAGCACCGCCCAGGCGTGCGGATCGGCGGGATGGCCAGCCGCCTTGGCGAGGCTCGGCCAGGAGAGCCCGATCTTCAACGCCGCACGTTTCAGGCTGAGCACCGCCAGCCTGGCGGTGCCCAGTTCCTTGTCCTGTTCCTGCGGATGCTGCAGGACGAGGAGTTCGATGCGGTTGTCGATCGGCGCGATCGTGTCGCAGATGTTGAGCGACAGCGGCTTCAGGCAGCGCGGGCAGAGTTCCTCTTCGACCGGATCGGTCCTCGCCTCGTTCAAAGCGGGAAACCGGCGGTCTTCAGGAAGCGCTCCAGCCGGTCCGGGAACTTGAGGATGACGAGGTTCTTGTTGCCGCAGGAATCCGGGTCACGCCCGTCGGCGCAGACCTCCTCGCCGACATCGGTGTCGTAGTCCCAGTGCGCCCTTAGCTGCTTCATCGCATCGGCGCCCTGGCCGACCCGCGCCTTGGTCGCCACCCAACCGGCGAGGTAGCCGGCCGAAGTCCACTGGTCGTCGGGATCGACATCGGCCTCCATCCGCGACAGCCAGTCCTTGTGCGCCTGCAGGTATTTCGGGTCGGCGGTGGCGTCGACCGCCTTGCCGCTGCGGATCTGGTAGATGGTGAGCGGCGCCGCGCTGCAGGCGTAGCAGTCGAACTGGTAGAGGAAGCGGTTGTCGACCGTGACGATCTCCGCCTCGCCGTCGTTGTCGAGGTCGTCGAGGTAGTTGCCGTCGCCGTCGAAGGCGCCGACATTGATCGCCGTCCATTTGCCGCCCAGCTCTTCGGCGACGATCAGATTCGAGCAGCAATGCGCCCCGCCGGAATAGCTGGAGAAGAGCACTTCCTCGTGCTGGTTGGCCGGGTCCATCTCGACGATGCTCGCTTCGGCCGCTGGCTGGTCGAATCCCGACGCAACCCCTGGCACCTCCAGCACCTTCTTGCCGCCGACGCTGACCTGAAGCACCGGCACGTCGGCGTTAGGGTCGATATCGGGTCGCTTCACCATGCTGATCCCGGCGATGATGTCGCCGACGGTCACCGAGGCGCTCTTGGCGCCCTCGGCGAATTCCGTCGTCGGATAGTTCGGCGTGTCGTCGCCCTGCTCGTCATTGCCGGTATCGTCCCCCGTGCTCTGGCCGAAGGCGTGGCCGGCCAGCCCCAGCGCGAGGAGGGCGGCGAGCATGGTGGTGCGGCGCACTGGCCGAAGGGTCATGGACATACCGATTCCTGTGGCGTTTGGCCCGAGTGTACTGTCTGCCGGAAGTCGCGGGAAAGGCTGAATGTCGCGGCCTTCCCCCTGCTAGGGCTCGACCGATGTCTGCAAGCCGGCTGAGATTCGTGCCCGTGACCAGCGCGACATGGGCGCAGTTTGAGGCGTTTTTCGAGATGCCCGGCGCGCCGAAATATTGCTGGTGCATGGTCTGGCGGCGCACTTCGGAGGAAGCGAAGCTCCGCGGCGGGGCCGAGCGCAAGAAGATGATGCACGCGCGCGTCGCCGCCGGGAACCCGGTCGGCCTTCTCGCGTACCGGAAAGACGAGCCGGTCGGCTGGGTGTCGATCGCGCCGCGCGAGACCTATCGCAATCTCGGCGGCCCGCCGGCGAAGGACGGCGAAAAGATCTGGTCGCTGGTCTGCTTCTTCGTTCCACGCCGACTGCGCGGCGACGGGCTTGTCCGCGACCTCATCGCCGGCGCGGTCGCCTATGCGCGACGGCACGGCGCCAGTGTCGTCGAGGCCTATCCCGTCGACGAGGCGGCGCCGAGCTACCGCTTCATGGGTTTCGTCTCGACTTTCCGCGACGCCGGCTTCACCGGGCACGGCAAGGTGGGGACCCGCCGCCACGTCATGCGGCTGGAAGTTTGAGCGCGGCCTAGAAGAGGCTCTCCTGCTCGCCGCCGCCCGTCTTCTTTCGCGGGCCGCGCGAGGCCGTCACCGTGACGTGTCCGTCGATGAACTCGATGTCGAGCGGACTGCCGGGGATCACCCCGCTTGCCGAGCGCACCGGAACGCCCGCGTCCCGGACGATCGCAAATCCGCGCGCCAGGATGTTGCGGTAGGAGAGCGCTTCGAGGAGCTGCGCGGCGCTGCCGAGCCGCGCCCGCGCGCGGTCGAGCCGGACCCCCATGGCGCGTATCTGCCGGTTGGCGACCGCCTCCAGGCGTTCGCGCCCGCGCTCGCCGAGCCTTGCCAGCCCGCGGAGCGACAGCCGCGCGGCGGTCCGCTCATAGGCGGCGCGGTGCGCGCGCTCGTTGGCGATGAGCCCGCGGCCGAGCCGGCTCGCCAGTTCGTCGAACATCCGCCGCGGCACGGCGAACAGTTCCTCCGCCCGCGGCAGTCCGCGCGACGCGCTTCGCAGCTCGCGCTTGTTCCCCTCGATCAGCCGGAGCGTCGCGCCGTAGTGGCGGGCGCCGAGTTCCGCGACCGCCGCCATCAGCTCGGCGCGGACCGGCACCGCAATCTCGGCGGCCGCCGTCGGCGTCGGCGCGCGCCGGTCGGCGACGTGGTCGAGCAGTGTCAGATCCGTCTCGTGCCCGATCGCCGAGATGAGCGGGATCGCCGATGCGGCTGCCGCGCGCACGACGATTTCCTCGTTGAACCCCCACAGGTCCTCGAGACTGCCGCCGCCGCGCGCCACGATCAGCAGGTCGGGCCGCGGAATCGGCCCGCCCGGCCGGAGCGCATTGAAGCCGCGGATGGCGTTCGCAACCTCGGCGGCCGCTGTCTCGCCCTGCACCTTTACCGGCCAGACCAGCACCGCGGCGGGGAAGCGGTCGGCGAGCCGGTGCAGGATGTCGCGGATGACCGCGCCGGTCGGCGACGTCACCACGCCGATGACGCGCGGCAGGTAGGGGAGCTTCTTTTTCCGGCCTTCCTCGAAAAGGCCCTCGGCGGCGAGCTTCTTGCGGCGCTCTTCGAGGAGCGCCATCAGCGCGCCGACGCCCGCGGGTTCGAGCGCGTCGATGACGATCTGGTATTTCGACGAACCCGGGAAGGTCGTCAGCCGCCCCGTCGCCACCACTTCCAGCCCTTCCTGCGGCTTGAAGCGTATGCGCTGCAGCGTCGTCTTCCAGATCACGGCTTCCAGCCGCGCACGGTCGTCCTTCAGCGCGAAATAGGCGTGACCGGACGTATGGACGCCGCGGAAGCCCGAGATTTCACCGCGCACGCGGACGTAGTTGAAACCGTCCTCGATGGCGCGCTTAACCGCCGCCGAAATCTCGGAGACGCTATATTCGACGAGGTTGGCGGCGGTCTGTTGCATCCGCTGCAACAGGTGCGCCGTAGCACCGTTGCGGTCAAGCATCCCTCTGCCTGTGATCCCCGCGAAGCCAAGACCCGGTAGCCGCGCCGTGTCCGAATTGGTCGCGCCGCTCGTATCCCCCTCCGTATCCGCCCGGCAACGTGTCGCCTCGCAAAACGTTATGATGGCGCCATGCCCGATTACGACTTCACCGCCCCTCGGCTGTTCCTCCGCCCGCGCCTCGCCGCGGGAATGCGGATCGCCCTCGAACGAGGGCAGGCCAACTACCTCGTCAACGTGCTTCGCCTCGAGCCCGGCAGCGAGGTCCTGGTCTTCAACGGCGTCGACGGCGAATGGTCGGCCAGACTCCACGCCGAGAGCCGCAAGAGCCACGCGCTCGACCTCGGCGAGCAGCGCCGCCCGCAGCCCGGGCCATACGATCTCCAGTACCTGTTTGCGCCCCTGAAACAGGCGCGCCTCGACTACATGGTCGGGAAGGCGGTGGAGATGGGAGCAGGGCGCCTGCGCCCGGTCATCACCCAGCACACGCAGGTGACGCGCCTCAACCTCGAACGCATGCGGGCGAACGCCATCGAGGCGGCGGAGCAATGCGGCATCCTGTCGATCCCGGCGATCGACGAGCCGCTCAGCCTCCGCGCCGTCATCGAGGGCTGGGAGGCGGCCGAGCCGGGCCGCCGCCTCATCTTCTGCGACGAGTCCGAGCCCGGACAGGATCCGGTTGCGATCCTTGCCGCGCTTCCGGTCTCGCCGCTCGCGCTCCTCGTCGGTCCCGAAGGCGGCTTCTCCGCCGCCGAGCGCCAGATGCTCCGCGATCGCGCCTTCGTCACGGCCATTCCGCTCGGCCCGCGCATCCTTCGCGCCGATACCGCGGCGGTCGCGGCGCTGGCCCTTGTCCAGGCCGTCCTTGGGGACTGGAAACCGAAGGACTAGGCCGGTTCCGGAGCGATTGTCCGCCTCGGCGCCGGGGTTTATTGTGCCCGCCCGTTCACCTCGGAAACCCGGAAACTGAATGGCCCGCGACGCATCCGACGCGACGCCGATAGAGTCCCGCGACCAGTTGGTCGCCGCGCTCGAATCGGGCAGCAAGCCGAAGTCGAAATGGCGCGTCGGCACCGAGCACGAGAAGTTCCCTTTCCGCGTCGGCAGCCACGATCCGATTCCCTACGAGGGCCCGCGCGGCATCAGGCAGCTCCTCGAAGCCATGGAAGGGCTCCTCGGCTGGGAGCCGATCCTCGACCGCGGCAACATCATCGGCCTCACCGACCCGATCGGCCTTGGCGCCATCTCGTTGGAGCCGGCAGGCCAGTTCGAGCTCTCCGGCGCGCCGGTCGAGACCATCCACCAGACCTGCCGAGAGGTGAACGGCCACCTCGCCCAGGTGCGCGAATGCGCCGAGCCTTTGGGCATCCGCTTCCTCGGCGTCGGCGCCGCACCGAAATGGACGCGCGAGGAAACCCCGCGCATGCCGAAGTCGCGTTACGACATCATGACCCGCTACATGCCGAAGGTCGGCGGCCATGGCCTGGTGATGATGTACCGGACTTGCACCGTGCAGGCGAACCTCGACTTCGCCGACGAGGCCGACATGGTGAAGAAGATGCGCGTCGGCCTCGCGCTGCAGCCGGTGGCGACCGCGCTCTTTGCCAATTCGCCGTTCCTCGGCGACCGTGTCACGCCGTTTCTTTCCGTCCGCTCGCAGGCCTGGCTCGATACCGATCCCGATCGCACCGGCATGCTGCCTTTCGCCTTCGAGGACGGCTTCGGCTTCGAGCGCTATGTCGACTGGGCGCTCGACGTGCCGATGTATTTCGTCAAGCGCGGCGACACCTACTTCGACGTCGCCGGCAAATCCTTCCGCGACCTGCTCGCCGGCAAGCTGAACAGCGGCCTCGAGGGCGAGCGCGCCACGATCTCCGACTGGAAGAACCATCTTTCGACGCTCTTCCCCGAGGTCCGCCTCAAGAACTACCTCGAAATGCGCGGCGCCGATTGCGGCAATGTCCGCAGCCTCTATGCCCTGCCGGCCTTCTGGGTCGGCCTCCTCTACGACAGCGTCTCCCTCGACGGCGCCTGGGACCTCGTCAGGGACTGGTCGGCCGAGGAGCGCCAGGCGCTCCGCAACAACGTCCCGAGGACGGCGCTCAAGACTCCCTTCCGCAACCGCAAGGTCCTCGACATAGCGCGGGACGCCGTGGCGCTTGCCCGCGCCGGCCTTGAGCGCCGCGCCAAGCTCAACCGCGAGGGCTCCGACGAGACCATCCATCTCGCCTATCTCGAGGAGATCGTCGCGAGCGGCGAGACCGCTGCCGAGCGCCTGCTCCACGAATACCGGACCGTCTGGAACGGCGATATCGACGAGATTTTCGACCGCCACGCCTATTGAGCGCGACCATGTCCGGCCGGTTCACCAGAAGCGCCCGGCGACTTGGCCTGGTCTCGGCTATCGGTGCTGCGACGCTCATCGCGTTGTACGCGGTGACATTGGTCGTGGGGCTGGCGTCTCTGGCGTCTCCCAACGACGCAATCGCCGACCCGATGTTCACGATCCTCGAGGTCCTGATCATCGGGTTGATGCCTGCGACGGTGGCCTTGATCGCGTCTCTGCACGCCTGGGCTCCGGAAGAGCGGAAGCCTCACGCGCTCGTGGCCCTGGTCTTCATGGCGCTCGTTGCCGTGGTGACTTCCGCTGTCCACTTCTGCGTGCTGACGCTGAGCAGGGCGGAGGTGTTTGCCGGTTTGCCGCAAGTCTTCGCTTTTCGCTGGCCGTCGGTTGTCTATTCCCTCGACATTCTGGCTTGGGACATCTTCTTTCCCGTCTCGGTACTGTTCGCCGCCACCGCGATTTCCGGGAGCCGGCTTGCGTTGTGGACGCGCGCCACGCTGGTTGCGAGCGGGGTGCTCTCCTTCGCGGGACTTGCCGGCGTCGTCACGGGCGACATGCAACTGCGCAACATCGGTATCGTCGGCTACGTGCCGGTGTTTTTCGTGGCGACGATACTGCTGGCGGCGCTCTTCCGCGGGACCGCACCCGCCGGAAACCGGCCGCCCGAATAAAATGGGCCCGCCGTGAGGCGGGCCCAGGTTCCGGAGTGCCCAGGGGACCAGGCGGCTCCGCTTAGAGGTCGGGGAAGGGGACCGAATGCACCGGCAGCTTCGTCTGCCGGGTCCGCACTTCCTTCAGATTCTCGATCGCGGCGGCGCGGATGCCCTGGCGCCGCTCGCTGGACAGGCTGGCGAGCCGGCTCGACGGGTCCTCGCCGAGCCTTCCGGCCATCGCGCCGCGCACGTCGGAAACCGTCAGGCCGATATCGCGCAGCGACCGGTCGTCCCATTCCAGCAGTTTGGCCACGGCACGACGATTGCGTGCGGCGCGCCACATCTGCACGGCATGGGTGAATGCCGCTTCGATGAAATGCTGCAGCTTCTCGCCGGCGCCAGCCGGCCGCGCACCAAGCTCGGTCGTGACCATGGCAGTTCTCCTTCGGATCTCGATTCGCCCTGCTTTCATGCGGTGATTTGCCGAGGTGGCAGGGCGAATGCTGCTGTTATGGCGAAGGAGGATTGATCATTCCAACGAATGTTTCTAATATCTCGGATGAACGCTGTTGATGAATGGAGGACCGCGGAAATGACCGCAACCCTCGACCTCGACCAGCTCCGCACCTTCGTCGCGATTGCCGAGACCGGCAGTTTCACCCGCGCCGCGGAAGCGGTCTTCAAGACCCAGTCGGCAGTCTCGATGCAGATGCGGCGGCTCGAGGAACGGATCGGCAAGCCGATCTTCGCCCGCGATGGCCGCGCCTCGAAGCTGACCGAGGAGGGCGAGCGCCTGCTCGGCTATGCCCGCCGCATGGTGCGCCTCTCCGATGAGACGCTCGCCGCCTTTGACGATGCCGAACTCACCGGCACCGTCCGCCTCGGCACTCCCGACGATTATGCCGACCGCTTCCTTCCCGAAATCCTCGCCCGTTTCTCGCGCTCCAATCCGCGCGTCGAGGTGTCGGTGATCTGCGAACCGTCGCTGACGCTGATGGAACTGGCGCGCACCGGCGACCTCGACCTCGCCATCGTCACCCATTGCGGCGAGGGCAGCCCGGAGGTCGTGCGCGAGGAGCCGCTTCTCTGGGTGGCCTCGGCCGCGCACGCCGTCGAGGAACAGGAAATCCTGCCCCTGGCGCTCTCCCGTCCGCCCTGCATCTGGCGGACCGCCGGGCTCGATGCGCTCGCCTCGGTCGGCCGCAAGTATCGCGTCCTCTATACGAGCGGCAATTCGACCGCGATTTCCGCCGCGGTGCTGGCCGGCCTCGCGGTCACGGTGCTTGCCGAATCGGCGCTGCGTCCGGGCATGCGCGTTCTCTCCGAGGCGGAGGGTTTCCCGCGCCTGCCCGCCTGCGAGATCGGCATGATCCGCTCCTGGAACCGCCCCGGCTCGCCGATCGTCGACAAGCTCGCCGAGCACATCGTCTCCTCGCTCGACAACCTGTCGGTGCCGACCGCCCGCGCCGCGTGAGACCGCTCCGCCGAGGCCCGCCCGGCGGAGCCTGAAACGCTAATCCGCGCTCAGTGGCGATTGTGCAATTCTATTTGAATTTCCGCGCCTTAGAGCGAATGCCCTCGCTTGCCGGAAGCGCCTGCGCGGTGTTCCAATGCGCCACAGTCCCCGAACAGGAGCAGCACCCATGTCCCTTCGCATTGGCGACACCGCGCCCGACTTCGAAGCCGAGTCGACGCAGGGTCACATCAGCTTCCACAAGTGGCTCGGCGACTCGTGGGGCATCATCTTTTCCCATCCCAAGGACTTCACCCCGGTCTGCACCACCGAGCTCGGTGCGGTCGCCAAGCTGAAGCCCGACTTCGAGAAGCGGAACGTCAAGGTCATCGGCCTCAGCGTCGACCCGGTCGACCGCCACCACGGCTGGGCAAAGGATATTGCCGAGACGCAAGGGGCGCATCCCGATTTCCCGATGATCGGCGACCCCGACCTCAAGATATCGAAGCTCTATGACATGCTGCCGGCAAGCGCCGGCGACACCTCCGAGGGCCGCACCGCGGCGGACAACCAGACCGTCCGCGTCGTCTACGTCATCGGCCCCGACAAGAAGATCAAACTGTCGCTTTACTACCCGATGACCGTCGGCCGGAACTTCGACGAGATCCTCCGCGCCGTCGATGCGCTCCAGCTCACCGCGAAGCACCGGGTCTCCACGCCGGCAAACTGGAAACACGGCGAGGACGTGATCATCGCCGGCTCGGTCACCGACGAGGAGGCGAGGAAGACCTATCCCCAGGGCTGGAAGGCGCCCAAGCCCTACATCCGCATCGTCCCGCAGCCGCATTAGGCAGGGGCGGACGAGACGATCGACGGCGCGCCTCGGCGCGCCGTTTTCGTTTGTGCTATCAACCCTGTCGCCGCCTCGCTTGAATCGTCACATGCACGTCCTCGTCATCGAGAATTTCGAAAAGACGCCGCTCGGCGTCCTCGGCGATGCGCTGGCCGAAGCCGGCGCCTCGATCGATCTCCGCCAGGCCTTCCGCGGCGACGCGGTCCCGGCGACCGAGGCCGCGCACGACGCGCTGGTCGTGCTCGGCGGCGGCCAGAGCGCGCTCGACGACGCCGACAGCCCCTGGCTCCCCGGCCTCGCCCGCCTGACCCGCCGCTTCGGCGAGGCCGGCAAGGCGGTGCTGGGCGTCTGCCTCGGCGCGCAGGTCATTGCCCGCGCCTATGGCGCGGAGAACATCCTCGGCCGCCCGGTCGAGTTCGGCTGGCGCGAGGTGCGCCCGACCGCCGCCGGCCGCACCGACCCGGTCATCGCCGCCTTGGGCGAGGGCGCGCGGATGTTCCACTGGCACAACGACACGTTCACCCTGCCGCCGTCCGCCGTCCGGCTTGCCGCGAGCGACATGACCGCCATCCAGGCCTTCCGCATCGGCGACGCCGTCTATGGCATCCAGTTCCACTTCGAGGCGAACCTGCCGCTCGTCGAAAGCTGGAGCGCCGACTTTGCCGGGGTCATCGCGGCCTATGCGCCCGACTGGCCGGTCCGGCTTCCCGCCGATGCCGCGCGCTTTGCCGGTCACGCCGATGCGGGGGGAATGGCGATCGCCCGCGCCTGGGTGGCGCTCGCCGGCAGAACCGCCCATCGTCAAGCCGCGTCGTCCCGGCTAGACTTGGCCTATGGCCTGAACCGGAGTCCCGAGTGATGAAACGCCTGACCACGCTTGCCGCCGCCTTCGGCATCCTCCTTGCCGCGACCGCCGCAGAGGCAGCGACCCAGCTTCCCGATCTCGGCGGGCGCACCGTCGTCGCGGTGACCGAGAACGCCTATACGCCGCTCAACTTCGCCGACCCGAAGACCGGGCAGGGGATCGGCTGGGAATACGACGCCTTCAACGAGATCGCCAGGCGCCTCAACTTCAAGGTCGACTGGAAGCTGTCCAGCTGGGACACGATGATCGAGGCGGTCCGCAACGGCCAGTTCGATGTCGGCATGGATGGCATCACCATCAACGATGAGCGGAAGCAGCAGGTCGCCTTCTCCGACCCCTACATGATCTCGCAGCAGTTCATGCTGGTGCGCGCCGACGAGAACCGCTTCACCGATCCGAAGTCTTTCGCCGCCAACAAGGACCTGCTCATCGGCGCCCAGGCCGGGACGACCAACTTCTACACCGCCGTCTATGACGTCCTCGACGGCGACGAGAGCAATCCGCGCATCAAGCTCTTCGACACGTTCGGCGCCTCGGTCCAGGCCCTGAAGTCCGGCGACGTCGACCTCGTCCTCATGGATAAGACCTCGGCGGCCGGCTACATGGGCGCCTCGCCCAATTCCTTCAAGGTCATCGGCGAGCCGCTCGGCACCGAGGAGTTCGGCTTCATCTTCAAGCAGGGCTCGGATCTCGTCGCGCCGATCAACGCCGCCATCCGGTCGATGAAGGACGATGGCACGATCGACAAGCTGAACCAGAAATGGTTCTACGAGTACCAGTCGAAGCAGTAGTGACCGCGCCGCGCCATCCCTCGCGAATGCGGAAATGGCCGGGCCTGTCCCGGCCATTCTCGTTATGAGCCGCAGCGTCGGGCGCGAGTTTCCCTTCTGGCTTCTCGCCGCGATTCTGCTGGGCGTCCTCTTCGCCTGGCTGATGGTCGAGGATGGCGACTATTCCGCCATCCTGCTTGCGCTCCAGAAGGGCATCTGGACGACGCTTTGGGTTTCGGCGCTTGCTTTTGCCCTCGCCGCGATCCTCGGGCTTCTGGTTGCGCTCGGCCGTCTTTCGCGGTTCCGCGTCCTGCGCGAAGTCGCCACCTTCTATGTCGAGATCGTCCGCGGCATCCCGGTCCTCGTCCTTCTTTTCTACATTGCCTTTGTCGGCGCGCCGGCGCTGATCGTTGCCTGGAACTGGACCTTCGCGGTCCTCATCGATGCCGGCCTTCTGCCGGCGCTCGGGGTTCGCGATTTCGATTTCACCTGGCGCGCGATCATGGCGCTGATGATCAGCTATTCCGCCTTCCTGTCGGAGATCTTCCGCGCCGGCATCGAGGCGGTGCCCGAAGGCCAGGTCGAGGCCGCCGAGACGCTCGGCCTCGGCCGCCGTCTCACCTTCCGTCTGGTCGTCTTTCCCCAGGCGGTGCGGATCGTCATCCCGCCGCTCGGCAACGACTTCGTCGCCATGATCAAGGATTCCGCGCTGGTCTCGGCGCTGGGCGTTCAGGACATCACCCAGATCGGCAAGGTCTACTCCGCCTCGACCTTCCTCTTCTTCGAGACCTACAACGTCGTCGCCTTCCTCTATCTCGTGATGACGCTCGGCCTGTCGCTGCTCGTCCGCGCCTTCGAGCACCGTCTGAAACAGCACGGCGGCTGAGGAAGGCGGCCGGCCTTCCCGTCACACCCCCGGATACATGCGTCCCGGATTGAGGATGCCCGCCGGGTCGAACGTCTCCTTGAGGCGGCGCGTCAGCGCCGCCAGCGCCGGCGGCTGCGGCTCGAAGACGTCGATGGCGAGGCGGACCTGGTCCGCAGCGCGAACGAGCATCGCGTGTCCCCCGCCGGCCGCGGCGACGGCAGCGCGGATGGCGGAGGCGCCGGCGTCCGGGCCCTCGCCGCCGGCGGTCCAGACGAGGCCGCCGCCCCAATCGTAAAGGACCCGGCAGTCGAAGGCGCGCCGTGCCGCCTCGGCAACCGCCGGTCCGGCGGAGGGCCTGACCGAGACGCGCCAGACGACCGCGTCGGCGGGAGCGCCGAGCGCGGCGAGGTCGCGGATATCGCGCCATGCCGCCGCCGAGGCTTCCCCGTCCAGTCTGAGGGCGGCGCCGAACGGGCGAAGCGCCGCGGCGAGCTTGGAGAACCGTTCGGCGACCGACGCCGGGAAGCCCTCCAGACGCACCAGCGTCCGCGCGGCTTCCCTTCCGTCCGCCGGAACGTGCGCGGCACCCGTTGCCGACCAGGGCGAGCCGAGGGCGGCCGACAGCGCGGCGACCGCGCGCCCGTCATCGAGGCCGGGCAGCACCAGCGTCGCCTCGGTCTCGGGCGCCGGGAGGACCTTGAAAGTCACCTCCGAGAGGACCGCGAGCGTGCCGTGCGAGCCGGCGGCGAAGCGGGCGAGGTCGAGGCCGGTGACGTTCTTCATCACGCGGCCGCCCGACTTTACGCGCTCGCCCCGGCCGGTGACCGCGCGCACGCCGAGGAGCGCGTCCCGCGCCGCCCCGGCGGCGATGCGCCGGGGACCGGAGGCATTGACGGCCACGACCCCGCCGATCGTCGGCTCCCCCGCCGAACCGTAGAGCGGGCGGTGGTCGATCGGCTCGAAGGCAAGGCGCTGACCTTTCCCGGCGAGCGCGGCCTCGACCTCGGCGAGCGGCGTGCCCGCCCGGGCCGAGATGACCAGTTCGCTCGGCTCGTAGAGCGTGATGCCGGAGAGGCGTGCGACGGAGAGGGTCGCCGCGCTCTGCACCGGGCGGCCGAGGCCGGCGCGCGTGCCGCCGCCGGCGACGGTCACCGGCAGCTTCCGCGCGGCGGCATCGGCGAGGATGGCGCCGAGTTCGGCCTCGTCGGCTGGCTGCAGAAGGTCGGCCAAGGCGCGCCGCTGCCCGCTTTGCCTCAGGCCGCGATGCCGGCGAAATGGGCGCCGAGGAAGTACGGCCAGACGAAGATGCCGAGGACGCCCTGCCAGAACGACAGGTTGAGGAAGCCGATGCTGAACAGCCAGCCGCCGATCCAGATGAGCCCGATCGAGCTGTGCTGCTCGATGCGAATCTTTTCCATTTCTCGTCGCCTCCGTTGAAGTCAGGTGATGCTCGCGGCCGGACGGCCGTCGAGCGGGAAGACCTTGGCCGGGTTGAGGAGCCATTTCGGGTCGAAGGCCGACTTCACGCGCATCTGCGCGGCGAGATCGACGGCTGTGAACTGGAAGGGCATCAGGTCGCGCTTCTCGACGCCGACGCCGTGCTCGCCGGTGAGGCAGCCGCCGACCGCGACGCAGAGTTTCAGGATATCGGCGCCGGCCCGCTCCGCCTTGACCAGCTGCTCCGGGTCGTTGGCGTTGAAAAGGATGAGCGGGTGGAGGTTGCCGTCGCCGGCGTGGAAGATGTTGGCGACGGCGAGGCCGTGACCGGCGCAGATTTGGCCGACCTTGACCAGGACCTCGGGGAGCCGGCCGGTCGGGATGACGCCGTCCATGCAGAGGTAGTCGGCGATGCGGCCCATCGCGCCGAAGGCGGCCTTGCGGCCCTTCCAGATCGCGGCGCTTTCCGCCTCCGACTTCGAGACGCGCATGGTCTGCGGCGCGAACTGCGCGGCGATCGCCGTGATGCGGGCGATGAGGTCGGCGATCTCGGGCTCGGAGCCCTCGACCTCGACGATGAGGAGGGCCTCGACGTCGAGCGGGTAGCCGGCATGGGCAAAGGCCTCGCAGACCTTGATCGCCGGCCGGTCCATGTATTCGATCGCAACCGGGATGATGCCGGAGCCGATGATTGCGGCGACGCAGCCGCCGGCGGCTTCGGCCGAGGCGAAGCCCATCAGCATCGGGCGCGCGCCTTCCGCGGCGCGGAGGATGCGGACGGTCGCCTCGGTGACGATGCCAAGCTGGCCCTCCGAGCCGACGGCGAGCGCCAGCCAGTCGTAGCCGGCCGCGTCGAGATGGTCGCCGCCGAGGTCGACGACGGTTCCGTCGGCGAGCACCATGCGGACTCCGAGCACGTTGTTGGTGGTGACGCCGTATTTCAGGCAATGCGCGCCGCCCGAATTCATCGCGACATTGCCGGCGATGGTGCAGGCAAGCTGGCTCGACGGGTCGGGCGCGTAGAAGAAGCCGGCATGCGCCACCGCGTTGGTGATGTTGATGTTGGTGACGCCAGCCTCGACGCGCGCGATGCGGTCGGCATAGTCGATGGCGAGGATGCGGTTGAGGCGCGCGAGCCCGATCACCACCGCGTCCTCCGAGGGCAGGGCGCCGCCCGACAGCGACGTGCCGGCGCCGCGGGCGATCATCTTGACGCCGTTGGCGTGGAGGTATCGGGCGACCGCGGCGACTTCTTCGGTGGAGCCGGGCAGCACGACCGCCAGCGGCACCGCGCGATAGGCGGTGAGCGCGTCGGTCTCGTAGGCGCGCCGCTCGTCCTCGCTCGATATGACATGGGCGCTGCCGAGAATGCCGGCGAGCCCGGCGACGATCTCCTCGCGCCGGGCAAGGATGCCGGCGTCCGGCGCAGGCATGGCGATGGCGGACATTGCTGACCAGTTCCTCCGACCGGCCCCATGATACGCGCCGATGCCCAATTGTCGCGGATGGAAACGAAGCCGGGGCCGGGGCTATATAGCGCGAACCGAAGCCAAGCGGGGGGAAAGCAATGCGGGGACTGGTTCTGGCTCTGATCGCGATCGTCGCCGGTCCGCTCGCGGCCCGCGCCGACGGCGACGCGGCGAAGGGTCAGCGCGTCTTCAACTACTGCGTGAGCTGCCACCGCATCGGCCCCGGCGCCACGACCCTGGTCGGCCCCGAACTCAACGGCGTCGTCGGGCGGAAGGCGGGAACGCTCCCCGGCTATCCCTACTCCGACGCGATGAAGAACTCGGGTGTGACCTGGGACGAGGCGACGCTCCTCAGGTACCTGCGCGGGCCGCAGGCGATGATCCCCGGCATCCGCATGACTTTCGGCGGCATCCGCAAGGACGAGGACATCGTCAACCTCATCGCCTATCTCAAGACCTTCGACGCCGCCGGGAACCCGGTTGCACCCCCGCCGTAGCGGACGGTTGCCCGCTTCCGCTTCCGCCTGCTATCGACGGGCCGTGCCGGCCGCTCCTGCCGGCCTTTAGCGGTTGCCAATGCCTGAAGCATCGACCCGGCCGAAGGTCGGCCTTTTCGTCACCTGCCTGGTGGATATGTTCCGGCCGAGCATCGGTTTCGCCGCGGTGAAGCTGATCGAGGAATCGGGCTGCGATGTCGATGTGCCGTCGGCGCAGACCTGCTGCGGCCAGCCCGCCTACAATTCCGGCGACAATGCCGACACCATCGCCATCGCCCGGCAGGTGATCGCCGCCTTCGAGCCTTACGACTACGTCGTGGCGCCGTCCGGCTCCTGCTCCGGCATGCTGAAGGTCCATTATCCCCTCCTCTTTGCCGAGGATGTGGCGTGGAAGGCGCGGGCCGAGGCGTTTGCCGCCAAGGTCCACGAGCTGGTGAGCTTCCTTACCGACGTGCGCGGCATGAGCCGCGTCGCGGCCGCCTTCGCCGGAACCGTCACCTATCACGACTCGTGCTCGGGGCTCCGCGAGCTGGGGATACGCGAGCAGCCGCGGAGGCTCCTGAAGACGGTCTCCGGCCTGAAGCTCCTCGAACTGAAGGACGCCAATGTCTGCTGCGGCTTCGGCGGCACGTTCTGCGTCAAGTACCCCGACATTTCCAACGCCATCGTCGAGGAAAAGGCGAACCGGATCGCCGAGTCGGGCGCCGGCACGCTCCTGGCCGGCGACCTCGGCTGCCTGATGAACATGGCGGGCAAGCTGCAGCGGCGGAACCTGCCGGTCGCCACGCGCCACGTCGCCGAGGTGCTGGCCGGGATGACCGCGGAGCCGCCGATCGGCGAGCCGGGCTGAGGGCGGCGGAGATGGAAATCACGTCGCCGCAGTTCAAGGAGAACGCCGGTCGCGCCCTCCATGACGAGCACCTCCAGAAGGCGCTCCGCCATGTCCGCAGCAACTTCATCGTCAAGCGGCAGAACGCGGTCGATGCGCTCCCCGAATTCGACGCGATCCGCGACTCGGCGCGCGACATCAAGAACCACACGCTCGCCCACCTCGATCTCTACATCGAGGCCTACGAGGAGAAGGTGACCGCCTCCGGCGGGCATGTGCACTACGCCGCGACGGCGGAGGAGGCGCGGAATACCATCCTCGCCATCTGCCGGAAGGCCGGGGCGAGGACCGTCACCAAGGGGAAGTCGATGGTGGCCGAGGAGATCGGCCTCAACGAGCACCTCGAGGCGAACGGCATCGAGCCGGTCGAGACCGACCTCGGCGAATACATCATCCAGATCCGGCACGAGCCGCCGAGCCACATCATTGCGCCGGCGGTGCATCTCACCAAGGACCAGATCGAGGCGGACTTCCGCCGCACCCATACGCACCTGCCGGCGGACCGCGACCTCAGCGAGTCCAACTCGCTCCTCGGCGAGGCGCGCACGATCCTCCGCCGCCGCTTCCTCGAAGCCGATGTCGGGATCACCGGCGCCAACTTCCTCATCGCGGAGACCGGCACCTCGGTGATCGTCACCAACGAGGGCAATGGCGACCTGACCCAGATCCTGCCGCGCGTCCATATCGTGCTGGCGGCGATCGAGAAGATCACTCCGACGCTCGAAGACGTGAGCCAGATCCTGCGCCTGCTCGCCCGTTCGGCGACCGGACAGGAGAACTCGGTCTACACGACCTTCTCGACCGGGCCGCGACGGCCGGGCGACCCGGACGGGCCGGAGGAGTACCACGTCGTCCTCCTCGACAATGGCCGCTCGGCCATGCTCGGCACCGAGTTCCAGGACATGCTCCGCTGCATCCGCTGCGGCGCCTGCATGAACCACTGCCCGGTCTACCAGCAGGTCGGCGGGCACGCCTATGGCTGGGTCTATCCCGGCCCGATGGGCGCCGTGCTGACGCCGCAGCTCATCGGCATCGACAAGGCGGGGCACCTCCCCAATGCCTCGACGTTCTGCGGACGCTGCGAGAGCGTCTGCCCCATGCACATCCCGCTGCCCAAGATGATGCGCCACTGGCGCGAGCGCGAATTCGAGAAGCACCTGTCGCCCACGACGGTGCGCTACGGGATCGGCTTCTGGGCGTTCTTCGCCAGGCGCCCGCGCCTCTACCAGTTCGCCACCCGCTGGGCGATGCGGATGCTCGCCAACCGCGCCTTCGGCATCGGCCGGTTCAGGTCGCTGCCGCTCGCCGGCGGCTGGACCCGGCACCGCGATTTTCCGGCGCCGCAGGGCAAGACCTTCCAGCAGCTCTGGCAGGAGCGGAAGAAAGCGGCATGAGCGCGCGCGACGAGATCCTCGGGCGCATCCGCCGCTCGCTTGGCGTCAACGGCCGCGAGGCGGGACGGCGGGCGATCGTGATCGCGCGGCTTGCCGGGGCGCCGAAGGGCGTCATTCCGAAGCGGGCGCAGCTGCCGCACGCCGACCAGGTCGCGCTCTTCCGGACGATGGCGGAGAAGTCCTACGCAACGGTCGCCTCGGTCGCCGGCATCGGCGATGTTGCGGCCGAGGTCGCCGGGTTCCTTCGCGCGCATAACCTGCCGGCTTCCGTGCGCATGGGTGCCGACCCGCTCCTCAGCGAAGTCTCCTTCGCCAATACCTCGATCGAGGTGCGGCGCGGCCCGTCCGACGGCAATGACGAAACCGGGCTCAGCCGCGCCGCGCACGGCATCGCCGAGACCGGGACGCTGATCCTGACCTCGGGCCCGGAAAACCCGTCGACGGTCAATTTCCTTCCGGCCAACCATGTCGTCGTGGTGCGGGCCGAAGATGTCCTCGGCGATGCCGAGACCGCCTTCGCCGCGCTCCGCGCGCGCTACGGCAAAGGCCTCCTGCCGCGCACGGTCAACATGGTGACCGGTCCCTCGCGCTCGGGCGACATCGAGCAGACGATGCTCTTCGGCGCCCACGGCCCCAAGCGCCTGCACATCATCGTCGTCGGCTGAAGGCATGGTGGACGCGGCAGCGCGGCCCTCGCCATCGGCCGCCGGCGCCTAACCTCAACGTCGTCATCCTCTGCGAAACCAGAGGATCGGGTGCCGCCTCAATCCGGCGCACGCCCCAGCGTCGGCATTCCGGCCCGCATCCCTCGGCCGAAAAGAGAAAGGGCGCGACCGGAGCCGCGCCCTTCGTAAGCCTGTTGTGAGTGGCGGGACTTAGAAGTCCATCCCGCCGCCCATGCCGCCGCCGCCGCCCGGCATCGGCATCGGAGATTCCTTCTTGGGACGCTCCGCGACCATCGCCTCGGTGGTGACGAGCAGGCCGGCGATCGAGGCCGCGTCCTGCAGGGCCGTGCGCACGACCTTGGTCGGGTCGACGATGCCGGCGTTGACCAGGTCCTTGTATTCCTCGGCCTGGGCGTCGAAGCCGTAATTGTCGTTCTTCGATTCCAGCACCTTGGAGACGACGATCGAGCCCTCGACCCCGGCATTCTCCGAGATCTGGCGGATCGGCTGTTCGAGCGCGCGCAGCACGATATTGATACCGGCCTGCACGTCGGCATTCTCCGACTTCAGCTTCTCGACCGCCTTCTTGGCGCGCAGGAGGGCAACGCCGCCGCCCGCCACGATGCCTTCCTCGACCGCCGCACGGGTGGCGTTGAGGGCGTCGTCGACGCGGTCCTTCTTCTCCTTCACCTCGACCTCGGTCGCGCCGCCGACGCGGATCACCGCGACGCCGCCCGCGAGCTTGGCGAGACGCTCCTGGAGCTTCTCCTTGTCATAGTCCGAGGTGGTCTCTTCGATCTGGGCCTTGATCTGGTTGATGCGGCCCTCGATCTCCTTCTTCTTGCCGGCGCCGTCGACGATCGTGGTGTTCTCCTTGGCGATCGAGACGCGCTTGGCGCGGCCGAGCATGGCGAGCGTGACGCTCTCCAGCTTGATGCCGAGCTCTTCGGAGATCACCTGGCCGCCGGTCAGCACCGCGATGTCTTCCAGCATCGCCTTGCGGCGGTCGCCGAAGCCTGGAGCCTTCACCGCCGCGACCTTGAGGCCGCCGCGGAGCTTGTTCACGACGAGGGTGGCGAGCGCCTCGCCCTCGATGTCCTCGGCGACGATGAGCAGCGGCTTGCCCGACTGCACGACCGCCTCGAGGACCGGGAGCATGGCCTGGAGCGCCGAGAGCTTCTTCTCGTGGAGGAGGATGTACGGGTCATCGAGCTCGGTGACCATCTTCTCCGCGTTGGTGATGAAGTACGGGGAGAGATAGCCGCGGTCGAACTGCATGCCCTCGACCACTTCGAGTTCGGTCTCCGCGGTCTTGGCTTCCTCGACCGTGATCACGCCCTCGTTGCCGACCTTCTGCATGGCGTTGGAGATCATGTTGCCGATCTCCTTCTCGCCGTTGGCCGAGATCGTGCCGACCTGAGCGATTTCCTCGCTGGTCTTGATCTTCTTCGAGCGGCGCTTGAGGTCCGCGACCGCCTCGGTCACGGCGATGTCGATGCCGCGCTTGAGGTCCATCGGGTTCATGCCGGCGGCGACCGCCTTGGCGCCTTCCTTCACGATCGACTGGGCGAGGACCGTGGCGGTGGTGGTGCCGTCACCGGCGATGTCGTTGGTCTTCGAGGCGACCTCGCGCACCATCTGCGCGCCCATGTTCTCGAACTTGTCTTCGAGCTCGATCTCCTTGGCGACGGTGACGCCGTCCTTGGTGATGCGCGGTGCGCCGAACGACTTGTCGAGCACGACGTTGCGGCCCTTGGGGCCGAGCGTCACGCGGACGGCGTTGGCGAGAATATCGACGCCGCGGAGCATTTTCTCGCGCGCGTCGCTGCTGAAGCGTACGTCTTTGGCTGCCATTTTCTTGCTTCCTGATTGCTGGACGTTCTGGCTGGGAGGTGCGTTAGGCGGCCTTGCGGCTGGCGGCCGGCTTGCCCTCCACGATGCCCATCACGTCGGATTCCTTCATGATGAGGTATTCGACGCCGTCGAGCTTCACTTCGGTGCCGGACCACTTGCCGAACAGGATCCGGTCGCCTGCCTTGACGTCGAGCGGGATGAGCTTGCCCGACTCGTCGCGGCCGCCGGGGCCGACGGCGATCACTTCGCCTTCCTGCGGCTTCTCCTTGGCGGTGTCCGGAATGATGATGCCGCCGGCGGTCCGCTCATCGGACTCGATCCGGCGAACGACCACTCGGTCGTGCAAAGGACGGAATTTCATTGGTTGCAGTTCCCCTTGGGATGGCGGCCGGGAATCGAACCGCCTTCGATCTCCCCCTGTTAGCACTCCCATCAGGCGAGTGCTAACAATGGGTCAAAGCGCATTTAGGAATGGCCGCCGGGCTTGTCAAGAAATGTTGATCCGAAAAAGACGGAACCCGACGAAGTGCTTCGATACGGCTCGGTCCGGTGCCGTTCGATAGCCGTTCCGACGCTATCGGAGGGCTGTCAGAAGCCCTTCCGCTGCCATTCCTGGCGCTTGCGGTAGATCGTCGACGGCGCGATCTCCAGCGCTGCGGCGGCCTTCGCGATGTTGCCGCCATGGGCGGCGAGGGCCGCCTCGATGATACGCCTTTCCTGCACCGCGAAGGGCTCGATCCTGTCCCGACTTTCACGAGGAATCACAGGGACTTCGGGAAGATCGCTGCCAGGCAACTGGAGCATCGCCGGGGTGACTTCTTCCCCGTCGTGGAGGACGACCAGCCGGCGGATCGCATTCTCCAGCTGGCGCACGTTGCCCGGCCAGGCATGGAGCGCCAGCGCAGTCGCCGCTTCCCTGCTAAACCGTTGAAAATGCCGGCCTTCTTCCTCCGCGAAGCGGGTGAGGAAAGCGTTTGCCAGGAGGGTTATGTCCTCCGGCCGCTCGCGGAGCGGCGGCAGATGCAGCGGCAGGACATGCAGTCGGTAGAACAGGTCCGAACGGAAGCGACCGGCCTCGATTTCCACGAACGGGTCGCGATTGGTCGCCGACACGATCCGGACATCCACGCGCTTCAGCTCTGTCCCGCCGACGCGGCGCAGCGTCCCGGTCTGGACGAAACGGAGGAGCTTGGCCTGCAGCGCCAGGTCCATCTCCGCGATCTCGTCGAGAAACAAAGTGCCGCCGTCGGCCAATTCCGCGGCGCCCGTGCGGTTTTCCGAGGCGCCGGTGAAGGCGCCGCGCACGTGCCCGAAAATCTCGCTTTCCATCAATTCGCGCGGGATCGCGCTGCAATTGATCGCGATAAATGGCCGTTCTCCGCCACTTTGGTTGTGGATGGCCTCGGCCGCCAGCTCCTTGCCGGTGCCGCTCTCGCCGGTGATGAAGACGGGAGCCTTCGACGGAGCCATGCGCCGGATTTGCTCGTAGATTCCGAGCATTACGGGCGAGCGGCCGACAAAGCCTGCAAAATCGGTGGAGCCGGAATCGGAAGCCTGAGCGGCGGACCCGGCGGGGTTCTGCGATTTCCACGCCGCTACCGCCGAATCCAGCCGTTCGATCAATGCCTTGGCGCCGATCGGCTTCGGCAGGAAGTCGACCGCACCGGCCTTCACCGCCGCCACGGCAAGGTGGACGGAGCCCGTGGAACTGGTCGCGATCAGCGCGGATTTCGCTCCGTACATGCCGGACAGGGCTCCGATTCCGCCCATCGTCTCGACATCTGCGATGACGATGGCGCCATCGACCGACCGGCGGGCGGCGATCGCCTCGGCGGGCGTCGCATAGACATGCGGCAGGAAGCGCCCGGTCGCCCGATCGGTGATCGCGCCGGCCAGTTCGCGCCGCTGGCGCGGATCGGCATCGACGATGATGACGTCGACAGGCTCTCGGGCAGTGCGGCCAATGGCCATGGACCGGGCGACCCCGCCTTCGGTTCAGTGGGTTCGGGACGTCTCGGTCAGTTATGGATGGTTAGGGTAAACGAAGGGTGCATCGGCAGGTCCTCGTCCGGCCGATCCTGACGGGAAATCAAACCGCTCCCTGCGTTAAGCCTTGCGTCAGCCCGGGCGGATATTTTCCGCTTCGCATGGCGCACAACCCGGCCGTTCCGTCGACCGCCTTTCAAGCCTTCGTTCCGGCGTGGCTCCGCCGCGAAGCGCTCACCATCGCTGCGGTCCTTATGCTTGTCGCGGTCACCGTCGGCGGCGTCGCCTTCTTCCGCGATGCGTCGCGGACCGACAACCCGGCGCTCTTCGGCAACGACTACCTCGCCTTCTACTCGGCCGGCCGGCTCGCGCTCGAGGGCCGGCCGGAAGCCGCCTACGACCGCGCCGCGCATATCGCGATCCAGCAGAAGATCGTGGCCGAAGCCAAGGGCGGGGGCAGGCTCGCGGCGACATACTATTTCGGCTACCCGCCGACCTACCTCACGCTGGTCACCCCCTTCGCGCTTCTTCCCTACTTCCCGTCGCTGTTCCTGTTCCTCGGCCTCACCGCGACCCTCTACGTCGCCGCAATGTGGCTGATCTGGCCCGGCTGGCGGACGATCCTCTTCGCGGTCGCCGTGCCCAATGCCGCAATCGCCTTCGGCTTCGGCCAGAACGGATTCCTCACCGCCGGCCTCGTCGGCATCGCGCTTGTACTCCTCGACCGGCGCCCGGTCCTTTCCGGGATCCTCATCGGGTGCCTCGCCTTCAAGCCGCAGCTTGGTCTGGCATTCCCGGTAATCCTCGCCGGGACGATGCGCTGGCGCGCTTTCGCGGCCGCTGCCGCTGCCGCCGCCGCGATCGCCGCCGCAACCCTGGTCTGGCCGGGTGCCGATACGTGGCACGCTTTCCTCGATTTGGCGGGCATGAGCCGCAATCAGCTTCTCGAGACGAGCGGCGTTGGCTTCGATCTGATCCAGAGCGTCTTCGCGACGCTCCGCGGCAACGGGGTTGCGATCGACGCCGCCTACGCCACGCAGGCCACTTTCGCGCTCGCCGTCGCCGCGATCCTCGTCGGGCTGTGGCGGAGCGGCGCCGACTACCGCCTCAAGGCCGCGGCGGCCGCAGTGGCGACGCTCCTCATGACGCCATTCTGCCTTCCCTACGATCTCCTCATCGAAGTCCCGGCGGCAGCGCTGTTCCTCGCCTATGGCGCCGAGCGCGGATTCCGGCCGGGCGAACTCGCGCTCATCGCGGCGGCGCTGCTGACACCGCAGGTGGCCGCGCTCGGCCTTGCAGGGCCGCTGCCCGTGGGCCTCGCAGGCATGATCGTGATGTTCGGGGTGATTGTGCTGCGGGCACGGACGGATATGCGTGGGTACCGCGGTGAAGTCCCCGCACACGCCGGTCCTTGACCGCCGGGCGCCGACCGCCTAGCCCCAGCGCCCTGATGGCGAACAGCAATCACCCGCCGGCCTTGGCCGGACTCTCGGCGCTCGCGGGCGAATACCGGTTCCTGCTTTGCGACGTGTGGGGCGTCGTCCACAACGGCGCGGCGGCGATCCCCGAAACCAGCGATGCGCTCAGCCGCTTCCGCGAACGTGGCGGCATCGTCGTGCTGCTCACCAACGCGCCGCGCCGGAAAGGCCAGGTCGTCGACCAGCTCGACCGGTTCGGCGTCCCCCGCGGGGCCTACGACGACATCGTCACCTCCGGCGAGGCAACACGCACCTATTTTGCCGGCCGTCCCGGCGAGAAGATCTTTCACCTCGGTCCGGACCGCGACCTGCCGATCTACGAGGGCCTCGACGTGGCGCTTACCGATGCGGCCTCGGCGGCCGTCATCTGCTGCACCGGCCTCTTCGACGACGAGACCGAGACGCCGGATACCTACACCGCCGACATGGAGGTGTGGCGCGCCCGCGGTCTCGCAATGGTCTGCGCCAATCCCGATCTCGTGGTCGAGCGCGGCGCGCGCCTCGTCTGGTGCGCCGGCGCGCTCGCCGAGCGCTACGCGGCGATGGGCGGCAAGACGATCATCTTCGGGAAGCCGCACGGTCCGGTCTATGCAACCGCGCTGGCCCGGCTCTCCGAGATCGCCGGCAAGCCGGTCGAGGCGGCGCGGGTGCTCGCCGTCGGCGACGGCCTCAACACCGACATTCGCGGCGCCAACCAGGCCAATCTCGACGTTCTCTTCGTCACCGGCGGGATTCACGCCGAGGCCTTCGGCAGCCGCGAGAACCCGGATGCCCGCGCGGTACACGCGGCGCTTGCCGAGGCGGGGCTCGGCGCCCGCGCCTATCTCTGGCGCCTCGCCTGGTGACCGGCTTGACGCCGGCAGGGGAGGGCGGCACGGTCCCGGCCCCGCCCCCCAAGTCCGCCGTGATGGCCGATTCCGTTCTCATACCGCATCCGCTCGAGGCGATGCCGGCCGACCTCGCCGGCGGGGTCGTTGTCATCGGCAACTTCGACGGCGTGCATCGCGGCCACGGCATCCTGCTCGACGCCGCCGTGAAGGAAGCGCATCGCCGCGGCACGCCCGCAGTGGTGCTCACCTTCGAGCCGCATCCGCGCACGTTCTTCCGGCCGACCGAGCCGGTCTTCCGGCTGAGCCCGCTGCCGGCGAAGGCGCGGCTGCTCACCGCCTTCGGACTTGACGGCCTTGTGGTCGCAAATTTCGACCGGGCCTTCGCCTCGCTATCGCCCGATGCATTTGCCGAGACGGTTCTCGCGGCGCGCCTGAGGGCCGTGGCGGCGGTCGTCGGGCACGACTTTCGTTACGGCCGCGGACGGGCGGGAACTGCCGAGACGCTCGCGGGAGAGGGGAACCGGCTCGGCTTTCCGGTCACCGTCATCAGCGAAGTCGTCGACGAGGCGGGTGCGCCGGTTTCGTCTTCCGGCATACGTGCGGCGCTTGCGGAGGGCCGGGTTGGAGAGGCCGCTCGCCGGCTTGGCCATCGCTGGTTCGTGCAGGGCGAGGTGATCCGCGGCGAGCAACGCGGGCGGGAACTCGGTTTCCCTACCGCCAACCTGCGCCTGTCCCCGGAGACCGGGCTCCGCCACGGCGTTTATGCCGTGACCTTCCAGCACGGCGCGGCCACCTATGGCGGGGTCGCCAGCTACGGCCGGCGTCCCACCTTCGACAACGGCGCGCCTCTCCTCGAAACGTTCGTGTTCGACTTCAGCGGCGACCTTTACGGGGCTACCGTCGCGGTGTCGTTCCTGGAATGGATCAGGCCGGAACTCCGCTTCGAATCCGCGGCCGCCCTGATCGCCGAAATGACGGCGGATGCCGAGAAGGCGAAGGCCATCGTCAAGGCGGCGGGAGCGGGCACGGCGATCGACCGCCGGCTCGCCGCAATCGCCACTCCGGTTGTCGCTGGCTGATGCTTCGGGTAGACACGAAAACTCGAATCGACCGGAATTTCGCCTATTTTCGCGGCAACATGCCGGTCAGGTCAGATCAAGGATTTGAGATGGCGGGACGCTTTTCGCCGCGAATGCTCGGACTGCTGGCTGCGGCGGGCCTGTCCTTCTCCCTCGCCGGATGCCTTTCCGGCGGCACGACCTATGGAACCGGCGTGCCGGTGGGCAAGCAGACGATCACGGACGTCACCGGCATCGTCAGGTTCTCCAACAAGAAGGCGAGCATCGACTACGAGCCGCGCGGCGCCCTCGTCACGCCGCCGAAGGACGCCGCCCTGCCGCCGCCCGGCGACAACGCCAAGGTCGCCTCGGTTGCCGACTGGCCGAACGATCCCGACGAGGCGGCAAAGGCCGAAAAGGCGCGCCGGAAGAAGGAAAAGATCACCTACGTCGACGGCATTCCGCAGAACGGGACCAAGTACAAGCTTGCCCCCGGCGTGCTGCCGACGCCGACCACGACGCTCGCCTCCAAGGACGAGCCATACGTCTACGACGCCAAGGCCGCGAAGGAACGCGCCAAGATCATGGCCGACGCCAAGGCAGCGCAGGGCGTGGCGCGCGACGCCAACGGCAACGTCATCCGCACCTCGCTGACCGAGCCGCCGGTCACCTATCGCGAGCCCGACCCGACCGCGCCGACCGTGTTCGAGGACGTGAAAAAGAAGAAGCGGCGGTTCCACTGGCCCTGGCAGCGGGACTAGCCGCTACCTGAGCTTTCCGAAGAATTCACGGAGCATAGCTCCCGCTTCGCCGGCGGCGAGCCCGCCATAGACTTCGGGCGCGTGGTGGCAGGTGGGCTGGGCGAAGAAGCGGACGCCGCTTTCGACCGCGCCGCCCTTTTCGTCGCTGGCGCCGAAATAGAGCCGCCGGATGCGCGCGAACGAGATCGCCGCCGCGCACATCGTGCAGGGTTCGAGCGTGACGTAGAGGTCGGCACCGGCGAGCCGGTCGGAGCCGAGCGCGGCAGCGGCAGCGCGAATGGCGAGCATCTCGGCATGGGCGGTCGGGTCCTTGCGCGCCAGCGTCTCGTTTCCGGCCGCGGCGAGAAGGATGTCGTCGCGCACGATCGCCGCGCCGATCGGCACCTCGCCACGTTCCCCCGCCGCCCGAGCGGCAGCGAGCGCCTGCGCCATTCCGTCGACCTTGCCCATCGCAGGCGACTTCTCCACGGAGCCTTCCGAAACTCAAGCCCGGTTCCGGCGCCGCCGGAACTGCGCTATGGCACCCGCGCATGAAAGCCGAGTCTCCCAAGCCCCGCGAGGGCGAGCGGATCGCCAAGGTGCTCGCCCGCGCCGGGCTGTGCTCGCGCCGCGACGCCGAGCGCTGGATCGCGGCCGGGCGCGTCAGCGTCAACGGGCGCGTGCTCGACGGCCCGGCATTCAACGTCATGCCCGGCGACCGGGTAGCGGTCGACGGCGAGCCGCTGCCCGAGCGCGAGCGGACGCGCCTCTGGCTCTACCACAAGCCGCGCGGCCTCGTGACGACGGCGCGCGACCCGGAAGGGCGGCCCACGGTGTTCGAGGCCCTGCCGGAGGACATGCCGCGCGTGGTCGCGGTCGGACGGCTCGACATCAATACGGAAGGGCTCCTGCTGCTCACCAATGACGGGGGGCTGTCGCGGGTGCTCGAACTGCCGGCAACCGGGTGGCTCCGCCGCTATCGGGTTCGCGCGCATGGCAGCGTGACGCAGGCGCAGCTCGATGCGCTGAAGGACGGGATTGCGCTTGACGGGGTCATGTACGGAGCGGTCGAGGCGGTGCTCGACCGGGTGCAGGCGAGCAACGTCTGGCTGACGGTCGGGCTCCGCGAAGGCAAGAACCGCGAGGTGAAGAAGATCCTCACCCATCTCGGGCTGACCGTCGGGCGGCTGATCCGCATCTCCTACGGGCCGTTCCAGCTCGGCGACCTGAAGGAGGGCGAGGTCCGCGAGGTGCGGGGCAAGGTGCTCCGCGACCAGCTCGGCGAGAAGCTCGCGCGCGCCGCCCACACCGACTTCAAGGCGCCGGTGCGCGAGCGGCTGCCGGAGACCGCGGCAGCGGCGGCGAGCCCGGCAAGGGAGCCGCGTGCGCGTCGTCGGCGGTGAGTTCCGCGGCCGGCCGCTGGCCACGCCGGAGGGGGAAGGCATCCGCCCGACCTCCGACCGCGTCCGCCAGACGCTCTTCGACATTCTCGCCCATGCGCATGGCGATGCGGCGCGCGGGGCGCGCGTCCTCGACCTCTTCGCCGGCACGGGGGCCCTGGGGATCGAGGCGCTGTCGCGCGGCGCGCGCCACGTCCTTTTCGTCGAGGAGGCAGCGGAGGCGCGCGCCCTCATTCGCCGCAACGTCGAGGCGTTCAACCTCACCGGTCGCACCCGCATCTTCCGCCGCGACGCAACCCGGCTGGGGGAGGCCGGGGCCGGGCAGTTCGACCTTGTCTTCGCCGACCCGCCTTACGGGAAGGGGCTGGGCGAGGCCGCGCTCGCCGCGGCGCAGGCCGGCGGCTGGCTCGCCCCGGCCGCGCTCTGCGTCCTGGAGGAATCGGCCGCGGCGGGGCTCGCGCCGATTGCCGGCCTCGCGCCGCTCGACGAGCGGGTCATCGGCGATACGCGCCTTGCCTTCTACCGGGCCGGCGACATTGCCGATCGGTAATCCGGCGGCCACTTTCCCGCCGGCATGCAGCCGCTATATCGGGTCGAATCGGCGGGACGGGAGCGGGAGGGAGTGAACTTGTCGCGAATTGCAGTCGCCGGAGCGGCGCTGGCTGCGCTCGCCGCCATCGCCTTTTCGCCCGCCGCGGCGTCCGCCGCCGATCCGCTGGTGATCGGCTCCAACGTCACCACGTTCACGCTCGCCAACGGCCTCCAGGTCGTGGTCATTCCCGACCACCGCTCGCCGACCGTCACCCACATGGTCTGGTACCGGGTGGGCTCGGCCGACGACCCGCCCGGCAAGTCGGGCATCGCGCACTTCCTCGAGCACCTGATGTTCAAGGGAACCAGGGACCATCCGGCCGGCGATTTCTCCGCCCGGGTGGCGGCGATCGGCGGCAACGAGAACGCCTTCACTACCGAGGACGCCACCGTTTACCACCAGAGCGTCGCCAAGGAGCATCTCGGCCTGATGATGGAATACGAGGCCGACCGCATGCAGAACCTCGTCATCGACGACGCGGCGGTGACCCCGGAGCGCCGGGTGATCCTCGAAGAGCGCCGCATGCGCACCGACAACAGTCCCGGCGCGCGCCTCGGCGAGGCGGTCGACGCGGCGCTCTACCAGAACAGCCATTACGGCATCCCGGTGATCGGCTGGGCGAACGAGATGGCCAAGCTCAGCCGCGACGACGCGGTCAGCTTCTACGATCGCTACTACACGCCGAACAACGCGATCGTCGTGGTTGCCGGCGACGTGACCGAGGACGAGGTGCGCAGGCTCGCCGAGGCGACCTACGGCAAGGTCCCGCGCCGCGCCGATCCGCCGCCGCGCGTCCGCCTGGAAGAGCCGGAGCCGCAGGCCGCCCGCACCGTGACGCTGAGCGACCCGCGGGTGACCGAGCCGTCCGTGCAGCGCCTCTATCTGGTTCCCTCCTACCGCACCGCTGACCCGGGCGTCGCCGAGGCGCTCGACCTTCTCGCCGAGGTGCTCGGCGGCAGCAGTTCGAGCCGGCTCTACCGCCAGCTGGTCGTCGAGAAGGGCATCGCCACCTCCGCCGGCGCCGGTTACGACGGCGATGCGGCCGACGACCGCAGCTTCGGCATCTATGCCTCGCCCCGCGGCGACACCGCTCCCGCCGACCTCGCCGCGGCGATCGACCAGGTCATCGTCGACCTCATCGACAAGGGCGTCACCGACCAGGAACTGGCGAGCGCCAAGCGCCGCATCGTCGCCGGCGCGGTCTATGCGCAGGACAGCCAGATGGCGCTTGCCCGCACCTTCGGCCAGGAACTGGTCATCGGCGGCACCGTCGCCGACGTGCAGCAATGGCTCGGCCGCATCAGCGCGGTGACGCCGGCGCAGGTGGTCAATGCCGCCAAGGCCTATCTCGACCTCCGCCGCTCGGTCACCGGCTACCTTGTCGGCCCGCCGCCACCCGGCCGCTCCTGATCCCGTTCCCCATCCTGACGCGGAAACGCAGCATGTCCCGTCTCGCCGCCGCTCTCGCCTTCATCGTCCTCTTCGCCTCCGGCGCGTCGGCGATGAACATCGACCGGGTCGTCTCGCCGCACGGCATCGAGGCGTGGCTCGTCCATGACGACACCGTGCCGCTCATCGCCATGTCGTTCGCCTTCACCGGCGGCGCCTCGCAGGACCCGGCGGGCAGGCCCGGCGTCGCCAACATGGTCTCCGGTCTTCTCGACGAAGGCGCCGGCGACCTGGACAGCCAGGCCTTCCAGGCCGCGCTCGACGATTCCTCGATCGAACTGTCCTTCGATGCCGGCCGCGACACGCTCTCGGGCGATCTTCGCACGCTGATCGAGGATCGCGACCAGGCGGCGCATCTTCTCCATCTCGCGCTGACCGCGCCGCGCTTCGACAGCGAGCCGGTCGAACGCATCCGGGCGCAGATTCTGTCCGGCATCAAGCGCGGCGCGCACGATCCGAACACCGTCGCCAACGACGCGCTGATGACCGCTTCCTTCCCCGGCCACCCCTACGGCCGCCCGGTCCGCGGCACCGAGGAAAGCGTCGGGGCGATCGCCGTCGGCGACCTCCGCCAGTGGACGCAGCGGAACATGGCCCGCGACAACCTCAAGGTCGCCGTCGTCGGCGCCATCGACTCGGCGGCACTCGGCAAGTTTCTCGACGAGATTTTCGACGGCCTGCCGGCGAAGGCCGAGCAGGCGCCGGTCGCAGACGCGATTCCCGCCATCGCTCCCCAGATCAACATCGAAATGTCGATCCCGCAGACCGTCATCCGGATCGGCGGCAAGGGCCTGAAGCGCGACGATCCCGAGTTCATCCCGGCCACGGTGGCGAGCTACATCCTCGGCGGCGGCGGTTTCGAGTCGCGGCTTTACGGCGAAGTGCGCGAGAAGCGTGGCCTTGCCTATTCGGTGTCGCTGGGTCTGGTGCCTTTCAACCATGCCGGGGCAATCTTCGGTTCCACTTCGACGCGGGCCGACCAGGCGAGCGACGTCGTGGCGCTCATCCAGAGCGAGGTGAAGCGATTCGCCGAGGACGGCCCGACCGAGGCCGAACTCGCCGCCGCGAAGAGCTACCTCACCGGCAGCTATGCCCTCCGCTTCAACACGTCAGGCAAGATCGCCGACGAGCTTCTCTCCATGCAGCTCGACAATCTCGGCATCGACTGGATCGACAAACGGAACGCCGCGATCAATGCAGTCACCATCGACGACGTCCGGCGGGTCGCGCGCCGGCTGTTCGGCTCGGGCGATCTGACTATTGTGCGGGTCGGCGAGCCGTCGACGTAGACCCGCTGTTGCCGCTCGTTCCCGCGCATGCGGGAACCCAGTTTGGTTCTGGCAAAGCGCGGTGAGAGTTTTCGGGGGATTTTCTCGACGCCCTTTCCCGTTGCTATCCGCCCTGTTCCCTTGTCTGGGTTCCCGCGTGCGCGGGAACGAGCGGTTGAAGCGTCGTGGGTCAAGGAAAACAGAGAGAGCACGGTCCCGTTCCCCTTGCCCCGCCGATGTTTCGATCATAGATCACCCGCCATGAGCGAAATCCTCGACCAGTCCGATCTCACCGGGCGCGCCGCGCGCCTTGTCGAAGCCGCGAAGAAGGCGGGCGCCGACGCCGCCGACGCGGTCTGCGTCCGCGGCGTGGCGCTTTCCATGGATGTCCGCCTCGGCAAGATCGAGGAGACGCAGCGCGCTGAGGGTGATGACTTCACCCTCCGGGTGTTTGTCGGCAAGCGCTCGGCGGTCGTTTCGGCGAACGTGGTCGCCGATCCGGCCGAGCTTGCGGAACGCGCCGTGGCAATGGCGCGGGTCGCGCCAGAGGACAAGTATGCGGGCCTTGCCGACCCGGCGCGACTGGCAAGGACTTTCCCCGAGCTCGATCTTCTCGATCCGGCCATCCCTTCGGCGGCCGAGCTGACCGGGATCGCGCTTGCGACCGAGGATGCCGCCCGTGCCGTGAAGGGTGTGACCAATTCCGGGGGCGCCTCCGCCAGTTGGTCGCTGAACGGCCTCGTCCTCGCCACCTCGACCGGCTTTGCCGGTTCGTACCTTTCTTCCCGCTTCAGCCTGTCGGCCTCGGCAATCGCCGGGGAGGGCACCGCAATGGAGCGCGACTACGACTACGACAGCAAGGCCCACCGCTCCGACCTGCGCACGCCCGCCGATGTCGGCAGGAGCGCCGGCGAACGGGCCGTGCGCCGTCTCAATCCGCAGAAGCTGCCGACCGGCCGCGGCGTTGTCATCTTCGATCCGCGCGTCTCGGCAGGGCTTGTCGGGCACCTCGCCGGGGCGGTGAACGGCGCCTCGATCGCACGCAAGACCAGCTTCCTCCGCGAGAAACTCGGGCAGCAGATATTCCCGGCTTCGATCCGGATCGACGACGACCCCAAGCGCGTGCGCGGCCAGGCGTCGCGCCCGTTCGATGGCGAAGGCCTGGCGCCGGAGCCGCTCGACCTCGTCAGGGACGGCGTTCTCCAGACCTGGCTCCTCGATTCCGCTACCGCCCGCGAACTGGGCCTTGAGAGCAATGCCCGGGCATCGCGCGGCGGCGGCAACCCTTCGCCCGGCTCGACCAACCTGACGCTCCGTCCCGGCAGCCGGTCGCCCGAGGAGTTGATTGCCGCTGCCGGCAACGGCATCTACGTCACCGAACTGATCGGTCACGGCGTCAATGGCCTGACCGGCGACTATTCGCGCGGCGCCGCCGGCTTTGCCGTCCGCAACGGCAAGCTGGCGGAGCCGGTCAGCGAGATCACCATCGCCGGCAATCTCCTCGATATGTTCATGCATCTTGAGCCGGCCAACGATCTCGTCTTCCGCTACGCCACCAACGCCCCGACCGTTGCCGTCGAAGGCATGACCATCGCGGGACGTTGAGCCGGTGGCGGCGGAGGACATCGACCTCCTTCTCGCCGCCGCCCGCGAGGCGGGGGAGATTGCGCTCGGCTATCACCGCCACGATCCCCGCCGCTGGCAGAAGGCCGGCGGCTCCTCGGTCAGCGAAGCCGACATCGCGGTAGATCGCATGCTCGCCGAGCGGCTGCGCGCCGCGCGGCCGGACTATGGCTGGCGGTCGGAGGAAGAGGCCGATCCGGTTGTTCCAGGGCACGGACGCGCCTTCATCGCCGATCCGATCGACGGCACCCGCGAGTTTCTCGACGGCGGCGACGAATGGGCGGTATCGCTGGCGGTCGTCGAGGCTGGCAGGCCGGTCGCGGCCGTCGTCCACGCGCCCGCGCTCGGCGAGACGTACCACGCCGTTCGCGGCGGCGGCGCATTCAGGAACGGCGTGCCGATCAGGGTTTCAGCACGGACCGCGCTCTCCGGGGCGCGGGTTGCCGGACCACGCCGGTTCGCCAGGCGTCAACTGGAGGCGGCCGGCATTTCCGGCTCGGCCTTCCGTTTCGTCCCGTCGCTTGCCTACCGTCTGGTTCTGGCAGCGGCCGGCGTTGCCGATATTTCGATCGCCGGCCCCAACGCCCATGACTGGGACGTCGCCGCCGCCGACCTCATCGTCAGCGAGGCTGGCGGTGTCTTCACCTCGTTCGAGGGAGATGTGCCGAACTACGGCATGGAACAGAACGTGCTTCCTGCATTGATAGCGGGCGGGAAGGCGATCGTCGCGGCCGCGCGCCGGGCCCTTGCCGAGGCGAGGCACGCTGAAGGAGTTGCGCGATGACCACCTCCCGGCAGAAGAGCGACCCGACCGCGGGCAAGCAGCTCCTCCACCTCGTCTTCGGCGGCGAATTGTCGAGCCTCGACGGACTGACCTTCGCCGACCTGTCGGCCCTCGATATTGTCGGCATCTTTCCGAATTACCGCAGCGCCTACGACGCCTGGAAGGCGCGGGCCCAGGCAACCGTCGACAATGCCCGCACGCGTTACTTCATCGTGCATCTGCACCGCCTGCTCGATCCCGAGGCGGCGGCGGCGGTGGCCAGGCCCCGCCCGTCCGGCGCGTGACGGGGCTGCTTGGGGCGGGCTAGAAAGGGCGCATGGACCAGCCCGTGAAACAGGGCAAGCCGGCGGGGCTTGCTGAACCGGCCCTTTCGCGGCGGCGATCGTCGCTGGGCACGCGGCTGCTCCGTTCGTCGCCGGTCCAGGCTACCGCGGCAACGCTTCTGGCCAACTATCTGCGGCTGGTTCACCGGACCAGCAGCCTCAGCTTCGATCCCGAGGCGCCCTATGCCAAATATATCCACCTCGCGCCGGTGATCTTCACGATGTGGCACGGGCAGCATTTCATGCTGCCTTTCGTCCGCATCTTCGACTTCGAGGTGCGCGTGATGATCTCCCGCCACCACGATGGCGAGTTGAACGCGCGGATCGCCGAGAAGCTCGGCATCCGCCCGATCCGCGCCTCGACGGCGCGCGATGCCTCGCGCGTGATCGAGAAGGGCGGCATGACCGGGTTCCTCGAAATGAAGGCGGCGCTGGAGGAGGGCGTCTGCGTGTCGATGACGGCCGACATTTCCAACCTTGCCGCCCGCCGGGCCGGCCTCGGCATCGTCGCGCTCGCCAGGGCGAGCGGCCGGCCGATCATTCCCGTTGCCTATGCGAGCAGTCGCCGTATTGACATCGGCAGCTGGGACCGGGCCACTATCAACCTGCCTTTCAGCCGCGCGGTGTGCGCCGTCGGCGAGCCTATCCTTGTCCCCCCCGATGCCGGCGACGCCCTCCTCGAGGAAAAGCGCCAGCTGGTCGAGAACGAATTGAACGATGCCACGCGGCGCGCCTATGCCCTTGCCGACCGCCGCCCGGCCTGACCTCGGCACGGCGGCACTGCTTGCCGCCTATCGGGCCGCCGGCTTTATCTCGATTCCGTTCATCCCGCTGTCGCTGGTCTACCGGGCGCTCCGCCGCAAGGAGACGATGCGCCGCGCGCGCGAGCGCTTCGGCGGCTCGACCATCGCCCGTCCCCCCGGTCGCGTCTTCTGGGTCCACGCGGCGAGCGTCGGCGAGACCAACGCGGTGATGCCGCTGATCGACCGGCTCGCCGCGCTGGGCATCGCGGTTGTCTTCACGTCGGTGACCATCACCGCCGCCGAGATTGCGCGTCGCCGCCTGCCGCCGGGCGCGGTCCACCAGTTCTCCCCGGTCGACGTGCCGCTTCTCGTCAGCCGCTTCCTCAATCACTGGCAGCCGGAATGCGCGATCTTCGTCGAATCGGAACTGTGGCCGGCGACGATCATGAAGCTTCATGACCGGCATATTCCGCTGGTCGTCGTCAACGCGCGCCTGTCGCAGCGCTCTTTCGAGAGCTGGCAGCGGCTTCCGGGTCTGTCGCGGACCCTCTTCTCGCGCATCCCGCTCTGCCTCGCGCAGACCGCCAAGGACGGCGAGCGCTACGCCGGCCTCGGCGCGCCGCAGGTCGCCGTCACCGGCAATCTCAAGTTCGACGCCCCGCCGCCGGCGGCGAGCGAGGCCGGGCTTGCCGCCTTCCGCAAGCTCGCCGAGGGCCGTCCGCTCTGGGTCGCGGCAAGCACCCATCCCGGCGAGGAGGAGATCGTGGCCGCGGCGCACCGCCAGATACGCCGGAAGATTCCCGCTGCGCTGACGGTGATTGCGCCGCGGCACCCGACGCGCGGCGCCGATATCCGGACCGCGCTGACCGGACTGGGCTTTGGCGTCGCACAGCGGAGCCTCAACGAACCGGTCACGCCGGCCACCGACATCTATCTTGCCGACACGCTCAACGAACTCGGCATCTTCTACCGGGTCGCACCGGTGGCGTTCCTCGGCGGCTCGCTCATCCCGCATGGCGGCCAGAATCCGATCGAGCCGGCCCGGCTCGACACCGTCATCCTGCACGGGCCGCACGTCCACAATTTCGAGGAAGTCTATGCGGCGATCGACTCGGGCGGCGGCGCGATCCCGGTGAAGGACGCGCCGAGCCTCGCTTCGGAGGTGACCGCGCTCCTCGAAAACCCGGCGGCCGTGCGCCGGAAGGCCGAGGCCGCGGAACGCGCCCTCCGCCCGCTCTGCGGCGCGATGGACAGGACGATCGTCGCGCTGGCACCCTATCTCGGCGAGACCGGGAACCGGCTGGAAGGCGCGCGGCCGGCCGCTCTCGTCCGGTGAAGGCCCCCGCCTTCTGGTGGCGTCAGGAGCAAAGTCCGGCCGCCATGCTTCTTTCGCCGCTCGCCGCGGCATTCGGAGCCGCCGCCGCCCGTCGCATGGGGCGGCCCGCACACTACCGCGCGCCGGTTCCGGTCATCTGCGTCGGCAACCTCGTCGTCGGCGGCGCCGGCAAGACCCCCGCCGCGCTGGCCCTCGCCGCCCTTGCCCGCAGCGAAGGGCTCCGCCCGGGCTTCGTTGCGACCGGCTATGGCGGCAGCGCATCGGCGCCGACGCTGGTCGAGCGCGACGCGCCGGCGGAGCTTGTCGGGGACGAGGCGCTGATGCTCGCCGCGGCCGCGCCGACCGTCGTCGCCGCCGACCGCGCCGCCGCGGCGGTGCGCCTCATCGGCGAAGGTGTAGCGGTCATCATCATGGATGACGGCTTCCAGAATCCCCGCCTTGCCAAGGATCTGTCGCTGGTCGTCGTCGACGCCGCCGCCGGGATCGGCAACGGGCGGGTCATGCCGGCGGGACCCTTGCGCGCGCCGCTCGACGCGCAGATCGCCCGCGCCGACGCCCTGATCGTGATCGGCGGGGAGACCGCCTCGCATCCGTCGCTCGGGGCCGTCATTCGCGCCGGCGGGCCGCCGGTCGTGCGGGCGCATCTGAAGCCGGTCCGCGTCGAGGGATGGAGGACGCGGCCGATCCTTGCCTATGCCGGGATCGGGCGGCCGGAGAAGTTCTTCGCCTCGCTCGCCGCGATCGATGCCCCGGTTGCCGCAACCCGCGGCTTCGCGGACCATCACCCGTTCAGCGAGGCGGAGGCGCGCCTGCTCCTCGATGAGGCAAAGTCCGGCGGCTATCGGCTGGTGACGACGGAGAAGGACCGCGCCCGGATGAGCGGCGCGACCGGCGCGGTCGCGGAACTGCTTGCCGCGTCCGACGCCTTCGCGGTCGAACTCCACGTCGACGACCCGGGTGCGCTGGCCGACATTCTGGCGCCGGTCTGGCGGAAGGCGCGGGAAGGCCGCGCCTAGATGCGCCCGGTCTCCTGGAAACGCCGGAGCGCCGCCGCGGCATCGACATAGGCTTCCTGCCGCGCCACGCTCCAGTAGCGCAACTCATCGAGCGGGATGGTGGCGCCGGTCACCGCACAGATGACGAAGCCGCCCGGCGACATGACCTGGAACTCGCCGTCGAGGTAGCGGAGCCGTGCCTCGCCGCCCCGCCCGAAACGTTCCATCCGGTTCATGCGAAACCTGCTCCCGAGTGAGGCACCACACCTAGGTCTCCCGGCGACGCCGTGCAAGCGGCGATGCCTCCTAGCGCCGGCCGAACAGCCGTTCGATGTCGGCGAGCTTCAGCTCGATATAGGTCGGCCTGCCATGGTTGCAGGTCGCCGAGTTCGGCGTCGCCTCCATTTCGCGCAGCAGCGCATCCATCTCCGCCGGCTTCAGCCGGCGGCCCGCGCGCACCGATCCGTGGCAGGCCATGCGCGAGGCGACCGCCCAGAGCCGGTCCTTGAGGCTGTCGCTACGCTCCCATTCGGCGAGCTCCTCGGCGAGGTCGCGGACGAGCGCGCCGGCGTCGATCACGCCGAGCATCGACGGCGTCTCGCGGACGGCAACCGCGCCCGGCCCGAACCGCTCGAGCACGAGGCCGAGGGCGGCGAGTTCCTCCGCGCGCGCCGCAAGCCGGTCTACGTCGTCGCCGGCGAGTTCGACGATCTCGGGGATGAGGAGGATCTGGCGCGCCGGCCCGCGCGCCGCGAGCCCGCGCTTCAGCGCCTCATAGACGAGGCGCTCGTGGGCGGCATGCTGGTCGACGATGACGAGTCCGTCCCGGGTCTGCGCGACGACGTAGTTCTCATGCACCTGGGCGACGGGCGCGCCGAGCGGCAGGTCGAGCGCGGCCGGGGCGGGCTCCGCGGCGGCCCGCGCCGAGGGCGCGATCGCAAACGCGGCCTGCGCCGCCTCGGCGAAGCCGGGAGCGACCGCGGCGCTGCCGTCGTAGCGCCAGACCGGTTCGGCCGGGCGCGGGGCGGCGGTGCCGCCCGGCCGGAACGCGGCGATGGTCGCGCCCGCCGCCGCGGTCGAGCCGCGCGGACGATTGGTGCCGAACGCTTCGCGGAGCGCCCCAATAACGAGCCCGCGCACCAGCCCGGGATCGCGGAAGCGTATCTCGGCCTTGGTCGGATGGACGTTGACGTCGACCTCGCGCGCCGGAAGGTCGATGAACAGCGCCGCTGCCGGGAAGCGGTCGCGCTTCATGAGGTCGGCATAGGCGGCGCGGATCGCGGCAAGCAGGAGCCGGTCGCGCACCGGGCGGCCGTTGACGAAGAGGAACTGCGCCAGCGAATTGGCGCGCGCATAGCTCGGCAGGCCCGCGAAGCCGGTCAGCCGGACGCCTTCCCGCTCGGCGTCGACGGCTACCGCATTCTCAGCGAACTCGCGACCGAGCACCTGCCCAATCCGCGCCAGCCGGGCGTCGGCGCCGCTCGCCGCCGGGTAGTCGAGCGAGGTCCGGTCGCTGCCGGCCAGCGCGAAGCGGACCTCGGGATGCGCCAGCGCCAGCCGCTTCACGACCTCGGTCACCGCCGCGGCTTCACTGCGCTCCGACTTGAGGAACTTCAAACGCGCCGGCGTCGCGAAAAAGAGGTCGCGCACCTCGATCCGCGTCCCGGCGGAGAGCGCCGCCGGGCTGACCTTCGAGATGCGGCCGGCCTCGACGGAAATGCCATAGGCCTCCGCCGCGCCACGCTGCCGCGAGACGATCGCAAGCCGTGCCGCGGCGCCGATCGCGGCGAGCGCCTCGCCGCGGAAGCCGAGGCTGCGGATATCGTCGAGCGAGGTGAGCTTGGACGTGCAATGGCGCTCGACGGCAAGGGCCAGTTCGTCCCGCGCGATCCCGCCGCCATCATCGGTGACCCGGACGAGCGCCGCACCGCCCGCCGCAGTCGCCACCTCGATCCGCGTGGCTCCGGCGTCGATAGCGTTCTCGACCAGTTCCTTGGCGACGCTCGCCGGGCGCTCGATCACCTCGCCGGCGGCGATGCGGTTGACCAGGTCTTCGCTGAGGCGCCGGATCGTCATGCGGCCGATTTTCAAGGATTCGCCGCCGTGGGGAAAGGGCGCCTTTCCTGTCAGGCGGCGATGGCCGGGCGCGCGATCACAGCGTCAGGGGAGTTCAATTCGCGGATGCCCCAGAGGCAGCCGCAATCCTCCCCCCTTGAACTGGCGCATGCGAAGGATGGTGGAGGGGCCGCGAGGCCCCCGAACCCAGGCCGTTTACGCCGATTTGGTGAGAAGCTCGGCGCAGTTGCGGCCAACGCCGGAAACCGGGGCGTCGCTCCCCGGCATGGTCGCCCAGCCGCCCTTTTCGATGAAGGCGCCCCGCTCGTAGGTCGGCGCCTTTTTCAGCTCTTCCAGCTTCGCTGCAGCGTCCGTCGCTCCGTTGAACTGCTTGACGCAGATCGGGACCAGTGCCGCGATCACCGCCGCGTCTGCCTTCGTCTTGGAGCGCAGGTCGGCGGACGAGCCGGTGATCCAGCCGCCCCATGTAAAGCCAAGAACAGCCAAAATAATAGCGCCGCCAGCCGCGCCCGCCAGGGCCGGCTTCACATCTGTCCTCATGCTCATGAATTCACCTCATCGGGCGGACGGGGAGTCCCATCCGCCCAATATTATAGCATTCTTCAACAATCGATTATGTCTTCTTTGGCGCTCGCGGAAGATTACTCGACGCCGCCAAGCGCCGGACCGAGCAGGCGGCAGCCGGGGAGACAGGCCCTGTGCCGCGACCGCAGCCGCTAGTTCACCGATCCCTGGTTCGCCTGGTCGTCCTGGAGCTGTCCGGCGACCTTGGCAGCGAGCGCTGCAAGCTTCTCCAGCGCATCGCGGTTGACCCCGAAGAAGCTGTCTCCGTTGTCGGTCTTGAAGGCGATGACCGCCAGTCCCGGCTGCTGGGGATTGGTCATCACGTCGAAAGCGCGGAGAAAGTAGGCTCTGAGCTGTTGCATGCTTCTTCCCTCGTTGGCGGGCGCCATCCAGCGGGTTTCCTGGCACGGCGCTATCCCGCCGGCAAATGATCCCCTCCCAGTCCCTTCGCCCCGATGTCATGCCGGCAGAATCCGCCCGGCCAGTCGATCGCCGCAACACCGGCGTAGGCGCGCGCCTGCGCTTCGGCGAGGGTGCCGCCGCGCCCGGTGACGTTGAGGACGCGCCCGCCGCCGGCGACCAGCCGGCCATCGCGCATGGCCGTGCCGGCATGGAAAATCTTCACGCCCGGCAGCGCGTTGGCGCGATCGATTCCAGCGATGGGCGAACCCCTGGAGTGGGCGCCCGGATATCCCTTGGCAGCCATCACGACGGTCAGTGCCGCATCGCTGCTCCAGACCGGCGCGATCCGGTCGAGCGTCCCGTCAACGGTGGCGAGAAGCGCCTCGACCAGGTCGCCGTCGTAACGCAACATCAGCACCTGCGTTTCCGGGTCGCCGAAGCGGGCATTGTACTCGATGAGCTTCGGGCCGTCGGCGGTCAGCATCAGCCCGGCATAGAGGACGCCGCGATAGGGCGAGCCACGCCCCGCCATCGCCGCGACCGTCGGGCGGATGATCCGGGTCATCGCCGTCTCGACCATCGCCGGGGTCATCAGGGGGCTCGGCGAGAAGGCGCCCATGCCGCCGGTATTGGGGCCGGTGTCGCCGTCGCCGACCCGCTTGTGGTCCTCGGCCGTGCCGAACGGGATCGCCGTCGTTCCATCCGACAGCGCGAAGAAGCTGGCCTCGCGCCCGGCGAGGCACTCCTCGACCACGACTTCGGCGCCCGGCGCTGCGAAACAGGCGGCAAGGGCATCGAGCGCCTCCGCGACCGTAGCCGCCACGGTGACGCCCTTGCCGGCGGCAAGCCCGTCCGCCTTCACCACGATCGGGGCACCCTGCGCCCGCACGTAGGCCCCGGCGCTTGCGCGATCGGTGAAGCGGCGGTAGGCGGCGGTCGGGATGCCGGCTTCGCGGCAGAGGTCCTTGGTGTAGCCCTTGGAACCTTCCAGCCGCGCCGCCTCACGCGACGGGCCGAAGGCGCGGATACCCGCGGCCGCGAGATCGTCGACGATTCCGGCAACCAGCGGCGCTTCCGGGCCGACGAAGACGAAGTCGATCTCCGCCCGGCGGCAGAACGCGATGACCGCGGCGTGGTCGGCAATGTCGAGCGGCACCAGCTCGGCTTCCTCGCCGATGCCGGGATTTCCCGGCGCGGCGTAGAGGCGGCGAAGCCGCGGCGACCGGCGGAGCTTCCAGGCGAGCGCGTGTTCGCGGCCGCCGGAGCCAAGGAGAAGGACCTGCATTGCGCCCGCCTCTATCAACCGGGCGGCAGGGTGTCCATTGCCGGGCGAACCGCGCTAAACCGTCACCCGATGGATGCGCCCCGCCCGCCCGACACGCCCGATTCGCTCGGCTCGCACCCGATCCTCCGCTTTCTGCCGGCGGCGTTGGTGCCCTATTCGCGGCTGGCGCGGCTCGACCGTCCGATCGGCTGGTGGCTGCTCTTGTGGCCGTGCTGGTGGTCGAGCGCGCTCGCCGCCGATGCCGCCGGGCTGCGCTACCCCGACCCCTGGCATCTGGTTCTCTTCCTCGTCGGCGCCGTGGTCATGCGCGGCGCCGGATGCACCTATAACGACATCGTCGACCGCGACATCGATGCGGCGGTCGCGCGGACGCGCGCCCGGCCGATCCCGAGCGGACAGGTGAGCGTCGGCGAGGCGAAGGCCTTCCTCGTCGCACAGGCGCTGGCCGGGCTGGCGGTCCTGCTCTGCTTCAACCGCACGACCATCCTGATCGGCGCGGCGTCGCTCCTCTCGGTCGCGGTCTATCCGTTCCTGAAGCGCGTCACCTGGTGGCCGCAGATCGGCCTCGGCATCGCGTTCTCGTGGGGGGCACTCCTCGGCTGGCCGGCGCTGTTCGGCGATCTCGGCTGGCCCGCCGTGGTCCTCTACCAGGGGTGCATCCTGTGGACGGTCGGCTACGACACGATCTACGCGCACCAGGACAAGGAGGACGATGCGCTGGTCGGCGTCCACTCGACCGCGCGGCTCTTCGGTACGCGGACACCGCTCGCGCTGACGCTGCTCTATGCCGCCTCGACTGTGACGCTCGCGCTCGCGTTCTGGCTGACCGGGGTCGGCCTGTGGGCATGGGGCGGACTGGCGATCGGCGGGGTCCAGCTCGGTTGGCAGGTCGTGAAGACCGACTTCGACGATCCGGCGAGCTGCCTCAGGTCATTCCGGTCCAACCGCGGCTACGGCTGGATCGTCTTTCTAGGGCTGGTCGCCGATTGCGCGCTGCGCGGCCTGTGAGGCCGGTCCGTTTGCCGTTCAGTTGCGGGCGATGATCTCGCGGCCGGAAATGCGCTCGATCTCGCGGAAGAAGCCGGGCTTGCGGCGGCGAAGAAACCGCGAGCGGCGGCCCTTGAAGAAGGCGTAGCGCCGGCGCGGCTTCGGCCTGCCTGTCCGGAGGCCTTCGCCGGTATCCTCGGCGGTCTCGACCGCCCCGTCGGGCGTGACGATGAGGAGCGGCAGATTGAGCGCCTTGCCCCAGGCCTCCCAGTCCGCCGCGACATCGGCGGGCTCGGATGCAGTAAGGATGCGGAGCGACAGGCCGGGCTCCGGGTGGCGCAGTTCGAGGATGACACGGAGGTCGCCGTTCGTGCCGACCGGCTCCATGCGCACGGCGACGCCGGAGAACGTATTCACCGGGACGGTGAAGGTCAGCGCCGGACCGGAGCGCATCGGCCGGCGCACCAGCGCGCGATCGCGATCGAGGACGACCGCCGCTTCGTCGGCGCCGCCGTCGATGGCAGCCGAAAATCGCACTGGCAGGGACGACGGGTCGAGCCGTTCTGCACGGCTCGACCCGGCGGGTGCTCCGCCGATCATCTGCTTGACGCCTCTAGCTTCCCCGACGGGCCCGGTTAACTCCAGGTCCTCGTCTTTTCGTGGCGAGAAGATGCCACGCCGCGCTTCAGATCGGCTTAAACGGTTGGGTTAAATTTGAATGATCCGGAAAAGGGTTAGCGGGAGGCCACCGATTTGGGTTTAGAGAACCTTGCCCGGGTTCATGATCCCTTGCGGATCGAAGGCCTGCTTGATCTTCCGCATCATCGACAATTCGACGGCGCCCTTCACGCCCGGGAGCAAGTCCCGCTTCAGGACGCCGATCCCGTGCTCCGCCGAGATCGTCCCGCCGAGTTCGGTGACGATCCGGTGGACGACGCCGTTTACCTCCGCCCAGCGGGCGAGGAACGCGGCTTTGTCGGCGCCGACCGGCTGGCTGATGTTGAGGTGGATATTGCCGTCGCCGAGGTGGCCGAAGGCGAAGGGCCGCGCGCCGGGAATGATCGCCGTCACCGCTTCGCCCGCCCGGGCGATGAGTTCCGGCACCGCCGACACGGGCACGGCGACATCGTGCTTGATCGAGCCGCCCTCGAATTTCTGCACGTCGGAGAGCGCGTGCCGCAGACGCCACAGCTCGTTCGCCTGACCGAGCGACTCGGCGCGGATGCCGTCCTCGACCAGGCCGCGGTCGAAGCCCTCGCCGAAGATCGCCTCGAGCGCGGCATCGGCATCGGCCTGCGAGCGCCGCGAGGAGATTTCGAAGAGCACGTACCAGGCGTGGCTGCCGGCAAGCGGGTCGCGTGCCCCGGCAAGATGCTTCAGCACGAAGTCGATGCCGAGGCGCGGGATCAGCTCGAACGCGGAAAGCGTGCCGCCGGCGTGGTTCTTGGCGACCTGGAAGAGCTGGAGCGCGGCGCCGGGATCGGCGAGGCCGACGAGGGCGACGCTGGTGCCGCGCGGCTTCGGATAGAGCTTCAGCACCGCTGCCGTGACGATGCCGAGCGTGCCTTCCGCGCCGATGAAGAGGTTCTTGAGGTCATAGCCGGTATTGTCCTTGCGAAGCTTGCGGAGGCCGTCCCAGATTTCGCCGGACGGGAGGACGACTTCGAGGCCGAGGACAAGATCGCGCATGTTGCCGTAGGCCAGAACGGCGGTGCCGCCGGCATTGGTCGAGATGTTGCCCCCGATCTGGCACGAGCCTTCCGAGGCAAGCGACAACGGGAACAGGCGGTCCGCCCGGTCGGCCGCCGCCTGGGCTTCGCTGAGCGTGACGCCGGCTTCGGCGACCATGATGTCGGCATCGACGTCGGCTGCGCGGATGCGGTTGAGGCGGGTCAGCGAGACGACGACCTGGTTGCCGCTTCGGTCGGGCACCTGGCCGCCCACCAGCCCCGTATTGCCGCCCTGGGGAACGATCGCGGTGCCGGTCTCGGCGGCGAGCTTCACGATCGCCGCGACCTCGTCGGTCGAGCCGGGACGGAGCACCATCGGGGAGACGCCGACGAATCTGTCGCGCTGCTCGATGAGGAACGGGTGCATCGCCTCCGGCGCGGTCAGCGCATTGCCGCTGCCGACGATCGCGGCGAAGCGTGCAAGGACGCGGGCAGGCGGGAGGGGGGCATTCATCCGTGGCGTCATTCTAGGAGGCGCCGAGAGGGCCGTCGAGGCGCTGTCCGGGCTCAGCACATGTGAGACGACGGGGTCTCCTTGGCTGGTTGTTGATCGAGGTACTGTTTTGGGGTGAGGCCGGCAAG
>Ga0070741_10001264_pt1 | contig 79170 bp, 86 predicted proteins | sample Coa_R1_4_FD_66440 | JGI IMG/M metagenome (GOLD analysis project Ga0070741, IMG submission 66440) | Surface soil microbial communities from Centralia Pennsylvania, which are recovering from an underground coalmine fire - Coalmine... | ecosystem: Environmental > Terrestrial > Soil > Unclassified ...
CCATTGTGCAGTGAACTGTGCAGTACCGAGCAGTGGTTTTAGGCGAGCTTGACACCATCCACTCTTGCTCTGAACTACTTTAGTCCCTAGTACAAACGGCCTCTGGAAGTGCCACACCCCACGGGTGTTTGAGAGTAACTCGAGTCAGTGCTCCCCGGTCAGTGGTCGAGCAGGCGGTACTGATCTGATTTGCCAATTTAGATCGGTACAGAGGCAGTATGGGTTCACCAGACCCACCATTCCTCCCCCAGGTTTGCGGTGGACTTTCTCTGCCGGGCTCGAACCAAGTTGGGGATTCCGTTCTAGTAACCCAAATTGAGACAATTTGAATTGAAACGCCCGCTCTGGCTCTCCCTAAGAAAACGGTTGCCCATATAATGCCCTGTCCACCTCGCCCAGTTGCGTCAACAGATCAGTGGGCTCATGGGGCGGGATAGATAGCGGATATGAAACAAGGCAAGCTGCGAGAAATCTACTGTGTCGTTTGTGAGACGCTTGACGTCAGCGCAGCCATGCAGCAAAGATCGAGCCGCCGCTCCTAGGAGGACCGTTCCCAATCAATGCCGTGCTCTCTCTGCGTACGACGAGGAGCACTGCCGCCGTTCTTTTTGTAATTGCTACGTTGCAAACTATCCCGCTTGTGTTTGCAATTCGTGGCATAGATCGGATCTTCAGGCAGCCTCAATCGTCGCTTGCGGTTCTCGTCGGCATTTGTGCTCGCCGGCTCGTGCGTCGCCTACTCAGTCCGCCACCCTGGGATTCGGAAGCACATCGGCAACGTTTCGTGGTTGCGCATTCCAGCGATTCTCGTGGCGGTGATAGCCAGCATCGTGGAAGAATTTTACCTGCGTTACGTCCTAATGAAAGTGCTCCAACACCACAGGGTTGGCATAGTATGGCAGGTACTCGTCTCTGGCTTCGCTTTTGGGTTGTTTCACGCGATGTGGGGTGTATGGGGCGACTGGCATGTTGTCCGGGCGCAACCACCGCAACCAGCTCTTTGGGCATTGGGCTGGCGTTGCTGTACGTCCTTTCGGGTCGGCACTTGGCCGCCCCGATCGAAGCGCGCATTTCCTTATCGATTGGATTCTTGTGCCTGCTCTTGTGATATTCGCCGTCGAGATCCGAGACCTACGCAGCCTCACAACCATCAACTGCTGACCAACGGCTTCGAAACCAGAGGAGAGTCGGCTACGATTGCTCGGCACAACTGATTGCCGGTTTTGGACGCCAGTAAAGCAGGACGCTTAAATTTGTGACTGCATGGAACAGCATCCCTGTCGCCAACGTTCCAGTGACGAGAAAAATGCTTGTAAATATCAGCCCAGTAATTCCAGTAACAACGGCCCCCTTTCCACCTTGATAGATGTGGTGAAGGCCGAAAATGACAGCGCTGCAGATTACTGCTGGCAGAAGAGGAACGTGAAATGGGAATGTGTGCAGGTATCGGATTACGAAGCCTCGCACCAAAAGTTCTTCTGAAATCGCTGCGGTCACGGCAAGCGCCGCATACCAGCGGCGTTCGATGGCAGATGCGGGAAGAACAAATCTCAGCGGGCGCAACTGCGCCATCTCAATGTAGCGTAGCTTCCTGTACTTAACGGTGACCTGCGTGACCGGCAACAGCCATTGCAATATTGCGAAAAGCAGAAATACAACCAGCAGAGTCCACCACAACCACGAGCGCCGTTCGAGCAACGGCTCATGAATTCCGACACCTTTCGCGGTGAACAGTGCGTTAAAACCAACGGTGGCACACGCTATGGTCGCGGACAGTGCGAGTATCGCAATCGTCTGAGCGTAATACCGGAGTCTCGCTTTCGATGTTGATGCCGCTTTGAGCGCCCGCGTGTCCCACCAGTCCCACACCGGGGAGACGACGATTAGCAAGACCGCTAGCAGATTGTCGATGCTAAGCATTGCGTCACACCATTCTCACGCGCATCGCCGAAATTCCGGGTTCATCGCGAATCGGTCGGAGTTTATCACTAATCTTCAAACATAGTGGGTGAGCAAACGCTTCTCACGGGCGAGCTCACCCGCCACGATTTGTGAGACGTGGAAAGACGAACCAGTCGAATTTTTTACATGCTATGTGAGACAAGCGGGGCGAAAAGTAGATTCGCCGAGCCGAGCCTCCTATTTCACACACGACTATTCGGCCGACTGGCCTTTGCTTTGGGCGATGCGGGAGATGAGCTGGAGCAGGCGCTCGGAACCGCTTCCATGTAGCAGGTCGGCCTCCTGGACCAGCTCATCGACAGAGCCGCGACGCAAAGAAATAATGGCGCCGCGCTGCAATGTTTTTCGGAACTCTTGCGCGAGTTGCCGTCGATCGGCGCTGGGGATGGAGCGGCCGAGCACGAAGATTTCGACGTTCCCTTCACGAAATGATCCAGAGCTGCAATGCCGATTACGGAGGCCACGTAATAGCCCTCGCGTTCCAGCAACATGTGGCGGGTGCGCAGCAGAATCTTACTCGGACGCGCAAAGGATTCTTGTCTTGGGCTCTCGAGACGCGAACGCGGGGTTGAGAAGAGGAAGGAAGACACGGGTGATAGTTAACATGATTATTTACTTGACCAAAGTTAGTAGAGGGCTGCATAATACCGTCCATGGAAGTCAAGCCTCACTTCTTCTTGGGTTTGGGCGGATTCGAAGCCCGCATCTGCCGTCGCAAATCCTTCTTGATTGAGGCAATCAGTCTGCGCGTCGGAACCCGCTTTAGCTGCTCTCTCTTCTCTTTTTCGTCCATGGGGGTGCCCTGTGACCATCCTAGATATTCAGAACGTTTTCGATACGGATACCAAGTGCCGCGAACTGCTCTGCCGTTTGCGTTGGCCGCATGGCGCTGAGTGTCCACGGTGCCACGGTAAAGCTGTCGAACTGGAAACCGCGAAACAACTGTTCTACTGCAAGGACTGTGATTATCAATTCACGGTTACTGCTGGCACGATCTTTAATGATTCCCATCTCCCTCTTAATACTTGGTTCGTTGCTGTGCTGTTGCTCGTTGAAGCGCGTAAGGGTTTCTCTGCTAACCAGATGAAGCGAACCTTGGGAGTAAGTTACAAAACCGCGTGGTATCTCTGTCATCGTATCCGCGCTGCCATGGCTAGCGCAGAACGTACCATGCTTAGCGGTGTTGTCGAGATGGACGAAACCTATATCGGCGGTCGCAAACGCGGGATGGGTCGTGGGCCGCACGGCAAGGGAAAACAGATCGTGGTTGCCATTAGGGAACGCGGCGGTGAGGTTCGTTTCTTCCGGGCGGAGGACGCCAAGAGCGGTACTCTGGCGAAGTATATTGCCGATAACATCAGCAAAGATGTGGAGTGCATCGTAACGGATGACTTCAAAGCTTACCCCGCTGCCCTTGCGGAGAACGATTTCACCGAGAACCATTTCACCATCAACCATAGCCGGGAAGCGTACGTTAACGGGCCGATTCACACGAACACAGTTGAAAATGCATTCTCCCTGTTGAAGCGCGGCGTCATCGGCACGTGGCACAAGATTAGCGCGAAGCATCTTCCCGCCTATCTTGCGGAGATGGAATTTCGCTTCAACCGTCGCAAGCGTCACGATTTATTCCTCGATACTTTGCGCCACATGGTTACTGCAGACCCTCTGACTTTTGAACGTCTGACGGCTTAACCTCCTGCTGCTGCGCCGCTTTTGTGCGTTCTTGTACAACCTTATCTACATACTTGCCAACTTCTCTCTGAGTCTTCGCAAGAATGCGCTTGTTCGATTTAGTAATCCTCTGGTACACGGTTTCGAGGTAAGCAATATGTTGGTCTTCGATCTTTGCGAACGAACCAAGTCCGGGGCCTATCGTAACCATGTCGGTTTCTTTCCCTACACCGGGAGCCACTTCCGCGCGCTTCTTCGCTGTGTAGACAAGCAGAGCAGTATCCGATTCATTATTCATTGGGGAATGACCCGCTAACATGATTTGCGATTCGGCATGCGACTTACCAATTCCCACGGCTGCAAACCCCGCCGTCGTAAGTAGTGCTGGCTTGTCGCCATCTAGGGCGTACAGTTGCGGATAGATGAGCTTTTCTCCGGTCTTGATGTTCGATGGGCCATCCTGATCTATTCCCATGATTATCGCTTCCAGTTGGCTATCGAACTGAAAAGAACTCAGCCTTCCAGCAAGGTCGGCAACCACTTCCGGAGACATGCTGGCCTGAGTAGCTAGAAACGTTTGTAAATCTAATCCGTGCGGGCTTAATACCTGGGCCTCAGCCCGCTCGCGCAACAAAGCACGAAATTCCTTCCCGTAGATAGAAACGACATCCCGAACGTTGACCCATGTTTTCGGATCGGCAACGATCCAATCAATGACCTGTTTGTGAACGCGCTTAAAAATCTCGGCTTGAATTCCAGCATCGCCAGCTATTAAAGCGCATATAGACGGTGTTAGCAGCCAGACCTTTGCTTGCGCTGGTTCAAACTCGATATCTCCCGCAGTCAACATTCGGTCTGAAGCGCCAATCAGAATTGACTTCTTGGCTACAGCAGCCACGCATACTGTCAATGGTCGTCTCCTGCGCAGTGCGGGTTTTACGGGTACCCGCACCCGCTTAACCCTCAATTGGCACCACCCTTCCGATGCCTAGAGGCACACTGCTCCGCTATGAGACTTTTGTCAAGTGAATAATCATGATAGTTAACCGGCTTAACCAGGTACGCGTCGATGCGGGCGCGAATGCCCTCGACCGCCGGTTCCACCGCAGAATATCTAGTGATAACGAAAATGTCGGATCTCGGGTTGGCATTCCGCATCGCATGAACGATCGTATGACGTTTACTCGTCACTCACCCTGGCTAATAATGGTCCTTGAAGAAGCGCTCACCGATTTTGGTTCCATCGGGGAATCTTCCTTCTTTTTGTTCCTTTCGTAGCTGTTCGCGAACCAAGAGAAGAGTCGAGCGGGCAACGGACGTGATTGGGGCGCATCGCGAATACCACGACGCGAGCCACTGGCGATGGTATGCGAAAATAGCGTAGTCCTGACCCTGTGGCTCGGGTGGGGGGACTGGGCGAGTGCTTTCAATGATCTTCAGCCAATCACCCTCAACCTCAATCTGCCACCAGGCTGTTATATGACGGCGGTATTCTGACATGGCAGCAGGCACTTCGAACAGTTCCCAGAAGAATGCGTCCCATTTATCGATTGCAAGGTTTTCGTGAAACCATGTCCGCAGGGTAGCGGCTAACTTCGCACGCAAACCTGCCCCCGAGCGGCCGTTATAGAGTTTCCTTGCTCTGTCGAGGGCCTTGCGGCGAGCCCTGATCAGCGCAACAGCTTTCTTCAATCCCATTCCATCGAACTGATCCTGCGCCCCAACGGGCACCTTGGCAAATAAGAGAAAATCTCTGAACCGCTTTCCTGACATGCTTAGACACCGCGCCAACTGTAATTCTGTGTAGCGCGGCAGCAATGCGTCGCCTCTTCTGCCGCGCTGAAACCGGTTGAGTGCTGGCCACTCGTGAATCAGCGCCTGGACTTCAGGGTCCGCTTTGACCTGCTCAACGGGAACTTTCCCTCTTCCTGAGTTGCGACCTGGATGCTGTTTTCTTTTTCTGGAGCGAGACATTGCGACGGGGTCCTCTCTCCCCCTGGGAACTGCCCCTGAGAGCGTTTTCGATCCGGCATTCGTGCAAACTCCATCACAACCGACTCACGATTGTGGAAACAGCATCGACAGCACCAGCGATTTCGGGTGCGAAGGAATTTGGTTCATCGGTGTCTCTGCGGCCACCTGTATGTCAGGTTGATGCTGTTGTTGCTGACACAGGGAGAGATATCAGGGTCTTAATGTCATCGCAAGTAGTAGTCGCTGGGAGCTGCGCGGCATCGCTAAGCGGCCGTCCCAATCTGGGAGTTTGATCGTTTGCTGAGCATTCTTCTGGTTGACATTGCCATTCGGAAGTGGAACTCTATAATTTAAAGATAAGCCGGCTTGGGAGAGACAACCCAATTAGTTGTAGATGTATGCGCGGCCACCCGAAGGTCCAAACCCTACTTGGAGCGGTTTGGAGCCCACTCTTAGACCCCCACCAAGCGACATAGTCGTGTATCTCTACCCAAAAATTAGGAGAAACTGGGATGATCTTGTCCCCGTGGTTAACTGCTGCGGAGGCCAGCGCTTATTTGAAGATCCCCCGCCGCACGTTGCTTGAGTGGGTCCGTCGTGGTCAGATCCAAGCTTTCAAGTTGTCCGGAACCAAGCGGCACATCTGGCGGTTCAAGCAGGAGGATCTCGATTCCGCCTTGGTCACAACCGCGCCGCAAACGATTAAGGTGCTACAATCCCGCACGTCATCCGCGGTCCACTAGGAGGAATATGAAAAGGACCGCAAAGCACGGGCGTGGTTCGCTAGTGTACGACACACGCAGGAACGTATGGCAGTATTTCTGGTACGAAGCTGGGAAGAGGCACTCGAAAGTCCTCGGTACCAGACTCGATTACCCAACCAAAGCAAGCTGTTGGCGAACCATTGAGGCCGAACATCCACCTCTCGTCACAACGACGGAGCAACCCACGCTGAGAGAAGTGGCTGAGCGTTTTAAGGCGGAAAGAATGTCGAACCGGCATTCGCACCGGCGCGTCAGCTGCAGCTTTCTCAAGAATCATGTACTTCCACGCTGGGGTGCAACGCCGATTGACCGGGTTCAGGCACGGGAGGTGGAGCTTTGGCTGAAAGCCACCAGCCTTCAACCGAAAACGAAAGCTCACCTGCGCAGCATACTGTCTTCTCTGATTGACTTCGCTATGTGGTCGAACCTAATTCCGGCGAAACTCAATCCGATGAGCTTGGTGCGGATCCAGGGCGTCAGTAAACGGGCTCGGAAGCCACGCATTCTAACCGTCGATGAGTTCCATCAGCTCGTTGATCAAATGCGCGAGCCGTCTCGAACGATTGCTCTCGTCTGTGTTTGCCTCGGCTTGAGAATCAGTGAAGCCTTAGCTCTGCGCTGGGAGGATGTTGATTGGCTTGGCTCAAAGCTCAGCGTTCGGCGAGCTATCGTCGAACAACATGTGGATGAGCCGAAGACTGCCGGCTCGACTGCAACGTTTCCATTGTCGGCTGAGCTGTTGTCCAAGCTGCAGCTCTGGCGGCGGTCGACGGAGTTTTCTGCTGACAGCGACTGGATGTTTGCTTCCCCGGTGAAGATCGGCCGCTTGCCGTACTCCTACACGGGCGTGTGGCGAGTGCTGCAGGAGGCCGCGCGAAAAGCAAATCTGGGCAAGCTGGGTACGCACTCGTTTCGGCACACCTACCGCAGCTGGCTGGGGTCAGTCGGGACACCACTCGAGGTGCAACAAAAGGCGATGCGCCACACCGACCTGCGCACGACCATGATTTACGGGAGTGTGGAGGATGGGAGAATCGACGAGGCTTTGGAGAAGGTTTCGAGCTTGGTTTTCGCCAACAGCACGCAAACAGCACGCAGGAGCTCGTAACCTGTTGAAAATATGGCTCCTCAGGTAGGAATCTAAGCTACTGGAGCCTCTGTACGACAGTCCAGCCTGTGTTTTACAGCCTGAAATCAGCATTTGCACCTCTCTCCTTCGTTCCGAATGTTTGCCCGGCCTGACGGATTTCGCCCGAAATTCCGTCTTTTCCGTCTTTCAGATTCTGCCTCACGAGAGGGTGTTTGACACGATTTCCTTTCTGGAAATAAAAAGGCTTCCACTCGAACAGCCTCAGCCACACCAACGTAACGTTGGTCTATATGGCAATGTGGGCCACACTAGGAGGTTCGGAGAAGGCCATCGGTGAACAGGAGAAGTAACAATGCCACTACCTAGGTGGTTCATCCTTCTAATTGGGTTAGTGCTGCTTGTCTGCTTCGCCTGGAGTGCTGGATTCATCGCGACGTTCCATCTCATTCTCGGGATCGCAGTGTTCATGGCTCTCGTCGTTCTTACTGTTTCGCTTGTCGCTCTGGTATTCCGGACTTTGTTGAAAGTGCTATCCAAACTCGCAGTTAATCGAACGTAGAAGGTGCGAAGCTCCTGTAAGGAAGCACACCTGGTCCATGGAGTTCTGTTGTACGAACAGGTTGGAGAAATAGATTATGAAACGCATTCTGGTGTTACTCGCCTTGGTGGGCTGCGTCGGCTGCACGAAGTACACGCCATTCGCGAACAGTCCGCAGGCGCATTTGGATATGGGCGGACATCTCCCGTTGAATGTTCAAAATCACCTCAGGCCGATGTACCGCTCGTGCACGCCTGACGAGCTTGTGGACTTGAAGACGGTTGATCAAATAGAGCAGCGTGAGTTCAAGTGCTCGGCCATAATCATCCAGCACGAGGACTGGGTTCATCTTATCAACTGGGAAGCACCAGCCGATCGCGTGGGACAGGCGCAGGGTGCTCTTGCCGCTGGATTAGCCGCGCTCCGTGCCGCACAGAAGTACAAGATTGCGACGGGGACACTCGAAGGGGCGGGTCGGAGCGAGGCGACGTGGCAGACGAATGCTTTCCAATTCTGCGAAGTCCACCCAACGGACGCGGACGCGATGAACTGGGAGAAGGGCAAGTGCTGGAATACACCCAAGTCTGTGGCAGAGGTCAAGCCACCGAAACAGCAGCTAACTCCTCCTCCTCCGGACACGAACGAAGCGCACGATGACGAGTGGGAATACTCTTATTTCCTCGCGCACGGTAACGAACTCTACGCAACTCCGGGTACGAATCAGCCCAGGTTGTTTAGAAACAAGGACGACGCTACCAAGGTACTTGCCGGGTTGGGTAATGATTGGACACTCCAGTCTTGCGACATGCACTGCCAAAACCTAGATTCGCGCTTTTCTAATGCGGATTGGCGTTGACGGAAACCGCGCCCGAAAATTTCGTCTCTTCACGCAAGAGTCAAACCGCCGACGCCAGCCTTTTCAGGGGAACCCGAAGCTGTACTTGCAGTGACTTACAAGGACGTGGAAGGCTGCGAAACCCCTGTAAGGACGCGCAAGAATAAAGGATAAGGGGCTAGAACGACGGGCTAGAAACCGCACGGTCATATCGAAGCCATTGCACTCTTCGGATCACTTCGTGGAACTCGCAACGGAAGAACGGGATAAAGGGAGTTTGAAGTTGTCTAGTGGTTCATTCTGTCCGTTGTTTAACCGGATTGCCACTCCGCCTGAAGCAGTCGGGTAAAGCAGAATGTGAAAATGAGCGTCGTCTTCCCGCTCTGTGACGTTGAGATACCCGATACGGGAATGTATCCACTGATACGGCAGTACGTACGCCTCGTCTCGCCCGATGCAGCCAAGAACATATAAGCCCTGATTCGCATCACCTAAAAACTCATCCCAGTCGGAGTGGTAAGCGTACCAATACCCACCATCCCCATACTGTTTTGAGATGGTGACAGCAACGCGCAGAGCCTTGTCCGCACTCCAATACAACGCTCGGCTCTTTTTCACTAGAGGTGAGTACGCCGAACTAAGTGACTGTACAATATTGCCTCGAAGGAGCGTAATCGCTTCAGGCGATGTATGATGCTGCTTGACCTCAGCCTCCGTTTCGCCCTGTGGCGGTTCGGAGCCTCCAGCCTGTTCCTCCTTGAGCGCAGACGTCGCATCTTCTGCTACCGTGAATGCAATCTCGATGATTTTGTCCAGCTTTGTGTACTCGAAGGGGATGAGTAATTCATGGATCTTTGCAACCGAATCTAGCTCGCTGTTCTCTTTTAGGGTGACGAGCTTGGCTAAAGCGTCGGCACTAATCATTCGCACAGTCCACGCATGTTTTGAGCCGCGAACCTGTGCTTCGAGGTCGCCAGTATCCTGCCTACCAACAACAATCAGAATTGACGATTCAATGGTGATCTTCTGAGTAGCGATGAGTGTGTCTCGATATCTCGATATTGTGTCCAGATTTATGCGATAAGCATCTGACGTCTTAACTTCAACAACAACGTGATAGCCCCCGCACTCATTCCAAAGGCCATCGAACCCAACTGCGTTGCTCTTTCCCTGATAAAGCCCATTTTCTACTGTATAGTCGAGCCGCTTGCCAAACTCGTTAACGATATCCTGCAAAACGAACCCGCTGCGATCGAATGAGCTTTGGAGGCAGGTCTGCAAGTATTTCTGCAAGTTCTCGCTCTTCGCAATCTGAAGATATTCGCGTAGATCGCGTGAGCACTCGGAATTGTCCGAGAGTTTGCCATTTCCACAGAGGGCGACAATTTGCTCAACAGAGAGCGAATCGACTTGTGCGGGATCGTTCTTGAGGAGTGTAAGCAGTGGTTTCATTTCTCTCACTCTTCATTGAGTTCGAATTCTGCTGCGACTGGAGGCACGGAATGATTCGGGGGAGCCTTTGATCAGTTCGATTTGGTAGAGTCGACGATCCAGAACTCCGAGAAAATCCATAATGGAACTCTCTTCGACTGTGAGCTTACCCTTGACGTCCTCCACTTTGACTCCCGTACTCGCGCAGAGTTTCTTTAGAGAATTCTTGTCAATGTCCTTGGTTTCCTTTTGCACGCGAATTGATGCCAAATAGCGTGCAGCGCGTGGGTGAGCAGAGGCATACGTCTCGATCGAACTGAAATCGACGTATGGCAAATCGGCCTGTATAAGCTTCACATTCCCTGGTACCGCTCCCAGAATGGCATCCTGAAGTTCGCCCACGAATTCGAACCCGCTGGGTCTCAGGATGTAGACATCGGTATTGTCAATCAGCATGTCGAAGTCATTATCCAGTTTAAACACCTTGTCTTCGACGATCCGTAGCGCATCAGTTGCTAGCCTGATTAGGCGGCTCCTCAAAATGCCCTTGAACGTTGTGGCCCTTCGAACACCTGTGAGTCGTCGCCCTTTGCCAAACGTCAGGCGCGTAAAGTAGCAGAAGACTTCGGACGGATCTTCAAGTACACGCCCATCCATGGGCAAATTGTCGGCTTCGTGAATTGCACGCAGCTGTGACGCTAATTCGTCAGTCAAAAGAAGGTGCAAGTGCTCAGTCGAGCCATATTTCTCGGAAGGCTCATATTCTGAGGGCTTCTCAGTTATTGCACTCATCTCGTCTCTTGTTGCCGTGACCATTTCACGAAGGGCCTCCTGGACGTTCGCATCAACCGGCACCATCACGAAACGTTGGCCTTTGCCATTTTCCAGTCCGACTCCAAACTCGGTGGTAGCAGCGTTTTCAGGATCGAGTCTAGGTGTCATCCCTCGACCTCGAAATAAACTGAGTCGCTCAATCGATACGCGATGATGTGCTCGTCCGCTAACAAGGAGACTCTAGAGGTGATTAACACTTGGCTTGTTCTGCCACTGTAAGCATTCTCGTCCTTGGGCGGCGAGATTGTAAACACGCGATAACCCCGCACGGCGAAAATCAGGTTCATATAATGGAGGTTGAGATGCCAGAACAGAAAGACCACGAAGCCAAGTGCAGAAATGAGAGCTGCGAAATCTCTCCATGTTCCCGTATCGATTGGATAGAAAGGCAACAGCATCGCAAACAGGTACACAAGAAGGTGGTCTCGGTGATCCTCTGCTGAGCCGACAACAAGTTCCCTTTTTTCTTGTAGCCGTCTTGCAGTTCTGATTCGTAGCCACAGAAACAAATTTGGAAGTATTACCATGGCGACGCAAAAGCTAATGAGGTAGCGATCAGGGATCAACTTGCTGCCACGGATAGCCCAGAGCAGGAACAAAGGGGAGATACTACTCAGTACCATCAGCAGCCGCGCTGTTTTCAAGCCTTCGCTCTGCACGCTTTTTGTCACCTGAATGCCACGGTTCAGGGTATCAAGAACAGCATCCGCGCAGATGCAAGGATACGCCTCTGGCGAATAAAAAGCGAATATGCTACGCTTGGAGAAATGGACGAGGGGCGTAAACGCGTAATACTGATTGCGGCTGCAATTCTCGTCGCTCGCCATCTGAAGAATCCCGAAGACCTGCACAATTCAAGACCGAGTCCGCGGACAGAATCGCTCATCGCTAGTGCTGTTCAATGGGCCGAACGCATCATGCGTCGGATTGATGGTGTGTTTCCAAAGTAAATCGCTTACGGCTGGGTGCCTCCTGCAAGTGGCTTTCGCGATCTGAGCCATTCAAAAACGGCCCATGTGGCTGCGAGGTCTTCCTCGTTGTAGGTGAGGATCTCACCCATCAGATCATCCCTCTTCTTTTTGTCTTCGGTTTCGGTGGCTTCAATGAATGTAGCCATCGCCCAGTCCCCACCGTACTCATCCTGCGTGCGCTTGAAACCCACGTGACTTTCCACAACTTTCAAGCTGTAGCTCGGTAATGGGAGTACAACAGATGCCTTAGTCAAAGGAAACAGGTCGCACAAGTTAGCCAGCACTCGGTCTGCTATCCCGTCTGGATCTCCGTAGCGTTTCTTGTACTTCGATACGTAGGTTTTCTCATAGCTCGCCCAGTGGACGAATGGAAGGTCACCGTATTCATCAAAAAGACCCTTCGCAATCTTGAGAAATGAGTCCCAGCTTTCCCGATCACCATCAACACCAAAGCCAGACACCGCAGCCTTGAACTTGCTTGGCTTCTCTCCGAAGACCTGCATGCCCCATAAATACACCTTGTCGATTTCGTTCAGATGAGGTGGCATTCCTTCCAAGTCGAACATCACGTAATTCGGGGAAGAAGGAATTGCAGGAGAACTCAGGATCAGCTCCTGCCCTCGTTCAAGAACCTCGGCTTCACGCAAGATGCGCTCCGCTGCCTTTCCAACTCGCACCATCTTGCCTGCGCGTGGACGCTTGTATTCGCTCAGCGTCGGGACGTCGAAACGATTAATGAGGTCTCTTCGACTGACGACTCCGTCAGCATGGAGCGTTCGTGCGAGTGACTGATCGACATCTGGTATGAGGGCGATGTCCGTCACATCTACAGCTGCTTTCCAGCAAGGTTCGTAATACCCACAGCCACCGCATTTACTCCATCCGACAGGCTCATATGGTTGGGCTGCTAAAAGTTTTAATGCCAAGATTTTCCGCAGTTCCTGCAAGGCTGCTGCACCGCCATCGTATCGCACCCCAACAATCGCACCCGTGCCAGCGTGAACCTCCAGTGCCTTCGGCCGCAGGCCGCAAGTTTTCTCGTACAGCCACCCATATGCCTGCACTTGTAGAAGGATTTCCGGATGCTGCTCCTCATCTATGTGAAGGGACAGCTTCGAATCCCGAATCCGGTAATCGTTTCCATCCAAAATCAGATAATCTGGTGTTCCGACGATTGCGACATCGACTCCGTCGATCTGACAAGCATGGACGAACGCGGGCTGGTATATAACAGCTGCCTTCGTTGCGATTGCCTTCAGAGTCTCTTTTACCCGATCCTGCTCGGGAACCCGGCTCAAGTCCACGTACGCGCCGAGTGTCTTCAGGTGCTGCGCCTCGTGTCGCATTCCCAGCCTACGCAGCACCTCGTCAAATGGGCCGGGTTCCGCTTCGGGAGCGTCCTTGTAGCGCAAATGGACTCGCAATTCACAAGGGGTGGGCCGATGTAAGGTAATGATCTCGGACGCAATAAGGCGCATAGAACTCCTCCGAGTAACTGCGTGGCGTCGATGATAAGCGAGTGCGTGGCGTCGAGACTGTGACCTGGATCACGGTCGAAAGTCGCGGGAACCGTATGGCGTCTTCTTGATTCCCTTGAGCTCATGGATTACGCTGGGACGTATTCCGCCATATGGCACTTTTTGGCAACACACCTAGCGAAAATGTAACAGACCTAACTGTCGAGGTCTTTCGGCTAATTCGCAAGACTTTCTGGAATGACGCCGGGCAGTCCATCGCATGCACGCTCCGCATCAAGGGAATCAATCAGGACGACCCTTTGGATGAGTACATTGTGAAGGTAGCCCAAGAGAATCTCCCGAAGAATGCAACCGCCGTTCGCAGCTTGACACGTGGGAAGCAAAATACCGGTTCCCTAACATGCCCAGATTTCGTTGTTTACCGTCCAGAGTTATGTGCTGGGCAATCTCAGGCAGTTCTTGCAATCGATTTGACCCGAATCGTCGGAATCGAAGTCAAAAAGCTTGATTTTGTCGCTGGTAAACAGAACCGTGATAAAGCCATGGACTTCAATTCAACTCCTCCGTGTGGCACGATTCGCGTTTACAGCAACAATGACGAACCGATTGACATCCGCGGGTTCTACTTGTTTGTTCAGCAGGAGGCACTACCGAACGGCCAAGTTCGTTTTCCAGCAATGACACTTTGTGACGGAAACCTCCTCAACAAAGATCGTGTTCTATATCTGAAAACGATCGGAGCAGTAGAGGGAGCACGGAAGAAAGAAATTGGCCTAGGCACTTTCGCCGACGGAGCAAACCGAAACAGACCGATGATCGTATTCCCGAATCCGCTCAGCGCGGAAGTATTGAAAGGAAAATTCACTCTGGTTCACTCAAGCAGCGAACTGGCGAACGCATATCCTGACCTTTTCAGAGTGGGGCGAATCACTCGAACTGAGACGACTACTCCTCAACCGGGCACGGAAAAACAAACCGTGCTACATGAGTTTCATTGCTATCAGTCCAAGCGAGATACCCGAGCGGGGGTCGCTCCGTTTGACGTGCATGATCCCATAAAGCACCCAGAAGGTAGAACCGAAAGAGTGCAAGGGAGAGGCCACTTTCGCATCGCAATCAAGCCGACAGACTAGATCGCCTTCAGGAGACCATCGAGAATTGGTTGAACGCTAGACTCTCCTACGACGGCTGTGGCGGTTGGCTGCGTATGACCGGCATCTTGAGTAGACGACTGCCCTTTGTACAAAGACTCAATTTGCGCCGCAAGCAAACTGGTGAAGTCCTCGCATGTAGACTGCTGGAGCGTTCGAATATGACTGTGAACCTTCAGGAATTCACCCATGAGGATCACTCTTATATCGCCCCGAGAAAGTCTCGTCCCGATGCGGTTGTATCGCAAGACGAAAGAACTCGCTTCTGCCACACACGAATTAAGGAAATCCCTTGTCACACCCTGATCGTTCGCAGAAAGATGCCTGCAAACTACGATCAAATCTATGTCGATCGGCTCTTTGGCTTGGTTTTTCGGGGTCGCACCAGACATTTCGGCTTTCACGGGATGGGTTACTACAACTTCCAAACCGGCACTTTCTATTGCTTTTGCTAGCGCGAGCCAAGCCTCATTGCGAGAATGATGAAACGTAAAAGCTAGTCTGCCTCCCCGCTTCAACACGCGAGCACATTCGACAAAAACATCTCCTAGCCGTTTACCGAACTCAACCGAGTTCTTGTCCTGTACTTCTGAAGAATGCCGAGTCGTTTCAGCATCGAACGCTTGATCGTTCCCCTGCATCCCAATTCTTAGCCAGCAGTAAAAGAAATCGGCCAACTCAGAATAATGCACGTTGTCGAAGTATGGCGGGTCTGTAATAACCAAATCGACGCTCGCGTTAGGGATCATGGGCAATTTGCTTGAATCCCCCTGTAATAGCAAGACCTCGGCATCTTGCTTCACAAGCTCGCTGAAGTTACGTGCGAAGCGGGGTTGGATCGGCTTGTTGATTTTGAAAACCTTTTTGCCCACGACCTTCCCTGCTGTGTTGCTTGCTAGCTGTAGCTCAAATGGATCCGAGCAGTAGCGTATGGCACTAATCAAACGACGCTCGAAAAGAGTTGAGAACGAACCGCTGCTCTTTGCTGTGCCCCATGGATTTGCTTCGAGCGGAACACGTTCGGGTTTCAGGATGTGATGATGAAAAAGATGACGAACTGCTCCCGTTCCCTCTCCTTTGAAGGAACAGAACATATTATTGAACTCCAGAAGTCCCGAAAAAAGCAGCAAAAACATCTCTCTGACTGCGCTATTCGGCTCTCGCAGGATTCCGGACAGCAGTATGCCTAGGGCATACAACTGACGCGCATTGAACATCTGACTCCAATGATGATAGTTGTACGCTCTCGCCTGATCCGTATTGTGACCAGGCGGGATTGATGTGTTTGGAATGGGAAATGTCCCCTCTCGAAGTCTACGTTCGGCTTCGGCGTATAAGGCGTGATCGTCGCTGTCCGGTTTCTTGTACACCTTTGTTCCATCAGGCAACAACAGCATCAGCGCGTACATGTCATGTTGCGGGATCGAACCCGATGCGCGACAGACGGACAAAATTGAGGATTCCTTTTCACAACTTTCGCAGCGGAAGTTTTGTCCTCGTACAGGCCCACTTTGCGGATCAAAAACCCACGAGCACTCTTTGCAGCGTGCTTCGCTGTCTGAGTACGCAATTTTGTTCACTTCGCCACACTTTGGGCATAATGCCTGAGACTCTGGCTTGCGCGTTGGATATGCGTTACTAGCGAAAATCCAGCTATCAAACAGCCTTGTTTTGGCATTGCACGACGGACACCTTAAGGTCTTTACCCAGAAGGTGTACAAGACATCAGCAGAAACAGCATCATACGTAGACTTGTACACCTCGCGGATCTTGGGTGCCACGTCAGATCGAAGACGATCGTAGGCCAGTCGGAGCAACGATTCGTCGCACCCTTCAAGTGCTTTGCGTACTTGAAAATACGCAACTGGGTTGATGTCACATCCAACAGCGCGGCAGCCGAGTTTTAGTGCTTCGCCAATGGTTGTGCCACTTCCCATGAAGCAGTCCAAAACAACGCAGTCCGAGAAGTCATGCTCCCGGTAGAACTCCGCCCATAGATCAGCCTCGGGTGGCAGATTACCCGCTAAAATCATGGCTCGAAATACAGAACCGAGCCGCGTGGCCCACCACTTGTGAACGTGATAGAGGGGACGATTGACTTCTTTACGCCAACTCTCCAATTCGGCGATTGGGTTCAATTGCTCGAACGGCAGAGGAACATCGAGTGCAGTTCTCCCAGAAGGGTCTTCAGACACGTCTCCAGACCTCTCTCTTTCAGAATGCTTAAATATCATTTATTGCTTTCAATCGGTCGAGTGAGTGTAGCATGTTCGCTATTTGTTCGCCTGCGCCCAACGTTGCAGATCGGTGCTGTGTCCTGGATTCTATCAACATTCTGCCTGTGAAAAGGCTTTTGGACACGTGTAAAAACTGACATCGCCATTCAGCCAGCGAGTGTCGATTGATGTGGCTCAACCTGTTTGTCCATAGTGGTCGGCTTTGGGGCCTTCCATTTTAGTACTCCCCCGGAAGGAGGATGCACGTCGACGAACGATCAGCCTCAGTGATGATCCAAATCTTCACGCCGCTGTGGAGGGTGTAGGCTGACAGGAGCCGGAAGCCGTGCTTCAGGCTAAGCTCGTTCTCGTGCCTGTCGTGCTCGTCCACTGTTCCCCAATCGCCATGAATGTGTCGGTCGAGGTACGCGAATAGTAGTTCGCCAGATTCCTGCAACGCGGAGATTGCGCCAGGAGCCGCTACGATTCTGCCGGGAAGAAACTTTTCAGGTTCACTCACAGCAAAGAGTTATGCCTTAGACGAGAACCGCTTGACACGAACAAAGGTCATCAGGTCTCACTGCATAACTGAAAGCAGCTAGGGCAGACCCATTTCTTCTGGTCGAACTTCCCGAGAAGAAAACGGACAGCTGGCCTTCCGCACCCACATTCCCTGCCGGTACCGAGTGACTTTGGCTGAATCCAACCGGAAATGTTCCCTGCGCGTGGCCGCTTCACTCTCTCCTTGCGAAGTTTCCATCTCAGCGCAGAGTCAGCCGCACGCTGCTGAGCCGCAATCTTTGCCCATCTGCGTTTGCGTGCATGATAAGCGAGGAGCTCACTGCCACCGTGGATGGCGACCTCGAATTCCCAGTCAGCCATGGCCAGCCGATAGGCAAATATGACTTGAGCATCAACCACGCGAAGCTAATACGAGACTATGACTTGTCACAGCGACAATCTTCGGTGAGTTTCTTGCAGACAACACAGCGACGACCGACAGCGATTTCCCACTCACGGTCTGTGATCCGACGCTTGGAGTTGGCAGGCAGAGTGAACTTTTCGTCGAGGTATTTCATTCAATCAATTACTTGACCAGAGTCGGCGTGTGCGGGAACAAGAACCTGAACGCCATTACGATGCCGGCACCGATGGAACCCGCTAGTCCAGTCTTGATATAGTCCACCTTGCGTTTGAACGACGCATCACTCACCAGTGGCGCAACCTGCGTCTCGATCTTCGCGAGTCGCTCGCCATGCTCCTTGAAACCATTGTTGACGGTCTTCGTTAGCTCCGTCTGTCCATCAAGCAATTGCTGAAGAAGCATCTGGGTTGCATCGTCCATGGTTCTCCCTCAAGACTATGATTCGGTAGTCAGCTTTACGAAAGCGTGACACCAACCGGAGTCCCGACCACCCACCAGTTTCCTTGGTATGCGCGGATGGTGATGTTCTCGCCGACGACAGAGCCTGCAAAATTCAGCACAGTGTACGTCGCGTTGAACGGAGTGACCGGAGGAGACTCCAGATCAATTGTCACCGTGTGCGCAGCCGCGTGGGTCGAGTGGATCTCAACCACCTTGCCGTCATCGGTTCCGCTCACCGGAGCAGGGATGTGGTACGCGCCAGCCGTGGCCTTGACCAGAAAGGCAACGTGAGTGGACGTTGCAAGCTCAGGCGTCGGCGGAGAAGCTGTGTCATCGTATGCCAAGCAGGAGACGCGTGGATCGGGAAACTCGGAGAACTTCAGCTTCGCGCTGCTATCCAAGCCAGCGTAGCCATTTGCCACGTCCTTGTTCGCTGCCAGTTCCTGAATGGACTCAGCCGCAACGATGTCGGTGCCATTGCAGAACACGAGCCGATAGTCGCCAGGATTGAGCGTGACGCCAGTCTGGCCTGTGACCTTCACCGTGACCGTGTGAGCGGTTCCCGCGTGGTGCAGGCGATAGAACTTCTTGCCATTGGGCACGACGAAGGTGACTGCGCTCGCCAAGGTTCCCGTGAACTTCAGGTTGAAGGCGAAGGTCACCGTGCTCGCGGTTGGCGTGATGGTGCCACCAGCCGAGACGTCAGTGGACAGCGTGTCTGTCATCGCACGATCCAGTTGGTCGAACGCGGTGTTCGCGGTGACTTCCTTCTGCGTCTGGTTCGATGCGATTTCTTGGATACCTAGGTTGGTCGTAGTCCCACTCATAATGTGCCTCTCAATTTAGTCCGGGAAGATTTGTCCTGCTTGCGTTCCCTTTGCGGCTCCCGTCGGGAAAATCTGACCGGAGTAAGGAGTGCTCAGTGCCGAATCCCAGTAGTCGCGCACCATGGTGTAAACACTTCTGGCGAACAGCTTAGGGAGCCAACCAGCAGCCGTCGCTGGAAGAGCGGCAGACGTGCCAGCGTTCATCGTGGTGGCCTGCAACAGAATGCCCTTCTTGCCGTTTGCAGCCGTGGCATCACCGATGATTGGGAAATGTCCTCCCACCGTGTCGCTGCTGCTCGTTTGTCCGTAGCCCAGAATCGTGGACATCAGTTACTCCCAAAGAATCGCGCCAGCACCCAGGTTGCTGGCACCGAAAGAAGTGGATGACGGCGCAGGATCAAGACTCGTCGAGCCAGCACCTTTGCTGACCAAGTAGGTGTGCGAGGCTCCGTACAGAACGACGTTCACCAACTGACCATCGACCGTTTCACCAGACTTGAGCGTGAGACAACCCATTTGAGGATTCGCCACATAGCCCATTGTGTTCTGGATCGGCAAGGCCACGATGCTGCCGTTGAAGGCTGTGGTTGAGTTATTGTCCGTCATCATGGTCGTCCAGCCTCTCGTGATGAGTGCGCCAGTACCACCTGCTCCATTTTTGTAGATGAACTGTCTGCCGTTTTGCGTGCCGGAGTTGCTGGCACCACAGCACCACGCCACCATGACCCAAGTGTCGAGGACGGCTCCCGCGTTGTCGCGAGCGTAGTCAATCACGAACACGCTTGGCCCTTGCACGGCATCGACTACTGACGTGCGCCACATGACCATGCGGAAGTTGAGGCTGTCACCGGAGAAGTCACACTCATACAGCTTGCTGTTGCAAGCGAACGCACCACCCAAGTTCAGGACGTTGGCTGTGCCGAACGTACACTGATTGCCACCAATGAGGCCAGTGGAGGTTCCCGACGTGCCGTAAGCCGTGCCCACGCTGAGCTGAAAGCAAGGTGCAGCAGTGAGGTTCTGATAGCAGTACACGATCTTGAGATAGATCGGGTTGGTGGTGCTGGCGTTCTTCCAAGTTTCGTATGGGTAGAGATACCAGAAGCCACCGTTTGTGCCACCGTTCCAGAGCGACGTGGACGGCTGATCATTGCTGGTTGCAAAGGCAGTCGCAGCCGAGTGGTTCACGCCACTGGAGTTGGTGAATGCCAAGTGTGTCGTGTCTGACGCGATGCAAGTCAGCGTCGTCTGATCGTTGCCATCACCGAAGCCGGAAATCTTGAACGTCTTACCAGCGAAGGCTCCATTCGGCGAAGGGTTCGTGGAGTTCGATGCTCCGTTCGTGATGGTGCCAACATAGCTGGTGGTGTTCGCGCTGCTGGTTCCGGTCGGAGTTCCCGAAGGAGTCTCGTTGGTGCCGCTCGGGTTGTTCAGCGTCAGTGAGGTTGCCGTGGACGCAGAGCAGATCCAGGAGCCATTGTTGTTGGCGTTGTTCATACCAGCGAGCGTGAACATCCAGCCAACGTAGGTGTTCGTGCCACCTGCTCCGATGGTCGTGGCACAGTTGACAATCATGGTGCTCGCACCAGCCGACGTGATGCTGGAGGGAGTGAAGCTGATGGCCGTCTGGCGGATGGCCTGCGTCAACGCAAGGTTGGTGCTTTGCGCAGCCATGTAGGTATTGTTGTCCGAGCCGTTCACCAGATCGTTCGTACTGTTGTCAGTTGTGGTTCCAGCATATGCTGAGCCAGCCACAAAGTTTCCTTGCCAGCGATAAGTGGCAGGATGTGGAGGCACGTTGTTATTGGAGGCTGGTTGGATAGCGACGACGTTCGACCAGTTCACTTCGCCGTTTCCACTCTGCGCAGTCCAACCGAACGCGCTGAGAGCCGCACCGATGCCCGACTGAGCCATCGCCTTGAAGCTTGTAACATCAAAACCGTACGTGAGAAATGATTGCCTGATTGCCATGAATTACTCCCACCTAATCGCGAAGGTCAGTGCCGAGTTTGAACCCAAGGAGCCTCGATTGCTGGCGCACTGATAAGACCAGCCACCTACCGTGTTGCTCTTCACTGCCAAGTAGGTGTGCGTCGCGCCATAGCTTGTGATGGTGAAGGACGTGCCGTCTGCGATGTCAAGGTTGTTCACGCAGACGATCATCAACATCGCCGTCCACCAACCGAGGTTGGCGAAACACGGAGCAGCCGGGATGTTGTTGCCTACCTGCCAACTGTTCGTCGTGGAGCCGGGAGCCGCAGCATCGCTGCTGTGTAAGTCGCTGATCGTGTTCAGATGGAAGTCGCGTCTGCCGATGCCGGGAGACGAGCCTGCTCCAGCGTTTAGCAGGAGCGAGCACTGCTTGAAGGTTGCCGTGCCGCTGCTCTGTGCTCCTCCGCCAACCACGTAAGTGACAGCCGTCGCCGTGTTCGCTCCAGTGTTGTCCTTGCTGCGTTCGAAGCCGAACACCCACGAGTTGAAGGTCGAGGTTGCCGTGCGGAACATGACGCAGATGAAGCCTGAGCCATCACCATTGCCACAGAAGTCGCACTCGAAGAGCGTCGTGGAGGCAGTCGCAGAGTTCAGGCCACCGACAAACTCACGAGTCGTGCAGTTGCCAGTGGCAGCGACCGAGCCAGCGTACAAGTCAGCCGTGCCAGTGACGGCATTGCTCATCTGAAACGCCATCTGTGGGACGCCAGCCGACACCGTGCCATACTCGAGCCGCATGTACGCGGCTTGCAGACCGTCGTTGGTGTGCCACATTTCGTAGTTCCAAACCTTCCACTTGGTTCCACCAGAGGAGTTACCAGTGGAGCCGACGGTGGCCGCGTTCGGAATGTTGTTCAGGTTCGCGGCTGAGACCGAGATGTAGGTTCCATAGTGGCTGGAGCCGTCGTTGTACCAGATCACATCGCCCACGGCATAGGTCGTGGATGCGCTCCAGATGATGTCGGAGTGAACCTTGGAAGTCAGTCCGGAGGACAAGACACCGTTCAAGGTCAGCGCGTTCGCTGGCAGGAAGTCGCCAGTGTAGCTGTACGCGTTGATGGCAGCGGTGAAGGTGCCTGTGTCGGTCACACCACTCTGCGTGGACTTGGTGATGGTGAACGTGGTGGTCGTCGGCGTGGACGCGATAGCGAAGTCGCCATTGAAGTGCGTCGTGCCAGTGATCGAAACCACCTGTCCAGTACGGAAGCCGTGAGCCGTGGAAGTCGTCCCTGTCCAGATCGTACCGTTGCCTGTGATGCTGGAGAGCGTCTTGGTGATCGTGCTCCACACAGCCTGAATCTTGTCGTTGGTCTGCACCAGCTTCGTCTTGCTGGTGTCTGCCAGCGACGAGTTGATGAAGCTGGCCCACAGCACGTAGTTTGCATTGCTAGCGCAGTCAGGAGCCTTCGACGCTGAGATTGTGTTTGCCATTATGAAGCCTCTGTACCGATAAAGCTGAAAGTTACCTGCACCGAATGAGCCGAGCCGCTCAGGTTGGTGATGGCATACTGAATGCTGGAGTTCGGGATGCTCTCGTTGTTATTACCCACGATGGGAGGACTGCAACGCCACACCGTGTACTTGTCGGACGTGTCGAGATACAAGTCGCAGATCACGCCATGCTGCGTTCCCGGAACCGGAGGAATGTCCTTCGAACGATCAACCGTCGGCGTGCCGCTCGAGGACAGGCCAGTGTCAGCCAGTCGTGCAGCAGCCGTTTCGTAAAGCCGAATCCTGCACGCTCTGTCAGCCTGTACCTTCGTCAATAGGAAACTGCGGTTCAATCCCACAGTGCCAAGTGCCAGACTCAAGCTGTCGCCTGCGATGCTCGCTGTGGTGAGCACGACGTTGGTGCGTACGCCTGCCGTGGAGCCACCTGCTCCAGTGCCGAACGGAGCCTGCCATTCCACCTTGCCGTCAGCCGACACATAGACTGGCGTAGTGCCGTCCGTGGTAGGAGCGTCGAACAGCACACCGTGCAAGCCAATTACCGTCAAGGCCTTCGCAACGTTCGAGACGTCGCCAGTGAAGGTCGCATCACTGATGTCGTTCCACACCAGCGTGTGCGGTGTCCAACTGCCTCCAATGATCTGGAGAAACTGCCCAGAGCCAGGAGCCGAGTTCGCAACCGGAGTTCCCTGCAAGCCTGTGATCTTCGGAGTCGAATACGTGCCACCGATGTCGCCAGTGATCTTGAGCAAGCCAGCGACACTGCCTGTGGCGAACGGAGTCTCGCACGAGACGTGCGGATTGTTCGGGTCAGTGTTGTCCACTTGGAAGTGGTTGTTCTGATAGCCCGACTCCGCAGCCGGAGTAATTTTCGAGTACGTGATGTTGATCGATGCCATTACTCCACTCCCACTGTGACCGTGTCGCCAGAGCCACCAGTTGTGACCGTCGTGCCTGAGCCGAGAGTCGGGATGTCCGTCATCGCGGGAGCCGTGTCAACATCCGGGAGCGTCTTGCTCTCGGTGATCACTGCGCTGCCTTTGAAGCCGAGTCCAACAGTCGCTGAAATCTGGTACACGTTCACGTAGATCGTCGTCTGTGCGCCACCGAAGTCGGTCGTCTGATCAGCAGCCGCGTAGGTGAACCGATTGCTCGTCACCGTGCTGGAACGCTTGACCACGCCAGTCGAGTCTGTGATCTCGACAAAGTACGCTTGACCGTCCTCGTTCAGCGGAACAGCCATGCCTGTGTAAGTCGGTGAGCCGGAACCGTCGCCATTCTGCCAGTCGCCTCCGAGCCGCGTGCGACGACGCCAGCCAATCGTCCACGTGCCACCACTCAGCGAGCCAGTGATGTCCACCGGGAAGTAAGGCTTCAGATCGGTACCCTTCAGCGCGTATGTGGTCAGAGGCAGCGGTGAGTTCACATCCGAACCCAACGTCACAGCCTTCCAGTAGCGCGTCTGGCCAATCAGCGAAGTGCCAGCGACTGAGCGATGCAAGCCTCCAGCCGTCAATGGGAACAGAACCTTCTCGCCAGCCGCAGCGGTACCGCAACTCAACTCGGTTCCCCTGCGTCCACGAAGCAGGTGGCTCAGGGTGTAGGAGCCGTCGCTGTTCAGCGTGGCAGTTCCCCACTGGATGACCTCACCACTCGGTACGAGGATGGCCGCGTTCGCTCCGTTCAGGACGTTCAAGTCGGACGTGCTCGACGGAGCCGTGCCGTTCAACATCTTCACAGTGAGCGTGTTCACTTCATCCCAACGCCACGGTGAGGCAGGAGCCGCGAGTGCGTTTGTGGCGATGCCATACGACATTGCCTCCACGCTGGCTCCCTGCTGGTTGAACGTCGCGTTATCACTCGAGTTGTACAGCGCGAAGCCTCGCCACGATCCACCAGTTGCGAAAGGATCACCAGCGAAGTAGTAGCCTGTGTTGCCATCTCCGCTCGCGTCACTGTCAGTGAGCAAAGGCAGATCGAGCAGCCACCAGAGCGTCGGAGACAGGCCACTCAAGGTCTGGCCCACGAAGCCTGTGTCGGTCACTGCGCTCTGCGACGAGATGTAGTTGTTGGAATCCTCGCTGGTCAACTCCCATGCGCTGGCGAAGTTCTGACCCATCTGAGCCTGTGTGATGCGAGCGGTGAGCGTCAGCCCATCGTCGGTCACGAGGTTGATCACGTCGCAAGGATCGAACAGTAAGTTGTAGGCCTTGTGCGTTGAAGTCTTGAAGGTGCGAGCCTCTGCCTCAGCCGTCCACAGAATCTTGTCTGCGGTTCCCGCTGCCTCGAAAGCCGTCATCACGATAGGCGTCGAGATGGACGTGACGTTCTTGCTCTTCATCGTCTTCGAGTGGCGCACACGGTTCTGTTTGTCCTGCTGGTAGTCGAGATCAGGATTGGTGAACATGACCTCCACGATCTTCGGTCTGTCCTGCTCCTGAGCCAGCGACTCGGTCAGGTGGCCTTTGTCGCTTTCCATTCCAAGGTCGTCGCTCGCGATGGTTTCGATGGCATCCTGGCCACGCGGGATGAACTCCATCTTGAAGTCGCGCTCACGTCCTTCGAAGAACTTGATCTGCGCGAGGACGTTGATCATGTCCTTGCCAGCTTGAATCTGCGCCACAGGGTATCCCTGCACGCTGAGCGATGCGATCTGGCTCCCGTCGATGTTGGCGTCCACGATGCCAGCCATGTTGCAGATGTCCTTCACGATCTGGTCGCAGCCGTAGCCTGCGGTGGACACTCGGTCGAGGTACAGACGGTAAACTGCGTAGCGATTCGAGAAGGTGCCTCCGGAGCCGTACGGTGAATCCGGAACGTACCAGCCGTACGTGTTTAGCAGGATCGAGTTGCCCACTGGATCAAAGGTCAGCGTTCCCTGCGACAGATTCTGGCTAGTTGCAGGCAGATGTGGGAACGAGCGTGGATCGTAGTAGTTGAACACCGTGAGGTCGCTGGCGTTGAAGCAAACCAGCTTCTCACCGTTGCCTGTTCCATATCGGCCAGCGAAGAACACTCCGTTGGCGCACACACCCTTCTGCGCACGAACCATGTAGTCGATGGCGAAGGAGCCGTTGCTGTAGTTGAACTGGTTGGGAGCCGTGGTCTGAAGCACAGTGCCATCGCTCGCGTCGATCTTGTAAATCACGCCTGTGGTGGTGAAGGCAATGAGCGTGTCGTCGTCACCGTCATACATGATGTTGGTGATCATGCCGTTAGTGGCGTTGCCGTCAATCCTCCAACGCTTCACGTCGGTGTAGGCAGGCGAAGCTGCTGCCACGAAGTTCGACACTCCTCCGGGCATGTAGACTTTCGCGATGTACGCGTCGTAGGTCGTGTAATGGTTGCTGTGAACGTCGTCGTGGAAACCTTGCCACGTGTAGAAGAAGTTGCCCTTTTGATCGACCACAGGCAGATACTGCGTCACCTGCGGAACCGTGAAGGTGTCGGTCGGGTCGAGCACATCCGGCTGCGCGTAAGGATACTGGCCCACGAGCGAGCAGTCAGACAGGCGGAAGACGGCCACCACGTAGCCATTCGCGAAGAAGCCAGAGTAAGTCGAGTAGTAGGCCGACAGCAGGATGTAATCGGTGCTGTCCGTGTGGTACACAACCATCGAGTCGAAACCGTCAGGGTTGTACAAAGCCGTGCGAACTTGGGTGGCGTTGATGTACTTCTTCGCCTTCAACGTCCATCCGTCGAAACACACGATGGCTGGCTGGCCATTGTGATCCACGCACGATGCCCAGACGTCATAGTTGCTGTCCACGCAGAACGTGCCACCGAATCCGGTGTACCCAGGATCGATGGTGGTGAAGCCACTGAGGTCGCTGATAGGTTCAATCGGCGTGGTGTCAGCCAGACCTTGCGCCACGACCGTGTTGTTGCTCAGGTCAAGGCGAGCGAAGTATGGCAAGCCGACGACAGGGCCATTCAGGTTGCAGGTGAAACCCACCAGTCCGTCCGGTGACGTCTTGGTGACGAAGGGTGGATAGTTCGTGCTGTTCGTTCCCGAGAAGTCAACGCCCATGCGGACTTCTGGAGTGGCAGCGGTGTCGGTCGATGTGACCTCAGCGCGAATGTTAGGCAGACGGTTGCCGAAATCTGCCAGAGGGAACTTGTTCCAGACTGCGTAGCAGATGCCACGGTAGCCGGGAGTGAGGTTCGCTCCGTTCATCGACACGAGCGTAGGATCAGCCGTCTGTGTCGTGGTGCCCTTGTACAAAGTGGGACGCACGTTCACGTTCTTGGCGATCTGGCTGACGCTGGTCTTAGGCTTGGTGGTCGGTGACCAGAAAAGCTGAGCCTCGAGGTAGCCGAAAATGTCGCGAGCCGCTGGATTGTGGTTCGTGTTGTCCTGCTTCGCGACGTAGTAGGTCGAGCCAGCCTGCACGACGTCGCCAGTCAGGTAGTTCACACTGCTGTCCCACGTGCCCTTGTTTGTGTTCGGCCCACTGTTGTCGTAAATGAGTTTGCTGTCACCCCAGATGCGAGTGATGGTCGCTGGCCCTTTGCAAAACGCGGCAGCGAACGAGCAGAAGTAGGTGTACGTGGTGTTGGTGACCGACGGGCCACCTTTGGCTGACTGCTTGGTCGTGGTGGTGACTTCGCTGATGCCGTTTCCTGCGATGATCTGACCACCGTAGCGCATGCTTCCCCACAACATTGGGATCACGGAGCCGGGAGCCGACGAGGACACTTGCAGATCATTCACACGTGGGCCATAGATGTGCGTGCCCTTACCGGGAAAAATCAGTGCGCCAGCGATGCCACCAACCATTTCACCGAGCGAGATTCCCAAGCCAACTGAGACTCCGCCTGTCGGCAAGGCCAGAAGGCCACCGATGATGCCACCAGCGATTGTGAGTGCTAAGCGTGCCATTTATTCCTCTACCTCTGGAAACTCGAAGACGCCGACAATGCGGTTGCGCCACTCATCGTTGAGCAAGTGCTCCACACAGGCTTCGCCTTCACCCGAGTAAGCGTGAATGAGCGTGAGTCCCTCGGGACTGTCGCCGATAATGCCAGCGTGCGACGTTGCTCCAGCGAACCTCATTGTGACCACGTCGCCTGCCTTCATGTCCGGCTTTGCCTTGCGGTTGATGTAGTGGCCCACGGTTTCGTGCACGAGGTTCCCTTGTGGCTGGTGCGAATACTTTTCACCGATGCGCGAGTGGAGCGGCTCACCACGCTTGTCCTTCAGACCGAGTTCCTCCGCCACCATGAGCGGTAGCCCAACGCAGTCGATTCCAACACCCTTGACTCTGCCCTGATGGACAAAGGGAGTGCCGACGTACGTCCGAGCGCATTCCACAATCACGTTGCGTTTCATACTCTGTGTCCTTGCTCGATCATTGCCATCAGCCAGCGGTACAACTGCTCGCGTCTCTCGTCTATAACCGCGTGCTGCATCTGAATCTCGCGAATCTGTTTCAGCACGTCCGTTGGGATCGGCTGCTGTCGCTTTGTGAGCCGGGAGATCATTGCACCTGCTCCGAGTGACGCTTGTATTCCTCGAAGGTGGTCACCGCTCCATTTCGGAAGCGAACCATCGAAACCACAGGATGCTTAAGACAGCCGCGACGAGGAGCACTTTCCTGCCACGTCCCATCGGCTTGTTCGATGGCATCAGTAACCTCCGTCGCAGCCAGTTCACACTTGCACTGGTCACACCAGCGCGAGTCGCTTCCATCCGTCTTGAGAATTCGCTCGTTCATTAGCCTGTCGCATCTGGGTATTGCAGGATCGTGTCCTGTCCCGGCATCGTCGGGAACCCTTGGTAGTTGACGAAATTTCCAAACTTCACTCGGCAATCAGTCGGGTCATGCTTGCAGCCGGGACTGATCGTGAACGTGTCGCCAGCACTGGGAGCCGAGAACTGTTGCAGCTTCAACGTGAGCGTGGTGCCGTCCCAGTGGTCGATCTGGTTCGACAGACCGTTGTTGACGCCACTGGTGTAGGTCATCACACCGTCGTCGTAGTAGCCGTCCGTCAGGTTCAACGTTCCACCGCTCGCTGTGATCTCGTGCGAGCTAACCGAAGTCGCGATCACGCCAGTGTGAGTGGGTACGGTCGCTTGGCAGCGCGAGTCACCCAACTCCGCGTCACACGGTGCGCCGTAGCTCCTGCCAAGGTTCTGCTGGAGCATGTTGCCCAATCCAAGTAGCTCAGCCGTGAGCAAAGCCGACTTCCAAGAAAGGTTCCCAAGCGTGCCCTTGCGCAGCTTGACTTCACCCATCGTGAGGTCGTTGTAGTTCACGAGCCGGATTTCTACGTCGCAGCCGTCCCAGATTCCAAAGCGAAGGTCACTGTTCTTGATCGTCTCCGAGTCAATGAAGCAGGTGACTTCTTGGTTGTCGGACGACAGATCAGACTTGTTCTCGATGGCCGTCGGGCTGATGCCAATCGCAGCTTCATAAACGTAGCCGCTGAGTGGGCTCAGGGAGCCGTCACTGATTCCGGTCAGGCCTGCTGGATCTTGGTTCGCTGACGTGTCGATGTCGGTGGAGCAAGTGGTGAAAGTGAACACCTGCCCATCCTTCTTGCGCGTCAGCTTGAATAGCAAGGCCAGCGTGGTGACATCACCAGCGAGATGCGCCTTCATTCTTGATGATGCTGTTTTCATTAGCCTGCGCTCGATCCAAGTTTGATACGTACTTCTTGCAGCGAAATTCCAGTGACGGTCAACATTGGCGTCTGATCGTTCGGGAGTTCGTTCGAGACTTTCATCTGGTCGAGGTTGAAACGCACAGGCCAGTGAAACTGGAAGTCTGCCGTGATGATGTGTCCGTTCGTGACCGGACTGGCGAACGTGATAATCCCGGTCGTGTAGTCGAGCGTGTAATCCGAGTTCGGTGGGGAGCCGTGGCCGTAGCCAGTGTTGTGTGGCTTCTCCACACCGTTGTCGTAAACCTTCACCGTGTCCGTCAGCGCGTTGCCTTCGAAGTCAAGCACGAGGCTCGTGATCGGCTTCTGGATCGGACGCGTCATCTGGTACTGGCTCACCGGGAACGTGTAAATCTTCTGAAGCTGGAACTGAGTCTTCACTCCGTTGCCAGTCCCGATGTAGCCTCCGGTCACCTTGTAATCGGTTGGGTCGAACAGCCTGAAGCCATTCGCAGAACCTTGAGCCGCGTGGAACATCGCGAGCAGAGCGTCATACTCCGCTGCCGTCTTGTGCTCGAAGCTGACGTCCCAGCTTGCACGCGAGAGTGGCCAGTTGGCGTTGCGCTGCTCGTAGCCGGAGAAGGCAGGGTTGATGGTCGTGTTGTAAGCTGGCCCACCAGTTGCCATCAGGGCTAGCTCGTCGGGAAATTGAACCTCAATGAATGCCATTACCTTGTCCTTGCGTGCGCTGATGCCGCACTGCGATACATGCTGGCCTTCAACTGCGACTCGCTACGCTTGAAGCTGTCGTAGTCTTGAACACCTTGCAGGATGATCGTCTGGTGGATGGTCTGTTGCTGGCCACCGACCTTGTCAGCCGGGATGACCGTGCCAGCCGTCTTCGGTACGATCCACTCGTCTTGGTGGACGCGGTACGATTTGCCAGCATCGATGTCGCCACCGATTGCCTTACCGCCACCGAACAGGCCACCGATTCCGCTCACGATGGAGCCGAGGATGCCTCCACCGCCACCACTTCCATTACTCGGGAACAGGAGCGACGCCAGCTTTGCTTCCGTAGCCTTCAGTGCCATCTGGAGCAGCATGTTTTCGAAGTCGGCTGCGATGCTTCCGAAGTCAGCCTTGCCAGTTGTGACCAGCTTGCCGAGTTCGTCGTTCACCGAGTTCAGTCCGGACGTCAAGGCCTTCGAGAACTGCTGAGCCGTGGTCTCCGACTGGTGCGCGATCTGGTTCAGTGCGATCTTTGCGCCATTCGCAAAGCTGTCCGTCTTGCCGAGCAGCGTGTCGTAGTCGTCGATCATTTGCAGGTTGGCGTCGTGGATGGCCGCGTCCACTCCGGTCGTGTCCTGACCGTTCTTCACCAACTCCGCACGAATCTTCTGGAGTTGCAGGATTTCTACTTGGTCGTCCTTGTATTTCAACTGCGCGTGCACGTGCTCAGCGGCAGCGAGTTGCTGTTGCAAGGCAGTCTGCTTCTGGAGGTCAGCTTCCAGCTTCGCCATGTCCGCGTCGGATGCGAGTGGGTTGGCTTCCTTGAACGCAGCCAGTTGCTTCTGGATGTTGAATTGGCGCAGAGCCTCGACGCCACCCATAGTGGCGGTGATCTGCTTCTGAAGTTGGACGTTCTCGAGTCCGAGTTGACGATCCCACTTGGCAGACGCTACGGCTTCCTTCGCGATGGAGTCAGCGTGGACGGCAGCGGTTTCCTGCGTCAGCTTGGACTTCGCCTGATCCAGTGCGTTGCCGAGTTGCGCGAGTTGAGCAGCAGTAAACTGCCCACTCTTCCCCATGTCGTTGTAGGCTTCCTGAAGCTGGTCAACCTCACGGATGTACGGAGCCAGTTGAGCCTTCTCCTCAGCCGCGATGATGGCTTCAGCGGACGTGGAGTAAGCCGTGGCCAGTTCGTGCTGAGCGTCGATCTGTTGCTCAGTCTGGATGATGACCTTCTGGATTTGCTTGTTGACGTCGAGCGCATCCTTGTAAGCCAGCAGCCGGAGAGTGGCGTTCTTCACCGTCTCGATTTGCTTCTCGGTGAGTTCGATGCCCTTCTTTTTGCCTTCAGCAATCAGGGTGTCGATGGTCTTCTGTGCCTCGGCAGCAGCCGTAGCCTTGATGGTTTCCGACGTTGACTCGGAGATGGCGTTCGCCAGCTTGCCTTCGGCATCAGCCTCAGCCACGAGCCTGTCAATGCGCTCCTGGATGCGAGCGGCTCCGTTGTCCTTCTCAGCGTTCGGTGGAGCAGGAGCGGCACCTGTCGGCTTGGGTTTCGCCGTCTGTGCGTTCGTCGCGTTCCAGAAGTCGGCTACGGACTGACCGTAGTCCTTCCACAGCTTGAGTTGCTTCTCGCGTGACGCCTGATCGTTCGCGAGGATGAGTGAGTTGGCATCCTTCAGCGTCTGGACAGCCTGCATGCCGTGACCGTGGATTGCTTGGTCAGCAGCGCGAGCGAATCCCACGATGCGGAAGGTGGCATCCTGCGACCAGTTTGAAATTTCCTCACCGAGCGAATCGAAGAAGGTCTGGATGGCAGAGAAGCCAACGATGAAGGCCTTCGAGACGAAGCCAGCGAAGTTCAGGACGGCTTGGAACCTTCCCTGTGACTCAGCGGCTCCTTCGGTGATGTTGTCCACGATGATCTGAAGCGAAGGGAGAGTTTCCTTCATCAGCTTGTTGCCGAGTCCGTCGGCAGCAGCCTTCAGTTTGTTCATGGACTCTTCGAAATGCTTGGCAGCAGCAGCCGTGTCGTCGTCGATGACGATGCCCAGCTTCTTTGCCTCTTCCATCAGGTCGGTGATGCCAGCCTTGCCGCGATTCAGCAGGGGAACCATCTCGGCTCCCGACTTGCCGAATAACTGCATGGCCAGCGCAGTCTTCATCGGCCCATCCTTCATGACAGCGAACTTCTCAGCGAGGTCAGTCAGGACTTGTTCGGTCGGACGGAGTTTGCCTGCGGCATCGGTGACGCTGATGCCCAGGGTTTTGTATGCGTTGGATGCGGTCTTGGGTGCGTCAGCAGCCGCGAGCATGCTCTTGGACATTTTCTCCAAGGCCTTCGCCAGCGATTCCTGTGACACACCCGACTGCTTGGCTGCGTAATCCAGTGCTGAGAGAGCAGCTACTGAAATGCCCGCCGATTGAGCGACATCTTCAAGCTTTGCGGCTGCGGTGATGGCGTGTTCCACCATCGCAACGAGAGCGGCTTCTGCACCAGCCAGCGCGGAGACGACGCCAGTGCCGATAGCATTGAAAGCACGCTTGATGTTGTTGGCGTTGGTCAGTGCAATCTGGCCAGCCTTGTCCATTCCTTCAACGAACGATGCTGTGCGAGCAACAAGGTCAACCGTGATTGTCTTGACTGTGATCATTTCTTTTCCTTCAGTTTCCTAGCCCATGCTGGGAAGACTTCATCCACAATCGCCTCAGCATCTTCGTGCCCGGACTTCTTCAAGTTCTCGATGACTCGGAGCCGAATCTTCTCAGCGGTCTCGTCGTCCACGTCACGCAGCGTGGTGAAATACGTCCGCACGTTGCGCTGAGCCTCATCCCGTTTGCTCAGTTCCTTTGGCTGGTAGCCGGGAAGGAACGAGAACGGTGTCCTTGGCTCCTCGTTCTCTTCACGATGGCTGTTGTACTTCTGAGCCAGCACCATCGCGGTCGGGAAGCAGTCACGCCTGAACTCTTGCCACCTGCGATCCAGCAATGCGTTCCATTCAGGCCACGTCAGCTTCCAGAATTCTTGCCGCGTCATCCCGAAGTCGTAACGCGCAATTGCCCAACGCTCCAGCCACGTCTTCGGTGGCTCCTCTAGGCTTTCGCCTCGGCTGGAGCCTCCACGTTTGGGAGTGCACCGTCAGCCTTGTTCAGGTTGTCGAGCGTGCTCTGAATCACTCCCGGAAAGAACTGCTCGAACATCCCGGCTTTCAACACCAGCTTGTTGCGGCTGTTCACCATGGCCTGAACCTGTTTCAGTTCGACGTCAGGGTGATGAGTGGCCAACCCACACCACATAATCGTGACGATGTCTGCGATCTTCAACTTCGACCACACGCGTGGGTCGTTCAGGTTGAGATCCAGCTTGTCCTCGGCTCGCTTGGTTGCTTCGAAATCGAACACGAGTGTGAATTCTTGGTCGCCGTTCTTCACCTTCATAGGTGCAGCAACTGCGAGGTCAATCGAGTCAAATGCTGACATGTGGAATTCTCCTGAGATGTATTACCGGAACAGCGGGAGCGGAGAACTCCCAGACGGAACGAGCCGTGGCTCTTCACCAGTGGCTCGTCCCGTCCATCAATCGAGGAAGGAAACTACTGTTTACGCGAAGGTTTCTGTGATCGGGCCAGTGACCTTCAGCTTGCAAGAAAGCTTGGCTTCCTTGTCGAACGGAGTCGTCGCGTCCAGAGACACGATGATCGCGCTGAAAGAACGGGTTCCGAGCGTGCTCGGCAGCGTGTGCACGACGGTGACAGGAGCAGCCGCATCCATCAGGGTGCGAAGTGCTGCCTGCGAGCTATCGCTGGGGATGAAGTTCGCCGTGAAGGAAACCTCACCGGAGTCGATCAGGGTCGCTTTGTACTCACGACGCCGATTCGGAGACTTCGAGTGGGTGACGTCGGCCAGATCGACCTTCGATCCGCTGTAATCGACGCTCTGAACTTCAGAGATGACTCCGCCAACTGGCGGTGAGCCACCATCGGAAATGGAAATCTGCTGGCCATAGCCAGTGAATGCGTTTGATGCGCTCATGTGGGGCTCCTGTGGTGCTATTTCAGTTACAAGTTCACTTGCGTGAAGCTGCTCTCTGATATGAGTTTCTTAGTCAGGATTTACGAGTCGATGTACTGGAACTCGATCTCGAGCAGTCGGCGATATAGGACGGATTCCTTCGCTGCAAGTTCCACAGGCATGGACTGGTCGCGCTGAACGATAGAGCCTGTCACTACGGTTCCGTCCGGCAGCGTGCCCTTGTAACTCTTGAACAGGTTCCGTACCGCGTCCGAGACGGCGATTGCCGTGAGCGCATCCACGTCGCTGTACGAGTCGAACTGGATTCGCTTGAACCGAAGGTTGTTGGCTCCGTCGGAGGAGTAAACCTCGCTGGTGTAGGACGTTTGCATCACGACCGATGGCTTCTTGGTGCCCTTGATCTGGAAGTCGATGAACAGGCAAGGCTCGCCATTAGGCTGTGTGTTCAGCCGCGTGGTGATGTCCGACGTCGCGTACAGCTTTTCGTAAATCCCCTGCTCAAGCATTTTTCAAATCCTCTAGGCCGAAGTCCAACTCGCCCACGAACGTATCTAGAACCTCGTTCTCCACACGCTCGGCAGCGTGCTCCATGCGATGTTGTCCCGCACGACCGTTTGCTCCGAACTCGTCGAAAACCTCGTAGAAAGCCTCTGGCTCAGGGCCAATGTGCACCGTGATGCTGCCTTCGTCGCCTTTGTTCACGACCGTCTGAATCCCGATGTGCTCAGAAAGGAAGCCAGTGTCCACCGCCATGTTGTCAGCGATGGATTCCTTCATGATCTTCGCGGCTTTCTTGCCAGCCGAGCGCACGTACTTCACCGCCATCTTGCGTGGAGCATCACGCAGAGCGGCTTCAACACCTTCGAGTCCTTCAATGGTGCAGCTAATTTCATCTGCCATCGTTCACCAACGAGCACAACAGGTGCAGTTCCACGCGCTGACCGTCTGGGTCGCCAATGTCCTCGATGCGGAAGGTCTGGTCACGATTGACCACGGTCATCGCGGAGTTGACGCCAGCGCGATAGCGAATCACGATCTTGTACGACATCGTGGCTGTTAGCTCAGGGCCACGCAGTTGTTCCTTGCCACGCAGCACGGTGATGTTGGCTGGAACGTCAGCCTTGAAAACGGTTGGAGCAACCTTGGAGCCGCTCGAGCCGATTCCCTCAGGGTTCATCAGCGTGATCTTGCTGTTGTATGCGCTGGCTCCGAGATAGCGAAAGCCAGTGCTCAGCTTTTTAGGCAGTGACATCGATTACCTCGCCACGCGATACAGCTTGAAGCCGTACAGCAGGTGCGTCAGGGTCATGTAAACTTCGCTCGTCGGCTCGATAGCAACCACTGCTCGGTTGTCCCAGTAGTGGTTCGCCACGAACTTGACGGCTTGCTTCAGGCGAGCGTCAACGGCATCAGCCGTGTCACCGTATCCTGCGCTGTACTCGATGCGTACCGCGTTGTCCATGCGTGCCGCGTTCGGCCAAAACTTACCGGGAAGCAAGGTGATCTTGTCGCCGAACACCGTGTAGTTCGAGGAGTCGAACGTTTGCAGTGTGCCGCTCAAGTCGTAGTAGGTCACCACGACAGACTCCGGTGGTGAGCCAGCTTCATTCACCGGACGACGCAGCAACTCGACGGAGTGCTTCGCAGGGTGCAGATACCAGAACGGTGGCAAACTGTAGATCGGGTCGTACTGGAAATACTGCCTGCGATCCACATCCGGGAAGCAGTCGTAAGCGAGGAGCCAACGCTGGTTGACCATCGCGATCATTGCGATCTGCTCGATGTACGCACGAGCAGCCGAGATGAAAACTTCCTTCTCCAGCCACTCAGTCGTGGTCGATGGTGGTGAACCAGCCATCTCCTCTGGCACGTCCTGATGAGCGAACAGTGCCAGTTCAGGGACGGTGACTGGTTCGACTGCTGGTGGTGTGATGATCCGCTCGAACATTTATGCTCTCGCTTTCAGAAGTTCCAGACGCAGACGCGTCAGCGTGATGCTCGGATCTTCAACGTACTCAGGTTCCGCAGCAGGTGGCTCGGGAGCCGTGGCTTCTGCCTTCACCTTGAGTGCGTCAGGCACGTTGTTATAGATCGACAGATCAAACTTGTTCGTGATCTCGTCGCCGTCGTTGTCGTCACTCGACATTCCGGTCGCCATGCCGCAGTCCATGCACTCTTTCGCACCCATCCACGTCTCAGCGTCCATCATTTTCTGAACTTGCTTCTTGTCCAGTCCGGTCGCTGCCACATAGACTTCGGCTGCGCTCGCGGAAACCGTGTCCAGAAGGTCGCCCATATCGCGCATGTCCTTGGAGTTGCCAGCGCAAACGGCCATGGCGTTGTGAATCATCACCATCGATCCCTGACCCATCTGGCGTTTGTCACCAGCCATCAAGATGAGCGAAGCAGCGGAAGCCGCGAGTCCGTCCACGATGCAGGTCACTGGCTTGCCTTGGGACTTCAACAGGTTGTAGATAGCGACACCTTGGAACAAATCGCCACCGGGACTGTTGATGCGGCAGGTGATCGACGCATAGCCAGGATTCTGCTGGAGAGCGTCAGACACGGAGTTCACCGTGATGCCTTCACCGAAGAAGTCGGCTCCGATGATGTCGTACATTTCCAGTACGAGTTCGCCAGCGTTGGCCTGAGCCTTGAAGCTGGTGACCTTGGTTCCCTTGCGCAGCAGGGTGGTCATCTTGATTTGAATCTGCGGCATTTCGGCCATGGTTAGTCTCCTTGTGTTGCTAACGCGATCAATTCAGCCTTCATCGTCTCTGCCTTCAAACCTTTCGAGCAGAACTCGGTGGCCTTCTCCAGTGAAATACTCATGACTTCAGCGAGGAACTTTGGCTCCACGCTGCCAGCTTTCTCGAACTTCCGGACAACACGGTCAGCGGCTGCTTCAGCCAGTGCTTGGAACCGTGCAGAAGGCTTCGGAGGAGCCTGTGCATCAGGTGGCTGACTGTTCGGAGTCAGCTTGGGTGGTGCGCCTGAGTCAGGTTCGTCCTGTGTACCCACTCCGCGGACACCGACCGTGATCAGTTCACCGTCGCGCAGAATGCAATTCTGGTTGACGTGGAAGTAATCCAGACCTTCCTGTGGGTCGAGATCGTCCGAAATGCGGCACTCGTTCGGTGTCTTCTTGCCTGAATCAATGTTGATCTTGTCGAGTTCGGCACGTTCCTTCAGCGATCCACGCAGAATGACGTTGGCGTCATGCTTTGCGAACAGCGAACCACGCTCCGTTACATCGATCAGGTCACGGATGATCGTCTGCTCGATGTTCATCGTGATCGGGAGCAAGGTCGTGTTGAAATACTCGTCCAAGAAAGCCGATGACGATGCATACGTGCTGTTCTTGTCGCCGTAGCCCAGTTTCACGACCAGTGGTGCACCACCGAGGAGCCTCGCGACTTCCTCAGCGTTCCACTTACGTGATTCGAGCAACTGTGCCTCAACTGCGGTGAATCCCATCTTGACGAACTGCATTCCACCGGGAAGGAAGCCAAACTTGCCAGCGTTCACGCTGCTGGCCATGTCCTTCTTCAGTTCATCGACGACTTTCTGTGCTTGGGTTTCGTCGATGTCAGCCTCAGGTGGTGAGGTCAAGAAACCAGATGTGTGTAGGCCGTTTGCGAAGAAGCGACCAGCAACTTCATCGCTGGCCATCATGATGCTCAAGGCTTCCTTCGCCAGTGCCAGAACGGAGGCACCTTCGTAGCCGTTGATGTTCAACAGGGAGCCGTGCCAGATTTCGCTCTGCTTGAACACGCGAGCGTTGCCGCGTCCGTCGTCATACTTGAATTCGAGGACAGGCAGCGCAGGGTTCGAGAAATCCCAACGCTCTTGCATGAACCAAGCGTTGAGCGGGATCAGGTGTAGCAATCCCACGCGGCTGCGAACGATCTGGGTATAAAAGTTTCCGTGCGTCAGAAGCTGGAACACTTGGTGCCAGCGCAATTGGAACGACGTCTGCCATGGGTTCGGCACGTCCTTCAGCAAGCTGTAGCGTGGATCTTTGATGGCCTTCGAGGTACGCGGCACACCCTTGACGATTTTCTGGTCGTGAAGGATCAGTGGCATCTTCGCCACGTCGTTGCACAGCATCTTCACCGCTGACAGGAATGAAGCAACGCGGACAGCGGTGTCCCTCGTGACTGGCTTGCCTGCTGAGGCAGGAACACCCATCAAAGCTTGAAGGAGTCCGGGCGATGGGTTGTTGAGTTGCGAAATATCGGCGACATCACCCGACATTTTGATGTTTGCTTTTGCTTCTGACAGATCAAGTAAGGTGAGTGATGGCATGTTACCTCGAGCTCACGTAGAAGAATTTCTGTTTCGGCTTCACGATGTTCTCCGGATCGGTTGCGCGTCCCAAAGCCATGATCATCGCGACGCAGCCGTCATTTTTCTCACGCTTCTTGTCCTTATCCGGCTTGATAAATCCGGTGGCCTTCTGCGTGTTCCAGCGCAAGTTACCAACCTGCCAGCGCAGCACAGGATCGTTGTCGTGCGCTAGCTCCTGCCGGAGGATTTTGCGCATCCACTCGTTGCAAGGGCCATTCATCTTCACGTGCGACTGCGGAAACTGAACGAACTTCTGCATCGGGAAGCCAGCTTCACCGAGCATGCGAATCAGTTCTTCCGAGTAGGCCGCGTCGTACGCCAGTTCCTTCAGGTCGAACTTCTGATTGATCTCGATGATTGCTTGCGCAATGCTGCGAGGATCAGTGATGTCGCCTTCGGTCGCTGTGAGGAATCCTTCCTCGTGCCACCTGTCGTAGTGCACACGGTCACGTTTGGAACGAGCCTCTATATTGGCGTTGGGAATCCAGAAGAACGGTATGATCCGCCACTTCTCGCCTTTGGTCAGTGGTGGGAACACCAGTACGAGTGCAGAGGTATCGTTCTTGGGAGCCAAGTCAGCGGCTGCGAAGCAGATGCGACCAGCTAGTTCCTTGAGCGACTCCTCCCGCAGACGCTTTGGACTCGGGTACGAGGACAGCGGAACGCGGCAGCACTCGTCCCATTTCGCCAGTTCGATGGCTGGATCGGCTGCTTCATCAGTCCAGATGTTCAGGCAGTAGCGTTTGAACTCGCCGAGTGACGTGGGTTTGCCCTGAGCCTCGGTGTATTCCTTGCGAATCGTCTCGAGATCGAACAGGTGACCGAGCGATGGGTTCGCTTTCACCCAGTTCGCTTCGTCTTTCCAGTCATCCTTCGGGTCGAGCGAGAAAATGAATGGCATGAACTCGTCGTCGGTGACGATTCCGTCCAACACGCGCTGACCGTACTCGTGTTCAGCCCAGCACAGTGAGGTCTGGCCTGCTGAGGAGCCTGCGGTCGTGATAGCCACGAGGAGTGGCTGCTTTCGCGTTCTGCCACCGTAGCGCAACACAGACCACAGGTTGGCTCCTGTCTTCCACCTGTGTAACTCGTCGAGGATGGCTGCGGAGACGACTGCACCGTCTTCCGAGTCGCTTCCACGAGCCATAGGCGACAACCGGGAGCCATTTTCAGCCACGTATAGGGCCAAAACAGGCTCATTTCCAGCCTGTGCGATGGCTTCTTTTAGCTCGGCATTCCGGTTGCGCATCGCCACGGCTTCCTTGAAGCACGTGCGAGCCTGCTTGAGAGCGGTTGCTGCGATGAAAACTCGCGCTGATTGCTCCCCATCTGCGATCAAAAAGTACAGTGCTAGTGCTGCTGCGAGTCCCGTTTTGCCATTTTTCTTGGCGATTTCGAGGTAGAGTCGGCGGAATCTGCGGTAGCCATCCGGTCGCTTCCAGCCGAACAGGATGTACAGGCAGGCTTGCTGCCACGGCATCAACTTCATCGGCTCGGTTTCGTTCGGAGGATTGCAGAAGGTCTGGATGAAGTCGATGACACGCTCACCAGCTTCCGCGTCGAACCAGATGTCGGTACGCGTCAGGTCTTTCTGGTGGCGGAGACAGGCTTTTCGAATCCACTGCCCAGCTAGAACTTTTCCGCTGAGCACGTCATCGATATAGGCTTGCGCTACTGACATATGAGATTTATTACGCAAAGCAAATGGAGCCACCCCGAGGGATGGCTCCAATCTGTTTCAGGCAGACGCGGCTGGTTAGCCGTTGACCGTCCAAACCTGAGCCGCTTCGGGCAGACGCACACGCGAGTCTGTACGGCGGTAGCCGTAGACGCGGATGATGCCGTTTTCCAAGCGGGTGATGTTGTCGGTGACGATCTGCAACGCTGGGCCACCACGATCACCGATGACCATTGCAGCCTTGTAGTCACCGAAGACCACTGCGCCGTCCACAAGCGGTGAAGCCTGATATGCGGGCATGTAGTGGCTGTAGTTCACCTTGAAGCCGTGGAGGTAATCCACGCCGTTCACGCTGACCCACCATGGGTTGTACTGGTTGGCATCCAACTGCTTTTTGCGCAGCGCGATACCAGTCAGACGGTTCATGATGAACTCGGCGTTCGCGTAGTAATACGGGTTCAACGACCCAGTGAGGTCGAGTGCCGCATCACCAGACAGAGCAGCCGTTTGCGCAGCGGTTCCGCCAGCCAGAATTCCTTCTGCTTCGCCACTGCCGCTGCCATTAATAAAAATGTTTTCCTCAAAATTGTTCACCGCACGCGCAAGATCCTGAGGCAGGAAGATGCTAACGGCAGGTACGTCCTGCGCCAGTTCGAGTGTTACCTCGACGAACGCACCGGACATGTGCGCTCCCAAGGTCTTCTGCGCGAACGCAGGAGAACTCTCGGTGAACGGATGGTCGGTGCCACGCGACTCTGCTTTCGCAGCAGCCGTGGTCTTCGAGGACTGCGCAGCGAACTTGATGTCGTTCGTGGTCGGGATGACCAGAGCGAGTTTGCGCATGGTGGCTTCGAACGGAGCCAGAGCGGTGATTGCACCGTCCGGGCCGATGGTGGGAACCAGGTTTCCACCGTCTGTCGTTCCACCTTCTCCCAACGCGGAGTTGGAAGTGTTGGAGAACTTCTTGTTGCCGATGAGCGAATAGAATGCATCGCTGTACTCGGCGGTCAGAACCTGCTTGCCCTTCAGGGCTTTCTTGTCGTTCTTGGGAACGAAAGGCTCGGTGATGGCAGCGTTCAGAGCAGCCTTGCCCTTTTCGCACGCCTCATACAGCTTGATCGACTTTTCGTTCTCAGCGATCTCAGCCGTCATCTTGTCCATCTGCTCTTTTTCAGAGGCAGTGGGAACTCGCTTCGATTCCGTGCACGAGTTCAGAACTTGCTCAACAGCAGCGAACAACTCGTTGTTGCGTTTCGCCAGTTGGTTCTTCATGACTAAAATTCCTTGGTTGCTTGGCTTGACACGGACTCGATGGAGCCGGATGGAAACCAGCACGTCATGCCGTCCGGACTCGATGGAGCCTTCGGGCACAACACCAATCAGGAGGCTTTCGCCTCTCGATCTAGGTGCGAGGAAGTCAGGAAGTTTTCTTGCGTGGTGTTATCAAGCAGGCAGAGTGTTACCGGGAGCCGGGAGCGGCTCGTGAGCGGCAGGCTTGGGTTTCGTCATGAACTTGGACAGCGCAGACTGCTTGGGTTTCTCGACGTGAACCTTCACACGGTCGGAAGGCGTCAGCGCGAAGCGTCCATATAGCGTGATGAGTTGGCCACGCTCGGCTCCAGTGATGCGGCCACTGCGCTCCTTAACCTTAAGCCGAACGAGAGATTCCACTGCATATATATCCGTGGATTTTCCGACTTCGGGAGCGAGCATCTGTACAACTTCACGCCAGATGTCCTTCATTTTTGGCGTGAGTCGCATACTGGCAGGTGGCTCAATAGGAAGTTCACCTTCCGGCTGCGGTGCATTCTCCGGCTTGCGATCTGGGTGCGCTATATAGGCACCTTTTGCATCTTGGATTTCCATCGGCAGCGGAGGACGGCTCATATTTCCACTCTACAATGCATTTCTGAAATTGAAATTTTGGCTACACACGCGGAAATGGGGCGCGGCCCTAGACGATGTGTGCGCTAGAGAATCAGCCTCCGCTCCCCTCCAGTGCTGTGTACTGCACACCAGACTGTGTCGGCTTTGCTTGCTCGTCCGTCACTCTCGCCAGCACCTGCTCTGCAATGCCCAGCACCTCAGTCGAAGCCAGATCATCCGGCACGATGATGGTCACGCTCGGCTTCTCTCCGTCCTTGACTGCTGGATACAGTACCTCGACCTCAACGTGTCTCATGCTTACCAATCACTCGCCTCTCGCAGTCTTCGCGGAGTGACACGACCGACAGAGAGCCTGCAAGTTCTCGCGATCATAAAAGCTGTTGATGCGGTTATTGTGAGCGGCCACCCAATCGCGTGCTTTGATCTTGTGGTCAACATCCTTGCTCGCTCGGAAGCCACAAGCAGCGCACAGTGGTTGCTCTCGCCTTACATGAGCAGCCAACGCGATCCAGCGCAGTCCGTCATACAGCTTGCGGAAAGGATCGTTAGCGTTGCGATGGCGATCGTATGCTCGCGCGGCTTCAACGCTGTGGTTCTCGAGCTGGTGCTCTATGCAGAATCGGCCGGCAGTGAGCTTCCCACAGGCTGGCTGGCTGCAAATCTTCAGGGGTGCGATCGGCATTCACTTTAGGTGTCCTAAAGTCCGGGACTTAGTTCGCTATGCCGCAATTCGGCATCAAAGCAGTTCGAAGTCTGCTGAGGAGGTTGTGAAAATGGCCGCTGCTGCTCCAGCAATGAAACGATTGGCAGTTGACCTGAAGTGCGGTGCAGAAACCGTCGAAACTATGCACGCGCTAGGTGTTCCAATTTGCACGACAGCACCAGGGCTGGGAGCGCAGGTCTGTTCGTTCGTTTCCAAGCTTTGGTCTTGGTGCTTCTGCACTTCGCCTTGGGTAAGTTGGCTCGTCGGACTGGGAACACTGGCGGTTGTTGGCGAGCTTATACTCATGCTCGTCCGAAAGTGACTCCATCAGGGCTGTCCAAGGGACGATCTTCTGTGCACTTCGGAAGGCGTAAAATTGCGTGTTTCGAAGGGGAAGTGCCGATGGACGTACCCGAGATCAAGCCGATTCACTTGACTCCAGAGGAAGTCGAGCTTCAACGACAAATGAGGGACGAGTTCGAGCACACTCGTCCTTACACAGGGCAGTACGCACGACGATTGCTGGAATCGCTCAAGAACCGCAATGCAATACCGCAAGCGAGAATTGACTATTTCACGAAGCCTTTTCCAGGTGGCAATGGCAAGTCACATCTCGATGTCTTCAAGAAGAATGATCGTTCGGGCAAGTCCACAGTCGAGCATGGGGGATTCATTAAATACCTCAGCTATTTCATCAATGGGCCTGCTTTACCAGCGAGCACGATAGAGGGTTTCCGCAAGATCATGATCGACGATCTTGGCACGTCTGGTATGGTCATGGATCAACTCTGCAAATTCGTCAGGGCGGAGACGAGGAACCTACGACTGGATCGAGGCACCGCACGAGATGAGTTCTGGAAGCTCGCTATTGAAGCTGGCTATGACCACGCTGAAACCATACGCGAAGCAGCAGCCAGTGCTGGCAAGTAGGCTTACTAGCTTCACCTGACTTCCACCTGTTGCACACACTCGCAGGTCACGGACGACTGGTAAAGCCCGTCTTCTACGATGACATCGCCCGTACCTTTGCATTTGGAACACGTCTGATCAGGTTTGCTTTCGTACTTTGGCTCTAGATGCTTCGGTGGAGTTTCTTCCACTAGCTTCCGAGCATTGCGCCGGACATAGGCCACGTTCATGTTCTCGCGGAGCCACCAGTCTTTCTTGATATCGAGCGTGTAACGGATGGCACGGCGAATGGTGTCAGCCGGGATACCATCGATACTTTCATCCCAATCGCGGAGTGGATCGATACGTCTTGTCGGAGGCGATGCTTGACCGTTCGACTTCCCGGAGTGGGGACACCCCGGATAGTGACCGGGAGTTTTGCGACCCTTGCAAGTGCAATCGGCAGGGCGAGCCGAGCGCGGTGGCGCGGTGACCTCTGTCGTTTTTTCTGTCTCATCCGGAGAAGGCTGGCTGGTAGGCTCTACTACCTCCTTCTTCTTCCTCTTATCTACTACTTCTAAGAAGCGAAGCCGCTCATTCGAAAGCGTTACTAGATTTCGTGATACCAGCGTACGTATGGCGTGAGTTACGTGTGGTCGATCCGTAGGTAAGGCGCACATGCCTCGTGAGACCACCGTGGGATTGTTGCGAGGCCAGTTTGCGTGTAATCCGGTGAGCCTTCTCAGGGCACTCAAGACCTCCCGCTGGAGCAGTGTCAGTCTCTGATAGTCCGGGTCGGAATCCAATCGCGTGGCCTGCTTGATCCACAATCGGGAGCCGTCCGCCAGTTTGCCTTCTTTATCCCTCTGGAAATCTTCGTAACCGTGGATCGCGAGGTACTTGAACTTCTCCTCGTTGCCCACGAACTCTGGATTCTGGTTCTCTTCCATCACAACTCCTGACTCAGGTCATACTTCGTCGTCGATAGCACAATACTGGACTCGACGGCTTTGGCAATCCTCCCGGCATCCCTGATGTACTTCGAGTTCTTATCCATCTGGAATCGGAAACAGGGGAACTGCACCGTCGGTCTGAATTTCATGCAGCAGATCAGGCCTTGGTTCTTCTTCTTCAACTCGTTGCCGCTCCACACACCGATGCAATAATCGGCTCCCTGCGGGAGAGCCTGGATCTGGTCAGCCTTCACCGCAGCAATATCATCATAAGGTGCAATGAATCCTGAGTTCTTGCTGATGTCGTCCACATACTCGGCAGCATAGGCATCGCGCAGATTCTTCTTCACCTGCACCGGAGCTACCAGCAGGATGTTGTTTTCCTGGGCGAAGTTGATCGCGTCTCCCGCTGCGGCATTGATTTCCTTGTCGCGCCAGCGAGGATCACCCAAGGTCTCCATGCGCTCGCCGAAGTAGTCCACGGCCATCACGCTGTATTTGTTTTCAGCCATCTTCGCCTGCGTGTAGGCTTTCATTTTGCTCCACTCGCCGAGTGCCTGCACATCGATCAGGCCGGGAACCTTGTCGCGGTTTCTAATTGAGCAGATGACATCACGCATGTTGGCCTTCTCTTCTGGGGTGAGCCACTGGCTCTTGTGAGTGCCAGCGTCTTCCCATGCCATGCGTTGCTCCCATTCAAACAACGACGGCAACTGGAATTCATCCTTGAAACGACTGGTGTGTATGAAGGCCAGCTTCACCCAGACATCAAGCTGTGGATCTTCAAGCGTGAACAGGACGACGTTATGGCCCTGCAACGCGAAGTTGTAGAGCAATGTGAGTGTCAGAGTGGTCTTTCCATCTCCGGACGTCCCGGCTACCAGCAGGGTCTTGCCGAGTTTGAGGTTCCACTCATCATCCATCCCACGAAGGCCAGTATTGATAATGGCACCCGGCGCCCTCTCGTTCAGCGTCTCCACGATGGCATCAGTGTTCTCGTGCCACAGGCCATTAGCAGACTCGAGATTGCCCACCAGCTTTGAGCAGCCGCGTCGGAAGTACTCCTGCGCAGGCTCCAGTCCAAGTTCATCGCGCTTCATGGCAAGACCCTGCTGGGGCCAGCCATGCTTTGAAGCGATGAGGCAGGCATTCTGGCAGATGGCTTCCAACGCCACAACGTTCACCTGGTTGATCACGTCGCTGATCAGTGCAGCGACATCGGTCTCCTCGAAGGTTTCGACATCCTCGAGATTCTTGTCCAGTTCGAGGGATGTGTTCACTGCCTTTTGGTAGAAGGGACTCCAACCGCGCAGTATGTAGTCGATCAAACCCTTGGTGTCTGGTGTCTTGCCATGCTTCTCAGTGTATTCAACGATGGCTTGTAGATAAATTTCCCAGTTGCCCTCGACCACATCAAATAGGACGGCCAGATTCACCATTGCTTTCAATGGTCCGGCATGGTGCTTCACAATGTCGCTGTGCTCTCCGGTCAAGAGCATCTTGACAAGCTGGTCGATGTCGATAGTGGGAGCCTTCATTGCTTCTCCAGCACAACCATGATGCGACCACCGGGACAGCCATCTTCGTAGCAACCCTGCAAGCCACAGCGTGCGCCTGTGCGTAGTTCGTCAACGGTGAACGAATCTTCCTTGTTCGGCTTTCCGCATAATGGACAGTTAAATGTGGTGAAAAGCTGACGGTTCTGGCTACCAACTACGGTCGCAGAAACTTCAAATGGTTGCATACTGTTCTCCCAACTCTCATGCTTATGGTTTTAGAGCGGGGATGGCCAGCATGAAACCATCCCCTTAATCTGTCCGCGCCTTGTGGAGACGCCGACCCACAGAGATCTATACTCAAAAGCGCGTCCGGTGTATCAAATTCTTTCTGCCCAGATTTCATCTTCTTTGCGGACGACCTTCCAGTTAGGCACGAACCGCCTCTGAACCTCGAGCTTCGTGCTGAATACGAAGCTGCCGTTCTCCCAATCGAAAGAGTCCACTTGATACAACGTGTTCTCTTCCTCTTCGTCTTCCGCCCACAGGTCGGCCCACTCCTCATCGTTTTCACCCCACGAAATCGCGAAGTGATCTCTGCCGTTCGATTGCCAACGCACGAGATATGGCTGTCGTGGAGGTTGGTATTCGAACGGCGGATCGTAGTGGTCACTGTTCATCAGTCAGCCTCCGGTAGTTCGTAATTTCCAGGTGTGTTCGCGAAGAGTTTTCGTTCCGCGTTGGCGAGCGCCATAACTGCGCGGACAATGTCACCGTTGGTGGCACCGTCATAGGCGATTGCATCATTAATGGTTTCTTGTAGCGCATGCAGCAGGCGCACGGCTTTCGTTCTTTCGATAACTTGGTGCATGTGTCTCTCCAGTGTTTTATCCGGTAATAGAGAGGTGAGGACAGGTGCTGCAACACCCGTCCTCGCTCTTGCTATGTGCGCTTGCGCCGGTACCGGCTGCTTGGGAGCGGATTACGAGCGAATAGCTCAAGCCCTAAGCTGCCGGCTGGCAGTCGATCCAGTTCCGCACGTGACATCCTTACGATAGGTAGCTGCGGAATCAGAAGCCTATCCGAAAGGTGCAGTTGGTAGAGTGCAGTACATTCTCTTGATGTCACGCACTCACCTTCCTTTCCGCATCGTACTTATCAAGCTCGCGACGCAGCTCGTCGTGGTGGCATTCGGGGCACATCTCATCAGCCCAGAAGACTTCACTGTGCTCCTTGCAGAAGGATGCACCGTTCTCAACAGCCTCTACCTGCTCCGGAGTCATCTTGATCTTCCGGATATCATCAGCAGGATCGAGACCACGCTTGCCCATCTCGGTAATGATCATGCACAGTGGCAAACCCATCGGGATATCGTCCGCTGCCGCGAACAAATCGATGTCAGACAGGGTTCCCGGCCAGTTGCGGTACCACAGCACCTTTTCAACTACCTTCAGAAAATGCTCATCCACGTCGTGTGCTTCGACGTGGGTTTCAGCAGCCAAGACAGCCAGCAACATTGGCGTAGAGAGACACTTCAGTGTCGATGCGAAGGACATACACATCTCCCACAATTTGAATTTTTTGTACTTCCGCCTAAGACCTGGGCAGCGCAGAGAACGCGCTGATTAAGGCGTCGTGGTAGGTTCGTGCGGGCTTCGACGATTGCCGCGTAAACATTGGATGAGACGAGGTTCTACTCTGGATTCATGTTTCGATTCATGCTTCGCAAGTAGCTGACATCTGGGAAGTTAGACGTTGACCCTGAGTTGCTTGCGGCATCTAGGGCATAGAGGTTTGTAACGCTTCACCGCAATCATGGACTGTTCCATTGCGGCTCGGTACTTCTTCCCGCTGAACTTGGGATCAACCTGAAAAGGAATCTCATGCTGCCGACCACAGCGTCGGCAAACAACCGTGATCGTCGTAACAGCCTCACTCACGTCGTTTCATTCACCTTCCAGATCCACGGCGGGATCATAATCCGGAAGATTGAAGATGCGCTCTCGCTCCTTCCTATGTGCCGCAGCCTCCTCTGCCCTCCTCTTGTTGTATTGGACAAGCTCCTCGGCGTCTTCCGCGCAGTTGGGATTGGCACAGTCGCGACTTCCCGGTTTGCTTCTCCATTTCCCACTGTTCAGGATGGTGCCCTCTATCAAACGATAGCGGCCACAGGATGGGCACAGGACAACGCGATGAGTATCATCCGTTTTTCCTACGATACGGCAGCGAACTGGCATAAGGGCCAGTGTGCCACCACAAGCCAACGCAACGCGATGTCACTGAAGTAATGCTTGAAAACTTCGTATCACAAGAGTGTGGACACCCTTTCACCGGGTTTTGTCTCCGCCTTGAGCGGCGAGTGAGGGGAAGGCGTTCGCGCCACCGAGCGCAATGAACGACCGATAGAAACCTCACTCGCTTCCTTTCTAATTCATGGAGCGGTTGCGTGAGCGGCCTTCCATGCTCCGGTCTTGCCCAAATCGGCGGTTTGGAGTGGAGCGAGATAACGCAACGTCGAGTTGAGCGAACGATGGCCTAGCAGTTTTTGCACCGTCCGCACATCTATACCTGCACGCAGCCAATTCGTCGCTGCTGTCGCACGGAACTTGTGCAGCCAGAACTGCTCTGGATCTTGCCCTGCACGCTTCGCGAGCCGCACCAGCGCGAGGCGGTGCTTCCCGTTCGGCTTGTTATTCCATGTGGGGAAGACAAGGCCGTCGCCCTTCACGTTCTTCTTGCGAGCCTCTAGGCGTCGCAACAGACCTTCTTCGAGAGGAATGCTGCGTTCATGCCATCGCTTCGGAATAAAGTCATATTCAGGCTTCGCCTTCACGCGAACTGTCTCAGTCTCGAAGTTGATGTCCGACCACTTCAGGAACATCACTTCTTTCATGCGAAATGCTGTTCGCAAATAGAACGTGAACAGCAGGTGGTACTCCGGCTTGCAAATTTTGAACAGCGCGTCCAGTTCAGCCTGTGTGTAGGCTACCGCTTCCTCTTCCACGTACTGCGGAGTGTCACCACGCTTCGTAAGGCCACGAATCCCGTGGTGCTTGAGCACGGTCATTAGGGCCGTCCAGCGCGTGTGGACAGTCCGGTCGGACAACTTCTCCACACTACGAAGGTATTCTGCGTACCGGAGCAGATCGCGTCTGGTGACCTGATCGAGAAACGCGTGGTGGCAGGATTTCAGGAACGTGTTCTTGACGGCTCGGTAGGCATCCACAGTCTTGTCGGCTCGCCTGAGCAGTTCCTGATCCTCTATGAAGTCATCGAAGGCAACTTCCAGCCGGAGCCGGGAAGGATCATCTACCTTGATCTCGATGCCAGCAGCAATGGCGTGGAGTTCCGCCTGTTTTTTGATCTGAAGAGTGATGGCTTCGGTCATGTTCCGAGCCGACTGCCAGCGTGGACGGCTGCCATCCTCCCATCGGATCAGCCAACGACCCTCCGATGCGGGCACCTTGTACTTCTTGCCCTTGAACAACACCCACTCACTGGAGACCTGTCCCTTGCCCGTGATCTCCGGCTTGCAGTAGATGGTTTTGCCGCTACCGTTCACCACGCAACAGCGGACGAGGCGGACGCGCTTATTTGCCATGGGAGAATCCTCCCTCTGGAATACCGCGTCCGACCACGGTACGAACGTGTGTTTCCGTCTTACTTCCGTCTTGCGTCTTTCGTGTGGGGTGGAACCGGCTTTCGAATGTGTGCGCTACAAAAGAATGGCTCCTCAGGTAGGACTCGAACCTACAACCCTCCGGTTAACAGCCGCTCTATTTGTTTCTGCGTACGTGCGCTTTCATCAACATAGCTAGAACGCAAAGTACATTTTGGAGCACATTTGGCGCTCGTTGCGGCGAAGTCTGCGGCGAAGTTTTGGAACCCCCTCGACGTGGCAACTTCGCTTGCGCCCGTACGGGGGTTGGACTCCTTCCCCCCCCAGACGAGCCGGGGTCCCCCCTCCACAAAACTTGCCACGTCCGCCTTGGGAGTCGGTTCGCATTCGGCACCCTCCGGGCAAGTGCGAACCGCATACACGGAAAATCTAAGACAAGGAGTTATTTCCGGCGAGCTCCGCTACCGCGAATACGACAAAGAAGTCGCCGAGGGTAAAGACACCGTCAAGATGCTCGTCGCTGAGAATCCACGCGGGCGAGATCCCGCGGCTTGATCCGAAACCCGCCAAGAATGCCGCGGAGCCTTTTGAGTAGGCGCACCAGACGACCGTGATCGGCGGGCCGTCAGGCCCTCCTCTTCTATGGTGCTCCCTGACCTTGCACCGGAAGGCACTCCCAAGAATTGCATTTAGCTAGGGCAGGCTACACAACTGTGGACCGCAGGAGGACGCTACTTCAGCGCGTGTCGCGCGATGTCTGACGTCGAAAGGACTCTAATCGTCGCGGTCAGATATTATTTCCCATATCTTTTTGATTGATCCGCAATCAGAGCGGTGCTCAAGAAGTCGTAAGCCTGCTGGCGAGAGGGGCATGGGAAATCGTGCTCGTATGGGAAGTCTTTGTTAGGGATGTTTATGGGATCACCGTTCTTCTCTTTAGGCCATTGAACACGGGGTGGTGCGCCGAAAGCTTGCCGATACACGATGTTCGCCTGATTAAACGAATCAACACATTTCTTGGCTAAATCGTTTGTCAGTGCGTAAAACACTGGTCTTGGAGCTAATCCGTCCCACGGGCCAAAGCCAGGCCCACTGCAAACAACAGCTCGAACCCTGGGATCAATAAATGCAAGTTCGTAAGAGTATCCTCCACCCACTGAATGTCCTATGCACCCAATGTTTCGAGTGTATCTATGCAAGGCATCCACACAATTCATCAGCACTCGAAGGGCACGCAGTCTTCCATTCAAATTTGGAAGCCGAGCCTTAGACTTATCCGGAGTCAGAGCTGTTTTGTCGAAGCAATGATTCCAATTGATCTCCTCTTTCGCAAGGCAGTCATCAGCACTCCACTGGCTCTCTACAGGCAAGGTATCCACTTTGCGATTCGATTTCGAGCACCAATACTTGTTCCAGTAAGGGAAACGAAAGCTGTAGTCTACATTCTCTTTTAAACCATCAAACGCCATCGAAGGATCGGGCGCTCCCTCAGGTACATCGACAAGGTTACAGCTGGGCCCATTCGGACCACTGCCGTATGCAGGTGAAAGCGTCATATACCCCAACCTTGCCAACTCCAGGCGATAGTGCAGGTTAGGGCTGCACTCAAGAGGTTGCCGCTCTTTTGGGCAATACACGACATTATTCGTGCCATGAGTGATGCCGGCCGGCTCGAACATGCCACGGTTTGCCAGATTCGGACTTTGATGCAAGCAAAGGACTGCCGCGCCGTTCCAGTGATCTGGGTTTATCAAGATCCCTCTTATCGGGTCGTAGAAATTCGGCGTTGCATCAGGTCCCGGTATCAGTACAAATGTCCTAAGCTCTTCACCATCGCCGCTGCCGCCTCCGCGCCTCTGCGCGACAGAGATCATCGGCGATGTGGCAGGCACCCTGTCTCTGCGTGGGTCCCCGTGCCATTCTGTCTTTACATACGAATCGAGTTGCTTTTGGTAGCGTCTATGCCACTCTTGATTGGCGGCAGACTTGGTACCTTCTGCATTAAGGAACTTGAACGGAACCAGAGGGAGAGCGGCTAGCGAAAGTCCCTTCTCCAAAAACTCTCGACGGCTTAGTGGACTAGGTAACATAACGTGGATGATACAACGACTCCGAACTTCTCGAAACCCCCGACCCGTGCATCCGTGCATGGAATCGCTCACCGTGGTTTACGTAAGAGCGAAGCGTTTTCGATTGCACGACCCCACAATTCGCTGAGCTTGTACGATTTGCAGTGCCAACTGACGTCCGCCGCAGTCGACCGAAACCCGTATTTGTGACTGACTTACCCGACAATTGCCGAGGCGACCCTACAGAACTCGGATCTTCTTAGGCTGCCCCCTGTAGATTTAAGGACCTCACGAATAGGGACAGCTTGAGCACGCTGATGGAACCGAAGTAATCTTTGTTTTTCCTAGACATCTAGACATTTAAGGACCGCACCCACGTGGGTGCTCGCCATCCAGCCACGCCTTCCCCGAACCCGGGGGCTCGGTTCGGTAATGCCCTGTCGCTCGTGCGATGTAGGTTCCACCGAGTTTGACGAGTGAACTTCCGGTGCATTGCCGCGCCGGACGCCTGTTCCTTAGGTTCCTAATGCTAATTGCTTGCGTCCGACGAGAAGCCGGTTGGCGTAATCACTCCCAGCGGTGACACCTGTCACGGATGTCGCGAAGCACTAAGTTTAGCCTCCTGTGAGTCGCCGCTTTTCCTCCAGACGCGACGCCCTCAAACAGCACTGCGAAGACAAGCCCATCCGTTCGAGGACGGACCACCATCTTGGGAGGAAGTTAAGAACAGTCGGTCCAGGAGGATCTTCCGATGAAAAGGATTGGTTCATATCTACTCATATCGTGCTTTGTCTTCTTCTTGATCTCAGGGAGTTGCTTCGCACAGATTTACACCATCACCAATCTCGGCACTTCGAGCTCTCCAAAAGCTATCAATTCCACAGGGGAAGTGACGGGCAACGTTAACGGACATGCATTTCTTTGGTCGAGTTCGAGTGACTTGCAGGATTTGGGAACGCTAGTCGGCGGTACATTCAGCGGTGCTACGGCAATTAACGATCTAGGGCACGTTTCCGGGACCGCCGATGGCCCCGCAACTACATTCGATGAGTGGGGGAACGAAGTTCAATGCAGTAATTTCATCCAACCTTTCGTTTGGACGCAAGCGGGCGCTATGCAGGGTTTGGGGGCACCCCAATCGTTGCCTCCATACCTTTACGTCTACTTACGAGGGTGTGCCGGTCCGTACTACTATGGCACCGGTATCAACATTTTGGATCAAGTAGTTGGATACAGCGATCTGTATGCCACGTTTCAATGGGGTGTTGTAGGAACGCAGGCCGATGGCATAACTCTGTTCGGAGGGAATTGGCCGCCCACCTACATCAATGGAATCAGTAATGCCGGACAAATCGTCGGCCAAAATGCCACTTATCCAAAGAGTCTTTTTCTCGGCCATGCGACATCTTGGCAGAATGGGGCTCAGACAGATCTGGGAACATTGGGCGGTGCGGATGATCTAGGCTACCCTGTGGGCTATAGCAGTTCCGCTACCGGCATTAATGACATCGGGCAGGTAGTTGGCTGGTCCACTACTGTTCCGGTGTACGAAAATTGGTACGGCTGGTACGGGCAAGCACCCATACACGCGGTGCTCTGGACAAACGGTGCAATGCGCGATTTGGGGACTCTTTCCGGCGATACGTTTAGTGCTGCGGCGAAAATCAATTCTTATGGGCAGGTTGTAGGTGCCTCAGGGAACAGCGCAGGGCCGGAAGACCGTTATCGAGTGCTTGGAAGGCCATTCATCTGGTCAGACTCGAGCGGGATGACGGATCTGAACAATCTGATCCCCTTTGATTCTGGTTGGGTGCTCACGTCCGCAACGGACATCAATGCTAGTGGAAAAATTGTGGGGGAGGGGACACTGAACGGACAATCAAGTGGATTTTTGCTCACTCCCATTTACCAGGCATTCGTGCAGCAGCCTATCAATGCCGACGGCAGCAGCGTCTTTAAGGGTAAAAGAGGGGCACTCCCCGTAAAGTTCACGCTTACTCAGAACAATCTTCCCACCTGCGCCTTACCCGCCGCAACCATCGCAGTAACCAGAACTGCCGGTGCCATGGTTGGGTCTATCGACGTAAGCGTCTATTCGACAAATGCGGACGATGGCTCGAATTTCAGAATCGATCCTTCCACTTGCCAGTACACCTATAATGTCGGAGCGGCCGCGCTAGGTGTTGGGACCTATCGGGCCGACATCAGTATCAGCGGAATAATGGTCGGTCACGCGGTGTTCGGACTCAAGTAGAAGAGAGTCAAGAACAGCCCAGTTGTGCTATTCGCGGGAGGCACAACGGTGCGGTCCTGCCATGGCACAAGTGCGACTAACCATGTCCCTCTGTGCGGTTGCGGGCGAAGTAGATCCAAGAACCTCGACTACTGGCGAAGAGGGCATCTGGCGAAATGCAACTCAGTTCTGCTGGAATTGACTACGGAAGCCCGTCTGGCACATGCCGCGGTGACCAGTGTCACAGAGCGAAGAGGCTCTGCATAAATAAGTTGTTACAATGCGCTTATTATACCTGTTTCTTCTTGTTCTTCCTGTTGAGATCGGATGTCAGCAGCAGCCCACATTTCTCAGCTACATGAATTAGGGCTTCACAAAAGGGACCGCTGTCTCCTTCAACGGAACTACTGCAAACGTTGCCATAAAGTCCGCCACCTACCTGACCGCTACCGTTCCCGACGGAGCAACCACAGGTTCTGTGTTCGTGACAACGGCTACCGGCACCCTGACCAGCGACAAGCAATTCCGGGTGACGCCTGAGATCTCAAGCTTCCGGCCAAGCAGTGGGCCTGTGGGAACGCCCGTGGTCATTACCGGAAACAGCCTTACTCAGACGACGAAAGTCACGTTCGGCGGTGTCAGTGTGAAGGCCACTGCCGGCACCGTGACCAACGATAAGGGAGTGACCGCAAGCGTGCCTACAGGCGCAGTCACGGGGAAGATCGCCGTAACAACCGCGGGCGGGACGGCTACGAGTTCAACAGTTTTCACGGTGACGCGTTAATTCCTTGAACCTTTGGAAGCGTAAGGAGCCGCCTCCAGTCTGCTGGGGATGGCTCTAGATTCTGTTGTGGGGCCGAAGCGGCCCCCATAACACTCAAAATCCACCAAGAAACGATACGCGTTTGTGAATGCTGGTGTTTGTATTCATGGGACCCGAGATCGCGGAGGGCCTGTTCCATGACGCGGACCTTTCTTCGTAGTCGGCGGGGTGGCGACAGGATCGGTGGCGAGTTCCAGGGTACGCAGGTGGATGGCCTGGCTTCGACGCCTCCGGGGATTTTGAGAGGATCGCGTTCGGCCAGCACATCTGCAACGAGCGTTACCAGGTGCGTGATTTGTTGGAGCGACCCATGCGAGTGCTCCCCGGACAACTCGCTTGCTTGAAGCACACGCGCGGCGGCGGATTCGTGGTTTGAGGTCCGTCACTGGCTCTGGTGATGGTCGCGCTGAGGAGGTGGACAGGGCCGGGACTCAGGTGCGTGGTGTGCGCGCGAGACTTCGCGGGTTGCTAGCGAAGCTTGGCGGCGCAGGGCTTTTTGGTGTCGTGGCGAAAACTGGCGGGCGCGTAAGAGACGTGTAGCGATTCGGTAAAGCCAACAGGGCTTGGAAGCACTCGTGGTAATCACATCTTAGCTGAGACTAGCAATGACTCGATAAGTTTCAGAAGGCAATCTTAAACAGGACTCCACAGCCGTAAGGAGCGTTGCAGGCAGCATTGCCGCCTATAAACGTGGCACCGTAGAGATTGCCTCCCCTGTCTCGGAACAAAGCCCCATACGACTCCGCGCCGTCTGTCCCCCCGGTGAAGCTGTGCAGAATCGTCTCATGGCCAGACCTGTCCAACTTGAACACCACTCCGCAACCTCCCTGCAGGCATGTCGTGTCTCCCCCTAGCTGGGTCGTGCCAAAGAGATTGCCCGCTCCATCTCGCACCAGACCAGCTCGTGGATTTGCGCCATCTGGACCTCCGGTGAATCGGTGCAGTACAGCCTCATTACCCGAGGGATCCAGCTTGAAGACTACGCCACAATTGCAAGCCTTGTTCCCACCGCCGAGCGTCGTGCCGTATAGGTTGCCGGCAGCATCTCGGATCAAGCTTGCGTCCGGAAATGAGCCGTCGGCCGCTCCTCTAAACGTGTATAGGACAGTCAAATTGCTGGACGGATCGAGCTTGAAAACCACACCACAGCCAAACCCCTGGCACAGTTTTGGCTTGCCTCCAGTAGAAGTCGTTCCATACAGATTGCCATCTGAATCCCTAACGAGGCCACCTGACGGGTAAGAGCCATCGGCATTATCTGTAAAACTGTGTAGAACCATGACGTTCGCAGCACGATCCAATTTGAACACGGTCCCGTAGCCGTAGGAGCCTCCGCAGTTCGTAGTGCCGTATAGATTGTTGCCTTCATCCCGAGTCAAAGCAGCAACCGGGTGGCATCCGTCAATTCCACTAAAGCTATGTGGGGGCGCATACTTGCCCTGAGGAGTCAGCCAGAATACCGTTCCTAAAGCAAAAGTCCCGCCGGTGTAGGTTGTGCTGACGAGATGACCCGCGCCGTCGAGCGTCAGAGGCGCAGATGGGCCGATGCCGTCATTCGTAACTGACCCGAAGGCATGTAACACAGTCAGTGCTCCGCTTGGGTCCAGCTTGAATACAGTTCCAGAACCGTACGCGCCGCCAGTCGCTGCTGTGCCGTAGAGGGTGCCTGCTGAATCCCTGATCACAGCTTGTGGACTTGCCCCATCTGAACCAGTGAAAGCGTGGAGCACTGTGTAGGTTTGGGCTCGTGCTGAATCACCCAACAGAAGCAGCACTATGAATATCAATGCATTGAATGGGACACGCCGCGTGCAGGGTGTCTTTTGCAAAACGTTCGGTTGTTCTCTGCTCATGATGCTCACTTCTCCTTCAATGAAGTCGCGATGCGGCACATTAAATGTTCTGCATCAGCAGGCAGAACCTCGTCTCGGGCGCAATGGGAAACGCGCTCTTTGTTGCTCAGAAAAAAGCCAAGCGCAACTGACTCTTGACAAATTAGCCGTACCGTAGAGAGCGCGATAACAAATGAAGCCTGCTATTACTCTTCTTTTCTTCGCCATAGGGCCAGACTTTGTGAACCGAGTGCCAACATCCCTAGGGTTGCTGGTTTCGCCCTAGCTTCTATCTCGTGTCCCATGGCTCCGGCCACAATTGGTTTGCCCGATATGGTTCCGTACGCATAGCCGCTGATTCCCGCAGTGCAACCTATGCAACCGCTGGTAATGCGAACTGTCAATCGTGCCCATCCAAAGTGCTGCTTTCCATCGATTTGAAACACAAGACCCAGAAAGCGCCCCGTTGCGTTTGCCCACGGGCCTCCGTAGCCACTACCCCACCAAGCCATATTCCTCGCCTGTACAAGAAATGGCATCCCAGCCCCAATTACGGCTCCCCCCTTCAACGCCGCAGCGTAGGGCACCCCCCAACTTTCTGCAGCAGCGATACGATTCCCGCTAACCGAAGGCGATTACCCACACACTAGCGTAAGGAAACGAGAAGGGTGAACAAAAGCTGCCGATATGAAAATCGTTAACACCATCGTGATTGAGGTCCAGATCGAAACTACCGTGTATGTTGCTGTGGATAGGCGTGAATACAACCTCGGCCTCAACCTGAGAGGTGCAAGTACTTATCCCTGCAATAGCGGCCGCTGTGTACGCTAACAGGGTTTTGGACATTCGCACATTGGGTACTTCTTGGTTTTTACCGGTGTTCCGATTAGCCATTGCCGATGTTGTGCCGTTTTGTCTCGAGTGCCTAATCATTCGCTCACTCCTTTCCTGGCTTGCGTTGGTGGCCTCCACTTACTTTCTCAGAATGCAACGACACCCTCCTCTTTTCCATAATTTGCAGTCAAGGCATCAAACCAGAGATCTATCTCACGCCAAAGGCGTAGAGATTCCCATCTGAAGAGCCTACGTACAGGATGCCATTGGCCACCACGGGCGAAGAAGAGATGCTGGCTCCGGTCGTGTATTCCCAGAGGAACGCGCCATTTTTAGCGTTCAGAGCCAAAATGTCGCCATTCTCGGTACCTACGTAAAGCACACCATTGGCAAGCGCTGGCGACGACGACACGTAGGTACCTCCAGTCGGATATTTCCAGAGCAACGTTCCTGTCCTAGCGTTCAGGGCTAAGACATTGCCCTGCGGGTCCCCGATGTACACCGCTCCGTTTGCCACAGCTGGCGAAGACAAAATCTCACTCCCACCAGTCGTGTACTTCCAGAGCAGGATTCCGGTGCTCGCATCGACGGCGTGCAGGATGCCCGACGACCCTGATCCCACATAGACCACACCATTTGCTACTGCAGGCGAAGAGTTGATGTATTCGCCAGCCGTGTATTTCCAGAGCAAAGCTCCCGTGGTGGCGTCCAAAGCATAAAGTGAGCCATCGTAATAGGAACCGATATACAGAACACCATTTGCTTCTGCAGGCGAAGACTGCCATGAGTTGGCTCCATACGACCAGAACATGGCTCCAGTCGTAGCATTCAATGCATAAAGCGCTCCATTGTCGTAGGACCCAACATAAACCACGGCATTTGCGACTGTTGTTGAATAAATGTCGCCCCCTGTATAAAACGTCCAGAGCATCGCTCCACTGCTGGCACTCAAGGCATAAACATAGTCGTAGTAATCCGCCCCTGCTCCCAGGTAAACCATATCCCTTTTGACCGCTGGCGAGGAGGCAATATGGCCGTAAGGCAGGAATGCCCAAACCTGCGCTCCGGTATTGGCGTTCAAGGCCTGGAGACCGCCGGTTACTAAACCCGCGTAGACCACGCCGTTTGCCACAACTGGAGAAGACAAGATATTGCCCCCGCCAACCTTCCAGCGCAGCTGGAGTCCTCGGACGCTGTCTAAGCTGAGAATGTTCTCATAGGGGTTGTATCCACTCTGCCGCGCATCGAAACGGAACTGCGCCCAGTTAGTGCGTACCGCAAACCTTGCCCGCGCAGAAGCTCGATTGTCAACTTCGGCAGCGCTTACAGGGTGCTCTCCCGGGAGAGCCCATCGTGGCACTCGGATCGGAATATTTGTGAAAGATCCAGTGGAGTCGGCATACACGGCCTGGAGTTTTGTGCGATCGAAGAAAATAAAGATTCGCGCATAGCGCGTGAACCCGCTGCCAGAAACGAAGGTTTCGGTTGTGGGAGGACCTACGTTCGGCGCGAGAGAAATGCTTTGACCGAAAGACAGGTTAATGAACAGCAGGAATGCGAATGGTATTCCACATTTGAAAACGTTTCTCCTTCGCAATGTATTCATAGTCTTATGGTCCCTTCGAAGAGAGTCTGTTACGTTGACAAAACGATATGCGAACAGTGTTCGAGCCTCGGGAAGGACAGCCTTGGTTGCCGCTATTGAAAGGTATGGACCACGCGACTACAGAAAGGCCGCACTGCCTTAAGGCAGGAAATGGGCCCGGTAGAACACCTTGAAATTACTGCGACGTGATTGGACTTGCCGTGAGAAATGTCACCATTCATTGTGATGCTGACGTTCCGTTCAAGAAACGACAATCCGAGAGACGCTCGAGCGTCGCGCGAAAGCTTTCACACGCAACGATGAGCCTCCTGGTATACCAGTCGAACCCGAGTTTTTAAAACGCCGCTTGCGAATCTCCAGACTGCTTCTATCCACTCAACAGCCGCTCTCTTCTTCCCTATGTGCGTGTAGTTTCATCAACATAGCTGGAGCAGAAAGTATCGTTTGGACAGCATTCGGCGCTTATTGCGGCGAAGTTTGCGGTGAAGTTTTTGCCCCCTCCTGCTGTCTCCGATTCGGCAAACTCCTCACGTTTGGGGAGGCCCGAATTGCTAACCTGAGCGGCCGGATCCGGGTAGACCGCCCTGGATAATTTGAACGGGAATTCGTGTTCGTTTTCGTGGTCGCCTTTCCGCCCCAGGCGTTACCAACAAACTCCACTCATGTGCTACAACTCACAGTTCTCGTCACGCTGGGTGGGGGCGAGTACCACCGCGAGCTCTATTTATCGGCAGGGTCTAACAGATGACGTAGAAGCCACCGTTTGCCTCTTCCTCGGCTACTCGGCTACACTTTGCTGCCCAGAGCTCCTAGCGTTAATGGGCCCAGCAGGAGACTCCGAAGCCTATCGAAACCGACAGGCCAAGCTGCACTCGCTTCGCAGTCAAACGCGCGACTTGGGGCCATCAGGCTAAGTCCGCTGCGAACAACCCGGCCATCGACAAAGTCCCTTTCCGGCCCAAAGATGTGCCTTAGGATGCCCGCTCTATCCACCATTCATTATGGTACGGCTCTAGAATGTCCGAGACGACACCATGTACCAATGTTTGCCTCTTTTTACGGTCGCACAGTAACCAAGAGAACCCTTTTTGTTGCGATAACGACCCTCATCGGCAATCTGGCGTGTGCCACACACCAGGGCTGCGGCGATAGATTGGCGCGTTGGCATCTCCTCAATATGCGAGACCGAGATCATATGGTGGTGACCGGCATGCCAGGCGGTTAGGCAGAATCCCCATGCTCCCTTGATGTTCTGGTAAGGTTAGCAATGGTCTTCAATTAAGCGAGCCGAAGGTGAGCGGAGCGCATTGGCAACAAGTTCCAGCATAGCTTTTAGATCATCAGAAATATCTACCCAGGATTTGATGAAACATCATGTCCAAAAGCATCTAAATCGGTTGTCGACGTAACCGTCCCCCTCGTTCCCAACCCCGAGATCGAACACCCGCATACGAAGCGATCAGGCTACCTAGAGTTGTCGGATAGCAACTAGATGACGGAGTGACACAGTATCTTGCTCCGTAGTTGGCAACCCTCAGAATCAACTGATAGGCTCGGATTATGTTGAACCTTACGTGCTTGCCATCTTTCTGCAAAAAAGCGGACTAGCCACGCATGAGACACTTGAAACAAGAGATTTTGTGATTCTCGGCTGCGCCGCTCTCCAGAGCTTCTTTTGACAACACTTGATCAGGCATAAGTCTGAGGTACGGTTTTCATGGATCTCGCACAAGCCGCCCAGCAACGAAAGCACTTGACTGATTAATACGAGCAGCGCAGAATTTGTCGTTCTCAGGTTCGGCGCACTCCACTTACCCCCAGCCGTCCCTGGACAACGACCATTAGCGACCACTGTACATTGGAAGGGTTGTGTGAATAGCCGAATCCATCTAGCCACTCTCCTGATGCTCCCACTGATACTCGGAGTAGGGGAATCTGTTGCTGCCGTTCAAATGCTGGGTGCGGTGTTGGACACACAGCTAACCAGAGCTACGAATGTACGGCAGATACGACGGAGCTCTCAAGTCCTCCAATTTGGCAAGAGGGGAATGAAGTCGGCTTCCCGCACGTCACGAACGTCAACAACGGAGGCCTTGGATTTCGCCAATGCCGTTTTGTACGACTCCGGCGGTGATGAGGCTTCTTCTGTGGCCGTTGCTGATATTAATCGCGACGGGGTGGTCGACGTTGTGCTAGCCAATTACAGCAGTGATTCCGCAAATCGAGCGAATGGTTCAGTAGCAGTGTTGCTCGGCAATGGTGATGGCACTTTCAGGCCAGCTGTCACGTACGATTCTGGAGGCTACGGTGCTGCTTCTGTTCTAATAGCCGATGTCAATGGAGACGGCCAACCGGACGTCATCGTAGCCAATATTGCAACAAGCTACATCAACTGTTGCAATGGAACTGACGGCGTTGTAGGGGTATTGTTAGGAAATGGGGATGGGACATTCCAGACTGCTGTGACCTTCGACACGGGCGGGATTGGACCCAGTTCGGTAACAGCTGCAGACATTAATAGTGACGGTAGGCCGGACCTGCTGGTAGCGAATAATTGTGCAAACGCTAACTGCGGGAACGGCGTTGGCGGGTGGAAGAATTTCGACAGCATGCAGCAGTATGTTGAGTTACAACGGGGCACGGTTCGCCGCGAGTATCAGCAGGCGATAAGGAAGGCGGAAGAGATGGCACACGAGGAGACAGCCGTAACGCAGTCGCTCGAAGAATTTGCCCGAAGGGACGCACTTCCGCCGGCATCAAGCAGCCATTCAGTTAGTTAGAAGAAATGGCGCATAAGAGCGCTTATGTGCAATTCTCCTAACTGCCACCGACTGGAGCACTAACTCATGCTGATCAAGGAGTTTGTTGAGTATCTTACCGCGCGTGGGTGCAGCGGAAATACTGTAAGCGCCTACCGCACAGACCTGCAGCAGTTCGAAATGTTCTTGCGGGACCACCGTGTGCGGTGCACGGCGGTGCAGCCGAGACACATCCAAGAGTTTAGTCAATACTTGATCGAGGCCCGTGGCGGACACCCGTTGGCCCCCGCTACCATTTGGCGCAAGTTGGCCAGTGTGTCAAGCTATTATGAATTCATTCGCTATCGATCGAATGGCAAAATCAACAACCCGGTACCGGGGGTACCCCGCCCGCGTCGTCGGCGAAGCCAACCTAATGCCATCGACGAAGCAGCAATCCAGCAAGTTCTCGCCGGAATCTCAAACGTGCGCGACCGCGCTATGGTGTGCGTCTTTCTTGCATCTGGCCTAAGACTTGCCGAGCTCCATGGTCTCAATCGCGATTCGATCTCCGTAGAGCGCAAGCCTATGCCAGATGGATCGATCCGTGTGCTTGGAGTCGGCAGCGTCATTGGAAAAGGAAATAAACAGCGCTTATTCCTGGTGGACCTGGGTGCGCTTGACGTGCTTACCCAGTACCTGCGCACCCGCCACGACGCATGCCCAGCACTCTTTATTTCCAATCGCGGCCAGCGCATCAGTCGCAGGGAGATTCAACATATCTTTTCCATGGCCTGTGAGCACGTCGGCTTGCCGAGGCATCACGTCCATCAGCTTCGCCATGCCTATGCGGAACGGCTAGCCAATGCCGGTATTCCCGCTATTGTCTTGAAAGACTTGATGGGACACGCATCCTTTAACACAACTCAGGGCTATTTTCGGATCAAACGGCAACGGCTGACATCCGAATACTTTGCGGCTATGGAACTAGTTCCACATGCCGGTTAGAAGTCAGGTTTCTCGACATCGATCGAGGCGGAAGCACGAACAAACAGGAGGGGGGCGATATATGACGCATTCTTGACAGTACGTTGTTCAGGTCGTTCTAAGTTAACCCAACCCATTCGACTCACTTTTAATGGAGGTTATAACACATGATTTCATCCTTCGTTTTGTCCGAAACTGATTGTCACCGCCTAACTGCCAACTTGCCCGAACCGGACGTTCGGGACATTTTTCTGCTGCTCTTGCACACGGGAATGCGCCGCTCGGAGATTTCGGTCCTCCGCTGGAGCGATGTCAGCTTCACTGCACGCGGCCTGAATGTCCGCAGTCTTAAAGCGCGCCGCTTCATTACCATGAACTGGACCGTTCACGAGATTCTGACCCGGCGTTTCCGGGGACAGAACTCAGCGGATTACGTATTGGGAGCGAATTCGCACTGCCTGATTGGTAAGTCCGTTGCCATTATCAAGCGGGTGGCAACGACTCTCGGAATCCGGTTTTCCCTTAACTGTTTGCGGCGCTCGGCTGCGGTCCGCCTGTTCGAGAAAGGAGTGAGTTCCTGAACCGTCGCAAACCTTTCCGGATGGACGCCTACCTTTTCACAAACCGAAAAGCAGATAGTGTAAATCAGTGCCCAGCGCTCATCAGCCTTTTAGCATTACCGAAGGCTATCTCTGAATCAATCGGTAGCAACTCACCGCTGAAAGCTTTGTAGCCGCGGAACTGGTTTCACACGCTGTGCAGTTTCGCCACTTCTTTTTCTCGACTGACCCCTATACTAACCAGTCATGTAAAGAGCGAGATTTTCTCTTCGGAATCTTCGCATCTTTCTATCTTGTACCCCGCCCGGAAATGCCGTCCATCCCTGCTTCCAGTCCATCCTCCAGGCCCTCGGCCTGCATCGTTTCGCAAAGGAGTAGCACAATGGCTTCCATTCTCAAGACCAGTGCCCGCAATGCGGGCCAGGTCGCTCTGGATAAATTCTGTCCTCGTTGTTGCTGGTATCTTCTCCGCATCAAAAAGTGGCCTTTCCAAATGGCCATGCCCGGAATTATGTTTTTCCTCGAGCAGGTCGAAAAGGCCACCATCCTGGCTCACCTCAAACAGGCCAATAAGCTTCCGGACTACTTCGGTCCATTCGCCGGTTGCACGGCGCCAGTGGATTTCCCATTCCGCATGGAGCATATGCACCCGGAATCGAACGTGCTGCTTACCGCACAGGTCGATATGATTTTGCGCACGAGCAGCAAGAATCTTGCTGTGCTTGATCTGAAGACGTCCCGCATCGGTGGCGGCGGAAGCGTGTTTCTCCCGCAATACGAGATTCAGGTCATTGGGTATTCCTGGGTGACCCAGGCGTGCAAGATCGGAAAGGTGGAAACCGGTGGGCTGATTTACTGCCAAATTCAGCACGAAGAGTTCAAGCAGGACCCACTTAGCTATGCAGACGAGAATGGCATTCTGGTGCCCTTCCACTTTACGCCACATGTCGTGGAACTTGACTACGACAAACTTACAGAATGCCTGGTCGAACTGAACGGGCTCTGGAACACCCCCCATCCCCCCCGGGGACGCGAAAACTGTGCGGACTGCGCACTTTTGAGCAGGGTTCTTGATTTCGAGGATCACCTTCGTCGTACCGATGCCGTCCAGGCTCGCTGGTCTCCGTTTCTCCTGAACGAGGCGATCAGGCATGACTACGATCGCGCACTCGCTCGCGGAACGCCCCAACTCCTTGCTGACGAGCATACGGACGAGCACCGCTGGGATGACGACGGGATGTGGGCAAACTGGGACTTCTCGTAACATTCACTTCTTACGGGCGAGCCACTTCGATGGCCTTCCTTGTCCTTCCTCAAGTTTTGACCCTGCAGTTACGCGTGAGAAGTTGACTTAGGAGGCCGTAGATGAATCCAGAACTCGAACCTAAACCTTCTAATCCTGCTCAGCTCTTGAACGCCCAGGAAGTCGCGGAACGGCTGGGAGTTTCGGACCGATGGGTTCGCGACCATGCAACTCGCCGCTTCCCAAAACTGCCGGTCATTAAACTCGGCTCGCTGCTGCGTTTTGATCCAGAGGATGTATCAGCTTTCATCGAGGCGCAGCGTGACAACCATTCGGGAACAAAGCGTAGGCAGTAATCGCTTGACCCGAAAGCCTCAAGATGTTGTCCACCAGTTGGGTTTTGGGAGCACCAGCACCGGCGGGTAGTCTCGATCGCGCCCCTTAAGTCCAAGAAGATGAACTCCTAACACCTTTCCAATGGGCGGCCGGAGCGCCGCCCGGATTCGACAGCAACATTATGCCACTTGAATATCAACACGGGTCCGTGTATCTGCAAGGTAAACGGCGAAAAATGTGGTATGGCAAGTACCGCATTTGGAAGCACGACCCTCAAACGGACACCGATGCGGTAAAGCATAAAACCGTAAAGCTCGGGCCTAAGGCCGAGATGACGAGGTTTGAAGCCGAGCAGAAGCTGCGCAATCTCATAGCGCAACAGACCGGTCCGAATAATCCTGACGACGCAGTCAATGCTCAAAACGTCCCTACACTGAAGTGGTTGGTTGAAGAGCGCTACTTTCCGATGATGACGTGCGGCGAGCCTACTAAGAAGAAAACTCAATACGAAATTCGTCGCTACATACTAGAAGGGCTCGGAGCCCGGAACTTGTCGTCCATTAACCTGTTTGATCTTCAAACGCACTTAAACCGTCTGGCGAAGCACTTTTCAGAATCCGTAGTCCGCCACACGTACGTCAACTTAAGATCGATCTTTAACGCGGCTGTTGACCTCGACGTGATTGCGAAGAGTCCGAGCCGAAAATTGCGGATGCCGCCGACGCGTGAGCGCAACAAGGCAGTGCTGAGCCCTGACATGATCATGAAACTTCTCCATGCCATTCATGATCCGAGGGACCGTTGCATACTTGCGATCGGGATATTCTGTGGTCTGCGTACCTCGGAAGTGTTCGGCTTGACTTGGGATTGCTTAAGAGGCGACACGCTGCTCGTGAAAAATACTGCTTTTGAGGGCAATCTACGGGTAAACACTGTTAAAACTGTTGAGAGCCGCGCCCTTGTACCAATCCCTGACCTTGCGCAGCCTTTCATCGAGGCCTGGAAAGCTCTCTGCAGCGACACGGGAGAAGGGGCACTGATGTTTTGGACATCTGGAAAAGGGCGCCGCCGGGGTCGGCGTGTTCCGTTCGATTCGACCAATTTTATGGAACGGCGGATACATCCCACAGCAGATCAGCTGGGCATCCCTCGTCACCTCGTAACGTTTCAAGTCATGCGGCGCACGGTCGCGACCGATCTTCAGCATCACGGTACGCTGAAGGATGCCCAAGCGGCGCTGCGCCACAAGAGTGCGGCTACAACAGCAAATATTTACATACAGCCGGTATCTACAAGCGTAAGAGCAGCTCTGAATGCTCGTACTGAGTCCGTCTTCACTGACGGAAACTCTCCTGTAACCGAACCAGGTAAGCGCAGTTAGCATTCCCGCGTCGAATATGTGAACCCATGAGCGTCGTGTTTGCCGACGCGCCCTCTTCATCGGATCGTGATAACGAAGCCGCTAGATGGGGAAACGGAACCGTCGTAGCCGGAGCGGTGAGGTGTTGTACGACCCGGAGGTTGCGCCCGTCGCGCCCGATACTATGGCCGTCCGCTCGGAAACCGAGGATAACGCCGATGCATATGCGTCAGAGCTTCGGCGTCTAAATAGCGTCACAGAGAGCTTTGAAAACCAGAAAATGTGGGAACCAAAGTCGCTGACCGTGTACGCTGGGATTCGTCTATATGTTGGGGGCGATACTACTGTCAACCCCAATATGCTGGGTGTTGTCAAGATAGCAGGAAACGGCCGGGAGATGAGCTGCATCACAGTCTAAGGTTGCTATAATCAAGTATCTGGATGAGAATAACGAGAATACGCGCCAGGTTCCAAGTGGTTTCGTTCTCCTCCGCGATATATCCAGCAGCGGCGCGACGGACTCGCGATGAGCGACATTAAATTCGAATTCAATCTCGACAAGCTGATACACGCGATAGCCTTTTTCAGTTCCAAGGATGTTCCTCACCTCACGAAGTTGAAAATCGCGAAGTTGCTCTATTTCGCCGATAAAAGGCATTTGCTCGAACACGGCAGGCCCATACTCGGGGACGTGTACTGGTGCATGGAATTCGGACCGGTTCCTTCATTTGCCTTGAATGAGATGAGTGAAGCGATTGAGCATTCGGAAGTGGTTGCGGGAAGTGGTTCTTCGGACTACAGCAAAATGAATGAGATGTTGCGTGTCAAGAAACCGCTGTTCGGAGGTTATCCCCACTTCGAGGCGAAGCACCCATTCGACGCGAACATCTTTTCGGATTCTGAACTCTCCGTGCTCACCGCTGTGGCGCGTGAATTCGGCTCTAAAACTGCGCACGACCTTGTTACAATGACCCACGCTGAGCCGACCTACCGGATAGCAAACGAATCTCGTGAGCCGAAAGGGAGAGCGCCGATTCCTTATGAACTATTTTTTGTCGGCGCTCCATCGGCGTCGATGAAGTATCTTGCCAAACTAAAGGCAGATTTCGATGGAGAGATAATTCCGCTCGAGGGGGACGAAGAGTATTCGCAGTTTGCTTCAGACCTACGGTCTTACAGCTTCGGTCCTGAGTTCGACCTCGATCCAGACCACGTGCGCGAAAGGACGGCTCGGTCTGTCCGTTAGAATTGATTACTGCAGAACGCTGGTACGATAAGGACCCGGACCTTACCGCATATTATCAAGGGGATGTCATCGCTGACATCCCTTATCCTTTTTTCCCGCCCATTGAACCCGCCAGCCGTGAGGAGTCGTGGCCGCTTCTACGACCGTTCGACCAGAAAAATCGCGACATCCGCGACGCCATGAGAACTCTTCCGACAAAGTTGTATGGGAGGGCGGCAAAAGATGTCCCAGACAGGTGGACAATGCCAGAGGGAGAATTTGTGGTCGCGGGCTGCCGCAAAATGAACGTGATGGTGGCGTCTCGCAGTTGCGCTCTAGATAACCCCAAACGGAAACATTTCTCAGTAGCGCCAGTTGTCGCTGTTGATGAATTGCCGCCAGAGCAGCGCAGCGATGAAAAACTGGCAGACTTGCGACTGAATAACATTCCGCAAGCTTTTTATTTACCTGAGAAAGATGGGCTGAGGGAGTCCTATGCTGACTTGCTGAGGCTCGTTCCCGTCCACCGGTCATTCTTCCCCGTGGAGGAGAACCTCGGTGGGATGCTTTTGGCGAGACTGTCTTCGACAGCAATGGATGCTTTACAGCGAGCGTTTTCCAACCATTTTGGGAAGCAGTTCGGGTTTGACCACGAAAACATCTGTCCGCAACGCGGACAGTATTCGTGCTCAAATTGCTTCCACTCGGGTATGAAGCTCCAGACCAGAATGTTTGAAGCTGGAAAGCCGTTCGGCATCTGCCCCGCATGCGGCGAGGAAGCCGCGTGGATCAAGTTATCTTAAGGCCGGTCGGATGGTCCGATAGGCCTGGGTCGCTTTTACTCCCTTAGATGGTGATGTTTCTACATGTCCCGTTCGACAGCCTCACAATCACAGTTCAGCAGCGCGAATACCTACCAGAGCAAATCGACCCTTTCGCTAGACGGCAATTTTGACCCACACAAATACGTCTTTTATTAGGCAATGGTCGGCTGCACTCCGCTGACGAATAGAAAGCGAATTTGTCAGGCTCTCCCTGTAGACGAAGGTCGCAAGCGCCGTACTGTTGATAGCGCAAGTATTCTTGCTGCTCGCAGGCTCGCTCAATGAAGGGGCGAAGAGAGTTCCGGCCACAATCAGCGCGGTTGCGGACGCGGTACGGTGGGCTGAGGAAATCATGAGGGAGATTGACAACCGCTGGCCCGCCGGTGCGAAGGCCGGGACCTCGTGAGCCTCGGTGTTTGCCAGGAAAGATGATCAACGGAGCAATTTTGGCTCGCCAAAAATACACACGATCAGCTGGCGAATATAGGCGGGCAAGACTTGACTACCTACGCAAGTGGCGGACTATGGATGAGTACCTGTATCAGCTGTGCCGGGAGAATCCAAAGCATGATTCTCTTCTTGCTACCAACGCCAAGGTCTTTATCATCGGCTTGACGTTTGAGACTGGCATCAAGAGGCAAGTGCGCTCGCAGCGCACGCAAGGTAGCTCAATCGCTCAAGTCGTGAACCTGATTCACACGCATCATCAGCTTTTAGATCACCAGTTCCATCGCCTTTCAGCAATCTCGGAACCATTAACCCCTTCTAAAGTTGCGGATATTTTGGAGATTTACGGGATATTGGTGAAGCTCCTGCGATCGGCGACCAGGGACCAGCACAACGTTCGCTCCTTTGTGTCAAAGTACATGCACTTCCACAATCCGGCTGTACCCCTATGTGACGTTAACGCCAATACAGTTCTGACGAGCCTTGTACCCTGGCCCTCCGGGTTATGCGACATACGGAAACCGATTTTTCAGCCTGTATAACGCAATGAGGTCCGAAGGGTGGAAGTTCACCGTTCGGGACATTGATAACTGTTTGCTGTGGAAGTTCGAAAAGGGGAAGTCCTGATTGGTAGCCTATGTCATCGCGACGGAGCAACCCCGGAGTGTGCTTGACCAAGGCCTTGTCAGCGATGCCTGTTAAAACCAGCATCGCTCCGCGTCTCAGATGCCCAGAGAGGCACGACCATACCGCCGGAGACGCAGTACGCAGTGGTCAGCGGCTGATAGTTTGCGGAGAAGAAGATTTGGCCTATGATTCGCTAGTTGGCCGACACGACTCGTGAGGGCCACCTGACGCCCGGATTCCCGAACTAGTGTCGCGCCATCTACCGTCGTGGGGCGCGGCCACCAAAAATGTAGAACGCCCTCAATGCGACAATGAGACAATCCACGAAAAGAAAGGAACCCTTGGCATCCGCGATTCCTGTTAACGAGCGGCTTACGGCTAAATAAGTGAAGGAAGGTGGCGTCCTCTACACGCCTCCAGATAGGAGAGACGATAGAAAAGGTTTCTCTAGTCGCTCACCATCGAACGGAAAGGCTCCTGAATCGCGTCCAAAGTAGCATGAAGGTCTCATACTCTCAGCGGTTCGTCAGCATCTCTTGTGCGCCTCTGAGTTCGTTCGCACGGTTTTGAGCGTAATGGCCATATTTCAACAGCTAGGGTTTGCGGATCGGGCGGAAGAAGCTCACGACACGCCATCTGTGCCGCGATCAGTACAGCCCAAATTTCCGCCATGTCAAAAGGTGCATACCAGATCAACGGAATCCGCTCGACTCTAGAGATTGCGAGCCATCCGATAATTCCGTGCAGCAGAATAAGGCCACCAATAACCATCCAGAGCTTAGGTTTGTTCCACCTTGGGCGAAGAACTTTGAGTGTGTAGCCGAATACGAAAACTGTATTGACCGCAAATGCGATCCACTTCGCCTCAATGGGTGATTTCTTCGGCCTGTAGGCTGCGAAGATCACGATGGCAACCACCAGCGCGACGCTGATGGCGATGTACGCCAGCCAGTCTCTTAACACTGCAATGCGGGAAGCGGGCGATTTCTTTCTAAGCCTCTGGATCCACCAGCAAACAAGGATCAGGGCGACAATTCCGAACCATAGCAACGGCGATGTCAGCCGCGTCATACGAGACTAAAGCGGATTGTACCCGACCATGATTGTCGAACAGGCGATAGCGCTCAAAACCCCCTTCTAAGGGGTCCACACTATCGCATTCCATTCTCGTCCGGTCTTCTTCCGCCACGCGTTCAGTCGGCCGGTCTCCATCGCACCTTCTAAGGTAATTCGGAAGCTCGTCCTATGTACCCAACGGTCTCCCGGACGGCTCCAGTCCCTCGCGAACACGCCGTCGAACTCTACCGCGCCGCGCTTGTCGTAAGCGCTCATCGTCAACTCTGCGATCTTCCCTCCTGACGTATCGGATTGGGTTCCCGCTCAACCATTGATTGGTAGGGCGCTGCGGGCCAAGACGCTGAAAACAAAATCAAGCATTAACAAACTTAGAGGTGCGGTCGACGCGCAGGCCGAGAAAGCCGAAAGACCAAAGAGCTAAGGTGTTGAAAGGATTTTGTGCGTTAGCTGAGGCTCTCGATAAAAAGGCTCAAGCTCCGGACGAAACTCTTTAGCGGCTGGTCACCCGAATCGTGGGAAGCCACTATGAGTGCTATTGACTTTCCCATCTGACGCAATCAGACTTCCCTGTGCACGATTTCCTCCGTGCCAACTGTTCGACAATGAAATGAGAAAGCTACTCACGCTCAACAAAGAGGGTAAGTTGTCCCTTAGAGCGGCTGGTGGGGACGAAATCGAAGTACGAACCTCGCCACGCAACGTCTTGCTCCTCATTGATACGTCGGGGAGCATGGCTGGAGCGAAGATTGAGGAAGCAAGGAATGGCGCAATCGACTTCGCTCGTTCGGCAATCGCAAGGTCGTACGCGACAGCACTCGCTGTTTTCGCTGATCGTGCCGCGATGGTGTGTGACCCCACAGCAGATGCCGACCATTTCGCGAAAAAGATTGGGCGCGTGGCTGTGGGTCTCGTCGGCGGGACCACCGACCTCGCTGCGGGTCTCACATTAGCCGGAAAGTTCCGAGAGCTTGGGGCAGTTGTCGTAGTGACCGATGGCCAGAGCAATGACAACGATGCCGCTCTTGAGGTCGCCGCTACGTTGAAAAACAGGGGCATCGACATCATCTGCATCGGGACCGATGATGCAGATAAAAACTTCCTTAAACGATTGGCAACTCGTTCTGCACTCGCGACTTACGTTTCGTCGAAAAACTTGCGGGCTGCGATCACAGACGCGAGTCGATTCCTGCCGCAGAGCGGAAAATGAGTGACGAGACGTACTACACAGTCCTAAACGTCAAAGAGACGGCGTCGGCATCGGAAATCAAAACTGCGTATCGAGACCTCATCAAGCAGGTCCACCCCGACACAATCACCAACTTGGCACCCTTTCTCAGGCGCATCGCCGAGGATAAGGCCAAAGAAATTATCGAAGCATACAGCGTACTCTCAAGTTCCACCAATCGGCGGGACTACGACAGACAGTTAGCTGAATACAGACGGCAGACAATGCCGCAAGCGCCTCCCCCTCGTCAACCGACTCCACCGCAGGCGGCTTCGACGACTACGTTCGGTTACTGCAACAAGTGCGGAACATCGCTCTACGCCAGCGGGTATTGTCCGAAATGTAGCAAGTTCGCCCGTCCCGCTCCGGCTCCCGCAACGAATCCTTCTCGACCTCAAGCAGTCCGCGCGCTTGGATACAATTGGGCACCGCTCATGCGGTGGTCGCGTGAGCATCCTTTTATTGTTGTGTTCACCGTTGTCTTCTCGGTTCTATTCATCGCATCGCTTTTCCCTGATGGGAGCACCTCTCAGCCTCCAGCAAATAAGTCGCAATCCGCCGACAGCGAACCAGCGTCACCTATGAACAACGCAGCAGCAGCCTCAACGGGGCCGTATTCAAACTACCCCTGCGATTTTCGGGATAAAATTTCCCCTATTGACCGCAAGCCATGCAGCGAAGGCCAAGACCAGTCGGTGCCCGCACCGTCATCGGGAATTACAGTTGACGAGAAGACAATCGACAGGGAGTCGCCGGTCTCCAGTGCATACGTCGGCACTGTTCACAACCGACAACCCGACCTGTCCGGCTTGACAGATTCCGAGCGGCAATCCATAGAGGCGGCGTGCTCTATTGCCAAGTACAACCAAGGACCGGCAGCGTACGACCGCTGTCTAGGAATACAATTTCAGGCGTGGGTGGCAGGTCCCCAGCAACCCGACCTGTCCGGCTTGACAGATTCCGAGCGGCAATCCATAGAGGCGGCGTGCTCTATTGCCAAGTACAACCAAGGACCGGCAGCGTACGACCGTTGTCTGGTCCGACAACTTGAGGCACTCGCTAATTACCGGCAACGATAAAGTAAGGAGCTGTTCACCACAATTGGTGACTCTCGTTGACCCGGATGAGTTTGCAACCAGCCTCGATGTAAGCATCTTCTCCGTATCCCGGTTGCAGTGGAGGATACAGGCCGGAGCTCGTTGTCACGGGCTGTGCGTCTCCTCCCGGATAACAGATCACTGTCAACGACTTCAATGTAATTGGCGTTCCGTTGTGAACGTGTGACTGATACCTGTCTTTGGGAGTGATTTGAACTCCCGCGAGTATAGCGGGGTCGGCGCTTCCAGAATCGTAGTGAACCAGCAGATAACCAAGAACGAAGACCACCGGGACTGCAATGACAGCCGCCCATATCTTCGCGATACTGCGAGGCGGCACTCCTAAGTGGCGCAACTCCTTCGTGACGAGCCGTGCCTCGCGAACGGCAAGTCGTGCTCCACTAGTCCTCGACCTACCCATGCAGGCAAACCTCCAAGAAGCGACGAAGCAAGCTGATATTACAAGAACCCAAGGTCGATGGGCGAACCCGGATGGAACGTTTCCTCCTGTCCGAGCGAGCAAAGAGCGCAAGAGCCGAGAAGTGACTAGCGGTGCGTCTGCCGCTGATGTTCCAATTGGCCGAGCACGAATTCTCTTAACCTCGATTGCAATTTAAGTTTGTGTTCCTCGGAAGGTCCTGTTGTCAGTTCCTGATTTGTGTTCAGTTCCTGATTTGCATTCTCGATTAGTTGCCGCCAATACTCGCAATCGTGGCAGGCGTACCGCTTGGTGCTTTCTTCTTCTTCTTCTTTTGGTTCGTATTCGTATTCCATTAACGAAGGGTACAAGGGCGGTCGGTGGATTTCATCGTCTTTTTTTCCCGCCTTGACCTTGAAACGAAAATCGGAGGATAGGCGGCTTCCGGTTTCACCAAGAGTTCCACCATTGTGGCTGGATTTCTTCGGAATTCCTCGGAAGTCCTCGGAGGATTTTCAATAACTTACGAGGATTGGCACCGGCATATTGCGATTGAGAATCTTGTTGCGCACCCTTTAATATCAGCAACTTAGATGCCAATGCGCAGAATTTGTGCCTCAAACTGCGCCCTTTTCCGCAGTTTTCGTGCTTTCAGAGCGCTTCCAACTTCGCGAGCCACTCCCCGAAGTGTGGGCATTCTCTCCTGAGGATTTCGATTCCGATGCGGCTTACGATCAGGGGGCCAAAGGCGACCCTTGTCGTACACGCCTCCGTAGATCCTTAGAATTCTTTTCGAAGGTGCGGTGGCCTCTCCGTCATTGATAAGCTCGGGACTCGCGAAGGCATCGTTGATTGCACTCAGTTCGTGCAGGCGTGAAGACGATGTTAAAGCCATAACGGCTAGATCCACCTGGACGACCCGCTAAAGAGCAAGGATTCGAACTCGTGCAGCTGGAGAGCGCGCGGGTGCGCCGACCGCACGATGCACCATCCGGGGACTGCGCCCTGCACCCGTTACCCGGACCAGCAACACATCACTCTATCCGCCTCTCCGCAGGTGTAGAATCGCCCGCATGACCGAACCCTACAAGTTAGAAGTCACTCCGCTGAGTCCGGTCGCGATAAGGGAAGGTCAGACCGAGGTTCACGCGCCGGGACACGATACATGGGACCAGATTGCCTGCCCGCAGTGTTCCGATATCTTTCTGCTGGGACCCAACCGCATCTTCGGAAGCCGGATTACGAAGCAGGAAGCCACCAAGCATTTACTTCAGCGTCTCGTCGACGACCACACCCAGCATCGAAACCATGAGAACAGCTACGAACTGCCGGACTGAAGTGGTTTCACCAAGAGTTTCACCATTGAGGTCAAATCTGGTGGAATTTCGTGGAACGTGGAATCACGAAGAATGACTTACGAAAGTCACGCGGACCAAATTGGCATTGAGAATCTTCGGTTCTCAATCACGAAACCATTTGGGAAGCTGGAGACTTTCGGCGAGAAATGCGGTGAAATGCGGTGAGGTTTTGTTTTGGGAAATCGTAAACTACTGAAAAGAATGGCTCCTCAGGTAGGACTCGAACCTACAACCCTCCGGTTAACAGCCGGATGCTCTGCCATTGAGCTACTGAGGAGTGTACGGGGCGTTTTCGCGCCGCTCGGTTGTGAACTCATCATAGCATCCGTGCGCTCCCCGTGAAAACTCCCGGAGCATAGCTGGCCCGGACGCAATCCAGGTAAGCCTCGTACTATTCCTTTTTCTTGTTGGCATCGGTCTTTTGTTTGAACATTTTGATAGCCAGTTTTCTCACGGTTTCTGAGACTTCCTTGTTGCCGGACAGATGCCGGAGATCCTGTACCAGCAAATGCTTCATCAGGCCCAGGCCAACGTCGAGCGGCGTGCGCGGATTGAAAACCAGGTTGCGCAACACAGCGTAGTTCTTGGCGAAACGCCGCTTCATCGGAATCGCACGCAGAACCGCCTCGAGCACATTCTTCTGACTGGCGAAATGTTCTACCTCCGAGTCGGTAATCTTTCCCGATTCCAACACCGCCACAGCAACAAGCTTCGTTCCGTCGCGAATTAAAATTGAGCGCTCTTCCTTGTTGCCTTTCATGGCGAGCTGAATGCGCCCCTTCACGTCGAGTTTGTTGATTTTTTGCAGAGTGTTGTCGCGCTTACCGTCGTCCTGCGCATGCCTCTTTTGAGGATGGGAGGTGGGAAGAGCAGGAGCGGCAACCGCAGCGGAAGGGGAAGCGGCCGCATCGGACACTGCGGTTGACGAATGCACCGCCTCGGGCTCCGATAACGGCGCTGCCGCCTCGCTGTCATTCGGCCGCTCTTGCAAGAAATCCAAGCCAAACTCTTCGCGGTCGAAAATACCGCCAATTGCCTGGAAAGGCTTGTTTCCCTCAGCAGCAATTTCGGCAGCGTTCTCCGTCAGGTAAGCCATGACGGTGTCGTCCAGATCGACGTCGCCTTGCAAAGCCTGAAGCGGATCCTCGGAAAACCCAATCTGCAGATTTGCAAAATCGGAAGGAGCGAGTGCAGCAGCCTCGTCGTGGAGATCGGCGGACATTAGCTCTTCCAAAGGTTCCGTCGACGCTGCGGAGACGCCTGCACTTTCTTCATCCTGGCCTGGAGGAGGTTTAACGGCAACCGCATTCTTGAAGTTCGGGTTGGATGCGAGTGCTCGCTGCACTGCGGTGGAGGCACTACATCGCGCACTCTTGGAAATTACTTCTGCGATCTGGCTACTCGCTGCGCCTGCTAATTCGATGATGGTATCCATGCTCACTGAGGGGTTTTCGAGCAACGACGAGAGCAGCGCGGGACGCAGGTTTTGCGCCGAAATCATGTATTGCAAAACTTCCTTAGGAGCGTTCGGATCTTTGGCGACGGCAATCGACGATGCCTCATCGTATCCGGCCAGCGTCATCCTGGCCTGCTGGCCGAATATCTTGTTGTGATTCGCTAGGTGCACGAGGATTTCGATCATTTCCGCTGGAGGAACGGTCAGCGCACCTCGAGCAGCCGAGTGCATTCGATGCGATGGCAATGCGGAGGCGCGGATTAAATCGATCATGCGCGGCATGAACTTAAGCCCCTAATGCTGTCATTACAACCTGAGAAACTCCTACCTTCTATTCGACGCTGTTTGCGTCAGGCGCTCCACATCCAGAACTACGCGTTCAAATTCACTGGTCAAGCCATTAGGCGTGCCTTGCTTGAACTCATCGAGCAATGCGCGATAATACCAAAGAGTGCCCTCTCGTCCGCCGTGAAACCGCTGCCAGAGCGATTCCCCGATCTGGCGATAGTCCAGGAGAATGGAACGGCCGTTGTGCAGTTTGTCGGCCGTCGATACGAGCCGGACGTCATTGTCCGCCTGAGAAAGCCTGCGCAGATATTGTTCTTTTCGTTCTCGCCAGGGCGGCTTGAAATCGGTGTAGGCATCGGTGCAACCGTCGACAATGTGGGCCACTCGTTCTCCAAAGCGCCGCGCGAGGTCGACAAGCACAGGAGCACCGCCGCAATCCTCCACCACATCGTGCAACAGGGCTGCGATTGCCAGATCTTCATCGCCGCCGGCCTCCAGCACCAATCCTGCAACCGCCATGAGATGCGAAATGTATGGAATGTCGCCACCCTTCTTTGTCTGGCCGCCATGCATTTTGCAGGCGAAAAGAAAAGCTTCTTCGAACCGTCGACTCAGCATGGGATAAGCGCGGTTAAAGTCCTCACGTGGAAGCGAATGCCTCGACGCTTCACTGATCACGATGGCTGCTTTCCCGAGCGACGCATCTGAAGATATCCGCGAATAAAGGGCTGCAGGTCGCCGTCAAGAACGCGGTCGACGTCCCCCACCTCGACTTTGGTGCGGTGGTCCTTGATCAACCGATAGGGCTGCAGAACGTAAGAGCGAATCTGGGAACCGAAGTCGATATCCAGCTTGGAATCCTCGATCTTCTTCGTTAATTCCCGTTTCTTCTCCAATTCAAATTCGTAGAGTTTCGAACGTAGCATACTCATGGCACGTTCCCGGTTCTTGTGTTGCGAGCGCTCGTTCTGGCAAGCTACTACGAGACCTGTGGGAATGTGCGTGATACGAACCGCGGAATCAGTTGTATTTACGTGCTGACCGCCTTTGCCACTGGAGCGGTAGGTGTCGACCCGTAGGTCTTCGGGCTTAATATCTACGTGGATGCTCTCATCGATTTCCGGCGAAACGAACACGCTGGCAAAAGAAGTGTGTCGCCGCTTTGCCTGATCGAACGGAGAAATACGAACCAGGCGGTGAACGCCGATTTCGCTGGTCAGAAGGCCGTAAGCATATTCGCCGTTGACCGAAAACGTCGCCGACTTGATGCCTGCTTCTTCCCCGGCCTGGTAGTCGTTGAGAACGGTCTGGAAACCCTGGCGTTCCGCCCAGCGCAGGTACATTCGCAGCAACATCTCGGCCCAATCCTGCGATTCCGTGCCGCCTGAGCCGGGATGGATTGTAACAATGGCATTGCGGGGATCGTGTTCACCGGATAGCAGGGTTTCGGTCTCGAGCCTATCGACGAGCGTTCGCAGAGAATTAATTTCCCGGCGCAGGTCGGTGTCTACCTTTTCACCTTCGCGGGCGAGTTCGAAATAGGCTGTAATGTCCTCGCCGTGGCGCACCAGTTCAGCCTCAGTCGACAACATCTCCTCAAGGCGCTTGCGCTCGCGCATGACTTGCTGCGACTTTTCGGGATTGGACCAGAGATTCGGGTCGGCAGCCTGCTTTTCAATCTCGGTCAGTTGCTGGCGGACATTGCCCGCGTCAAAGATACTCCCTTAGGTCGCGGACCTTGTCCTTGAGTGCGGCGTATTCCTGTTCTAATTCTTCGACCATGACTAACGCTCTTTTTCCGGGCGGGATGTGAAGCGCATGACCAGCGCTCCCAGTGAAATTATCGCACAGGCGTAAGCGAACCAGTCCCCGTGCCGGGTGTAAAAGGTGATTACTGAAGTGAGTGCATAGGGGGCCACCAAGGTCGTACGAATCTTCCGCTCGGCGCGCGCAATGATCCGGCCATAGGGGTCAATCGACGCGGTCACCCCAGTGTTGGTCGTGCTCAGGAGCCAGCGCTCGTTTTCGATGGCACGCATCCGGGTTTGCGCGAGGTGCTGCGCATATGCCCCGCTGTCGCCATACCAGCCGTCGTTCGAAATATTCACCAGGAGTTCCGCGCCGTTCTTTGCGAAATCCCGGACCTCGTCGGGAAAGATCGATTCGTAGCAGATAAAGACACCAAGTTTCTCTCCATCTGCCGACAGAGGCTCGCGCGACGTGCCACGGGCGAAATCCCCTACCGCGGCGGTCAGTCCTCCCGCAAAATTGAAAATCTTAGGAAAAGGGACGTACTCACCGAAGGGGACGAGATGAACCTTGTCGTAGCGCGCCGTCCACTCGCCCGTGGGACGGACCAAGGCAGCAGAGTTGTAGATTTCGGTTTTTTGGCCGGGGGCTTGCATCGCATTGCGCACCCCGATGCTTCCGACTAAAACGGATGCATTCGTCTGCCTCGCGATATTGCTGATCATGTCGCGAAAGGCCGAATCGCCGGTATAAAACGGGGCCGGCGACTCAGGCCAAACGATCAGCTGGAGATTTCGTGGGCTTTGCGCGGCGGAGTGAACGCTCAAATTGGCCAGTTCGCGCAAGGTGCTGTCGAAGTAGTCTTTTGTCCAGTCTTCCGAAACCAGAATCGGGACATTCTCCTGAACGAGCAGGGCGGTATTGCTTGTGGGGAGCGACGGTGGACTGATCCAGCGCCCGGCTTGCAAAACAACGCCGGCGGCCAGCGCCGCGATCAGCAGCGTGTTTCGCTTGTCGCGCTTAACCAGGAATGCAGCCGCGAAAGCGGTGTTCACCAGCATGATCTCGAAGGAAACGCCGTATACACCCGTACAAGTCGCTATACGCGCAAGAGGAATATTGTCGACCTGCGAGATGCCGAGCAGATCCCAGGGGAAGCCGGTGATCCGCGTCCGCGCCAACTCCACGAACACCCAGATAAACGGCACAGCAACCAGAGCGCGCCGCTGCACGCGTTCACGGTTGGCCACGAGGCAAACCAG